>Ga0137403_10001065_pt1 | contig 34716 bp, 41 predicted proteins | sample CZOMad2_1_16fung_FD_122057 | JGI IMG/M metagenome (GOLD analysis project Ga0137403, IMG submission 122057) | Vadose zone soil fungal communities from Angelo Coast Range Reserve, California, USA - CZOMad2_1_16fungal (Hybrid Assembly) | ecosystem: Environmental > Terrestrial > Soil > Vadose zone... | reverse complement strand
GTTGATTGTTTTTGTCGCTTTCAGAACTACGACGAACGAGTAACCGAGTTTAGGACAAATTATTTCGCGTTCGGGTCAGTCTGCCAAATTCCAAACGGGTTCCCCTCGGTATCCTGGCACACGGCGAAATAGCCCATCTGCGGCACGGCCGTTTTCGTCATGCAGATTTTGCCGCCGAGTTTCTCAATCTTTTTGGAGAACTCGGTGACTGAATTCACGCTGACGTAGTTAACCACTGGCTCTTGCGGTTGTTTTCGTTTTTTGAGCGCTCCATCGGGAGTGTCGTCGCCGCCACCGGTATCAATATGCCAATACTCCTGCGGTCCTGGGAATTTCTCAATTTTCCAGCCAAATAAGTCGCCGTAAAACGTTTTGGCACGCTCGACGTCATCGGCCGGGATTTCAAACCAGGCGATACTTGCTGCCTGTTTCTTCTCTGATTTGCTCATGTTTTGTCTTTCTGTTGACGTGTGATTTTTTGTTGTGTCAGAGAAACGACGAAAGAGTCCGGCGATTTAGGACAAATGATCGTAAAATTGTTCAAGATGATTTCGATTTTCTGATGGCGTTACCACAATTATCGAGCACGATAATGCCTCCGTCGGCGAGCACTTGAAGCTACGTGTCGGCCTGAAGGTCCAGGTCGACTGTAGCCGACGGCAACGCCCTCGGTTCTTGATCATACTAGACAAGTTCCCCCCCTGAAAGGGCGATCCACGTTTTTCCTCAATCCCACAAATACCGTTCGTCGTAAGATGCGCGATATTTTTTCAAAATCCTCAAATATTCATCCTGGAACGTCGCCTTCTTGTGGTGCTCTTCCTGATTCAGAATGTATTTGCGTACCGGCTCGAAATGCGACGGGCTTACGCTGAAAAGGCCGTACCCGTCCTGCCAAGAAATCTCGCGATCAAGCAGTCTGACCGTCGACGCAGTGCTGCAGTCGTTTTAAAAGGAAGGCTCGCTCCGATTTCGTCTCGGCGAGTTCAAACGCTTTGCGGAATTGTTCGGCAGCAGCTGCATGATTGCTCAATCGCATCTCGAGCTCGCCGATTACGGAATAAAATAGGTAGTAGGAATCTAGTTTTTCGCGGTCGCGAATGGCGCGGAGTGTTTGCAATCCCGCTTCCGGTCCGCGAACATTCGCGACAGCCACAGCGCGATTGAGCGCCACGACAGGCGAATCATCGAACTCGATCAATCGATCATAGAGCGAAAGAATCTTGGCCCAATCAGTCGATTTATAATCGATTGCCGTGGCATGACATGAGGCGATGCCCGCTTGCAAGTGATACTCGCTAATCTCGGCACCAGCAGCCGATTCATGGAGGTGAAATATCCCGCGGGCGATCATAGCTTGGTCCCACAGCGACCTGTTCTGTTCTTTGAGCCGAAGCAAATTCCCTTTGTCATCCTCTCGAGCTGGAATCCGTGCGGCATTCAACAGCATTAGCGCAAGCAAGGCATGCGTCTTAGGCTGGTTGCCGGCACGGTGTTGCGCCAGCAATTGGGTGAGACGGATCGCCTCGTCGCACAGTTCTTCGCGCACGAGGTTTTCGCCGCTGGACGCTTTGTAACCTTCGTTGAACAGCAGGTAGAGTGAATGCAGCACACTGTCGAGTCGCCGCGTTAACTCGTCACCTGTTGGAATCTCAAATGGAACCTGCGCTTCCTGGATTTTTTGTTTTGCGCGCGTCAGTCGCTTTGCAATTGCTGCTTCGGTCGTCAGGAATGCATGACTGATTTCCGGCACGCTGAAGCCGCAGAGTGTCTTCAAGGCGAGCGCCACCTGCGCTTCCGGCGGAATGACTGGATGGCAGCACACGAACATCATCCGTAATCGATCATCCGCAATTTCGTGTTCAGAAAAAATTACAGTTTCAGGTGCGGATCCGTCACGCTCCATCAATCGCGTGATTTCCGCTTCTTTCGAACGGAAAACTTTTGCGCGCCGGACGACGTCGAGCGCGAGATTGCGGGACGCGCGCATGATCCAGGCGGCAGGATTTTCCGGAACCCCACGATATGGCCACGTCTGCAACGCACGCGCCAGCGCTTCCTGCACCACATCTTCAGCCAGGTTCAAATGCTCGATCCCAAAAATGCCCGTCAGCGTCGCCACCATTTTTCCCGACTCATGACGGAAAAGATGTTCGACCAATTGAGACACGCCTGCTGGTTCTTGCATGGCAGTTCAACACTATTGCGTGTGCCATACCCTCAATATTCGCAAAGGCAATACGCGAATTGCTCAAGACAATATTTGATTGAAGACAACCGGTTCTCTGTGCCTGCGCGATATTGCCTTACATATGTAGGCCCATTCCGTGGCTAAACAGCAGGAGTTCGTTGAGCCGGAGCAGTTCACTTTTAAGGATGACGGCGTTTTCCCAAATAGCGTCCTGCCGGTACTATTGTATCGGCAGGCATTCAAACCGGAAGCCTTTATAGTTAAACGACGTTTTGCCGAGAACGACTGGACCAATTCGTGGCGAAACGGCGTCTATTCCTTTGCTCACTATCACAGCACCACGCATGAAGTGCTTGGAGCCTATGGCGGCGCTGCGACCCTGCGACTCGGCGGCGAGCATGACAAAACCGTTGAGGTGCATGCCGGCGATGTGATTGTAATTCCCGCTGGTGTGGCTCACCAGAACATCGGCGCCAGCGCGGACTTTGCTGTTGTTGGCGCTTATCCCGACAGTCGCGAGTGGGATCTGCTTCGAGGTCGGGCAGGCGAGCGGCCCAAAGCCGATCGCACGATCGCGGCTTTGCCGATTCCGGATTATGATCCGATCTACGGCCCTGAAGGCCCGCTGCGACAGATTTGGAAATTCGGATCTGCGAAGCCAAAATAATCTAACGCCATTTGGCAAAGCGGCTTCACCTCCGTGAGCGCCAAAGGCGCGGCAGTCAATGCTAGCCTTGGGCAGCGCCTGAGGATGAATAGGGCAAAAGGACCAGCGCTGAAGGCGCGGTTCATTTCTCGCACATGAATTCTACGGGTTCGTCGGTCTGAAACGCGCCTTCAGCGCTGGTTTTCGTGGCCATTTGAATTCCTGGGGCGATGCCCCAGGCTTTTTTTGAGGCAGCGCCGTTGGCGCTAAAATACGTGGACGTGAAAGATCGCGGCGAGACATGAGCAGCGTAATGTTGGGGGATGACATCAATACGGAATGCCGTTGCTGCAAAGTTTCGCGCGATGCATGAGTCTGGATGTTTCGTGCTTCCAAATCCGTGGGACGTCGGAACGGCAATCTACCTTGAACACCTCGGATTCAATGCGCTTGCCACCACATCGGCAGGCTTCGCTTTTTCGCGCGGAAAACGCGATGGCGGCGTTCCGCGCGACGAAATGCTTGCGCACGTTCGAGAAATTGTGGAAGCAACGGCACTGCCGGTAAACGCAGATTTCTTGAACGGGTTCGCTCACAACCCCGAAGAGCTCGCTGCAAATGTGAAGCTTTGCGTCGGGACAGGCGTCGCTGGACTCTCGGTCGAGGACAACTCGCAGGATCCCGCTGCGCCGATCTATGAGAAAAACTTGGCAGTCGAACGCATTCGTGCGGCACGCTCTGCGATTGACGATTCAGAAACTGGCGTGGTGCTAACGGGCCGTTGCGAAGCATGGCTCGTCCACGATCCCAATCCATTGCGCACCGCCTTGGAACGACTCGCTGCCTATGCTGCAGCCGGCGCTGATTGCCTCTACGCACCGGGCGTCAGTACTCCGGATGAGATTACGCAGATCGTGAAGACAGTCGCGCCGAAACCAGTCAACGTCCTTGTGTCTGGATTCAATCATCAGCTCTCCGTTTCTCAACTGGGTGATCTCGGTGTGCGCCGCATCTCTGTCGGTTCAGGCCTTGCGTTAGCTGCGTGGGGCGCGTTCCTTCGTGCGGCGCAAGCCATCAGAACGAACGGCTCATTCAATCTCCTCTTCAACAATGCTCCTTCCGCCGACCTGAACGAACTGTTTCGGGAAGAATTATGAAAGCTCTTGCCGGCAGTTCGCCTGTCACAAATTGGGGATTTGAATTTTAAATCAACCAAATCACTATGCTCGAATGAAAATCGCAACCATTATTTCACGCGTTCTTCTCGGATTGATCTTCGTTGTATTCGGTTCGAACATCTTCTTGCACTTCATTCCGATGCCGCCACCGTCGCCAGGGCTGGTTGGCGACTTCACCAAGGCCCTTTTCCTGAGTCATTACCTTCACGTTGTCGCCGTATTCCAAATCGTCGGCGGCTTGCTGTTGCTTATCGGGCGCTTCGTCCCTCTCGGCTTGCTTCTGCTCGCTCCCGTCATTGTGAACATCGACCTCGTTCACATCTTGATGGACCCCAGCGGTCTGCCAATGGCCAGCGTCATTTCGATCTTGTTGGTCTTTCTTGTCTGGCGATACCGCGACGCGTTCGCGGGCATCCTGCGTCCTTGATCCGGCTTATGGCTGCACAAAGCGACAACACCAGACCTCACATCGTCGTCCGCGGCGATGCCGAGAATTTTGAGCAGGAGATCACTGCTGGTAAGCATCGCCTGGTCGCAGATGAACCGATGAGTGCAGGTGGCGGCGATGCCGGGCCGGATCCGTACGATTATTTGCTGGCGAGTCTCGGCGTCTGCACCTCCATGACCGTAGGCTTATACGCGCGTCGGAAACAATTCCCTCTCAAAAACATCACCGTTTCGCTCCGGCATTCGCGTATTTACGCTGAAGATTGCGAGGAGTGCGAAACCAAAGAGGGCATGCTGGACAGAATCGATGTTGAAGTCGAACTGACCGGATCATTGAATGAAGCGCAGCACGCGAAGCTGATGGAGATCGCGGCAAAATGCCCTGTCCATCGAACGCTTACATCTGAAATCAACATCAGGTTGCGAGCCGCTTCGAAAGCATCTGCACCTTAGACAGCAATAGCGTCCTCGGTCTTGGGCAACCGTAAGTCGAGAATTCAGCAATGGCATTTTGTTTGACCTGAGGAGCGCTTCTTGGCTGAATACTAAAACCGGTGCGGGAGCGCGATCCGTTTGTGAGTACCCTAGGACCAACAACGAAGCCCAAAATAGATCAGGAAGATCTTGGAGTAGAACGCGAAGTCCGATTTGCCGTTGTCATGTATGGCGGCGTTTCTCTCGCCATTTACATCAACGGCGTAACTCAGGAGCTGCTCCATATGGTGCGCGCGACCGCTCGCAGCGCGCCCGGAGCGAGCACTATGTTGTTTCCGCAAGACAAATTATCGCCTTCCGAAGTGATCTATCGGGAAATCGCCCAACTTCTCGATCGACAAGCTGGACTGGAAGGGACGGGTGATCTGACGCGGACGCGCTTCGTGGTTGATATTCTTTCGGGCACGTCCGCCGGCGGAATTAATGGCGTGTTTCTGGCCAAAGCGCTGGCGAGAAATCAAACCATGGAGGGCTTGAAGAGGCTTTGGCTGGCGGAAGGAGATTTGGGGAAGCTATTAAACGATACGAGGGCGGAGGATTATTCATCCGACACCGGTTTCGCGGTGCAGAAGCCGGAAAAATCTCTTCTCAACAGCCAGCGTATGTATCGCAAACTTCTGGAAGCGCTGGCGCAGATGAATGAGAAAGCGCCAGCCGAGGAACACGCCGCCGAGGACAAGCCATCGCCGTTCGTCGAAGAGCTCGATCTTTTCGTTACGACCACCGACATCGAGGGAATTCCGTTGCCCATTCAGCTTGGTGATGGCGTCGTTTACGAGCGGCGCTACCGAAACGTCTTTCATTTTCGTTACGCGCCGGACCCACGACCGGAAGAAGATCGCACTGATGAAGAGGATTATCGGCGTGATGATTTCAGAAAAAGGCATGACCCATTCCTCGCGTTTGCCGCGCGCTGCACGTCGTCCTTCCCGTTCGCTTTCGATGCGATGCAGCTCGAAGACATCAAGACGATTCTGAATCGTTACCCACGTTACGATGATGATCCGGCGGGAAAAGACCAATGGGACACTTTCATTAAGGATTATCTACGGCTCGGATTGATTGATATCGACTCGAAGGCGCGGGGTCACGACACGGCCGGCATTTCGGGAACAGTTGAGCAAGCTAGAGCCAGGCTGCGCGAAGCATTTGGACACCGCTCATTTGGCGACGGCGGCTACCTCGACAACAAACCGTTTAGCTACGCGACGCAGATGTTGATGCGGCGTTCGGCGAACTGCGTGGTGGAGCGAAAGCTTCTCTATGTTGAACCGACACCGCAACATCCGGAGTTGGCACCGAAGCAGCCAGGGCCACGGCCGGATTTCGCGATGAACGTGGGCGCGGCGGTGCTCGATCTGCCGCGAGAGGAAACAATTCGCGAAGACATCGAGCGGATCGATGAGCGCAACGAAATAATCGAACGCGTTGGCAGTTTCGCCAAGTATGTCGATGACGACGCCACCCTTATCGATCTGCCGGAAGCTTTGACCCGTGATGAATTCACGAAGGCAGATTTGCGCGAGATGATGAAGCGCTACGGCGCGAGCTATGGCGCCTACCATCGTTTGAAGGTGCACGAAATCACAGAACTTCTGACCTGCCTGGTAGCGCGGGCGGCCGGGCATGATCCCGCCTCGGACGCGGGCGACGCCATCCGGGATTTAGTTTCCAGGTGGCGAAGCGACAAATACAAATTGGTAAAGCCTCTCGGAACGAGGGCGAACGGGAAGCCTCAACAAACCGAGAACGAATTTCTAATCGATTACGATATTCATTATCGACTGCGCCGGCTGAATTTCCTGAATCGGCGAATCAATCAGCTCGCCGGCGTCGGCAAGAGCAATCAGCTCGATTCCACCGCGAAAAGTCTTCTCCTCGCGTGGCTTGAATGCGCATGCGCATCGAACAGGGCGACGGATTCCAAATCAAGCCAGCCTGTCGATCCACACAACCTCACTGCCCTGCGAGATTGGTTGAACAAAAGCGGTGAAAGCACCAATCGGCTCGTCACAGACCAAATCCCTGATCCAAACAGGTGGCTGAGCGATTTTCGCACCGAGCTAAACTCCATCAAAAACCGAGTTGCGAAGCCTGCACAAAAAGCGCGCTTCACGGAAGAACAGTTTCTCAATCCAAAAACGCCCGCCTCGATCGCTCTCGGCGCAAGAATCGACAAGCTTAAGCTCCCGTGGGGGACAATCGAGCTGATCTTGTCCGACAACGAAGACGTTAGACGCCAAGCCATCGACGAGCTTCTGGGTGGCGGCGGCCTGGCGGAACTGGATTCTGTCGCGGACACATTGCGCGATTTGTTCGATAACCGGTCCTCATCCGGACTGACAATCGCCGATCGTGATCACACCGATGCAACAAAAGGAGCCAATGCTGCCCGGCTCTGCCTCGATCATTACTATCAGAACTTCCTCGTCTACGACCTAATCACTTATCCGGTTCAATATGGAACCAATTCGGGCGAAGCCAACGTCGTCCATGTTTACCGCGTCAGTCCCGAAGATGCGCCATCGATTATGGAAGAGCGCGCCGGTGCGATACGCGAGAAATTAGCTGGACGCGTGTTGATGTCATTCGGTGCGTTCCTCGATGAAAGCTGGAGAAAAAACGACATGCTCTGGGGACGCTTGGACGGTGCTGAAAGATTGATTTCGGTTTTGTTGCCCGACGACACACCGGACCGCAGAAATCTTATCTATGGCGCGCACCTCGGAATTTTGCGCGAGGAAATCGTACAGGGCAACGGCGACTCAGTTTGCCGATTGCTTAGCAATGCACGCGCGCATCCGCACAAAAAAGCCATGGACGATGAGCACGCGAAGAAGCTGGTGGAAACTATCCTCAATGACAAAGCGCTCGAATCGTATATGACCGAAGAGAGGCGCGCCTCCCTGGTTGCGCCGCAGAAATTCGATCGACAGCTCGATCCCGAGACCGCGCTTAGGTACATCTCACGGTCGACCAATATCACCGGCAGCATGCTTGAAGGTCTCGCGGGTCTGCATCGATTCAATAGCGGCAAACGTGCCGCCAGTTGGATCACGCGGCTCGGCGCAACATTTTGGAACATCATCGCTGTCGCCGTGCCCCAGAGTCTCGGCAGTATCTTCTTTCGGCATTGGCTCGGGCTTCTTTATTTCTTCGCCCTCGCGCTAATAGCAGTCGGCATTTTCCTAAATAACAACGTAAAATTCGCCGGCTGGCAGGTTCTCGGAATCGTTGTGGTTATTCATCTGGTTGTGTCCGGGATCGAGAGTTACCTGCGCGGAGGAAAATTTCTCACGCTTGCCAAAGTGGTTGTTACTTTTGCCGTCTTGGCGTTGATGGTGTTTGGCGCGCTTGCTCTCATTGAGCGCTACGGCCATGTTTCGCTGAGTCGGCCCATCGAGTTGGCTCTGGCAGGTGGCATCGCTTTCTGTGGTAGCTTCCTGTTGTCGAGACCTCGACGGGATTCGACGCGCTAAGAATTCGCAGTGTTCGATTCAAGAGTCCCGAAATCGAAACGTCCGGCCATGGGCGTGCTCTTAATCCCACGCTTCGGTTAGTAACGCACGTGTCTCTTCAACGCCGGTGCGCCAGATTTTCATCATCTCTTCGTCGTCCCGCTGATATAAGCCGCCATAGTTGCCGTTCTTGAGATACTCGCGCAGCGATTTTGGATCGAGCCGGCGCAAGTTTTCGATATCACTCATCGGCTTCTGCTCACGCGGCATCTCGACATTTGCCAAACGCGTCCAGGGAAAATTTTCCATCCACGATGCGTGCGAGGCGACGGGATCGATCGCCTGCACCTGTGCCCAAACTTTCGGCGCGTTCCACCAGTTGTGAAACTTGATCCGGACGCCGGGGTGATCGGCCATCCATTCGCCGATAAATCCTTGTGCGGGCGTGTTGCCGCCATGCCCGTTGACGATCAGGATTCGTCTGAACCGCTGCTCTGCCATCGCGTCGAGAATGTCGCGCAGGATCGACACGTACGTTTCGACACGCAGCGTGATCGTTCCTGGAAACGCGCGAAAGTACGGCGTGATCCCGTACGCCAGCACGGGAAACACCGGCACGCCCAACGGCTCCGCGGCTTCAACGGCAAGGCGCCCAGCTAGAATGCTGTCGACGCTAAGGCTCAGGTAAGCGTGTTGCTCGGTGCTGCCCAGGGGCAACACTGCGCGATCGTCGCGCTTCAGATATTCTTCCACCATCATCCAATTCATTTCACTGATGCGCATATCACAAGTTGACCTACAGATTTCATTGGTTCACGCAGATTTGTATAACAACCGCGTTTCACCACGCGATTGATGGTGCAGTGTTGGCACAGCACCTCGGCGAGATTTGTTCACCCGACGCGAATACTGCGCGGATCTTCAGAACCGCGTGACGCGAATTCGGGAAATTCTTTCGGGTGCAGAGTTCCAGCGAGAATCTCGAGGCTATCGATAATACGCGGACCCGGCCGCGCAAAGTACGCGCTCGCGTTTACTAAATAGATTTCACCCTGGCGCGCCGCTGGAAGAGAATTGAAATCAGGAAATCGCCGAAGGACTTCGTAGTCGCGTCGCGCGCGATCAATGTCGTAGCCGCAAAGCGCAAGCACGATAACGTCAGGACGCGCATCAACCACTTCCTGCCATTTTATTTGCGCGGATGTTTGATGTTTGCGGCCTAATGGGTCGTAACCGCCCGCGATCTCAACAAGTTCCGGTCCCCAATGACCGGAACAGAATGGCGGATCCACCCATTCCATTAGGAAACAACGCGGCCGATGCACAATCTGATTTGCGCGGGTCCGCACGGATTCGATCCGATCCGATAATTGGTTGATGACTTTCTCTGCGCGTTCGGGCACACCGCACACTTCGGCGACGCGTCGAATGTCATCGAAAATATCCGACAAGCTCGATGGCTCAAGGTTCACAACCTTTGGTGGGCCCGGCAGAGTTTCGGCGAGTCGGGCAACGGTGCCGTAACCGACTGCACACACGTCGCACAATTTTTGGGTGAGGATCACATCCGGCCTCAGTTTGCGCAGAAGCGCCTCGTCAATGCTGTAAATTGTGCCGTCCTCGCGCAGCGCGCGCCGAACCCGTGCATCCACCTCGCGACTCGTCAGGCCACCATCGTGCACCGGACAATGAGTGACGCGCGGCCGCTCATTTGCTTCACTGGGAAAGTCGCACTCATGCGATACTCCGACGACCTGATCCATTAACTCAAGCGCAGCGGTGATCTCGGTCGCAGCAGGCAAGAGCGAAATAATGCGCCTCACTCCGCTACCTTACTCATTTGTGCACCGCCGGAACAGCACCCCGACTCACCTGTCTCCTGCGGTCTCGGCTATTGCTTTAACCGGAATCAAGCTAGGCCGAGAAAATACTTCACGGGCTAATCCTGCGACAAGATGAGAACGGAGTAAGGTCCAAGGCCTACGTTTGCCTCAAACGGCATTCCGTCACGCGATCCGTCGCCAGCGAAGGTATCGTAGCCCAGCTGATTTCCAAAATCCGAGCTGTAACCTTGCCCGTCACTATTGAAACGGACCCGCCACTCGCCCGCTCGCGGGAACCCTAACGCGTAGCTGTCGTAGCTACGGTTAGCAAAGTTTGCAATGACCATCACATCGTCGCCAAGTCCGCCGTTTTCCCAGCGATGAAATGCAATCACCTTATCAGCGTGGTTGACGTGATGGACGTTGACGTGTTGGCCCCGGAGACCGCGCGTCTGATTGAACCAGTTCCGGCGCAACCGAATCAGGTCGCGATAGAGAGCATTGATACCCGGGTAGGAATCAAGCTTCGCCCAATCCAGCGGGGCCGAGTCGCGAAAGTATTCATCTTCAAGAAACTCCTGGCCTTGAAAGATCATGGGAATACCGGGAGCGGTAAAGACAAGCGCGGCACCGAGAGTGGAACGCTTCTTGGAAAACCAACTTCCGGCATTGCCGGGCCAGATCTCTTCGGGCACCCGAGCATGACCATTAGCCACCTCATCATGCGATTCGGTGTAAATAACGCGCTGTTCCGCGTTGCCATTGTAGCGATGATAGAGTGCGTCCCGAACGGCATCTAGATTCCGGTCCGCATCGCTGTCGGCGATGATGGCATCCCGGATGGGATGCACAAAACCGGCGTCCCATTGCGAACCGAAGCCTGCTCCTCCTTCGTCGGTGCTCTTCGTGATCCACTCATTATTCTGCAAATCCTCGGCAACAGTAATCTTCCAGGGCTGCGTGGAACGGATTTCATTGTTGATCCATTGGAGCAGGCTCCAACCATCGGGCAAGTCGAGGCCATTGACGCTGCGAATGTTGCTCACTGAATCGAAACGCAGACCGTCTATTCGATATTTATTCAGCCAAAAGAGGGCGTTATCCCGGAGGTACTGGCGCACCTCTGGCCGCCCGTAGTCCGGACGGGTATCGCCCCAATCGGTGTGTGAGCGTTCGTTATCATAGAAATAGATACCCCCGTTGTGATTCCCATCGCTCCAGCCGTCAAAGCGCCAGAGATCGAGATCGCCAGGGCCAAAGTGGTTATGAACCACGTCCATGATCACTGCGATGCCCTGAGCATGCGAAGCTTTTACGAACCGCTCGAGACCCTGCGGTCCGCCCAACGCAGATTCCACCGCGAAGGGGTTCGAAGGATTGTAACCCCATGAGAAACTCATCGGAAACTCCAGCACTGGCATGATCTCGATCGCATTTATGCCGAGATCGCGCAGATAACCTAGCTTGGGCACAACTTCGTCGAACGTGCCAGGGCCTCCGCTTTCTGCATCGTTGAAGCTGCCGACGTGCATCTCGTAAATCACCAATTCATTGCGCGGCGGCATCACGAACTCGTCACCCGTCCAGTCGAACTCGGGATCGTGGATGATGGCGTTGCCGGACGAATTCACCACTTCGCTCGCATACGGGTTCTTGTGCCAGAGTCGCTGATTGCCATTGCGGATAACAAACTGGTATTCATCACCAATCTTCGCCCCTGGCACATCCACCGACCAATAGCCATTGCCTTCGCTGGCAAACGGATTGGCCGTGTCGCTCCACTCATTAAAAGTTCCGGCAGCAAACACACTTGAGGCAAAGGGAGCCCATACACGAAATGTCACGCCACCAGGATAAACAATCGTCCCCATCCCAAGCCTCACGGAGGGTTTCACCGGTGATGGGGCAACTGGATTATTAGTTGTCACCGAAAGCTCCAAAAGAGGGTTATTGGTTTGCGGTTGGTAGTCTCGTTGGGTGTCATGCGATCGTGTAGCGAACTATCAAAAAGACTTGCGCGACTGCACTGCGCGAAACCATATCCTCCTTCTTGGCGGTGGGAAGTCGAATTCAAGATTCCACACTGAGTCTCCATCTGCTCAGCAGGCCGCTTGACCGCGATTACTTCATCCTGTTAAGCCGATGTGATGAAACGGCTGCTTTGGATCGACATCTCAAAGGGGCTGGCGATTCTCTTTGTCGCGTACTTTCACTTTTTCAGGACCTATTTCGAGCACGGCGTTCTTCCGTCCGCCGATTGGAGCGGGCTTGCGACTAGCGCTTTGACCATCGCGAAATTGGTGTGGTTTAAAGTATCGGGACTCGGGTTCCATGCTGTGGGCGTTTTCATCATCCTTGGCGGCTGGACGCTGATGCAATCGACGATGCGACGGGTCGAATCTGCTCCTCTTGCCTGGGGCGGGTGGTACCGGGCACGGTTTCTGCGGCTTTACCCGATGTACTGGGTCGCGCATTTGGTTTATTTACTTTCACCGTTCGTAGCGCGTCTCGAACCGGTGGATGACCGAATTATTCTGAGCCTGCTCGGTCTCCGCTTCATCGACATCCAAATGAACTTCATGTACCTCAACGCCGCGTGGTGGTATTTCGCCATGCTGATCCAATTTTATTTGATATTTTCCCTGCTCTTTTGGGCGGCGCGCCGCCTTGGACCATGGTGGTTTCTGATAATCGCCTGTGCGGCGGGATTTTTCGCCCGCTACATATTGCTCGTTGCCTGGCCACAAAACGGATTGTGGGTCCTCGGCGGCTTCGCGATTTGTCGCTTACCTGAGTTCGCGCTCGGAATGTCGCTCGCCATGTGGCACCGCGAATCAACCGCGCGCATGGAATGGTTTCTTCTTCGCGGCGCAGGTTTCGTGGTCGGATTAATCCTCTATCCCGCGGCACTACAGCTTTATCACGGCCTGTACGAATACATTTTTGTCGATTTCGCCACGGGCGCGTGTTGCATGCTCGAAATAGTCAGCATCGCCGGAATGATTTCACTATTCCGAGGACCGGCTAAACTCTTCGGCCTGGTCGGACTCTATTCCTATGGCCTGTATCTCATTCATCAACCGTATGTGATCTGGCTTGGACTGCGTATTCGCGAACAGCCTATTTGGATGTTCCTGTTAATCGCGGTTGTGACCCTGGCCGTGCTTAGCGCGTGGGGAATGCTGTTGGAAAAGGCAACCAACACGCTGGTGAACAAACTCGTTTCGCTCAGAAAACCAGCGCACGCTTAGATTTTCTTCTTCCCGGTCTCTTCCAGCAAAATTCGCAGTTCAGCGACTGCTTCGCGATCTTTGGGCCTGTCTACCGCTTCCTTGATGCGAATTAGCGTCACGAGATCGATACATTTGAAGCGGACTCCGAAAGCCTCGACTTCGAACGAATGCGGCAACAAATCGCTGTAAGTTTCGCCGCCAGCCACTTCGGCGAAAAGATCGACGTCACCGAGCTTCGTCGTGAGCGTGAAATTCAAGCCGCCACTAATCGTCTTGGCGTTCCACGAGAATGGCAGCTTCGGCGGCGCATCCCGGAGATATGGGCAATGCGGCGCCAGCGCGGTGACAAGACGCTCGATGTTTTCATCCGTGCGCGAATACACAAGATCGATATCGAAGGTGACGCGCGCAGAACCGTGCAGGATCGCCGCCATTCCACCGATGAGGATGAAATCAACCTTTGCCTTGACCAACGGAGGAATGATCTGCGCGAGATCAACGGCCATCGCTCTTCTGTCTCAGCTTTTTGCCGGCGCGCCGCAGCTCTTCAACCATTTGCAATGCACGTAAATGCTTTTGAGCGCGTTGCTCGAAAGTCAATTTGAGGTTTTCGCGCAGCAATGTGCGATCGACGTCGCGCATGTGACTGTGACCACTGTCGATTTTCGCAGCAGTTCTTTTCATCACGGCGAAAAATAACACAACGTGGTGCGTGTTGCTACACGTCCGCCGTCATGAGCTTGCGAGCCCAAGACCAAACGAACTGCATGTAACGATACAGATTAGTCATGGCTCGAGTTTCAGGTTTGGAGAAGGAAAAGGCTCCCTGGCATCTGCGCTGGTTCTATGGCGTGATGCGCAAGATGTTCGGCAAGGACCTTACACCCGCGAAAGTGCAGATGCGCCTGCCAGGATTGGTCTGGGGCGGCGTCGCCATGGAAGCTGCTTTGGGCCGGAAACGCTTGGTCTCACTGCGCTACATGCAATTGGGAAAAGTGCGTGCCGCGGCGCGCATTGGTTGCCCTTTTTGAGTAGACGTCAATTCTGCCGTGGGCAGAAAAGCAGGCCTGAGCGATGAAAAACTTCATGCCGTTCTTGGCGACGACAGAACGCCCTTCAATGACACTGAACGGCTGGTGATAGAACTGGCTGATGCCATGACCGATACGCCAGCGAACATTTCGGACGATTTGTATGCGCGATTGCGCAATCAATTTTCCGAAGAACAGCTAATGCAATTGGGCGGGCAAATTGCATTTGAAAATTATCGCGCCCGTTGGAACCGCATTTTCAACGTCGAGAGCGACAATCTTTATCAAGGAACGTAGCGCCAAAGGCGCGGTATTCACGTCTAGGCTGGGGCATCGCCCCAGGACTTTTATGGTCCCATAATCCGAGCGCTGAAAGCGCGATTCATTTCTGACGCCATTTGGGTAGACAACCAAATTGAAGCGCGCTTTAAGCGCTTGGTTCGCGGTGCATTCGGGTCCTGGGGCGATGCCCCAGGCTATGGATGAGCCAGCGCCAATGGCGCTGAACATGCTCGAAGCCATTATTCTGTCTTCGTCAGCTTGATTTTAATTTCCTCGACAATCTCGTCCGGCGGGCGCCCCAACTCGATTGTTAGCGCGTCCTCGTCCGCTTCGGGTTCTTCCAAATCGGCAAACTGACTTCGCAATAACCCAGGGCCCATGAAATGGCGGCGCCTGCGTCGCAGTTGCTCGGTAATGAGCGCGTAATCTCCGCGAAGAAACACGAACTTCACTTCCGCGCTGATGCGTAAGCGCTCCCGATACACGCGTCTCAATGCAGAGCAGGCCATTACGGCATTCTCATCGGATTCGACGCATCGCTTAATCAACTTGCGCAACTTCACGAGCCACGGCCATCGGTCTTCATCCGTGAGCGCGATGCCGCGGCGCATTTTATCAACATTGGCTTGCGAATGAAAATCATCCGCTTCATAGAAACGCCAGCCGAGTTCCTTCGCGAGTAGCTTGCCTACTGTGGTTTTGCCAGCACCGGAAACTCCAAAGACGATCACAATCACGGCGCATTAATTTGTTTTCGACTGCCGACCTTCTCCACCAGGAACGCAATAACAACGAACAGCGTGTAGAAGATCCAAACCCCCGTGGCAGTCGCTTTATCGGTCAATGGCGTGCGCGGCACGTAGGTGTCTCCTATCTGGACGATCACTAAACCCATTCCAAAAGCGATAACTGCCTTTTTGCGAATTGCCGGCATTACATTGCGCGCAAGGCAAAGCACGATCCCGCCGGCAAGCAGCGCGATTTCCAACGCAAATTCCGGATCACGATAATTCCACATGCCGAGGCCAACTTTCCATCTGTTGTCGTAAATCGCGAGATCGCGCGGATGCGCGACAAAGTCGAGGATCCAATGTGAGAAAACAGCCGCGCCCACCATCATAGCGGCTGAGTTCGAAGCCTTCCGCCAAATCGTCTTGTAAAGCAGAGCGGCAACGCCTGACCATGCGATCGCGGTGATCAGACTGTGCGAATACGGATGGAAATATGAGTCGAGCATGCTGCCAGCGGTGAAACCTTTGATGACGCGCAGCTTCTCAATCCCCAACAGCACCAGCGTCGCCCAGATGTAATCAAGAAATTGGACGGCGACGAACAACACCCAGAGCGGAATTTTATTTTTGTCACTCTTAGCTGCAAATGCAACGCTGTAATGTCCAACAAACATGCAATCTGTAGCTTTCGTTTCTAACACTGCCTGCCACGCCGTAGCTCCCTGCTAGAAGCGAAGGCGGGTAATGTCCAACAAACACGCAGCTGGTTAGTTGTAGAGGCGTTTGTGCCAAACGCCTGCGCTAATTTTCGGCGTTTGATACAACCGCCGCTACACTTACCGCGAGCCTCCGGCAAGCGTCGCCTACCCCAAGCACCTCGCTGCTCTTCTAACCTCCCGGCGACTTCGTAACCGCAAGATCCGAGCCTGATTCGCTTTCGGAAACCGCTCGGGGATTCGCTGGTCGGCGAAGCTACAGAGCAACGAGTAACAACGGGACGATCTTCGTGGCAGCGAGCTCCGCCGTTTTGATGGTCAGCTTTTCCGCGCGTTCTTGCGCGGCAAGCGCCTGACTGGCCACGAAGTTTTTCGCGAGAACCGTCTGCGAACTGACCAGGTTGTCGAACTCATCCTGACTCATCTTTTTATTGCTGACGTCGATGGTCCATTGTTCGAGTTGCTGTGCGCTGGATTGGATGAAGGCTTCGGAAGCGGCTTTGCCTTCGTTGATCAGTTGTTCGAACTGAGTCTTGGCGTCGGCTACGGTCGGATCCTTGATTTGGTTTAGTGCATCTTGAAGTTTCGACATAGGATTGAACTCAGTTCGATGTTTGCTGCAGGAGAAGATCGTAATTTTGCTGGAGTTGTTTCTTTTTGTTGGCGGCGAAGCTTGAGCTTAGGCAATGCTGTTTCCGGACGAGGGCAGCATCGCGCTGAAAGAGCTTAGCGGAATTCTTGATGAATTCCTTGCGCGCAGGCACCGTCTTCGACTCAGCGGCTTCCGCATCCGTGAATTGCTGTGTAATCTTCGCCACTTCGCTGTCGAAGCTCGCCTGATCCCACGTCGCAGGCGTGCCTTCAACGCACGTATAGTGGTCGATAAAGGCCAAATGGGCATCCTTGAGCTGCTGCACGCGAACCTGGCTCGAGGGTTTGGAGATGGTAGCGCAGGAACACAGCAAAAGAGCGATTACAAAAGCCGCGACGCTGGACTGTTTCGGGAAAAGACGAGGATGTTTAAACATAACTGATTTTTAGAACGCTTTTATCGGATCGAAGACGAAATGTAAAGAAAAAGTCTTCATGTTTGACGGGAATGAACGGATCGAGCAGTCCTCCTACTCGAGGCTAAACATCGGAGGGCGAAGCCCGCACATCATATCATCGCCCGCGCAGCGGCCGATCCACCTTTCTCGAGTGCTTAGACCGCCAGCTTCACCGGCACACGTCGCGCGCCCCAATCGCCGCGCCGTTGTTCGAATCGTCCTGCGATTTCATAGCCGCAAGATCGACAATTGCCATCTTCGAGATTCCATTCGCCGAGTTCGTACCAATCGCGTTCGATGAGCAACTCGCCACAACTGGGACACCAGGTGCTGCCGCCTTCGCGCTCGCGCACGTTCCCAGTGTAAACATAGTGAAGCCCTTTTGAGCGCGCGATTTCGCGGGCGCGGGTGAGCGTCGCCGCCGGCGTGTGCGGTTTATCCAGCATCTTGAAATCGGGATGGAACGCTGTGAAATGCCACGGCACATCCGGCCCAAGATTTTCCGCGAACCATTCCGATGCGCGATGCAACTCGGCGTCGCTGTCGTTTTCGCCCGGGATGAGCAGAGTTGTGACTTCGAACCAGACGTTCGTTTCGTGTCGCAGATATTTCAGCGTGTCGAGCACCGGCTGAAGCTGCGCGAAGCAAACCCGATGATAAAACGCATCGGTGAACGCTTTGAGATCGACATTCGCTGCGTCCATGTGCCGGTAAAATTCCGGGCGGGCATCATCGGTGACGTAGCCGGCTGTTACTGCCACCGTTTTGATCCCACGTTCGCGACACGCTTGCGCCACATCGATTGCGTACTCAGCGAAAATGACCGGATCATTGTAAGTGAAGGCGACTGACCGACACCCGAGTCGCTGCGCGGCAAGCGCGATTTGCTCCGGCGACGCCGCATCGGCGAGCTTGTCCCACTCGCGCGCTTTGGAGATGTCCCAGTTCTGACAAAACCGACAACCGAGATTGCATCCCGCCGTGCCGAATGAGAGAACACTGGTCCCGGGCAAGAAATGGTTCAGGGGTTTCTTCTCGATCGGATCGACACAAAACCCGCTGCTCCGGCCATAGGTGGTCAGCACCATTCGATCGCCCGCCCGCTGACGCACAAAACAAAAACCGCGCTGACCTTCGTTCAGTTTGCAAAAGCGCGGACACAGCCGGCACTCAATGCGCCCGTCGGGGAGCATCATCCACCAGCGGCCCGGAAAATCAGATTGCGCCAGCTCTGCGACCATTTATTCAAGCGATCCTATAATGTCATTCTGAGCGAAGCGAAGAATCTCTTGTCAGTTCCGAACCCGATCACTTACAGGAGCACACAGAGATGTTTCGCTTCGCTCAACCTGACAGCGCCATTTATGAGATAATAATATCGATCAGAAGTTGAGAGCTTGCACGACATGGCGGGAACACAGCGATAAACTCACAGGAATTCCTGGTTTGAAACTTCGTCGTTGCCCACACTCCGTCGCCGCTGCCCGCGCGGCTTTTCCTTCTATGTCGCTCATTTCGTTCGCTCCATTCATGCGTTCCTTAGAGCTGACGGTAATCAGGAACCGACTTTCAATTCGGAAGCGCGAATGAAATGATTGTGTCTTTCGCGCGATAATTCGACCAAAACAGTTCGCCATCGAAAGTAAGTGAGCGACAGGCGAAGGGGACGACAGCGACATCTTTAACCTCGGGGGTTTCGTCTTGCGGATTGAGTCGTGCGATTTGCCAATCCTCATTCGGTTGTTCCTGTCCGCGCAACACGTAGAGCGATCCTTCAGCAAAAGTGTGACCGCAGATTTCGGCGCCGATAACGATCTGATCGATAACTTTACCATTCGCGTCGAACTTCAGTATCCGATGCTTGTACCATTGACTCAGGTAAAGATTTCGCCCGTCGAAGCTCAGGTATGATCCAGTAAATTCCGGACAGGCGAACATCTTCGAAAATCCAGCCTCCGCCGTGTAGCGATAAACGTATCGATCGTCATCCGCACCTTCGCCGATGGTAAAACGCACTTCACCGTTGGTCGTGACTGCTGCCCATGGAATGCCGGGCGCTTCTTTCTCTTCGAGCAGTGTCCAATTCTCTGGGTCAATGGCATAAATTCGGCGCAGATCGCGGGAACCCATCCATAACACATTGTTTTTACTATCCCATGCGAGGGCCTGAGGTGTCGTCGCCGGCGAGGGAAGCCGGCGTTTTTCGATAATTTGCGCTCGCGTCATCTTCAAAACTCGATTCTCCGGATCAACAGTCGTTTCATTTCGAGCCGGTGCAAGGAACGCGCTATGGCATGCGAGATGTTTAGCGATTAGCGATTAGCGATTACTCGAAAATGACGGAATCGTGCGGAACCGATTGACGATCACGGCCGCGGGCGAGAACGCAAAGACGTTTCTCGTGGTCCGAAAAGAATTCCAGACTCTTGACGGCTTTCTTCTCTCCTAACATTCGTCTTTCATCTATCATTTCGCTTTCCACGAACGCTGTGGTTTTGAATTCTTGTTCCTTTGAGCGCGCGAATTCTTATTCTTACCCTGCTGGCGATGATCGCCTTCGCTAGCAACTCGCTTCTTTGCCGCGCGGCACTGAAGCAGACGAGTATTGATGCCGCTTCATTTACGTTTGTTCGAATCTTTTCCGGGGCGGTCGCACTCTGGCTCATTGCGAACATGCGACGAACCATGGCGGCCATGGCTGACCATAGAATCGGCGGCAACTGGATCTCCGCGCTCGCACTCTTCCTTTACGCCGCCGCCTTTTCTTTCGCCTATGTCGATCTTGCAGCAGGCACTGGAGCCCTACTGTTGTTCGGCGCGGTGCAGGCAACAATGATTCTCTGGGGTTTCCATAAAGGCGAACCCCTGCGCGCAATTCAAATCGCAGGTATCGTCGTCGCCGTGATTGGACTTGTGGTGCTTTTATTTCCCGGCCTTTCCGCTCCTTCACTAACTGCTTCCATCTTAATGCTGACCGCGGGCGTGGCCTGGGGTATCTATTCGCTGCGCGGTAAAGGCGAAAGAAATCCGGTCAGCGCGACCGGCGGAAATTTTCTTCGCGCAGTTCCGTTCGCGACTGCTATCAGCGTCATTTTCGTTCCGTGGACACATCTCGATTTCGTTGGAGTCACTTTCGCCATCATCTCTGGCGCGATTACATCAGGGCTTGGCTATGTGATTTGGTACAGTGCCCTACCGGGTCTGACGGCAGCCAGCGCTGCTACAGTCCAACTCAGTGTCCCCGTACTCGCTGCGACGGGCGGGATTCTCCTGCTGAGTGAACCGATTACTCTGCGATATGTGCTAGCGTCGGCGTCGGTGCTTGGAGGAATCGCGCTCGTCATGCTAACTCCGCATTCCGAACGTCAAATACCAACTGCGTAGTTCCGGCCATCTAAAGCAGATTCATCTGAATTGAACGCGCTTTGAAATTGTAGGCGAAGCTGTTAACCAACCCGTCCTACAGAGGCTTCCCTCACAGCCGCTCTCGCTTGGCTTACCTTTTCAAGATAGCCGAATGGGTTATAACCTGTGAACGTTATGTCACGTTGTCCGTGGGCTACCGCCGAACCAGCCATCACTTATCATGATGTTGAGTGGGGCGTGCCTGTGCACAATGACCGATTGCTTTTCGAATTTCTAATTCTTGAGGGCGCACAGGCAGGCCTGAGTTGGACCACCATTTTAAAGAAACGAGATAACTATCGAAGGGCATTTGATGGATTCCGTCCTGAGAAAATCGCCCGCTACGGCACGCGCGACGTGCAGCGGTTGCTCCACGACGCTGGCATTGTGCGAAACCGATTGAAAATCAAAGCGACAATCGAGAACGCAAGGATGTTTCTCGCCATGCGAGAACAATTCGGGACTTTCGATGCTTATTTGTGGAGGTTCGTCGGTGGCAAGCCAATCTACAATCGCTGGCGAAGCATGGCCGACGTGCCGGCGCGCAGTGCCGAATCCGACGCAATGAGCCGTGATCTCTTGAGTCACGGATTTAAATTCGTTGGCTCCACCATTTGTTACGCGCTGATGCAGGCAGTTGGCATGGTCAACGATCACCTGGTGACATGTCCACGATATGCGGACCTCTGCGGCCTGCGTCGCCGTCGACGAAGCAAGCTGCCAAGCGCCAGGGCGAGAAAATCATGAACCAAAAACTAATCGAAAGAAATTCTTGCTTTCATGCGTTCCCTAGAGATTGCCTGGCTGAATGTGAGATCTGGGTTCGCTGTAGCGGCGTTCTCGAGCGTCGATAAACTTTCCGCATCATGCAAGATAACAAAGACACCGTCCAACTCAGCGCGGTAGAAGATCACGGCGGGATATTAACGATCCGCGGTGGTGGCGCGCAGCGCGATTGGAACGGCATTCATTACAAGCAAGGGATGTCGCGCAAAAATGTGGGCACGACCAGCCTCTCAGCAAATATCGCGACTATTCCTCCTGGCGGCGTTGCGTATGCGCATATTCATGTCGGCTTCGAAGTGATCCTTTACATCATTGAAGGAAAAGTGCGCCACGAGTTTGGACCCGGGCTAAAACAGGCCGTCGAAAACGAAGCCGGCGATTTCATTTACATCAAACCGGGGGTGCCACACGAAGTCTTCAACATGAGCGACACGGAACCGGTTGTCGCCTTTGTCGCCCGCTCGTCTGCGGACGAGTGGGACAATATCATTCCTTACGACCGCAATCACCCGGCCTGAGATCTCTCAAGTTGCGCGCGAAATCAATGGCCTGCTCGCGAATGGAGCTGCAGGGATGCGAGTGACATAGATGGGTAAGCCGAGAGGCCGAAATGAGCGGAAGGCGAGTGAGTCAAACTTTCGGAATCGAAGCCGACACATTTCCCCCGTGACTGTCCCTTCGCAAACCGCTGAGCTGCGCTTGCCTGGAGCAAATTGCTTCCCGCGGCACCCGACGCAAACCCCTCGTCAAGCCCAGCTTCGATAGAATCCAAATCAACCATTTCGTCGGATCCCACTCCCACGGCTTCACACCGTTTCGATAATCATGCTGAAATTCGTGGTGATAATTGTGATAGCCCTCGCCAAACGTAAACAGCGCCATTAGGAATGAATCGCGCGCGCTGCATCGCGTCGAATAGGGCTGGCGTCCTATTGTGTGACAGGCCGAATTGATCAGGAACGTGCCATGTTGGAGCACAACCACTTTCGTGACGCCGCCGATTAGAAAACCACCCAGCGCGCCGACCCAGCCGTCCCAGAGCGCGCCGAGCAATGTGGGCAGAACAAAACTCACCAGCACCGCGAGCAAATGAATATGTCGATGTTGCCACATGACTAGCGGGTCTCTCTTGAGATCGGCGACGTTATCGAACGGCGGTTGTGGCTGGATCTTGAATAACAGCCAGCCAATATGAGCGTGAAAAAAACCTTTGGTAATGTCGTACGGGTCTTCGTCGTGATCGACATGTTTATGATGCCGGCGATGTTCACTTGCCCACATCAGGACAGAATTCTCGAATGCACCGGCGCCGAAGATTAACGTGAAGACGCGCAACGGCAGCACGGCCTGAAAGGTCATGTGCGAAAACAGCCGGTGATAACCGAGCGTGATGCTGAAACCAGTCGCGGCCAGCAAGACGCCAAAGACCGCGACGTGAAACCAATCAATGCCGAAATACCACAGGTACAGCGGCACTGCCGTCAGTGTGAGAAAACAAGTGCCGATCAGGAACGAGCTCGTCGTCCAATTGATGCGATGCAGCGGGATGCGAAAAATCAAGTGGTCCTCTGTCTTCTGTTTTTTGACCTGGGCCTTACTCGTCCAAGTCACAGCCCACTTCGCAGCCCTGGCGATGGCTGGTCACATCAGGAAGTCGGTCGGCCGAGAATGATGTCCTTCTTTGTCCAGGTATGAACGCTGCCGCAGTGCTCACAGGTAAACTTTTGAGCCTTTAGCTTGGCTGTCTGCCAGCGCTTTTCTTCTACTGTCCTTCCCGTATCAGTCAGCCTCGAGGTCGAAGGACAGCGCACAAGCAGGCTTTTGATGTTAGGACCCGCCTTTGATTTTGGCCGTCGAGGAGGATCGAAAAAGAATCGCCTCGTCATGTCAGAGTCGATAAACGATGCGCGCTTTGGCAGTGTCATAGGGCGACATCTCCATTTTTACTCGATCACCGATCGTCAGACGGATGAAACGCTTGCGCATCTTTCCCGAGATATGCGCGAGAACGAGATGGTCGTTCGCAAGCGCAACTCGAAACATGGTTCCAGGAAGCACCGTCATGATGGTACCTTCTATTTCAATGGCTTGTTCAGAATTCACGATGTCCGAGGTTTTCGGAGCTGCAGGGGATGCTGTTAGCATGCTTTGTTAGCGACGCAGACTGCGTCCCCTACAGTTAATCCAACTTACCGGCGATTACCGGCAAAGGAACGACGATCGCCATGAGGACGCGGACGTTCTTCGCGTGGACGCGCTTCGTTCACCGTTAGTGCGCGACCGTTGAGTTCGTGACCGTTGAGCGCACTCGCGGCAGCGTTGGCTTGCGTATTGTCATTCATGGTGACGAACGCGAACCCGCGCGATTTGCCGGTCATGCGGTCCATCATCAGATGGACTTCATTGACGGTCCCGTGTTGTTCGAACAGATCCTGAAGATCGTTCTCGGTGGTCTCAAAAGAGAGATTACCTACGTACAGTTTCATTGTGTTTTGAATTTGGAAAAACTACCGAGCTACAGAGCCGTTCCCGTGAATCGGGTTTCAAACCACCAATGAGCGACGCTCACCTGACGATCTACCGCGCAGTGAAGTTAAACAGAGTAATCCAATAAGCGCGGAGTATCGCCCGCATCTCGCGAAACACAAACGATTATTTTCCTCGGATTTTCTTCGGCTGATCTTCGCAACTCCGTCCGCGGGTTTGCGCGGCATTCAAAATGGCTCAGCGGCCGTTGTCCCGGTGAAGCCGTAGACGCCTGGAACGCTCGCCGCGCGTCATCTGCCGCTGAGCAGATGGCGCCTGCCTGCGAGCCGCAGAGCGAAACTTTCGGAAAAATGTGACACGATGTTTTGAAGTTGTATGTTGCGCGTAGTAAAGAGCGCAGTTCTGAGTCAATGTTGGTTCTATGTTAATTCTCCGTTTATTTCTGCCGCCGCCGTATCGACGCGTGCGCTGATGTCTCAGCAAATTTGTATCGAGCCGCGTGATGTAAATGTCGAGCAACGCGACGAAGCCTATCCCTGAGACGGCAGTGTCATAGGACAAGTTCACGAGCAATCTTTCGAGCTCGTCTTTATGAACAGCGATCGCATTCATGATGCCTTTTGGTTGTGCAGTGAGAAGGGCCGCACACCTGCGCGATCGATTGGCGCTGCTATGATAGCGCAACCATACAGCCGTAACTGCGATCGCCTAACGATTAATGCAGTTTTTTCCAGTAACCCCGAGCAAGGCAACTAAGGAAAGCGGGAACGCACGAAGTAAAATCGACTTGTCGCATTAATTTTGTTTTCCTGCTTTCCTGCGTTCCTTACAAACTGTGAAGTATTTCCTTCTGGCCTGTCTCTTTCCGATGACCTTAACAGCTCAAACCATGCAGCAATTGACTGAACAGTTGGGTAAAACTATTCTGTACGGCGACGTTGCTCTTTCTCCTGATGGCACGCATGTGGCATGGGTACAGTCCACTGCCGCAACGCAATCCAAGCAGACCTATATCTGTAAAACATCAGGAAATGCACGGGCAGTGATGGTTGAAATTCCAGTCCGTGCGGATAGGACCGACTTCGATCCCGCCTGGTCTCCCGATTCCAAAACGCTGGCAGTGTTTTCGAGCGCCGGAGAAAAAGAGCAGCGTCAACTCTGGATGGTCAATGGTAATGGTTCCGGTCCGAGAAAAACTACGAACCTAAACGGATACGCGGCACGTCCGCGTTGGTCGCACGATGGGAAGCAGATTGCGTTTCTCTACATTGAAGGCGCAGGCGGCGGCGGGCCGTTAATGGCTGCGCCCGCCACGACCGGCGTGATCGATACCGCTATTCATAACCAGCGGATCGCCCTCCTCGACATTGGCACCGGCCAATTACGCCCAGTCTCGCCGGAGAATCTCCACATCTACGATTACGATTGGTCGCCCGACGACAAAGCGTTTGTTGCAACAGCCGCACCAGGACCCGGCGACAACAATTGGTGGATCGCGCAGATCTACACTATCGACATCGCTAAGGGCGACTCGAAATCCATCTATAAACCATCCCTTCAAGTCGCTGTTCCGCGCTGGTCACCGGATGGCAAGTCGATCGCGTTTATCGAAGGCTTGATGAGCGATGAAGGATTTCACGGTGGGAATCTATTCACAGTATCGGCTGGCGGCAGCGATGTAGTGAATCGCACGTCGAGCCGAAAAACATCGATCAATTCATTCTTCTGGCAGGAGCCTGATCGCATTGTGCTAATCGAGTACGTCGGTGGCGGCAGCGCTATTTCCGAGTTGCGCCTCTCGAACAATTCCGCACAAACAATTTGCAAAGGGCCGGAAGGCATTCACGCGTTTGGCAATTTTCCGAACTTCGCGTTGTCGAGGGACGGCAAGGTCGCAGCGGCAGTTCGGAGCACTTACAACTCGCCGCCTGAAGTGTTCGCTGGCCCGCTCGGTGAATGGCGGCAACTCACCAAAGACAACGCCACATTGCTGGCCGATTGGGGTAAAGCGGAAAGCGTCGAGTGGGCGAATGAAGGATTTAACATTCAGGGCTGGTTAGTACCGCCGGCGAAAATCGAGACTGGCAAAAAATATCCGATGGTTGTGCTCATTCACGGCGGACCATCCAGCGTGACAACGTCAGAGTGGCCCGCGTCGTTCGGAATGTCTCGCGCGATTATCGCCGCGCTGTCCGTGCGTGGTTATTACGTACTCCTTCCCAATCCCCGCGGCAGTTACGGCCAGGGCGAAGAATTTACCCGCGCAAACGTGAAAGATTTCGGGCACGGCGATCTGCGCGACATGCTGGCCGGCCTCGATGTAGTGACAAAGAAACATCTAATCGACCCTGCGCGACTCGGCGTGACTGGTTGGAGCTACGGCGGCTTCATGACCATGTGGACTGTCACGCAAACAGACCGTTTCCGTGCCGCTGTGGCTGGTGCTGGGATCGCCAATTGGCAAAGCTATTATGGCCAAAACCTGATCGATCAATGGATGATCCCGTTTTTCGGCGCGTCAGTTTACGATGATCCGTCCGTTTACGAGAAAAGTTCTCCAATTCGGTTTATCAAAAACGTGAAGACCCCCACCCTCGTTATTGCCGGTGAGCGCGATGCGGAATGCCCTGCGTCGCAGTCCTACGAATTCTGGCATGCGTTAAAGACGCTCGGTGTGCCGACACAGCTAATCATTTATCCAGGCGAAGGCCATCTTTTCGTCGAACCGAAGAACCAGGCCGACCGAATGGATCAGACCGTCGCATGGTTCGACAAGTACCTACGCTAGCTTCTCTCCCGTTTTCGCCTTTCCTCTTCGCGATGTAGTTTTCTTGCTTTGGTGAACGATTTCCGTGTATCCCGACCATTTGTAACAGCGTTATGAAAAAAACATCGAAGGTTGTGTTCATCGGTGGCCTGTGCTTAGCCGCTGTCTCAATTGTTACGCTGCGCGCCGGGAGCCACACGAGTGTCACGGCCGCTCAGGTCAACGGCACCTGGAAGATAAAAGGCGGCGAATTCAAAATCTGGGCGCTGGGTCAACAACGTCTTCAGGTCGAATTTTCAGGCGTTTACGAATACAAAACGACTCAAGGCCCAACGGCCAATACGGGCGAAGGCAGCGGCATTGCGACGATTGAGGGCGATACCGCCATCTTCAAACCCGAGGGCGCGGAAGAGGAATGCCGGATCACGCTAAAGTTCACCGGCGGCAAACTTGTGGTCACCCAAACCGGCATTTGCGGATTCGGAAACAACGTGACCGCCGCAGGAACTTACAAAAAAGTTTCCGCCAAGAAACCGAAGTTCGACTCGGACTGACGTCTGCCTTCGAGCGAGTAGCCAGGCGAAAGAAGTCGCACGTTTGCATCGACTCCGAAGCGGCTCTTATTTTTCCCGTCTCGTCACCGGCCACCTGTCACTCGTCACTGCATTAAATCATGCCCAAGCATCTCGTTATCAGCACCAGCGGCAATCCCGCCAGCAATAGCCGCCGCATGGGACGCGTCGCTTTTGCGCATCTGCAAAAGAAGAAAGCTGATTGCGAATGGGTCGACATCCGCGAAATGGACCTGCCACTCTGCGATGCAGATAAGTGTTACGGTATGCCAGGTTCAAAGAAGTTGAGCGCGACGATTGAACGCGCTCAGGGCATTCTCATTGCTGCACCGGTTTACAATTACGACGTTGCTGCCGCGACGAAGAACATGATCGAGCTCACCGGCAACGCGTGGCAAGATAAAATCGTCGGCTTCGTTTGCGCTGCCGGAGGCCACGCGAGTTACATGTCAGTCATGGCGTATGCCAACAGCCTTATGCTCGATTTTCGATGCGTGATTATTCCGCGGTTCGCCTTTGCCACGGGCGACTCTTTCGACGGCGAGCGCATCACGGATAAAAAAATCACGCAGCGAATTGAACAAGTCGCCGACGAACTCGTTCGCTTTACTAAAGCGCTGCGCAGCTGAATCGCTAACGAAAACAGGAAGTCAGGACAAATCAGAGTCGGGCTACCCAGGGAGGGCACGGAGCATACACAGGAATTCTTTTTCTGCGTCTCTCCCGTGAATTGCGATCCCTGCAGCGAAAGTTGAAACTGCCGATCGAATTCCTGCTTTCCTGCGTTCCTTAGAGATCCTTAGAATCATTTGCCGATGAAAATAAAGATACCGGCAGCTAGCGCCACAAGATAGAGTAAGAAGATGGCTGGGCCCAGATTCAACCCGAATCCTAAAAGGCCATCGATGATCAAGTACACCGCGAGCAAAAGCATGCCGATATTTTTCGTGATTTTCATGAGGTCGATCTTGTAGATTGCTTCGCGAGATAACAATCGAGGAGTTGGGAACGACGAGATGCACGGCACAGCCGCGAGGGTAGCGGAGAGCGACTCGGGAGAGGCGCGAATGAATCTAAATGATGACAGAATAAGAAATTGGCAATGAATAAGACTGTTTTGTTAGATCCTGTGAACCACATTTCCCGCCTCATTACGGCCGCCGTAATCGTCATGGTTTTGGTTTCACCAGTTGGTGCTCAGGCCGGTCCGCGATCTCGCCCGATGGATGAAGATGCTGCCCTGGCGTTGCTCGTTCGCACCCTTAAGCACGACCGTGTTTATGCGAAACGAATCTCATTGGATTGCTTCACCTACGACACGGACGAAACGACCAATGCGTACTTTCAGTTTGCGCTTCGCGAGAAACACGACGCCAAGTGTGGCGGAGATCCTGAAACGAGTCCGGTGGTCGCCCGTTACCGCGTTTATCGGCGATCTGATAAAATCGAACGGTGGCAACCGACTGACGATAGCTGGCATCGGTACGAACCGGCGAAAATCAAGTAGCGCCGTCAATCAATTCAAATCCGATGGAGCTCTAGCCGATGATTCAAAAGACAGAATGAACCGAATTATCAGAATCGGAGCACGCGTTTTGTTCTGAAACCATTTTGTCCATTCTGTTAATTCTGTCATGCTTACCGTCGAGGCACGGGAAGAAGTCTGGCCACTGAGAGAACCGTTTCGGATTTCGCGCGGTAGCCGAACTGAAGCGCAAGTTATTATCGTGACTGTGCGGACTGGCGCACACACGGGGCGCGGCGAGTGTGTGCCGATCGCCCGTTATAATCAGACCACCGACTCGGTGTTGGCGCAGATCGAATCGATCAAGGCAGAGAAAAGCTTGGATCGATACGTCCTCCAGAAGCTGCTGCCTGCAGGTGCAGCACGAAATGGCTTTGACTGCGCGCTGTGGGACTTGGAAGCGAAAGTTTCCGGCAAACGCGTCTGGGAACTAGCCAACGTTCCAATCGTTCCCGAAGTAGAAACGTCATTCACGATCAGTCTCGATATGCCCGAAAAGATGGCAACCGCAGCGAAAGCCGCCGCGCGTTCTCCGATTCTGAAACTCAAACTTGGCGGCGATTCTTCAGATCTTGCGCGCGTAGAAGCCGTCCGCGAAGCCGCACCAGCAGCGCGTTTGCTCATCGATGCCAACGAATCATGGTCGGCCGAGCATTACGGACAAATTTCGCCTGCCTTAAGGCAATTGGGCGTAGAGGTGATCGAACAACCATTTCCCGCCGACTCCGATGCAGTGCTCGAAACTCTCGATCATCTGGTGCCGGTCTGCGCCGACGAAAGTTGTCACACGACTGCCGATCTTCCCCGCCTGAAAAACCGCTACGAAATGATCAACGTGAAGCTCGATAAAACCGGCGGACTAACTGAAGCGCTGCGCTTATGTCAGCGCGCCCGCGAAAGCGGATTCAAATTACTCATCGGTTGCATGGCCTGCACTTCCTTAGGGATCGCGCCTGCTCGTCTCTTGGCCAGCACCGCCAAGTATGTCGATCTTGACGGTCCACTCCTTCTCCTTCGTGATCGCGATAATGGACTCAATTATCAGAAGGCCAAGGTCGCGCTGCCACGCGGCGAACTCTGGGGTTAATCCGTAAAGATCGCGGTAATAAAGTCACTGTTAGCGAACCAGAGATAATTCATATGAAACAAATACTAACCTTCTGTTTATTGGCGGTGCTTGTTTTTGTTGTAAGCGCGTTAGCACAACGCGCAAAGAGCGCTGGAAATGTCGTTGATCTGAAGTCGATCGACGGCACGATCCTGAAAGCAACTTACTTTACAGCGGCGAAACCAGGCCCCGGCGTGTTGCTGTTCCATCAAAGCAACGAACACGTAAGTCCTGGGACAATGTCGCTCAACAACTGGCGGCGGCGGGAATCAACACACTCACTGTTGATCTGCGCGGACATCGCGAAAGAAAACAGTGGTGGCCCGACGATCTCGACGCCGCATTTCAATTTTTGATTTCGCAGCCCGGCGTTGCTCGGGACGTCATTGCCATCGGCGGCGCGGGAGCACTCGGCGTTCTTAATTCGGTAGAGACTGCCCGCCGCCAGCCCGCCCAGGTAAAATCACTCGTGTTGATGTCCGGAGAAACGTTGCGGCCTCAACTGCAATTTCTCCATCAAGCGTCTCAATTGCCTGAACTATTCGTCGTCTCGGACGATGACGAATACCCGCCCACGCAGCAGGCGATGCAATTGCTCTATGTCACCGCCATCGAGTCCGAGCAAGAAACTGGTTCACTATTCGGCCGTCCAGGATGCGCCCTGGAAATGGTACGAACCATTCGACATCGGCAAAGTACCGGCCAAAGGCGGTCATGGCACCGATTTGTTTAAACCGCATCCGGAATTGCCGGCGATTATCGTGAATTTGGTTTGTCACGACTCTGATTAAAACTCCGGGGCACGCGCCCGCCCGACACAGTCGCTTCCGCGACGATTATCAACCAACTGCAAAATCCCGGAGGTGCTGATCAAGTCGCCCACCAACTAACCGAAGAGAAAAAGAAAGATCCGCAGGCGCAGTTGTTCCCTGAGATCACGGCCAGCATCGTTGGCCAGGATTTTATGCGCGAAGATGATGTGAAATCCGCGATCGAGGTTCTGAAGCTCGTCGCGCTCGCTTACCCTGAGTCGGCTGACGCGAACGACAATCTCGCCGGAGCGTATCTAAAAGATGGACAGAGAGATCTGGCGAAGCAGCACGCTGAAAAAGCGCTGGCCATTCTCGATTCTCACAAAGTTCCAGCGTCATCATGGACCGATACCGACGAGTATCGCGGCGAGATCCGCCGCATCCAGGTTGATTTCTGTTAGCACCGGACTCTCCGAATCCGAGATCCAACAATCGATCATGCTGAAAACTTTCGGGTGAATCTTAAGCGCGGAACTTTGCTCCGCCGCGGGCGTGGCAGCCTTCTCGTCCCGGATCGGGTGAAGCGATTGAACAATCTTCGTGAATTCTGCGACGCTGATTCCCGTCGCGGAAAATCCATGAAAGCGTCCGAGAGTTGGATGTCCTTGCGGATCCTTCGCCTTTTCCGCGTTCATGTTGCTGTCCTCTATCCAATTCGCCTTGATCTCATCCTTGCGGCCCTCTTTTCCTTTCGGCCGGTAGATTAGATACATTGGACCGAGCGGTGTTTTGATTTCCGTTTCCTCCGCGTTCTCCTCGTCCTCCATGATGTTTCGGTCGCCGATGCCTTCGCGTGCCGACTCAATCGAGAATGTTCGCTTGCCGCTGTCTCCATATTCGAGCGAGTAAAGCGGACAACGCTGCTCCTTGTTTTCGTCTGGTCCGACTTCGTCGTAACTGATCTCGGCGTTCTTTAACTGAAATCCTTCCGGTAAATACGAAGGAACAAAGCAAATGATCTTCAATTTCTTCAGATCATCCAGGGTCGCGGCCGAAGAACACAAGGTCGGGAACGGCACCAGGAATGCGCCCAGAACAAACCAAGACGCCGTTCGTTTAGCGCGTTTGCTAATCATCACTCTTTCGATTCTGAACGACTCAATCACGTTGTCGATCTTATGTTCAGCGCCGCACATTCCCCCGCGCCAAGACCCCGAAATTACTCTACAGACTCCGCTCGCCATTGCGGTAGTATCGTCAGCCGGATGAACAAGCGCGCACAGGAAATCGCGTCCGGTTTGCCGTCAGACTTGGATGTGCTGCCGCGGCTTCGTGGATTTCGGTTGCGCGGCATCGCGATGACGCGGCTGGAAACTTTTATCGATGCAGCCTTTGCCTTCTCTATCACGATGCTGGTGATCGCCGCGCAGCAAATCCCCGACGATATCGAAACGCTGCTGGCTGCTTTCAAGAATGTGCCCGCCTTTGTCGCAAGCATCGTTGTGCTTGGGATCTTTTGGCGCGGGCATTGGTTGTGGAGCCGGCGTTACGGGCTGGAGGATGGTATGTCGATCTTCATTAGCTGGGCGATGATTGTCACGATCTTGATCTATATCTATCCGCTGAAGGCGATTTTTAGTTCCATGTGGTTTCTGCTTAGCGGCGGTCGAGTGGGTCACATGCTCGGGCCGCATTCCGACGCGCAGGTGCGCGCTCTGTTTGCAATTTTCGCCTTGGGCTTCACCGCCATCGCACTTGAGATGGTGCTCTTGAATTTGCGTGCCTGGCAATTGCGGGAGCCGTTACTGTTGGATGCAAGAGAAAGATCAATCACGCTCCAAGAGGTAGCCGGGTGGAGTGTTCCGGTCGCCGTTGGAATTATTTCGTTTGTCCTAGCGCTGTCGCTGCCGATAGCGCACATCGAGTGGAGCGGCTGGGTTTATTTCTCCATGATCGTTCTGGTGCCGCTGCATAAGGCTTACTTCGCGCGGAAGAGGGAGTAGAGATTCTGTTAATCTGCTGAGATGGCGAAGCCTCAGGAAAAGACCTGCTCGACCGCGCCACGACAGATCGCGCCACCGCCGCTCTATCAACATCTGCGCGAGCTGGCGTCGCGGCCCGGCGCATGGGCCGTACTCGCGCGCAATCTGATTCCGGTCGTCGGCATCTACGGCTTTGGCTGGTCCGCTGCGCTCGCCGTGTTCAATTACTGGTTCGACGGGCTGACCGCGCTAGCCGCGATTGTCACTGCGCTGATTCCGCGCGCGCTGCGCGAGACGCGGCCGAAATCGGTCGGCGCGATGTCCGCAAAGAACCTCGTGGGCGCCGTGGTAACGTGGATTTTCCTCGTAGGCATTGTCGGTCTGCCGTACTGGATCGTGCTCATTCCGCTCCACGATCTACTGCTCGGCAATGAACTGCGCCGCGAGCTCGCGCATTCTCCTGCACTCTGGCTCACCTTCGGCTCGCTCGCGGCCGGGCACTTCTGGAAAGCATTCCACTCGGGCTATGACGCGATGCCCGACAACCAGCTGAAGCAGCGGGTGCGGTGGGATGTGTATCTCCTAGTGCTGCGCGCAGTCGCGATGTTCATAATGGCTGCGCACGGCCTGGCCTTCATTCTGGTGCCGCTGATGGCGTTGCTGCTGAGCTATCTTGAGATCTGGCCCGAGCGCGCGCTCGGTGCGGTCTTCGGCGATCCGTCGCGGCTGTACGAATACGATCCCGACGGTTCTGCGTCGAGCCGGCGCCGACGCTGACAACTGCAGCCTCGCGACGAACGAACGCGGGAAAGCAGCTTAAGTAACAAACCGCTCAAGCGCCGTCCGATCCGCTTCCGACGTCGGCGGCGTAGATTGAGGCGCAGAATGTTGATTCTCGCTTGAGGCGGTCTTCGCCTCGGCGGCTCTTTTCGCAGCCCATCTGGCTTTCATCGCGGCCGAGAGTTGTGCGCGGCGTTCCGGTGAAAGATTCAGTTTCTTCTTCGCTTTCTTGACAGTGGCGGGCTGCTTCGTGCGAGCGCGGCCAGCCGATTTCTTGCTGGCTTTCATCGCCTTTGCTGTCTCGGCCGCCTCTAGCTTTCGTTTTAGCTTGGCCAGTTTTTTTGGGCCTTCTTGGAGACGCTTTTCAAGTCGTCGGATCCTTTTCTTTAAATTCTTCTGCTTCATGATTGTGCGTGTTCGCACGCGGCGAACGACTTACTTAATGACAAAATTTCGCTAATGTCACGTCTCTTGTTCGGCTACTTTGATGTCGCCAATTTTTTCCTGCGTCGCCTGCGAACGTGGATCGGAACGTATTTGTGGATTCTTTTCGCATGCTAATCTGTGTCAGTTGCTAATTGAGAAGCCGAAGTCGCGCAAAGCTCGCTCGACCTCAGGCTTCGCATGCGTTTCGAGCGGCTTCCAGTGAGCCACTATTACTTTGTCGAAATCCGATTGCATCAGTGCGTTCACGGAACGTTTAAACGCCGGCCGGTCGTTGATCATCAAACGAAAGAAAGCGCTAATCCCAAACAAGTGCGGCAAACGCATAAAATGCCGCGCGAAGAATCGAGGCCAGCCTCGCGTGTCGGCCGGCAGGGAAAAGAATAAATCTGCTACCACCAGCGTGCGCGAGCGGCGATGGAACAACGCATGCTCGTTCATCCGCATTCCAATCAATCCTGAACACATCGATCTGACCGTTCCAATCCGACGGTGGCGGATGCAACGAATCGGTCGAGATCCCGCTGGCCTTCGTAAAGCCGTCCGGTGCTAGGTACGGTAGATCGCGAAAAGCCGTGTGCCCCTCCTTCGCGAACGTATCGTGCATTAGCGTCGCCTCAACCAGCCAGGCCGGTTCACCGAAGCGGCAAATCGCAGCAATATCTTCGTCGGTGAATGGAGCAGTTGAGTGAATTACGACTCGCCCATCGCTTAGCCGCAAGAGTGTTACATTGCGCCTGAAATCGATCCCTGGGTTTGCCCCGTTTTCTCGGACAGTGAGCAAGGGATAATTTCAGGTTTGTTTGGATTCAAAGTGGGTTGGGGTTT
>Ga0137403_10001064_pt1 | contig 34731 bp, 29 predicted proteins | sample CZOMad2_1_16fung_FD_122057 | JGI IMG/M metagenome (GOLD analysis project Ga0137403, IMG submission 122057) | Vadose zone soil fungal communities from Angelo Coast Range Reserve, California, USA - CZOMad2_1_16fungal (Hybrid Assembly) | ecosystem: Environmental > Terrestrial > Soil > Vadose zone... | reverse complement strand
GGCGGCGATTCTCGGCGCTAACCTGGAAGTTGTGATGAGCGCTTGTGCCGAAGCCGCGCAGGGGCAAGTTTGCGGCCCGGCGAACATTAACTCGCCGACTCAAGTCGTTATCGCGGGCGACACTGCGGCTATCGATCGCGCGATTGAGCTTCTAAAGGAGCGCGGCGCAAAGCGCGCGATGAAGCTTAAGGTAAGCGCGCCGTTTCATTGCGCTCTGATGCAGCCGGCGCAGGCGCGTCTGGCGGTTGAATTGAAGGGGATTACGTTCCACGACCTCGCGACACCGATCGTAACCAACGTGGATGCGAAGCCTATCGCCGCCGGCCCCGAGGCGCGCGACGCGCTGGTTCGTCAGGTATCACAACCGGTTCGCTGGCTTGAGTCAGTTGAATTTTTGATCAGTCAGGGTGTACAAAGCTTGGTAGAGATTGGACCCGGAAAAGTTTTAAGTGGCCTGGCGCGCCAGATCGATCGCAGCCTGCGTTGCGTGAACGTCGAGGATAAAGTTAGTCTGTGCGCTACGCGCGAGACGCTTGGTGTTTCCGGTTAAGGATGGTACGGCAAACTTCCGGTTTGTTGTCAGTCAGTGCAGCAATGGCGTGATCACAGACCGAACAGTCTGTGCACAACTAACATCGGCAAACTGAAGTTTGTCGGAGATTACAAAGAGGAGCAAAACGAATGCCCGATCCAGAGATTGAGCAAAAAGTAAAACAGATTATCGTGGACGAGCTTGGCGTCGACGAAAACGAAGTTACGCCTAATGCCCGGTTCATCGATGACCTCGGCGCCGACTCGCTCGATACGGTCGAGCTGGTAATGCGCTTTGAGGAAGAGTTCGGCATCGAGATTCCGGACGAGGACGCGGAGAAGATTCAGAGTGTGCGCGACGCGTATAACTACATCGATCAGCACAAGGCGAAGTGATCGCTAAACTTGTGAGAGCGATCCCGGGCAAACATTTCCGAGGCTCGCCAGCCACTGGTTAAGTGATCACGGGGAAGGAGTCTGGGATTTTGAATCGTCGCGTTGTCGTCACCGGTCTCGGTCTGGTTACGCCTGTGGGCAACTCAGTCGAGACCACCTGGGCCGCGCTCCTCGAAGGCCAAAGTGGCGCGGATTACATCAAGAAGTTCGATGCTGCCAGGTTTGCGGCCAGGTTTGCCTGCGAAGTAAAGAACTTCAATCCGCTCGACTACATCGAAAAGAAGGAAGCCCGCAAGATGGGCGCCTTCATCCACTACGCGATCGCCGCCTCAGATGAAGCGGTCAAGGGTAGCGGCCTGAAGATCACCGATGAGATTGCCGAGAACGTAGGCACCTACATCAGCAGCGGCATCGGAGATTTCTGGGCCATCGAACGGGAACACGAGAAACTCCTTAAGGATGGTCCGAGCCGCGTCTCCCCTTTCTTTATTCCGTCCGCCATCGTCAACCTCGCGTCCGGACAGGTTTCGATCCGCCATAACGCCAAGGGCCCGAATTCCGCCACCGCGACTGCCTGCTCAGCCGGGGCGCACGCTATCGGTGACAGCTTCAAGATCATTCAGCGTGGCGATGCCGATGCGATGATCTGCGGCGGCGCCGAGTCCGCGATCACGCCGATGAGTGTGGCCGGGTTCGCGGCTTTGCGCGCGCTTTCGACGCGAAATGATGATCCGGTTCATGCGTCCAGACCGTTTGAGTTGGGGCGCGACGGCTTCGTCATCGGCGAAGGCGCGGGCATCATGGTTCTGGAAGAGCTGGAATTCGCGCGGCGTCGGGACGCTCAGATTTACGCCGAGGTCGTGGGCTATGGCATGAGCGGGGACGCTTTTCACATCACGATGCCGGACGCCAGCGGGTCGGGTGCCGTCCGCGTAATGCAGAAGGCGCTGCAGGACGCCAACGTGCAACCTGAAGAAGTGGACTATATCAACGCCCACGGAACGTCCACGCCCTACAACGACAAGTTCGAAACGATGGCCATTAAGAAGACCTTCGGTGAGCACGCTTATAAGCTGCCGATAAGCTCGACGAAGTCGATGACCGGGCATCTGCTGGGCGCGGCGGGCGGGGTCGAGGGAGTCTTCTCAGTGCTCTCCATTCACCGCGACATGCTGCTGCCGACAATCAATTACGTCACGCCCGATCCGGAATGCGATCTTGACTATGTTCCAAACAAAGCCCGCGAGGCGCACCTGCAATACACGCTCTCAAACAGCTTCGGGTTCGGCGGGACGAATGCAGCGCTGCTCTTTAAAAGATACGAAGAATGAACGCCCAGCTTTTGATCTTGATATGAAAATCCTTGTCCTAATGAAGCAGGTTGCCAACAAAGACGCGATTCTGCGAATCAATAAAGAATCAACCTGGATTGAGGAAGCCGATCTCTCGTTTGAAGTAAGCGAGTCCGACGGTTATGCCCTCGAAGAAGGCCTGCGGATCAAAGAAAAGGTCGGAGGCGAGGTTGTTGTCTGCTCAATGGGCCCACAGCGGGCCAAGAGCGTGATCAAAGACGCGCTGGCGCGCGGCGCAGATCGCGCAATTCATGTCATCGGGGACAATGTCGGCCATCTTTCACCTTTCGCCGCAGCCACAGTTCTGGCCGAAGCGATCCGTGACGAGCAGCCTGATTTGGTCATGACCGGCCTGCAATCCGACGACTATGGCTATGGCCAAACGGGTGTAATCCTTGCTGAGATTCTCGGGTTGCCGCACGCTACGATCGTGATCGAGATCGATGCCACCGGCGAAGAGCTGCGCGTCAAACGCGAGCTTGAGAGCGGCTGGTATCAGTGGTACACGATGCCGAAGCCGGCGTTGCTTACAATTCAGTCAGGCATCAGCCAGATTCGCTACGCGACTCTGAAAGGCATTATGGCCGCCAAGAAGAAGGAGATTAAGGAAGTTACCCCCAACGCGGATATTGTGGGCCGCCCGTCACACCAGCGAATCGAAAAAATTTATCTGCCCCAGAAATCGAAGCAGACCCAGTTTTTGGGCGGCGGCGACGCCAGAAAGGGCGCGGTTGAGCTGGCAGAGAAACTCCACACCGAGGCGCGGGTGATTTAATGTCTCACCAACTTCAGTTTTGTCGATATGTGTTTACGAGTTGTTTAGAGTCGGGCTACCGCCCGACTAAGCAGGCAGTAGCCCGCTTCTAAACTTCCTGAATGGGTTAACCATGAGCAGCGGCATTTTAGTTTTCATCGAACACAAGTCAGGGACGCTTAGCAAGACGTCTCTCGAAGCAATCGCCGCCGGACAGATACTCGGCCGTGAGACGGGCCAGGGCGTCACGGCAGTCGTGCTCGGCTCTGGATCGCAATCGCTGGCGCAGGATATCGCTGCATACGATCTAGGCAAGGTCGTCAATGTCGATCACGAGCAGCTTGCCAGCTACACGCCTGACGCGTATGCCTCGGCGATGGAGCAGGTGGTGCGCGCGAGTGACTCCCAGTACGTCGTGATGTCACATACGTATCTGGTTCGCGACTTTGCCCCAAAGCTGGCCGCGCGTTTCGGCAAGGGAATGATCAGCGACTGTGTGCGAATGAATGTCGAGGGGGGTAATGCGACCTTCACGCGCCGCATTTTCCTTGGCAAGCTCGACGCCGACGTCGTGGCAAACGATGAGTCGCCGGTGTTCGTTACGTTTCAGTCCGGCGCCTTCCGCCCGGATCAGGCGGTGAAGGGAAGCGGCGCGCCGGTAGATGAGATGCCCGTTGACGTTGCTGAAGCCCGCATGAAACCGGAAGCGCCGTTCCAGGAAGTGAAGCAGGCAGTAGACCTAAGCAAAGCAGAGGTGATCGTGGCAGTCGGCCGCGGTATCAAGAGCAAAGACAACATCGCTCTGGCTGAGAAGCTGGCCGAAGTTCTGGGTGGCGACCTGGCGGCGTCACGGCCGATTTGCGACGCCGAGTGGCTGCCTATCGATCGCCAGATCGGATCGTCGGGACAGACGGTGGCGCCGAAGCTCTATATAGCCCTGGGGATTTCCGGGGCTATTCAACATCTGGTGGGCATGAAAAATTCGCAGACGATTGTGGCCATTAACAAAGATCCAGAGGCTCCGATCTTTGATATCGCCGACTACGGGATTGTCGGTGATTTGTTCGAGGCACTTCCGGTGCTGACTGAAGAGATCAGAAAGCTCAAGAGTTGAGCCGCAAAGCTTTTGACCAGGATTTGACGCGACGAATACAAATTCGCTTGCGCTTCCCAATTCGGTTTTACTTCTAAAGGAGATTGCTATGCGTAGTACCAGGTTTTCATTGTTGGGTCTTTCCTTATTTGCCTTGATCGTAACCGTGTCTGTCGTGGGTGATCATTCCCCGCAGGCCAGCGCCCAGAATGGCGCAAACATGTTTGCGGATTCGTTGACCGGATCGTCAGTGGACAACGGTCGCGGCTTTGACGTCTCGAACATGGATACGACCGCCGCGGCCTGCGACAACTTTTTCCAGTACGCCAACGGCGGTTGGGTGAAGAAGAACCCGATCCCGGCCGCCTATGCGAGTTGGGGAAGGTTCAACGAACTGTCCGATAAGAACCAGGAACAGTTGCGCGGGATTCTCGAGGATGCAGCCAAAAACACGAAGGCCATCAAGGGCAGCAACGAGCAGAAGATTGGCGATTACTATGCGAGCTGCATGGACGAGCCAGGTATCGAAGCCGCCGGGCTCACGCCGCTAATGCCGGAGCTGAAACGCATCGACGCGATAAATAGCAAGGACTCGTTTCAACGGGAAGTCGCGCAGCTGCACAACGCGGGCGTTCGGGCGCTGTTTCGGTTTGGAGCAGGCCAGGATTTCAAGCAGTCAACTCAGGTCATCGGCCAGCTCGGTCAAGGCGGCATCGGCCTTCCGGATCGCGATTATTATCTGAAGACCGATGATAAGTCGAAGGAGCTTCGCGACAAGTATCTCGCGCACGTCGCGAAGATGTTTGAACTGGCGGGTGATGATCCGGCGGCCGCCCAGGCCCGCGCGCAGACAGTTCTGAGCGTCGAGACCAAACTCGCCGAAGGCTCAATGCCCCGAGTTGAACAGCGCAATCCCGACAACGTCTATCACAAGACAAGAATCGCTGACTTGAAAGGACTGGCGCCGGATTTTGATTGGGGGACCTACTTCGAGAATATCAACTTGCGCAGCAGCGGCGATATCAATGTCGCCCAGCCCAATTATTTCAAGGCGCTGAACGTGCAGTTGACCGCGATTCCGTTGGCCGACTGGAAAACATATCTTCGCTGGCAGCTGCTGAACTCGCGGGCGGCGGTGTTGTCAAAGAAATTCGTGGAAGAAGATTTTGATTTCTCGGGACGAACCCTGACCGGAGCCAAGGAACTTCTGCCGCGCTGGAAGCGTTGCGTGGGCTCAACTGATCGCGCGCTCGGAGAAGCGCTGGGTCAGGTTTATGTGCAGAAGTACTTTACGCCGGCGGCCAAGGCCCGGGCTGTGCAGATGGTCCAGAATCTCATCAACGCGCTGCGTGATGATCTCACTACGCTGTCGTGGATGAGCGACGTCACGCGAAAGCGGGCGACGGCCAAACTCGAAGCGTTCACCCGGAAGATCGGTTATCCCGACAAGTGGCGCGACTACGCGACGTTGAAGGTCGATAGAAAGTCCTACGTGGGCAATGCAGTCAGCGCGACGCAGTTCGAAATAAATCGGCAGTTAGGCAAGATCGCCAAGCCTGTCGATCGCACCGAATGGGGGATGTCGCCGCCGACCGTCAATGCTTACTACAACCCGTCGATGAACGAGATCGTATTTCCGGCGGGCATCCTCCAGTCACCTTTTTACGATCCTGAGGCGGACGACGCCATCAACTACGGAGGCATCGGCGCCGTCATCGGCCACGAGATGAGTCATGGATTTGACGACAGCGGCGCGCGATTTGATGCCGACGGAAACCTCGTCAACTGGTGGAGTGAAGACGATCTGAAGAGCTTCAAGAGTCGCGCGCAGTGTGTCATCGATCAATTCAGCGGCTTTGAAGTTCAGCCGGGGTTAAATGAGAACGGAAACCTGGTCGTTGGCGAGAGCATCGGCGATCTGGGCGGGCTGACGATTGCCTATGCGGCTTTGAAGAAGTCGATGGAAGGAAAACCCCGACCCGCCGATATCGATGGGTTCAGTCCCGAGCAGCGTTTCTTTCTTGGTTGGGCCCAGGTGTGGGCTGAGAACGAGCGCCCCGAATTCGAGCGCTTGATGGTGGCAACCAATCCGCACCCGGTGGGCCGCTTCCGAGTTATCGGACCGCTCTCGAACATGCCGGCTTTCGCTCAGGCTTATCAGTGCAAGGAAGGCGATAAGATGGTGCGGCCGCCTGAGAAGCGCTGTCAGATTTGGTAGGAGCGATCGTTTAGAGTACCGACTTAAGTCGGGTCTTTGCTAAGAAACAGCCCAACTAAAGTTGGTACTCTAAACTTCTACTTCGCTCCGGTGAGTGCCCGCACTTCGCCCAGAATTTCCTCAGGCTTCCACTCGTTTCCACGATACAGCTTCAACACTTTCCCGTCCGGGCCTATGATGGCTGTGCGCATCGAGTGGATGACTTGTTCATCGCTCGACTCAGTGTCGTGATAGTAGCGCAGACCAAAAAACTGTGCGACGCCTTTTACTTCGTCCTTGGAACCGGAGGCAAACTCCCAGTGCTGAAAAGTTTCATCTGAATAGCGGCCTGTATGGGATGCTCCGTAACTGCGAAGTACTTTCGGCGTGTCATACTCTGGATCGAAGCTGATAGTTAGCAGATGCGTCTTATCGTAGGTCTCAGGCTGCTTCTGCAAAGCCTGATCGATGGCCGCGAAGTTGTTGCTCATCAGAGTGCACTGATCGGGTTGCGGGCAGCGGGTATAGACGAATGTGATCAGGAGAGTCTTGCCGCGAAATTGCGCCAGATGAATTCGTTTGCCATCCTGGTTGACCAGACCAAAGTCAGGTACGTCCGTGCCCGGCTTAGGCTCTCCCGGCACGTCCACATTCTGTGAAACCGGCGGCCCGCCTTCGATAATCGAAGTAATCTCAACCCATGAAGACAGATCGTCGATGACCAGCGTTCCAGTCACTTGATCACCTGGCTTTACCATCGCGAGGTCCGCCTCGTTCTTCAGCTTGAATGGCATAGTCATCGCCGGCATGTAGCCCTGGATGTCTTCGTGAGCGATGGTTACCATGCGATCGCCGGTGTCCACGGCGACGACTTTGCCTTTGATTGGATAACGCTTTTCGTTGGCCGAGCGACGGGGGCGGCAGGCTAGAGGGCCTACGGCGAAAGCGAGTAAAAGAAAACCGAGCGCGAGCTGGGTCCGGGCTTTTGTCATGATTTGAATAATAGTAACTGAGCGACCGTTGACATTGAATTGCAGATCAGATTAGACGGTTGGCGTGGCCAGCTCAAGTTCATCTTCATGCATTTGTCCGAGTCAGCACAAGAACGATCCACGAAGACACACGAAATCACACGAAGACGGATAGTCCCACTTCGTGCCCTTCGTGGATCGTTTTACCTCGCACGGTCCTGTTGTTGTTCAAGCGCAAGCTAACAACTTGGGTTACATGTTACGATTACCGCAAATGGTTTCAGCAGAAACAACCCGCGCACAAATTCTCGATGGTCGCGCGACGGCCGATCAAATTAAGCAGGACGTTGCTGTGGAGGTGCGCCGGCTGTTCGTCGAGCATGGTATCAAGCCTCGATTGGCGGCCGTTCTGGTCGGCGACGATGACGCTTCGGCGGTATACGTGCGCAACAAAGTGCGCGCTTGCGCCGAGGTGGGAATTGAGTCGGCGCAGCTTGCTCTGCCGGCGTCGACGAATACAACGGACTTGCTGACCGTTGTCGCCAGGTTGAATCAGCATGAAGATGTCGATGGCATCCTGGTTCAGTTGCCGCTGCCAAAACAGATCGACGACGCCTCAATCCTGGAAGCAGTGAGTCCCGCGAAGGATGTCGATGGGTTCCATCCTACGAACGTGGGGTTGCTGGCGATGGGCCGGCCGCGATTCGTACCTTGCACCCCCGCCGGAATCATTGAGTTGTTGGATCAGAATCGAATTGAAATTGCCGGGGCGAACGCGTGCGTGGTCGGCCGCAGTCAGATCGTCGGCCGGCCGGTCGCAGGCTTGTTGTTGCAAAGGCATGCCACGGTGACTATCTGTCATTCACAAACGCGGGACTTGCCGTCGGTTACGCGGCAGGCGGACATCCTGATCGCGGCAATTGGACGTCCTGCCTTTATCCGCGGCACTTACATCAAACCGGGCGCGGTGGTGGTCGACGTAGGCGTTAATAAGATTACCGACGCGACCGACGCCACTAACCTTTTTGGCGCCGAAGCCGGGAAGAGAATCGAGGCAATCACAAAACGGGGCTATACCCTGGTCGGCGATGTTCATCCGGCGGAGGCCGATGCGGTCGCGGGTTGGCGCACTCCGGTGCCCGGCGGCGTCGGCTTGTTGACGGTAGCGATGCTGATGCGAAACACCCTGCAAGCGGCAAAGTTGCGAAGGGGCTTGTAGCGCAAGTTGATAACTTGCGCAGATCCTTCCAACTGCGCACTGGAAAGTTAGTCGACGCTCATGCTGAAGGTTGGACTTACCGGATCGATAGCGGTTGGAAAGTCTTTCGTGCTCGGCGTTCTGGCTGAGATTGGCTGCCGTGTCCTTGACGCGGACGCGACTGCGCGGGAAGTAGTGGCGCCGGGCACGCCAGGCCTGAATGCCATCGCTGAAGCTTTTGGCGCCGAAATTCTCCGCGAAGATTGCACCCTCGATCGGGTTCAGTTGGGAGCGATTGTTTTTTCGAATGAAGAAAAACGCCGGCTTCTGAATTCAATCCTGCATCCGCTCATCATCACCGCGCAGGATGAACAACTTCGGCTTTGGGAACTTGAAACGCCTGCCGGCATCGCGGTCGTCGACGCGGCGTTGATGATCGAGTCCGGCGGTTATCGCCGCTTTGATAAATTGATCGTGGTTCACTGCCGGCCTGAAGTGCAGCTTGATCGTTTGATTTCGCGGGACGGGCTTTCTCCTCAAGAGGCTGAGAAGCGAATAGCGGCACAGATGTCACAAGCAGAGAAGATGAAGCACGCTGATTTCCTGATTGACAGCTCAGAAGGCTTCGACAACACGCGGGCGCAAACGGAGCGCGTGTATCGAGAATTGCGGACTCTGTCCTACAAGAGTTGAGTAGCACAGACTTAAGTCTGTGCCACACCCTGGATATTGCCCGCGTCGTGGACGCGTGCTACTTTGAATCGCCGTGCGAACTTCGAGAACTCAGCGAGAGCAGTGGCTCCAGCGGATTTACTTAATGACGCGCAATTCCCCATGCGTCGCGGCCGCGCTGATACTTGCACTCAGCCTGATCAGTGCGGGCTGTGCAGCGTCAGCAAAGAACCAGATCTTCTTTGGAAAGACTGACCCGCCGCGGGACAACGTGCTCCGCTATGTATCTGGTTCGGAACCGGAAACGCTCGATCCGCAAATCCCGGATCTGCAAAACGAGGCCCGCATATTCGTGGCCCTCTACGAAGGGCTGGCCGAATACGATCCTAAAACGGGCGAGCCGGTGCCAGCCCTGGCCGAGAGTTGGGAAGTCAACAAAGACTCGTCGGAATTTGTCTTTCATCTCCGCCACACCGGGCGCTTCTCGAACGGCGATCCGATTACTGCGCGCGACTTTGTCTACACGATTCGCCGCGGGCTAAGTCCCGAAACAGCTTCGCGGAGTGCTTCGCTGGGGCACGCGATTAAGTACGCGCAGGCCTACAATTCGGGTGGTCAATTCGTGTTTGATCCCGACAGTAAGACGTTTTTGCTGGAAAAGGACTTTGGCGAAGACGAAGGCGGAACCACAAAGGGCGGCGTCGCTGCGCGCAGGCCGCCGCCGCCGCTGAGTTCGCTGCCCGTTACGTCCATTGGCGATGAATACCCGCCGACGCCGGAGAACAAGACGCCGATTGCAGACACGCCTTTTCATCAGCTCATGCACTCGGCGGCCAGGATTGTCGTGCCCGGCGATCCGAAAAAACGCAATCAGGCACTTGACGGAAATCCGAAGTTGAAAGCCGCGGTAGCTGGAAAGAAACTTGTGCCGGTAGAAGCGAAGGACATCGGCGTTGAGGCCGTGGACGACTACACTCTGCGCATCTCTCTGGTTAAGCCGGCGCCTTATTTCATTGGCATGATGCCGCACCATTTCTTCCGCGTCGTTCATCAAAGGACGATTGAACAATTCGGGCATGCATGGACGGATCCGAAGCACATCGTCACCAGCGGCTGTTTCCGGATGGAAGCGTGGAAACCTTATGACCGGATCGTTGTCGCTCGCGATCCGATGAATTGGGACGCTCAGAACGTGCGGCTCGACGGAATTGTTTTTTATATGCTCACTGACATCCCGACGATGTTGAACCTTTACAAAGCCGGTGAGCTCGACGCTACTTACAATCATACGGTGCCGCCGGCGTGGCTCGAATCGATGGCCACGATGAAGGATTTCATGGATGCACGGGAGACGGCGACTGACTACTATCGCTTCAACACCACCAAGGGGCCGACCATTGACGTGCGCGTGCGTAAGGCGCTCAACATGGCTCTGGACAAGCAGGCGCTGGCAGACTGGCGGCACGTGCAACCGTTGATTGGGGTAACGCCGCAGGGAGTCTTTCCCGGATATCCCCAACCGCAGGGCGATGTTTTTGATCCCGAAAAAGCGAAGCGCTTACTTGCCGAAGCAGGTTATCGTGACGCGGCCGGCAATTTCGATCCGGCGAAGTTTTCCGCCGCTGAGGTTGAATTGATAACCAACTCGGACGGTTCCAACATTCCCTTTGCCGAGTTTAATCAGGCCCTTTGGAAGCGCAGCCTCGGGATCACAATTCAGATCCGGCCGATGGAGTCAAAAACCTTTCATGCGGAAGTGGCCAAGCTGGATTACAAAGGTATGTCGCGCACCGGTTGGGGCGCTGACTATATGGATCCGTTTACGTTTCTGGATCTTTATTCCACGCCCACGGGAAACAACGGAACTGGTTGGTGGGATCCTCGATACGTCGAGCTTCTCGACGAAGCTAATCGGACAATCGATCATCAGCGGCGTTATGAGATCCTGGCTCAGGCAGAGCAGATGGTGCTCGACGCGCAGCCGATCATTCCGCTGGTGGTTGGGACCACGCGCTGGATGAAGAAGCCTTACGTGAAGGGCATGTACCCAAACCCTTTGACTTTGCATTCGTGGAAGTGGGTTTACATCGAACGTGACCCGGCAAAATGGGACTATGGAGTTCCGAATATGACTGTGTCAGACCGCCTGCGGTAGCGGGCGTTTGACTCCAGCAATCAAAAATTCAATTACCCGCTACCGCAGATGGTTTCGGACAATTCTATGCTTCGCTTCATCATTCGCCGAGTCGTCATCATTATCCCGATGCTATTTATGGTGATCTCGCTGACCTGGGGATTGGTCCGCATAGCCCCTGGCAATTTCTACAGTGGAGAGAAGAAGCTGGCGCCCGCGGTGGAACAGAACCTGCGCGACAAATATGGACTGGATAAGCCATGGTACGTGCAATACCGGAAGGTGCTCTGGAATATGGCGCGCTTCGACTTTGGCGATTCGCTCAAATACGAAGGCCAGTCTGTAAATCAAATTCTTTTTCGCGCGTTGCCCGTCTCCGCGGTGCTGGGTTTGTCGGCTTATCTGCTCGCGCTCCTGGTCGGGATCACTACGGGAACGCTGGCGGCGCTCAGACAGAACACATGGATCGACTATGCCAGCATGACTCTGGCGATGCTGGGCATCTCAATTCCGAATTTTATGCTGGGACCTCTTTTAGTTTTGGTGTTCGCGCTGACGCTCTTCTGGCTACCGCCCGCATTGTGGCAGGGCTTTCCCAGCCGCAGCATAATCCTGCCGGCGATTACGTTATCGGCGCTCTACATTGCTTACATCGCCCGCCTGACGCGCTCGGGTATGCTCGAGGTGATGCGCTCAGATTACATTCGCACGGCGCGAGCTAAGGGTTTGAGTGAAAGTCAGGTTGTCTGGCGCCACGGTTTGCGCGGCGGGTTGTTGCCCGTCGTTTCATTTTCCGGTCCGGCGCTGGCTTTTCTGATCACTGGAACCGTGGTCGTCGAACGAGTGTTTGCGCTGCCGGGTTTGGGTAACTATTTCATCAACGCTTGTTTCAATCGCGACGAGCCGCTGATCATCGGCATCGTGGCCTTTATCGCGGTGACAATCCTGGTTTTCAACTTGCTGGTCGATATTGCGTACGGCTTCATCGATCCGCGCATCAGTTATTGATCTGTAGCGCAAGTTGTTAACTTGCGTCCGCGTTCTCCGATCTTAGTCTGCTGGCCGAAGCGAAATATTTTGGAAGACAATAAACCGCCATCAACACCTGATCCGCCGGATCTTCATATCGGGCCGGAATACGCTGTCGCCGAAAAGGACGTGGGTGAATTGATTAGCGGCAAGGTCATCTCCGGAACATCTCTGTGGCGCGATGCGTGGCGGCGGCTGCTCAAGAACAAGCTCGCCGTTCTGGGCATGATTATCCTGATCATAATCGTGATTGCGGCCTTGATTGGTCCGGCGATAATCACGCGCGCTACGGGGTATGCCTATGATTTCATTCCCAAAGATCAGGCTCTTATAAAGTCGTTTCCACCTTTTCGCGGACCGGGCGGCAGGTTCTCGTGGAGCCATCCGATGGGCACCGATAATGCAGGCCGGGACATCCTGGCCAGGGTCTTGTCTGGCGGGCAGATATCTCTGATGGTGGCGTTGATTGCTACGCTTGTGTCGCTCTTGATTGGCGTCTCGTATGGTGCAACTGCCGGATATGTCGGGGGGCGCATTGACGACGTAATGATGCGGGTTGTCGACGTGCTCTACTCTCTGCCGTACATCATTATCGTTATTGTGCTGCTGGCGCTGCTGCCCGCGAAAACGCCTACTGGTCAATTGGCACAGTTGTTCCTCGCGCTCGGCGCCGTATCGTGGCTGACGATGGCCCGCATCGTGCGCGGGCAGGTTATGTCTCTGAAGAACCAGGAGTTCATTCTGGCCGCGCGCGCCACCGGCGTGTCCACGCCAAAGATCATCTTCCGTCATTTGATCCCCAACACGCTCGGCCCGGTGATCGTCTACGCGACGTTGACGGTGCCGACGGTAATGTTGAGCGAAGCGTTCCTGTCATTTCTGGGACTCGGGGTCCGGCCGCCGCGCGTGTCCTGGGGCAGCTTGGCCGCCGAAGGAGCGCAGAGCCTGGCAATCTATCCATGGCAACTGATTTTTCCCGGAGTGACGATGGCGTTAATGCTTTTCTCTTTGAATTTTGTCGGAGATGGGTTGCGTGATGCGCTCGACCCGCAAATGCGCAAGGAGTGATTTCTCTGAAGAGTTTTCGAGGAGAGATTGTTATGACTACGGAGTTAGGAATTCTGCAAGGGTACTGGTGGAGAAACGGCTGGCCTGCCGCAGTGGGCGGCTTCCTGATGATCTCCTTCGGCTTGGTGTTGAAGCGATGGCTGCCGCTTCATTTCGCGATGGGCATCGCGGGCCTTGTGGGTTGGTTTCTTGTTGGTTTGATCTATGCCAGACGGTCGCCTCCAAAATATGGCATACCGGGTTGGCTCGCGGCATTACTAACGGGCATTGCCACAGGCCTCTGCATCGGCCTGCTCTCGTATTACTTTCCCTGGGAATGAGAACTATGACGGCTGGCAGCAACGGAAACCTTCTGAGCGTCAGAGACCTGCGCACGTACTTCGAGACCGAAGACGGCACAGTCAAAGCCGTCGACGGCATTAGCTTCGAACTCAAGCAGGGCGAGACGCTGGGTATCGTCGGCGAGTCAGGCTCGGGCAAGTCAGTTGCGAATCTATCGGTGATGCGGTTAATTCCTGACCCACCCGGAAGGATTGTCTCTGGCTCGATCGTCTTTGACGGCCGCGACGTGCTGACGCTTCCGCCGCGCGCAGTCCGCGACCTGCGCGGCAAACGCATCTCGATGATCTTTCAGGATCCGATGACCTCGCTCAATCCTTTCATGCGGATCTCAAAGCAGTTGATGGAGGTGACGCAACTGCACCTCGGCCACACAAAAAAGCAGGCGCGGGAGCATGCGATCAGGATGTTGGAGCGCGTTGGCATTCCCGACGCCCACGAACGGATTGACAGTTATCCACACGAGTTTTCGGGAGGAATGCGCCAGCGCGTCATGATCGCGATGGCCGTCTCTTGCGAGCCTGAGCTCTTGATTGCCGACGAGCCAACGACTGCGCTCGACGTCACCATCCAGGCCCAGATCCTGGAGCTCATCAAACGTCTAAAAGCCGAGACTGGCACGAGCGTCATTTTGATTACGCACGACCTGGGCGTCGTTGCCGGCATGACCGATCACACCATCGTGATGTATGCCGGAAAAATCTTTGAACAAGCCCCAACGACCGAGCTCTTTGAACGTCCGGGCAATCCATACACGCGCGGTCTTTTGCGGTCCGTGCCCGATCCCACAGACGAACAGGGCGCGCTCTATCAGATTCCCGGGCTGCCGCCTGATTTGGCGCATTTACCGCCGGGCTGTCCGTTTGCGCCACGATGTGAACGTGCGGACGAGATTTGCCGGCGCGAATATCCGCCGTTCGTCCAACTGACCGCAGATCATTATTCGCTCTGTCATTTCGCGAACGAGGTCTTCGCCGAATCAACCTGACAAGTGTGATGGACCAAGCTACAAAACCATTAATCTCAATCGAAGACTTGAGGGTCCATTTCCCGCTGGTTGGCGGGCCCCTCTTTCGGCGCTCCCGCCGGATGGTCAAGGCGGTTGACGGCGTCACGCTCGACATCTATCCGGGAGAGACTTTGGGTTTGGTGGGCGAGTCAGGCTGCGGCAAGACAACTCTGGGACGAGCGATCCTGCGTTTGACCGAAATAACGTCAGGTAAGATCTTATTTCATGGCAACGACCTGGCGGCTCTCTCAAACTCGGCTATGCGCGAACAGCGCCGCCACTTGCAGATAATTTTTCAGGATCCGTATGCTTCGCTGAATCCAAGGATGACGGTTAGCCAGATCATCGGTGAGCCGCTGGACACTTTTCGCCTGGCGCGGGGCCGGGCCAAGAAGGAACGCGTCCAGGAGCTGATGGAGATGGTTGGGTTGAGCGCGCGTTTTCTAAAGCGCTATCCGCACGAGTTCTCGGGCGGACAAAGGCAGCGCATCGGCATTGCGCGAGCGCTCGCCGTCGATCCGGCTTTCATAGTGGCCGATGAACCAATCTCAGCCCTCGATGTTTCGATCCAGGCGCAGATCATGAATCTGCTGGATCGCTTGCGCCGCCAGAAGAACCTGACCTATCTATTCATCTCGCACGACCTGCGGGCCATTCGGCACGTCTCTGATCGAGTCGCGGTGATGTACCTGGGCAAGATTGTCGAGCTGGCGGATGGGAAGACGGTCTATAAGAACCCTCTGATGCCCTATACGAAAGCGCTGATTTCCGCGGTCCCGGTTCCGGATCCGAAGGTTGAAGCCGCGCGCCGCCGCATTGTGCTCGAAGGAGATGTGCCTTCACCAATAAACCCGCCGCGGGGATGCCGTTTTCACACTCGCTGCCCGTACGCCATTGACCTCTGCGGCAAGATCGAACCGCAACTCGTCGAAATCAAGCCGAATCACTACGCTGCCTGCATCCGCATTAGCCCGGAAGAGCCCGACATTGATCGGGTGGGGCCGGGAGCCGCTCCCGGGCTTCAGGCCAGAACGGCGTGAAAGACTGCCCTTATTAGTCGTTTACGGTAGATGTGAGTTGAAGTTAGAGGCGTTTTGAGCGCCCATCCGGTCCTGGAAAACCGATGCAGGGTGTCGCGTTCCGGACCAGTTTGGGGTTCAACCGAGCTTGCGCGCGCATCCGCAACTAAAGGCTGGGCTCTGAACGCAAACCTATTTTTTCGGTCAAGCAAACAGATGAAGCGTTCAAGGCCCAACCTACGAGAGAACAGTGCGATGAAGGATCAGAGCCCGAGGCTGATTCCGCAGGAGGATCCGGTACGAGCTCCGCTGCGCTGGGCCGCAGTACAAAGATCCATCGCTGAATCGTCGGGGATCGCGCTGCTGCTCGTTGAGGGCTATCAACCGCCTGCACTGTCGATCGCCAACAACAACTCAATTTGCGAGGCTTTGCAATCGTCTCCTAAGCACGTTGGGCTCTGCGATCCATTCTGCGGCGCCGCCTTCGACCGCGCGGTCGAAGCTGACTCGATTACCCATTATCGCTGCCATGCGGGTCTGCAGTGCTTTGCTATGCCGATCGAAATCGACAGCCGCCGCCAGCTTGCAGTGATCGGTGGCCGGGCGTTCGTGAGCAGCGCGGATTACCGTGCGCTGGCGGAACGCTTTCGCTCAGGCGATCTAAAGGATCTCAGCTCCGACGATCTGTTTCGCAATGTAATCTTTGCCGACGAAGCTGATCTGGATCATGCCGCCTTGCGCGTAGCGCGAGCGGCCAGTGAATTCGAAGGCACAACGACCCAGGGAGTGCAGCTGTCCGCTGAGACATCGAACGAAATAACCGACGACGCGCGACCATTCGCGGATGCGGCGCCGCGGGCTGAAGAGCGACGCACCAAAGCGAGCTCGCGCGGCGGGTTGGATCGACGCGCACCATTCGCAGATTCCATTCGCAGATTCACCGAACAGATTGACGCGAGTGAGCCGGCGCAAACGTACTCTTCGATTCTGACGCAGGCGGCCGACCTGGTGAAAGCCGAGCGCGGCTCGCTGCTGCTTTTCGACGAATCCGCCAACTCGTTGACGATGACCGCATCGCGAGGAATCCGGGACGCCATCAGCGAAGTTGAGCCGATTGCAATGGGTGAGGGAATTGCCGGAGCCGTCTTGCAGGCAGGCCGCCCCATGGTCGCCAGTATCGACGATCTGGGCAGAACGAGTTTGCCGGAACGCGGCTACAAGACAAAGTCATTCCTGAGCTATCCCATCTCGATTGGGAGTCGCAGGTTTGGCGTGCTCAATCTGGCTGACAAGGCGGGCGGCGGCGCATACGATGCCAACGATTTAAGCGTCATTGAACTGGTCGCGCCCCAAATCGCTCTGGCGCTTGAGCGCGCCTCATGGCAGCAGAGAGCCAACCAGTTCCAGGTAATGTCGATTACGGATCCGCTTACGGGGCTGCACAATCGCCGGTATCTCGAGGCGCGGCTAAATGAAGAACTAAGCCGATCCAAACGCTACAATTATCCGCTCAGTTTTATGATGATTGATATTGACGACTTCAAAGTCTATAACGATCGGAACGGGCATCAGGCAGGTGACCGCGCACTGGAGATAACCGCGGAGTGCCTGCGCGCTGCATTGCGCAAGGTGGACGTAGCCTCGCGTTATGGCGGCGAGGAGTTTTCGATTCTGCTGCCGCAGACGACCCTGCAGGAGGCCGGAGTAATCGCCGACCGCATCCGGCGCAAGATTTACAGCACCGCGTTTACGCACGGCAAGACGCAACCGTTGGGCGCGGTCTCGGTTAGTATCGGGCTCTCTGCGCTATCGCCGGCGCTCGACTCAGCCGAGGCGATTGTCCGCGCCGCTGACCGGGCCCTGTATCATGCCAAGAGTCACGGCAAGAATCGGGCTTACGCTTACCAGGGTATCCAGGGCGCCGCCAGTCGCACGGCCGGTAACCCGCAACACTGATCGATGACCCACCAGCGCATACTTGCCAACGTCAGCCGAGACGAGTTCGTGGGCCGCGACGCGGAACTACAGGATATCGTGCGGCAGGCTTCCCGAGATGGCCGCGGCCTGGTCGTCTTAGCCGCGCCCGGTGACGGCGCGGCGGAACTGCTCCGCCAGGCATACGATCAATTGTTTGTGCGCCGCGGTGAACCGGTGCCGATCCACTTTGCTTTCAAACGAGATGAAGAGTCTTCACTGGAAGCTGCGCGGCGATTCTTTCAGAATCTTCTCCAGCAGTACATCGCCTATCGACGCGTCGATCCTTCACTGCCTAACGCCCGGCTGAGTTTTCACGACCTGTTGGAGTTGGCCTTGCCCGGCGACTATGAGTTGGTCAATGGTCTCATCGAGGCGTTTGAACGCGAACGCAACGGCGGTGATCAACTCGACCTTGTCCGTTTTTGCTTGAACGCCCCCCAACGCTTCTCCGCAGCGGGCCGCAGGGTCTTTCACTTGATTGACCTTACGCAGATGATCACGCCGACGAAAGACCAGAGCTTGGTCGCACAGGAAATCATTGCCGCGGTCAACCGCTCGAACGCCCCGTTTGCCATGACCGGTTTGCGCCGCAAGATGGTCGAGCTGATTCACGGAACGGATGTAGGTCGGGAACGGAATGAGCTTATCCGCCTCGAGCGGTTAAGCGACGATGAGGCGCGCAAGCTGGTCGAGTTTTCTGCGCGTCGTTATCAGATTGAAACCAACGAACCCACGCGCGATCTGATCGTCCAACAGATGAACGCGAGCCCGCTCTTCATCACTGGTTTGATTCAGGCCGCCCGCGAGTCGAAAACACCGCTAACCAGCTTTCTGAATTGTCAGCGGCTTTACGTTGACGAACTAATGGGTGGACACATTCACCGTCACTTTTCCAGAATCCTGGACTCGGCCGCGCCGAACTCCCAGACGAAGAAAACCCTCCTGCGGGTCATGTTTGAAGCGGCCTCCGGTGATGGGCACAAATCATCGCTGTGGGCCTGGAAGAAACGTCTCGGCGTCGATGCCGCCGAGTTCGAACGGATCGTCGACGCTTTGCACGTCCACGAGTTGGTGAATTCGAGCGCGGCATTCATCGAAGTAAACGCGGACTCCTACGTCTGGACTGATTACCTGAGCGCGCATTACCGGGTTGAGGTGGCGGGAGAGGGCAGGGCGCTGGTAGTCGCTTCGATGCTCCTCAGTTCTTTGAAACGCGCGCCACAGGCGATGGCACGAAAGTATCGCCGCGAAGCCGCGCTCGGCTTGGGCGATCTGATTTCGGATTTCAATTGCCAGAGCGTGCCGGCGAGCTTATTCCATTACGAACGCTTTGCCGCGGTCCATAAAGGCGAGGATGCTGAAACAATCGACGCGGCCCTGGATGCTGAGTCCGACCTGATTAGATTACCGCAAGTAGTTCATGCCGCGGGTTGTAACGCGTACTCGAGTTCGATTCCCTGTGATGGCGAGCGTTGCGCCGTGGCCCACGGTTTTGAGGCCGCGGACTACACGGACGAAAACGAAGTCGTTTGGCTAACCGCGGAGATCGATTCAAAGCTGGAAGCGAACAAGGAATTAACCGCCGAGTGGTGTGATCGCCTGACGAATCTGGCGCGCGAGTGCGGGTTTGAACGGGTCCGTCTGTGGCTCGTTGCGCCGGAAGGGTTTTCAACCGAGGCTTGCGAACTGCTTAACGCCCGCGGCGCTTACGGTTCCAGCCGGCAGCAGGTTGAACTGCTTACAGCACGCATCAGTTCGGCAGCCAGGGAAGAGGAAGCTAGCCAGGCAAATGAATACGAGATGGTGATTCCCATGGGCGCGGACACGGAACTGATCGCGGCGCACACGGTCGAACAGATCGCGCGGCGGGTCAGCTTTGGACCCGAAGCGATCAATCAGATCAAGACCGCGCTGATTGAAGCTTGCATCAACGCCGCGGAACACAGTCTTAGCCCTGACCGGAAGATTTATCAGCGGTTTCGCGTGGAAAATGATAAATTGGTCGTTACTGTTGCGAGTCGCGGCGTGGTGCCGGCGAGTCTGGCGGGCCGGAATGGTCAGCAAGGCGACGCCGGGAACGATAAGGACGACGGCCGGCGCGGTTGGGGATTGAAGCTGATTCAAACGCTCATGGACGAAGTTGAATTTGAGCGAGTCGACGATGGCACCCAGTTGCGAATGGTCAAGTATCTTCGGCGCTAGTTCACCCCACTCATCGACAGGATGGAGACAACTCGGATACTCGCCTTAATCCGGGGCATTCGGTCGTGGTTCTTCGGCAGACTTAAAATCTTTTAGAACTTAGGAACTTCATGGAGCCAGAGGATTTTGCGTACCTCTTCGATCTGGAAAGCGACTTCTGGTGGTTCGCCGGCATGCGCGACATCACCGCGGCGCTTCTTGATCCGATTTGCGCAACCCCGATAGATCGACAAATTCTCGATGCCGGGTGCGGCACCGGAGGGATGATGTCATGGCTGGAGCGGTATGCGGGTAAGGGTGATATTTCGGGAATCGACTTGACCGCGACGGCGCTAAGTTTCTGCCGGGAACGTGATCACAAGTTGATCGCGCAAGCTTCGGTAACATCCTTGCCTTACCCGGACGCGGCGTTCGATCTGGTCACCAGTTTTGACGTCCTGCCGCAACTGCCCGGACCAGACGCGGACCAAACTGCTATTAACGAGATGCTGCGCGTGCTAAAGCCCGGCGGCATCATTTTCATCCGCGTCCCCGCTTATGAATGGATGAAGAGCGGCCATGATTACGCGCTCAATACCCAGCACCGCTACTCACTTCCGGAATTAAAGGAGAAGATGGAGCGCGCCGGTTTCGAGATTCTGCGAGAGACCTACGCTAACAGTTGGTTGTTGCCCCTGGCTTTGCTCAGGCGGCTGGTGCTGAAACGTATCGGCATCGCCGCGGCTGGATCCGATGTGAAACCGCTGCCGGCCGGTTTGCGCTGGGCCAATGCGCCATTCACGGCGGCATTGCGAACTGAGGCGCGATGGCTCAAGCGTCGCGGAGCGAAATTGAGGTTTGGTCTTTCGGCGATTTGCGTGGCGCGGAAACCTTAACGGACTGGGGAATCCTCGGCGGGGCGAGGCTTAAACGCCCAGCGCCGCGAAATGACCAGGCTCCACCACAGAACGAAGAAGTCAAAAAGAGTTCGCGCGATGCGACCTGGTGTAAAAAACTGCGACTTGCCGTGAGTGCGCGGATAGTGATGCACCGGAACTTCCCGAAAAACAGAGCCGGCGGAAGTCAGTTTATGAACCAGCTCGACACAAATCGCGCCGCTGGAAGCAGTGAGGGAAATCTTTTGGATGGCCGCGCGCCTTAGTAATCGAAAATCACAATCGACGTCGCGGATGGGCAAGCGAAAGAATATCCGTGAGATCATCGTGTACATCGCGCCCGACAATTTCCGGCGGAAGCCATCGCTACGCTTGATCTTGTAGCCATTCACTACATCCACGCCGTCGATCATCGACGGCAACAACCTCTCCATCTCTTTTACGTCGTACTGGCCATCGCCGTCCGTGTAAAAGATCAAGTCCTTAGTGGCACTTCTGAACCCTGTCTGCAGCGCACCGCCATAACCAAGATTGGTTGGATGATGGACTACTTTGATGTTCTGAGAGTCGCCGGCGAGCTTATCCAAAATAGCGCCCGTGGAATCGGTGCTGCCGTCGTTGACTACAATCACTTCATAGTCGCTGGTCAACGACTCTAACAAAGCCACCGCATCGACGACCAACTTTCCGATGGTCGCCTCGTCATTAAGCGCGGGGAAAAAGATGCTGATGCTATCGAGGTTCTGAGGCATTATCATCCAACTATCATTCGCGAAGCGTTGTGCAGTTTATCCAAATGGAATGCAGGCGCGCAAGTGCTCCGCAACCTGGGCCTTTACTCGTTCTTATCTTAAGCCAATGCTACTCGGGTTCTCGTTTGACCGTTTCGGATCCGATCCAGGAAACTGGAACTCGCCATCGAGGCGAAAGGCCTTTCCTGAGTTGGCATCAAATGCCCAGGCTGTGAGCGTGACCGGCTGTGCGGGTAACTGGTCAGTAGAGAACCATACTTGCCATGTTTCGGACTGGTCCCGCTTTCGGTACCAGACCTCCGCCAGCTTTTCCCGAGGCCGTGTCATTTCAAACATTAACGTCTCGCCGCCCGCCGTCTGATAACTGAGAATGACCGCATCGGCGACTTCTCCGCGGTAGGGCAGACTCGCCCAACCGGAAGCCCGGTAGCGCTTCCCATCTTCTAAGCTCCTCAACTGATTCCATGAGCCATAGTCAGCGGGATTCGACTGGCTCGGCGCCGCGAATTCCTGCACGTTGAGCGTCCTGATTAGTCTGGGCCGCAAAAATCCAAGGCCATCCAGAACGTTTGCTTGTTGGGTCAAAGATTTCACATCGGGATACAGAGTTCTGATTAGCACCGGCTCCGGCTTGAGATTGATAAATAGCACGCTCGCCTTCGCTTCCAGCAGCAACATCTTCATCTTGCGCATGCGGTCAATCGACAAAACGAAAATGAACGGCTGCAGCGCCAGGAGAATTCCAGCGAGCCCCACCGTCACCCAGCGAAACCAGATCGATTGTCTCCCGGACTCACTCCTGCTCGCCAAGTCCTGATTGATAATCCTAAGAAGGAAAACCAGGGCCACGAGCAGGAAGGCCGAGAATCCTATGTAACGCGTGTTTTGCGATTGCGCTATACCCAATCCGAGCCGGCCAAAGGTCGTCATTAACGCGGTGAGAAGCGAGTACGCCCCGATCATTGACCAGATGAGCATACGGCGAACGAGCGTTAAGTCCGCGCGGCGCTTGAATAGGTAATAGCATGACAGCCCGTATGCCGACGTCATGATAAGGCCCATTGCCACCGCCAACTTTACATTCGACAGTGCTAACGGCGCGCCGGCGAAGGCGAGAAAATAATCCAACGCCACGGTTGGATGCGACAATGCCATCGACGGCTTCGGCGACCACCAGGGTTTGTGATAATCATGTAAGTAGAGTGCGGCGCTGCAGACCAAGCCAACTATCCAGCCTAAGACTATCCCCCACCTGGCCCGCAAACGGCTTGATGATTCAGCCAGCATAAGAACGGGAAGCACGACCAGCCAGCACACAATGCCATTCGCTGACGAGAAGGTGCTGACCACGGAGAGTACGGCGCAAATGCCAAACCTCGCTGGCGCGTTCAAACCTGAATACGCCACCAGCAGGCAGGTTGTAACGCACGCGATGGGAATGAAATAGACCAACTGCTGCCCTTGCAGCCAATTCTCGTATTGCGCGGGAGAGAAGATAATTAGATTTGCGATCAGAAACAGCAGTAATCCCGAGGTTCGGTCACCAACGATCGTTCGCTTAGAGAGACGGTAGATGGTAAAGGAGATAAAGCACGCGACGAGAAACGTCACCAGCATTTCATATCTAGGGTCCCAACGGGTCAGCCAGCCGACTGCCACCATCACCAGATTGGGAAAGAACTGGCGGTACTCGTTCACCTGCGCAAACAAGTCGCCGAACGTCAATGACCCGTGCGACAGCTTTTCAAAAAACGGAACATAAGACCACTCGTCCCATTGCGGCAGGTCGACGCTGTACTTGAAAATCAGCACCGCCAGAAAAGCAGACGGCGCCAGTGAGAGCGAGAAAAACAGAAACTGCTTCAGTCCTGGATAAGGGTTTATAGGTGGCGACATTCAGGAGCCCTAAAGCCCGCAAGTATAAAGCCCATTGAAAAGAAAAGTCTAAGACGCTGGCGATGGCCCTGCGCAAAGAGTCATCGATGCCGCATCTCCGCGGATACCGCGCAGTGTTCACCGCAAATAGTTCGACTTGCCAAAGCATCTCATGTGCTAAACTGGCCGCGGAACGGGGAGGGACAAGCCAGGTGACCGATTCGACGGGCGAGACTCCGGTGCAGGCACGTTGCATTGGAGACACGGCAATCATCTATGCCAGCGACTATCTGAACAAGTTGAGCGGCGAACGCATCGAACGCGAATGTAAACGCCAGCTTGAGTCAGGATGCCGCGCGCTGGTGATTAATTTTCGAGACACCGAACTGGTCAACAGCATCGGTGTCTCGATTCTTATGGGCGTCATCAATGCTTCGGAACGGAACAACGCGCGACTAATCTTCTCTGATGTAAACAGCCATACGGCGAAGCTGTTCGAGATGCTCGGTCTGACGCGCCATGTGAGCGTCGCGAAAGACGAGACGGAAGCTTTGTCACTGGTGGATCCGCAGGCGAACGCCGCAGGTTCAACGACCTAAAGAGTCAGCAGCCCGACCGTGAGGGAGGGCCCCTTAGGATTCGAGCCCTGGCTAACGCGCGGGCTTCTGAAACCGATTTTCAAATGGAAACAAACACCCAAAGACTACTACACACATTCGCGGCGCTGGCCGATCTGGGCCAGGAGATTGCCGACACCGGCGACTTTGAAGAGATGCTGCGCACGTCGTTTCATTTGCTGCTGGGCTCTCTGGCAATCAGGCGCGGCGCCGTCGGCGAGTATGATCGAGCGGGCAGCAAGATAAACATGATTGCCGCGCGCGGACTGGGTGAGTCAGAGGAACTTGTCCTGCCATTCTCAAACGAACGCGCCCGCCATCTGGCAAGCCTCGGCTGCTCGCTGTCCCTCAACGAATCGAAACAAGAGGCCGCAAGGTTTCTCGAAGATCACAATGCCGCGATCCCTGCAGTCGAAATTAATTTGCTGGTGCCGCTGGTGGTCCGCGAACGCTTCATCGGCATAGTGCTGCTGGGTGAGAAAGCGAGCGGAGAAGAGTTCACCGCAGAAGATCTGGAAATCGTCAGCGCGCTGGCGCGTCACATCGGCGTCGGCATTCACAGTCACCGGCTGCTTGAGGAAGTTGAGCACAAAGCAGACGAGAACCGCCGGCTCTACGACGGGCTGCGGACAATTTACAAAGAGACGGTGCACGCCTTTGCCGCGGCGATCGATATCAAGGACCGCTACACGCAGGGTCATTCGGTGCGCGTAGGCAAGTACGCGGAAATCATCGCCCGCGAAATGGGTTGGACCGATGACGCCGTCGAAGGCATCGCCATCGCTGGGTACCTGCACGACATCGGCAAGCTGATCGTCGATCTGAATGTTCTCAACTCACCGGGACGCTTTAACGCGAAAGAATCGAAAGAGATGAGCCGGCACCCCACCGCCGGGTTCGAAATCCTTTCGCCGATCAGTCACCCTTACGCGGACATCCCTTTGATGGCCCGCTATCATCACGAGCGCCTTGATGGAAATGGTTATCCTGATGGTCTAAAGGGGGATGAGATTCCGCCAGGCGCGAAGATCGTTACCCTCGCGGATTCATTCGACGCGATGACTACCGATCGGCCCTACCGCAATCGTCTCCCGCTCGCGGACGTGTTGGAAGACTTTCGCGCCAACACAGGCACCCAGTTCGAGCCTGCCGTAGTGTGTGCGTTTTGCCGCGCTTTTCTAAAAGAGATCTCGGGAACTGCGAAGGAGAAGCGCCTGATGAAGTTGCTGGGAAAAAATTACGACAACGTAGAGAGCGTCAGCCCGCTGCTCACTCAACTCATCTCAGACCTCGACGGGAATGGTGACTTTCGTGCGGCGAGTGCTGCGGGTCATTGAATCAGGACCGTGTGTTAAAGTAGCCTAACCAATGGATTATCAAGGCATCATCACCATTGAGTCTGGGAAGCGGGGCGGACGGCCAACGATTCGCGGGATGCGAATTTCCGTCGGGGACGTGCTCGGTTGGCTGGCGGCGGGAATGTCTCATGAAGAAATCCTCAGTGATTATCCCGAACTCACTGAAAAAGACATCCGGGCCTGTCTCGCTTATGCTGCCGACCGCGAACGTCGTCTCGTCACCGCCACCCCATGAAGCTGTTGTTCGACCAGAACTTGAGCTTCAAACTCTGTCGACATCTCGCAGACGTCTTTCCTGAGTCAAATCAAATACGTCTGATTAGCATGGAAGAAACCGAGGATCGCGCTGTCTGGGAATATGCAAAGGCACACGGCTTTGTTCTTGTTTCGCACGATGCAGACTTTGCTGATCTGGCTACACTTTTCGGACCACCGCCGAAAGTGATTTGGCTCCGATGTGGCAATCAACCGACGCATGCAATCGAACGTAGATTGCGCGATCATGCGGAAGCTATAGCAGTATTTGTGGAGGACGAGGCGGCCGCCTGTTGGGAAATCTATTGACGCTTAGGTATCACCTCGGCTGGATTCTCAGCGTGAAGCTACAGATGCCGATCTTCTCATCCGGCTGGACCATGGTCCGTTCCTCACGTGGAATCTCTCTACCCGAAATCAAGGTTGGGTTTCTGCCTTTCGAGGTCAGCCAGAAGCGGCCTTGATCGTCGAAGGTCAGGCTCGCATGCACGCGGCTGATTTCCGGATCGCCTTTCAAAGGCAGATCCACCGCTACCGATCTCGAACCGCGGCCAATAGTAATCTCCGCCTTGGTAATCTTCACGACGGATTGGCGGATGCCTTCGCGCCAAAGTTCAATCGCATAAAGGTCGACAACGCGTGGCCGGACCACCGTGACGTCGCCGACATCGCTGTCTCCGGACGAAGCGGTGTCGCCGTCGACTTCACCGGCAGGTGCTTTAGCCGGCTCCGCGGGCGCGGCGCCGACGTTGGTAGTCGCGGGACGCACCGTGACCATCGTGTGGCCCGCTTCGGTTTCGTCCCAGACAGGTTGCACACGAAACTCGCCCTTGTTCAGAGTCCCATCGACGCGCAACTCAATCGCAAAGGATTTGGTCTGCAACTGGACTGAGCCGGCCAGCTCGCGCGCTCGTTCGGATAGCACATGAAAAAGTCCCTGCTCCAGGCCGCGGCGCTTGTCGCCCTGCCACTCTTTGTCATCGTCGTTGCTGAGATAGACGATGTACTCGCGCGGAATGTAAGTTGGACCGCCGGGCGGCGTGAACATCTCGCGCTGCATGCAGGCTTCAACTTCGCGCGCGATTTTTACCAGAAACTCTTCCCAAACGCGGCGCGGCTTCGCGCTCTCGTCAACCTCTTCCAGGAGATCGTCGGTGGTTTCACCGTCGATCCAGCGGCGGATGGATTCTATTAGTCCCATAGTTTAAGAGTGCGCCGGGCGCTGGTCAGGAAACGGTGAGAAGTCACCGCACTCCATCTCAATCAATCTTCAGGTACTTCTTCTGGCAAGCGACCCAACCAGTATCCGCCGAAGTCGGATCATCCTTTGGGCGAGCGTGCTGTAAGACCTGCACTTCGCACCAATTATTATTCGCATTCAAGATCCGCACCCTGGATCCCGCTTCCGCCAAACCGATTTGGTTGTTGTTGACGCTTGGGCCGTCCCGCAAGTTTAGATCAGTCAACGTCGAAGCGTCCCGCCCCACGGGGCTTGGCGGCGTGGCCGGCTGCTGTTGCTGGGCGCGTCGCTGGTTAATCCAGGATCGGACATAGGCCCCCGTCGCCACCAGCAAGCCAGCGAAACATAACACGAGAACCACCCCGACGACGAAGTCGCGGCCCCGTCTGCGCGGTCGGCCAGCAAGCTTGGGCTCGGCCAGCCGGGCGGCCATCGCGTTGTTCGCGACCGGCACGGTGACTCGACCCACTTGCTGAGGCGCCGCGAATCCCTGACTTGGCATCACTGCCGCGTAGTTTGCTTCAACGGTCGATCTGCCCGCGATTGGCACCACGATTTTCGGTCGAGTCGCTCCGTTGGCCGCAACTTTTTGATGTTGGAGCTCGCGCGAAGTTTCAAATCTGGGCTTTGGCGGCGCAGCCGTAATTACTTCTGCCTCCAGACTGAGATCGGAACTAATGCGCCGGCGGGCCTGCGCGGGCTGCAATGGTTGCGTAACCGGCAGAGAAGCGTCGCTGAGTTCGTCCCAAAACTCCTGCACCCGCTGATAACGATCTCCAGGCCGCGTCTGGGTGGCGCGTTCCAGCACGCGTAGCAGCGATTGCGCCCAGGGTTCTGCGGACATCGGCGCCGGCAACGCAGTGATCGGGTGCTGCGCAAACGCGCGCGGCGACACTCCGCAAATCATGGTGTAGGCGGTCTTGGCTAGCGAGTAAATGTCAGCCGCAGGAGTCAATTGAGTGTTCGCGCCTGACAGCGAGGCGGAATCCAGAGCGGCGGTCTGCATCAGCGGATTGTGTTCGGGCGCCGCATAGATGTTTGTTCCTACGCGCGTAATCGCACCCTCGGCCGCTTCGATCTTGGCCACGCCAAAGTCGGCTATCTTTAACGTTTCGTGATCGGCGGTCAGCAGAAGGTTCTGGGGTTTTATGTCCCGGTGAATTACTCCGCACTCATGCGCGTACGCCAGGCCGGCGCAAAGCTGCTGCAGGTAGAAAAGCGCGCGGTCGAATTTCAGCGGTTCCTTGCGGCACAACAATGACAGGTCGCCGCCACCCAGATACTCGAGCACGATGTAATGGAAAGCCGTACCCGTCAAATCGATCGCTGTCCCATGTCCCAAACGGCTGATGATGTGCGGATGACGCACGCGATCGAGGGCGACTGCTTCGTTCTGAAAGTTTTGGATGAGAGTGCTTTCGAGGTCAGGATCCTGATAACCCTGAAGCAGGACGTTGAGCGCTTTGATGACGACCATCCGAAAGCGCTCGTCGGTGGCGGCGCGATCGCGGGCCATGTAAATCTCGGCATAGCTGCCGCGACCCAGACAGTCTTCGATGTCGTAACGGCCGTCGACCCTGCACTGTAAGAGCTTTAGTTCAGTCATCGACTGTGCGGATTACTTAGCAGGCGCCTCGCTCTTTAAACCGAGCACTTCATCCAGCGCGCGCGCCGCATTTTGCTCAGCCATCAATCCTTCCTGCGATTTTCCCGCCGCAGACTGCTTCATTAACTTCAGACCGGCCGCCGCCCGGGCCAGCTTTACTTCTGAGCCGAGCGGTAAAGGTCCACTGCTTTCCGTACGAAGATTATTGAGCGCCAGTTCAAACGCCTCCTTCGCATCGCGATGGTTTCCGGTAAGCATCAATGCGCGCCCATAAAGATATAGGAATTCCGGGTCCTTCGAGTCGGTCGCTTTTGGAAGCGTCACCTCGCTGAGCCACTTTTGTGGATTCGCGTCGACGGCGGCGCGCTGCTGCTGGAAGGCCGCTGCAGGATCTACCGGTGGCGGCGTCGCCGTAGGTTGGGGCGGTGGAATTAGAGATGGGAAAAGACGGCCCTGTTGATATCTCATGCCGAGATAGAAAGCGCCTGACGCTAAGCCCACGAATAACAGGAAGACAAAGAAACGCAGCGCGGCCCTGGCGGCTCCCGACTTACGTTTCGCCGGTTGTGGCATCGGCTGAACCTGTTGGGGCGCGGCCGGAACTGGAAAGGCAATGCGCGACGGAGGTACCAGACGGGTCGGTGGCACTGGCGGAATAGCAGCCGGAGTGGTGGCGTCAGTTTCGAATCGTTGATTTGATACGGTGCGCTCAGCGTCAGGCGTCAGGCCGGCATTTTGCTGCCCCAACTGCACTATGACTGCGGTCAGGTTGTCTTCCGCGCCGCGCTGATAACAGCGGTCTTTCATCTCTGCGCAAATTGCTTCAGCGTTCTTACCACTCAGCAATAACTCACGGATCTCGTTGTCAGGGATGTGCCGGGTGATGCCGTCGGTGCAGAGCAGGAACGCGTTTCCTTCGCCCACCTCGATCGTCTTCATGTCTACTTCGACTAACGGTTCGGCGCCCAGCGCGCGACTGATCACGTTCTTGCTGGGATGGTTCGCCGCCTGCTCCGGGGTCATGCGTCCAGCGCGCACTTCTTCTTCGACGATTGAATGATCGGCAGTTTCGCGCAACAGGTTGCCGCCCGGATCAAGGCGATAAAGTCTCGAGTCCCCAACGTGGCCGATGGTGGCGCGGGAACCGTCGAGGTGCAGCACGACTACAGTCGTGGCCATCATTGAAGCACGTGGATCGTCAGCCGCAATCTGGTGAATGGAGCTGTTGGCTTTTTGAATGGCGAGCTCCATCAAATCTTCAACGTCTTCTCCAGCGCCGACCTTGTCCCGAAAAGCTTCGCTCAAAACCTCGACGGCTTTTTGCGACGCGACTTCGCCGGCATCGGCGCCACCGACACCATCAGCGACCACAAAAATCCCGCGCGCGCCATCGGCCAGGAACGAGTCTTCGTTCACCGGCCGTTTTTCGCTCAGGCCGCGATCACTGATCGCAGCGACTTGAATATTGTCCGTTGCCTTAGGCGCGCTCATTGGACCGCCTCCAGGGGGCTTTCAGGTTCGGGCCTGGCGCGAGCAATTGCCTTCGCGTCCTGCGCATTCCGATGTGAAAAAGCCATGAGCATACCGAGCATGGCAAAGCTGGTGATTAGACTAAAACCGCCGTGACTGACGAACGGCAAGGTGATTCCAGTCATTGGCAACGCGCGAGTGATTCCGCCGATATTTACCAGCGCCTGAATTCCCATAAACGCGGTTAGCCCGGCTGCGCAAAGCTTGGTAAACATATCACGCGCTTCGATTGAAGTGCGAATTCCGGCAATCACGAAAATGATGATAGCCAACACCACCAACGCCCCGCCCAAGAGTCCCAGCTCTTCCGAGATTGCCGCATAGACATAGTCCGAATCAGCGATCGGAATCACTTCCGGAAAGCCGAGTCCCAGGCCGCGCCCGGTCGTTTTACCGGAAGCGATGCCAAAGATCGCCTGCGCTGGTTGAAAGGCGAGCTTGTCAAACCAAATATCTGTGTTGACGCTCTTCTTCATCGCCTCGCTTTGTTCGGCCAGTTGCTTCATGCGCGGATCTTTTGCCAGCGCCTCGTCATAGTCCTTCTTCCACCACGCCTCGTCAGGTGAAGGTGGATCGAAGCCGTCCAGCCATAAGTGAAATCGTTGCTGGATACGCGCCGGTAAAGCATGCTGAATTGGGCGGGCGATGGTCGGTACCAGAGGAAACTGCTCCTGGATGTCGCGGGGCAGCGCGCCTACCACCAGAATCGAGATCACGAACATCACCGAACCGACGAACAGCAACAACTGCGGCCAGCGACGAACCGCGACCAGATAGAGAGTGGCGTAGGCCCCGCTAAAAATCAGCATCTGGCCAAAGTCCTTGAGCGCAAAGAAGGGAATGAACGGAATCATCGCCATCACGACCAACGGGACGATGTCGCGCGCTCGCGGAATTCCCCAGTAGGTCCGCGCCAGGTCCTTATAACGGGCCGTCAGAATTCCGGCGAAGCCAAGTAGGAACGGAACTTTGGCGGGTTCCCATGGCGTCGTGTTGCCCGCGGCCTTGCCGGCGCTGGAACTGACAATGGCCACTGCGAGCGGGACCAACGTCAGGAGGACGATGATGAAACTGTTCCGCTGAATCCATAATAAAAACCGATCGCTTGCGCAGAAAGAAAAAGCGAGCGCAAAGGCGACCAACGAAAAAACAGGAATCCACGTATAGCTCGACGTGAACGCATTCCAAACGGTGTAGCTGGACGGCTTTGCCGGCGCTTCGACGTCGGCCGGCGGAGGCGTCGCCGGCAAGCCCATCATCTGCCTTTTGTTCGCGTCGTAATTCTGATTGATGTAGCGCATGCGCAGAGTGTCGGTCTTCTCCTGCCGCGCTGCCGCCTTGTTCTTCGCGTTGTATTCGGGATCGCTGTAGAGGCGATACTGGACCATCAGGCCAACGGAGAAAAGCAAAATCGCCGTGGTGTAGAGCGTCCAGTTCCCCTTGAACTTCCTGGCGCGGGTCAGCCAGAAGGCGACTATGATCAACGGCAGGTAGATCAAAAGATCACGGCCCGCTCCAATCAACGACGTTTCATAGCCGCGAATCAAAGCGGCCCGGTGAATCGCGTAGTAGCCGCTGACTTCGATCGCAATCAGCGCGAGCAGTACGAATAAATGTGATGAAAGTCGATTTCTCATCCGACCATACTCACTGCGTAACCCTTCGTCTCTGCTGAGCCGGCTGCTGGATCGGTTGATCAGCAACAGCGCCAAAATATCCAAGCGACTTCGCTTTCAATATGAGCTGGGCTGCGATTGGCGCGGCATTCTTGCCGCCATAGAAACTTATGCCCGGGCCAGGGCCTTCGAGCAACACAGCCATGGCCATCACCGGCTTTTCCAAAGGCGCAAAGCTCAGATACCACGCGTCGCTGCGCAGTTTGTCGGCGAAAACGGTCTCCATATGCTGGCCGATAATTTTGCCCTTGGGGTCATGCTCGATGACCACGCGCTTCATTGGTTCGCCAGTTTTCGGATCAATGATCGGCACGGCTTTCTGCGCGGTCCCGGTTTTTCCGCCAGTTCGAATGCCTGCGGCTTTGACCACCGCCATCGCTCCGGTCGCTGTGCCGCCTTCCGTTACCATGTTCATAATCCGGCGTATTTCGCTCGCCTGATCACGACTCAGTACCTGGCTGAACATCTCAGGCGGGCGATCGGCCTCAATCTTTGGCTTCATTAACTTGCCTTCCAGGTTTGCCGCCGCAGAGATAATCATGGCCATTTGAAAAGGCGTCATTTGGGAAGCCAGTCCCTGGCCATAGCCTTCATACATCAGTTCGCAGCGGCTTGAGTGCGGGCCTGCCTTCAGCCACGACTCGGTCGGGGCAATTGCATTCTTGATGGCCGTCGTGCTGGCATTCCAGATTTCCGGCTCGCGGTGACCCTGACCTTCTCCGCTCACTGAGTCATAAGCACCCAGGCCCAACAGCCGGGCCGTGTCACGAATCTTTTCCCCGCCAAGCTGTGTTCCCAGGTACGAAAAATAGATATTGCTGGACTTCTGATAGGCGACGTCGATTCCTATGTTGCCGCAAGCTTCACAACCCCCGTTGTCATCGGTGATCGTGCGGCCGCACCCCGCCGGTGTAAACCCGCCGCTGGTCGTGAACCGAGTGTTTTGCATCCCATTGCGAAACGCCGTGTACATCATCACCGTCTTGAACGTCGAGCCCGGCACGTAGTATTCGTTGAGCGCCCGATTCAAGAGCGGCTTGTCCTTCCGGTCGTTGTCCAACCTGATCCAGGTCGCCTGGTCAGACACCTCTTTCAAGCTGTAAGAGGGATTGCTGTAGACCGCCAGCACGTCGCCGGTTTGCGGATTGAAGACAACCACCGCGCCGTGGTTTCCCTTGAGTTGATCGACCACGGTCTGCTGTAGATCTCGATCGATCGTTAGCGTGTAGTCGCGGTTAAGCTTCTGCTCGACAGTTTGGCCGCGGATGATCTGCCAGACTTCGGGCACGGCGCCACTCTCGGTTCCGAACATCGCTCGTTCCAAACCGGCGTCGCCGCGATCTGAGCCAAACAGGTGGGCCAGCGCAGAGTCCATGGGATATTCGCGCACAATATCGCCGTCAGCTTCCTTTTTGTAATAGGCCAGCGGCCGGCCTTTGCGATCGTAGATCCAACCGCGCAGGCTCGATTCCGAAAGACGACGGTTGCGCAGGTCCTTATAGCTCAACTCCTGAAACTTGGCGTTTTGCTCCGGCGCATATCGCGCCCAATAGACGTGAAAGCCGAACACCCCTATCGCCGCCAGGGCGAACAGCCAACGCCAGGCGCGGAGACCACGATTCGTAGTAGTTGCGCCCAGCCGTTTGCGAATTTCTTTTGAAAGGCTCGCCGGCGCGGTCAGAGCGACTGGAGATCGGCGGAGCCAATTGCGAATCAGGGACAGCAGTAGGAGGAGACCAATAATTGCCAAACCCGACACATAGATAAGAGTCAGCCACGCGGGTAATTTCTCCGGCGTGCTCGCGGGTGAAGGGGAGGCAGTTTGAAAGAGAAGCAGTGCGAGCGTCATGTTTAAGAATTGAGTCTGCGAAATCTAACTTCGACTTCGCCGAACGCCACGACGTCGCCTTCCGCTATAGGGTGCGCTTCACCATAGGGGATACGCACGCCGTTGATGTGGGTACCGTTGGTCGAGCCGGTGTCGGCCACCAGCAGTGTGCCGCTACCGTCCATCCTGACCGCGGCGTGAACTTTCGAAACGCTGGAGTGATTGAAGTACAGGTCGTTGTCAGTGCCGCGCCCGACATTTACGCGTCGCCCGCCGGCTATGAACGTCAAAGGAATTTCGCGCGAACCTTCAGGCAAAGTCACGCGCGCAATAAACGAGAATTCGGCCTTGCTTTCTTTGCGCGCGGCGCTCGTTTCTGAGCCCAGTTTACGCTCGAGATCCCGTTGCTTCAGTTCTTCTTCAAACTCGCCGAAGGTCGGGTCTACCGTCATCCCTTTGGTGAAGATGTCAACGTCGGTTTCGATCTTCACCGGGGCCATGGTGCGATAGCGGTTGTCGTTAATATGATCGATGGCTGCGGCCAGTATTTCCGTTTCCAGCCGGCGGGTGACTTCCTCCGGCGTGTCCGAGTGCGTGCCCCATTCCATCTTTAATTTCAGATGGTGCGGCGCGAGCCGGCCCTGGCCCGTTTCATTCCGGACCCGCTCGTCGATCATCCGGTTCATGCGGGCAATTAGCTGGTCGGTGGTCAGGCCCGTCCTGGGATCGACCGTGCGTCCCAGCTTGCGATCGACCACATCGCCCACGCCTTCCAGGACGCGACGCATCAACCGCTCAGGCAGGATCGTGTCCCGCCGTCGTTTGGGGGTTGGATTCTCTTCGTCAGCCATGAATCAGGATACGATTTGGGTTATGTTCAAGTTCAAATAAGACAATCGATGCGATTCCGAAAAACCATGAGCGTATTCTAGCCTGAACCCAGCGAGAATCGTAAGAGAGGGAAGTAATCCGATTGTCCACAAGGACGATTCCGGCTATTGGGACGGCAGATTCGCCCCAATTAGGGGACTAACATACTTGACTCATCCAATCATGTGATTGGCAGGTTGTTGTCTTGAGCGCCGAAGGCGCGAAATGTAATAGCCCGGCCCAACGGGCCGGGTGCGGCGATTGTCGTTTGATTGAGCGCTGAAAGCGCGAAATGCGTTGATCCCCGA
>Ga0137403_10001063_pt1 | contig 34738 bp, 26 predicted proteins | sample CZOMad2_1_16fung_FD_122057 | JGI IMG/M metagenome (GOLD analysis project Ga0137403, IMG submission 122057) | Vadose zone soil fungal communities from Angelo Coast Range Reserve, California, USA - CZOMad2_1_16fungal (Hybrid Assembly) | ecosystem: Environmental > Terrestrial > Soil > Vadose zone... | reverse complement strand
TAGCTGATGGCCTTCTTGATCGAGGAAAATCGCTGCACGTCGCCAACTTCCAGCGCCCAGGTCAGCGCGGTGATCGGTCCAACCGCAGGAATGGTCATGAGCCTCTCCACTCGTTCCATCAATAGCGAATCACGCTGAAGAGAGCGCACCAGTGCACTTTCCGTCTTCCCGAGGCGAACTACCGTTTCGCGGCACAACCGCAACAACGGTTTCAGTCCTTCATCGATGTCCTGGTTGGTGGCCAGCAGTTCACGAAAATATCCGACCTTGTGCAGCTTCTGTTTGTTGTAACTCACACCGGCTTCCATCAGCAGTACCGCAATCTTGTTCTTCATCTGTACGGCCTGGCGGACCAGCAGGTTCCGATAGCGCAAGGTGCGCCGCCGTTCGCGAATCTCCGTCGAGGCCATGTAGCACTCCGGCAGGAAATCGCAGCGCAGGCAATCGGCAATCTTTTTGGCATCGATGCGGTCGTTCTTTTTCTTAGCCACCGCAATCGCTCGTAGCATCAGCGGATGCGCCACCTTCACTGCTGCTGCATGCGGCTTGAGATGATCGTAGATCCAAGCCGTGAAGATGGTCGCTTCCATGGCCACTGTCCACGGCCGGGGAAGCGTCTTCATCCACAGGTCCAGAGTCAATCGCGTGGCGGGTATCGAACCTTCTGCATAGATACCGCCACTGCCGTCCTTCACGCAGTAGCTGATCGTTTTCTTGTGAACATCCAAACCGATGTAGTACATAGTCTCCATGGAGGAGCCTCCTTGGTTGTATCTGAATCAGCGTGGTCGCTGAGTTCAGCTTTTTTACACCAAGCGCTCCTCCATGACTTATTCATTCAAACAAACCGTGCTTGCTATCGCGCGCACACAGGAGTCGCGACTTGGATATGGGAGGAATGAGCATGCCAAGGCAAATCTCGGCGACGATTTTCGCGCGGCTGGTGATGGTGATGGCATTGGCGATAGTGTTTGCGGGAACCGGGCGGGCACAGCAAAAATGGACTTGGCCGGAGAAGCCTTCCAACTTGAAGGTGATGCCCAAGGATTGGTCCGGGACACGGCTGCAGCCAATCATGATCGGATTCACACGGGCGCTGGGAGTGCGCTGCACGTATTGCCACAAAGGGGAAGAAGGCAAGCCGCTGAGCACCTACGATTTTGCGTCGGATGAAAACCCCAATAAGGACCGCACGCGGGAGATGTGGCGAATGCTCGGCGACATCAACGAGCATTTGAAGAAGCTCGAACCGAGCGGCGACAAGCGCGTGAACATGTGGTGCAACACCTGCCATCACGGGCGGCCCCGGCCGATGACCCTGGCGGAAGAGCTCGGCGAGCAATACCGAAAGAATGGCCTTGCGCCGGCGCTCGTCTACTACGCCGATTTGAAGAAGAAATATTACAGCCGGGGAGCTTACGATTTCGGCGAAGGATCGCTGAACGAATTTGGCTACAGCGTTTTGGAGAAGGATGCCGCTGCAGCGGCCCAGGTGTTCCAGGTGAATGCCGAGCAGTTCCCTGAATCGGCGAATGCCTGGGATAGTCTGGCTGAAGCATATATGAAGGCCGGCGATATGAAAAAGGCCAAGGAGAATTACGAGAAGTCGCTGGCTCTCGATCCGAAAAATGACCATGCCAAAACGCAGTTGCAGAAAATCGAGGAAACCAAAGAAAAATGAAACCGGGGGATCAGGGGCTCCGGCGCAATTGGCTCGCGATTCCCAGATTCCAGCCTTGGTCGAGTATGCCGGTCACAAAAGTAGGGGAGGCACTCCACTCTCGGTGCGGGGTGACCGTCCCGGCCGTCTGATGCGAGTAGGCTGCTGAGCTGGAGTGCCCGTGTCGGATTGTCCTGAATATGACTGGAGTCCCCTTCTGGGACTGGGGAATTCGTATCTTGCTCGGGATTCCGACCAAGACACCAGGCCCGGTCCTTTCATTGACTCCCCCCGCGCACAGCCGTTAACATTCCCGCTCTCCGGCGCGCCCACGCTTACCCATGATTGGACAGACCATCTCCCATTACAAAATCCAGGACAAACTCGGTGGGGGTGGCATGGGGCTGTGGTGTGTACCGGGCCACCGACCTCCGCCTTGGCCGGGACGTGGCACTGAAGTTTCTCCCCGACGAGGCCGCCAAGGACCAGCAAGCCCTCGATCGCTTTCAGCGCGAGGCCCGCGCCGCTTCCGGTCTAAATCATCCAAATATCTGTACTATCTACGACATCGACGAAATCAGCGGCCAGCCCTTCATGGTCATGGAGTTGCTCGAAGGGCGGACGCTGAAGCACATGATTAACGCCCGCCCCGCCGAGCTGGACAACATTCTTGACCTCGGCGTGCAAATCGCCGATGCGCTAGATGCCGCCCACGCCAAGCACATCATCCATCGCGACATCAAACCCGCCAATATCTTTGTGACCCAGCGCGGTCAGGCCAAGATTCTCGATTTCGGGCTGGCAAAACTTTCCGCCGCTCGCCGGCTGGCCGCTGGCGGCAATTCGGACGTGCAAGCCACGCTCGCCGACTCCGACAACCTCACCAGTCCCGGCGCCGCGGTCGGCACGATAGCGTACATGTCTCCCTAGCAAGCCCGCGGCCTGGAAGTCGACCCACGCTCGGACATTTTTTCCTTAGGCGCCGTTCTTTACGAGCTGGCCACCGGCCAGCAAGCTTTCTCCGGAAACACTTCCGCCGTCAGCCGTGGCGGCGGTTTTACGCGCACAGGTTGCACCCTACCCACTGTGTACCGAGGCAATGCCGAGGCGCTGGAAAGCGTTGACCGGCGGGTTGGCGGGTCCTTACCATGGGACCATGGGAAGGACCATGGACCGGATGCGGAGAGGCGACACGACTTTGGTATTGGTTGCGGTGCTGACGCTGCTGGCGGCAGGCTGCGAGGATGCGGCCAAGCGGCCGGTGCAGGGGCGTTCTGTGCCGTCCCACGCCGCTGCCGGCAGCGCGCCTGCCAGCGCTAACGCTGCGCAAACTCCCGCCACTCTCCCGCCACTTCCGCTAACGAATCCCCGGGCTAAGCCGGTTGCCAGCTTGCTGAGCGTGCCGGACGGGAAACAGTACTTGATACAGAAAGTGGAAGAGAAATTTGCCGCGGGCGAGCAGAACTTCAAGGCCGGGCACCTGGAAGCGGCGCGGAAGGATTTCGACGACGCGGTGGATTGGATGCTGGAGAGCGGGTACGACCCAAATAGCGACCCGAAGCTGAGCGAGCTGTTTCACCGGGTGGTGGATACGGTGTACGGCTACGAATTGCAGGCGTTTCGCGCCGGGGACGGATTCAACGAAGCTCCGGCGGTGCCGGCGGCGATCGATGAAGTGGCGGAGATGACGTTTCCGGTGGACCCGCGGCTGAAGGCGCGCGCGGAAGAGGCCGCCAAGAATTTCTCGCACGATTTGCCGTTGACGGTAAACGATGAAGTGCTGTCATTTCTGAATTTTTTCCAGACGCCGCGGGGACGGGCGATCGTGGAAACGGGGCTGCGGCGGGCGGGGCGCTATCGCGAGATGATCGCGCGGGTGTTGAGCGAAGAAGGCATGCCGCAGGATTTGATTTATCTGGCGCAGGCGGAGAGCGCGTTCCAGCCGCTGGCGCTTTCGCGGGCGGGTGCTCGAGGGATCTGGCAGTTCGTGGCGTGGCGCGGGAATGAATATGGATTGCGGCACACCTGGTGGGTGGACGACCGGCAGGATCCGGAGAAAGCCACGCGGGCGGCGGCGCAGCATTTGCGCGATCTGTACAAGATGTTCGGGGACTGGTATCTGGCGATGGCCGCATATAACTGCGGGCCGGGCAACGTGCAGAAGGGGATCGAGCGGACGGGCTACGCGGATTTCTGGGAGTTGTACCGGCGCAACGTGCTGCCGCGCGAGACGAAGAATTACGTGCCGATTATTCTGGCACTGACGCTGATCGCGAAGGATGCGGCGCACTATGGCATTCGTGTGGACCCGGATACGCCGGTGCCGGTGGACATCGTGAAACCGGGGCGGGCGATCGATTTGCGGCTGGTGGCCGAGACGATTGACGCGGATGTGGAGACGCTGCGCGGGCTGAATCCGGCGCTGCTGCGTTTGGCGACGCCGGACGATGCGTCGTTCGAGCTGCACTTGCCGGTGGGGATGGCGGAGAAATTTTCCGCGGGGATTGCGGATATTCCGGCGGACAAGTGGGTGAGCTGGCGGCGGCATCGTGTGGAAGCGGGGGAGACGCTGACGTCGATCGCGAAAAAATACCGGGTGACGCCGCTGGCCATCGCGCAGGCGAACAATCTGGAGAAGGGTGCGGCGCTCGATGTGAGCGAGAAGCTGATTATTCCGGCCGCACAAGCGACGGCGGAGAGCAAACGGCGGCTGGTGAGCTACCGGGTGCGCAAAGGCGATACGCTGGGCGGGATCGCGGACCGTTTCAGCATCGACTCGGATGACATCAAGAAATGGAATCGGCTGAAGACCGGTCACGTAAGCCGCGGGATGGTGCTGCGGATTTATACCCTGGGCGGGGCGCCGGAAACGGTGGTGGCCAAGCGCGGGACGCGGCCGAAGAAGAGCAGGAGCCGAACGACTGGCTCGGCGACAGCGAAGCCGCGATCGGCGCCGGCATCGCAGCCATAACACTATTATTTACAATACCTTACATGGCGTCATGCAGGGACTTGATAAGCTGGCGGCGGGCTGAAGGCTTGGGCAAGGCCCGTGGCTTGGCCGAGCCTTGCTGGGCAGCTAGCAAGTTCCACTCTAGAAACCTTGACAACACTCCGCGAAGTGCGGTAACAACACCGCTGGACGGAGACGCCAAAGACAGCTCCGGCGCAGCGACCTGCGGGCCCACAAGCCCAGCAATTTTCCCCAGTGGAGGATGCAATGGATTTCGAGAAAGATCACTTCGAGGATGATAACGAGCTGTCGCGACTGGAGGACGACGAAGAGGTCGGCGGTGACGCGGAAGAGATCGTGGAAGTGGAAGAAGAAGAGCTGGTGATCGGCGAAGAAGAGCCGGAAGCCAAGCCGACGGCCGCCCGGGCCGCGCCGAAAGCGGCTGCGAAGCCGGCGAAGAAAGCCGCCAAGAAAGCCGCGCCGAAAAAAGCAGCCAAGAAGGCCAAGGCTAAGCCGAAGAAGAAGGCCGCCAAGAAAGCGGCGAAGAAAACGAAAAAGCCGGCAAAAAAGAAGAAGCGGCGGTAAGCGGCGCTACGTTTCAATAACTTATCCGTACGAGCGAAGTCCCGGAGTTTTTCCGGGACTTCCTGTTTTGGACGGCGAAGTTGAAATACGGGAATGGCGGACGGCGAAGCGTCTTCCCAATATTGGCCGGCGGTAAGCCCGGAACGGGAAGTATTTAATGGAGGTACCGTAACTGGTTGCGTAAACCCGCCGGGGTGGCTAGCATGGGCTCGCATGTTGCGGGCAATAGAGCAGATACGGCGGATGCGCGGGGGAGCGCAATCGCACTTGATGCGGTGCTCCGACGGGCACTACTACGTCGTAAAATTCCAAAATAATCCTCAGCACCGAAGAATTCTGGTGAACGAGCTGCTAGGGACGAGGCTGGCGGCGCGGCTCGGGCTGCCGACGACCCCGATTGCCGTAGTGAATGTTCCGGAAGAACTGATCCGTTTGACGCCGGAGCTGGCCATGGAATTGCCGCGTTCGCGGATGCCTTGTTTGCCGGGGCTGCAGTTCGGCTCGCGCTATCCGGGCGACCCACGGCGGCTCACCCTGCACGATTTTTTGCCGGACGAGCAGCTGCGGGCAGTCGAGAATCTGCACGATTTTGCGGGAATGTTGGTTTTCGACAAGTGGACTTGCAATACCAACGGGCGGCAGACGGTATTTTTCAGCGAGCCGCGGGACGATCGCGAGGGAGCGAGCGCTTACCGCACGGTGATGATCGATCAGGGATTTTGCTTCAATGCAGGGGAGTGGAATTTTCCGGATGCGCCGCTGCGTGGATTGTATTCGCGGAATCGCGTCTACGAGGGGGTAAGCGGGATGAATTCGTTCGCGCCCTGGCTGGAGCGGCTGGAAAAACGGCTGACTGAACGGGTACTCGACGAAGTCTCGCAGGAGATTCCGCCCGCCTGGTACGGGGATGACTACGACTCGCTGTTGCGGCTGCTCGAGCAGTTGCATGCGCGGCGAGTCCGGGTCGGTGAGCTGATCTTGGATGCCAAACGTTCGAACCGGCAACCCTTTCCGAACTGGATGTGAACCATGACTGATATTTCACCGGCTGTGAATTCTGTGGAAGGCGAGAAGACTTGCGCGTACCGGGTGCTGCGCTATTCGCCAAGTCTCGTCCGCGACGAGTGGATCAACATCGGCGTGCTGCTCTTCGAGCCAGAAACCGGAGAGCGGCGGCTGCGCTTGATCGAAAACCAGGACGAATTGACGCGCGTGCGGCGGTTGCACCCGGAGGCGGATGAAGACCTGCTGCGTGGGTTGCGGGACGATTTAGAGAACCGTTTTCAAGATGCGGACATCGCTCTGCATGGCGGCGGCTGGCAGAGACTCCTGGCAAAGTGGGACGAGACGCTTTCAAATGCCTTGCAACTGGCGCCGCAGAAAGCTGTTTTCGCCAGCGATCTCGACGTTGAGCTTGAGCGCCTTTATGCCGATCACGTTGCGCCGCAGCGGCCCCAGACGCGTGTGGGAGCGCCAGGCACGCGCGCTACGATGCGCGGTTATTGCGGGCAGGTGTGGAAGCTGGCGCGGCTGTGGGACCGGCTGGATAAATCGGTGCGGGTGGCGGAGTTTACGATGCCGGGCGATCCCATGCGCGTGGACTACAGTTACCGGCGGAACGGGACGCGGGGCTACGTGCAGACGCTTAGCGTTTCGCGGGCTCCGGCGGATTGCAAACTTTACGCGTATACGGCGGAGCGGATTGCGGGACGGGCGCCGTTTGCTTCGGAGTTTGCCGCGGTGACGGATGTGCCGTTACAGCCGGAAAACGAGCGGCATCGATTCGTGCGGGACACCTTGCGGGATGCCGGAATCGAACCGGTGGCTATGGAAGGCTTTGCGGTCTGGGTGAATAGGCTGAAGCCGCTGCTGTTGCAGTAGCGGCAGCGTGTGCGGCAATCGCGGGAGTCTTCTTGACCGAGGGCAGCGTTGAGCTTGTGAGCCGGACTAGAGAACTGGTTCGCTCCAGTTTTCCAGCGTTTCTTTGAGCTTGTGCAAGAATTGGTGCGCGATGGCGCCGTCCACGACGCGATGATCGTAGCTGAGCGTGACATAGCACATCGAGCGAATGGCGATCGAATCATTGATAACCACCGGGCGCTTTTCGATGGCGCCGAGACCGAGAATGCCGACGTTGGGCTGGCTGATCACCGGCAGACCGAACAATCCGCCGAAGACGCCGGGATTGGTGATGGAGAAAGTGCCTTCCTGCACTTCCTCGGGTTTGAGCTTTTTCGAACGCGCGCGCTCGGCCAAGTCGTTGAGGTTGCGCTGCACCCCCAGGATGTTTTTCTCGTCGGCGTTTTTGACCACCGGAACGATCAATCCCCAATCGAGAGCCACGGCGATGCCGATGTTGATTTCCTTGTGCAGAATGACATTGGTGCCGTCGAGTGAAGCATTCAGCGTGGGAAACGCGCGCAGACCGGCCGCGGCGGCCCTGACGAAAAAAGGCATGAACGTAAGTTTGGTTTCGTAGCGCTTTTCGAACTCATCCCGGGACTTGGCGCGCAGCGCAGCGATCTTGGTCATATCGATTTCGTCGACGGAATAAACGTGCGGCGAGACGTGCTTCGAGGCGAGCATGTGCTCGGCGATGCGCTGGCGCATCACGCTGAGCGGCTGCACTTCGTAGTTGCCGAAATACATGCGTTCGCGCGGGACTCCCGATTGGAAAGCCGGATGGTATTGCGTGCCGTGCGCCGGCGCTGACCCTGAGGGAGCCGCGGACGGTGGTGGCGGCGTGGGACGTGCCGCTGGCGACGGAGCCGGCGCGGAGTAGGATTCTTCCTGGTGCGCCGCGGCTGGACCGCCACCGGCGATCACCGCTTCGATGTCTTGCTTGCTGATGCGCCCACCAGCGCCGGTTCCAGGAACGGCGGAGAGATCGATGCCGTGTTCCTTGGCCATGCGCCGCACCAGCGGCGAGCTGTGGATGCGCGCGCCGTCCGAAGAAGCAGCGGGAGTTGCGGGCTGCGGGGCCGGTGGCGCGGGCCGGGCAGCAGGCGCCGGAGTTGCCGGCGCGGACGCGGCTTTGGGAGCGGGTGCGGCGGCCTTCGGCGGAGCAGGGACCGCTGCGGGCGCGGGGGCGCTGGCCGCGGAGCCAGCGGCGTCGATCACGCCGACGACGGTCTGAATCGGCACGGTCTGTCCTTCGTTGACCTTGATTTCCTTGAGCACGCCGGCGGAGGGCGAGGGAATTTCCGCGTCCACCTTGTCGGTGGAAATCTCGAAGAGCGGCTCGTCCCGCTCGACCTTGTCGCCGGGTTTTTTCAGCCACTTGGTGATGGTGCCTTCAAAAATGCTTTCCCCCATCTGGGGCATGACGATATCGACGGCCATTTCCGCTATCTCCTCAGTTCAAGCTACTGCCAAAATCTCGTTCTCGGTAAATTTAGTACCGCGCGAGTTCTTTCGCGGCGGCGAAAATTTTTTTGGCGTTTGGCAGAAAATAGTCCTCGAGCGGCGGCGAGTATGGCACCGGGGTATCGAGAGCGGTGACCCGCATCAGCGGGCCGTCCAGATGGCCAAAGGCCTTTTCGCACAGAATGGCGGCGATTTCGCCGGCGATGCCGCCAGTTTTGGTGTCTTCGTGGACCACCAGACAACGGTTGGTCTTCTTGACGGAATTCAGGATGGTCTCTTCGTCGAGCGGGAGCAGCGTGCGCAAGTCAATGACTTCGGCTTCGATGCCTTCCTGGGCCAAGGCGGCTGCGGCTTCGAGCGAAGTGTGCATCATGGCGGCATAGGAGAGAATCGTCAGATGCTTGCCTTCGCGGCGTACCACGGCCTTGCCGATGGGCACCGTGTAATCCTGCGGCGGCAACTGCTCCTTGATGCGCCGATACAGGAATTTGTGCTCGAAGAAGAGGACCGGATTATTGTCGCGTACGGCGGCCTTCAGCAAGCCTTTGGCGTCGTACGGCGTCGACGGATAAATCACTTTTAGTCCCGGCGTGTGGACGAAATACATCTCCGGATTGGCGGAGTGAAATGGCCCGCCATGCACGCCGCCGCCGGAGGGCCCGCGAATCACGATCGGTGCCGGTGCGTTCCAGAGATAGTGGCCTTTGGCCACGAAATTAGTGATCTGGTTGAACGCGCAAACGACGAAGTCGATGAACTGCATCTCGCAAATCGGGCGCAGCCCCAGGTAGCTCATGCCGCAAGCCGCGCCGATGATGGCGCTTTCGCTGATCGGCGTATCGATGACGCGGTCCCAGCCAAATCGCTCGAGCAGGCCTTCGCTGGTCTTGAAGGCGCCGCCGTAAACGCCGACGTCTTCGCCGATGACCACGACGGCCGGGTCGCGCTCCATCTCTTCGAACATGGCTTGCTTGATGGCTTCGAGGAAAGTGACCGGCGCGCCGGCGGCTCCATTGGTTGCGTAGTTTTCCGCCATGGGGCTACCTCCGCGCCTTTCTGGAGGAAGCAGCGGCTACCGCAGGCGGCGGCTTTTTGCCCGTTTTCTTCGCGGAAACTTTCGGCGCTGCTTTGCCTTCGCTTTCCGGATTCGCTTCCGTGGGTGTGGTGTCGCCGAAATGAATCGGCGCGATGCCTCCGCCCGATCCTTTACCTTCGCCGAAACCTTCCACGCGCCACACGGCCGCTACGCTCGATTTTGGCGGAGTCACTTCGGACTTGGGACGTGCCCATTGGGGTTCGATTTTGTGGCAGCCGTCACCGGTGCAATAGACGCCATGTTCGGCAAATTCGGCGGGGGGCATGGGAGAATTCTCGGCGAAGTCGCGCTCCTTGGTGAGCAGGGCGTTGATCTTATCTTCCATTTCTTTTTGGCTCTTGGCGTCAAGGAGCTTTTCCGCGGTCAAAAATTTCTCATAGAGCGCGATGGGATCGCGCGCTTCCCAATGCTTGCGCATTTCCTTGGGAACGTATTCGGCCGGATCGTGCTGCGCGTGGCCCATGCGGCGGAAGCTCTTGGCTTCGATCAGGATCGGGCCTTCGCCGGCGCGCGCGCGATCCACGGCTTCCTTCGCGGTGCTGTAGACCGCGACGACGTCGTTGCCATCCACGATGTAGCTGTCGATGCCGTAGGCTTTGGCACGGTCGGCGAGATTCTCGAGCGGCACTTGGCGCCTTACCGGCGTTGAATACGCCCACTGATTATTTTCGAGGATTAGCACGAAGGGAGCTTTCTGCGTCGCGGCAAAATTCAAGCCCTCGTGGAAAACGCCGGTGGAGCTGCCGCCATCGCCGATCCACGTCATGGCGACAATCTTCTGGCCCAGGTAGCGGCCGGCCATGGCCACACCGGTCATCACCGGAATCAAATCGCCGAGCATGGAGATGGGTGAGACGATGTGCAGATTTTCCAGATCTCCAAAGTGGCTGGTACCGTCTTTGCCCTTGGTCGGCGAATCGTATTTGGCCATGTGCTGCATGAAGACGTCGCGCGGCGGCACGCCCTTGACCAGCAGGGCCCCGATGTTGCGGATCATCGGCGCGAGCCAGTCCTTTTTCTCGAGGGCATAAGCGGTTCCGACGGAAATGCCTTCCTGGCCCAGGCTCGAATACAAACCACCGACGATCTTGTTCTGGCGGAAGAGCTTGACCATGGTGTCTTCGACCGCGCGGTTCAGCCGCATGTAGTAGTACAGGTCGAGATACTGCTGCCGTGTCAAAGACTTCTTCATCCGCCGCTCCGCTGGGACAGACATTCCTGGCTGTCCACTTCCAATCCTGTTGCTAAAACTACAGGCAATGCCTGCCCGGTTTGCGATTGCTCAAATACACCCAACTCTTGCAGCAAACGGGCCGGCGATGCGGGGACCAACTGCAGTCCGAAAACATCGCCAAAGTGACGTTCGAGACTGGTTCTCACTTCTAGCAATGAAAGCGCGCGGCCGAGAACTTTCTCGAGCGAGGTGGCTTTACGGTCCGCGATTCCACAAGGAACGATCAAATCGAAGTAGCGGAGATCGGTGGAAACATTGTAGGCGAAGCCGTGGGAAGTGACCCAGCGGCTGATATGCACGCCGATGGCGCCTAGTTTTTCTTCGGTCGCACCCGCCGCAACCCAAATGCCCGTTTTCCCCGGAATGCGATACGACGGCAGTCCGAAATCGGCGGTGGCGCGAATCATCACTTCTTCCAGCATACGGACATACCACACAACATCGCGCTTGATGGCCGCAAGATTCAGCAGCGGATAGCCGACAATTTGGCCTGGGCCATGATAGGTAACGTCGCCGCCGCGGCTGGTCTCGAAGTACTCGACGCCTTTTTGCTGGAGGACGCGCTCGCTGGCCAGCAGATGTTCGCGTTTGCCGTTGCGGCCCTGGGTGATGACGTGCGGATTTTCGCAAAACAGCAGAACATCATCGATCGCATTGGCTTTGCGAGCGGCAACCACGCGCTTCTGCAGCGCGTACGCTTCCGCGTAACCTATGAGACCTAGATCGATGGTCCAGCAATTCGTCATCGTTGAATCTCGGGGCAAACTAAAAACCATTCATCAAGAACCATTCCGATCGACGGCTCAGACGTTGATCTGCAAACCGCGCACACTGGCGAACGCGTCACCCATCGATTCCCATACCGTCGGATGCGCGTGAATCATGTTCATCATGTCATCGACGGTGCCTTCGAGATTGAGCACGGTGGCCGCTTCGGCAAGGATTTCCGTGGCCAGCGGACCGATGATGTGAATGCCCAGCACCTCGCCAAATTTCTCGTCGCTTACCACTTTTACGAAGCCGCCGTGATTGCCCAGAATCGTGGCCTTGCTATTGCCAACGAACGGGAACTTGCCGACTTTTACGGCATACCCAGCGTCGCGCGCTTGTTTTTCAGTCAGACCGATCGAGCCGATCTGTGGCTCGCAGTAGGTGGCGTTGGGAATACGATCTTTGCGAATCGGGTGCGTCGGCTTTCCCGCGATGTGGGTGACAGCCACAATGCCTTCCATCATCGCGGCATGCGCGAGTTGCGGCAGGCCGGCAACGATATCGCCGATCGCGTAAAGTCCCGGCTCGTCCGTTTCCATGTGCGGCCCGGCGTGCACGAAGCCGCGTTCGACGCGCGCCTTGGATTTCTCCAGCCCGCAACCGTCAGTCATGGCTTTGCGGCCGACGGCCATCAACAGTTTCTCTGCCTGCAATGTCTGGGCTTTGCCGTCCTTGTCCTTGAAGGTGACGGTCACGCCCTTGGCGTCTTTCTTCACGCCATCGACCATCGCGCCGGTAAAGATCTGAATGTTCTTTTTGCGGAAACTCTTCTCGAGTTCGACGGAAATTTCTTCGTCTTCGACCGGAACCATGCGCGGCAGCGCTTCGAGAATCGTTACCTGTGTGCCAAAGGAATTGTAGATCGAAGCGAATTCAACGCCCACGGCTCCTGCACCGACTACGATTAGCGTTTTGGGAATTTCCGGCAACTCAAGGATCGAGCGATTTGTGAGGATGGTCTTGTGATCCGGCTCGATGCCTGGCAGCGCTTTGGCTTCCGACCCGCTGACCAGCAAAATGTTCGATGCTTCGATAGCGCTCTTTTTGCCGTTGTTGTCGACGCTTACCTTACCGGGACCTTCGTAGCGGCCCCAACCCTGCACCCATTCCACTTTGTTTTTCTTGAAGAGAAATTCGATGCCCTTGGCGTGCTTCTTGACGATTTTGTCTTTGCGTCCCAGCACGTTGGCCCAATTCACTTTGAGCCCGGTCACTTCAAAGCCCAGTTCTTCGCCGGTCTTGAAGTGGTCGTAGATTTCGGCGTGATGCAGCAAAACTTTGGTGGGAATGCAGCCGACGTGCAGGCAAGTACCGCCGAGATAAGGATCTTTCTCGACCACGATGGTTTTCAAGCCGAGTTCTCCGGCCCGAATCGCGGCAACATACCCGCCTGGGCCGCTGCCGATGATTGCGACATCATACTTTGCCACTCGTTATCTCCCTTCCAGGAGCCTCCTTGTTGCGACAACGCACGAATGATGGAGGAGGTAAAGCCTGGGCCGCCGCGAGTCCCGCAGACGGAGAAAAAGCCGTCCGCGCCTCAGACACGAACGGCTGCCACCCAGCAAACTCAGAATTTTAGCAGCCGCGCGGCGCGCCCGCAACTTCGTCGGAATTCAAGCTGGGCGAGGGGCAACTTGGGTCGCGGAAGCGCGGAGCCGGCTGATTTTGGGCCTTGACAAGTGCATGGTATGTTGGTACATATGTACCTATGAGCCTTGCGCCGCCAGCCACAGTCGAACGCGTACAAACAGGTGTCCGGATTGAGAAGCGACTGCTCAAAGCCCTAAAAGGCCTGGCCGAGCTGAAGGATATGACTCTGGGCGATCTGCTCGAAGGCATCGTTTTGCACGCCTTTGAGGGTAAGACGCCGTTCTCCCCGGAGACCCTGAAAGAGATCGAGCAGTTGAGAAAGATCTATGGGCTGAATCTGAAGGCGTCGGACAGCCATCGGCTCACGGAACGCCATCCATGACGGCAACCGGCGCTAGCGGTCTCGGCGTGTCGCTCGGCTCGGCGCATCTGGCTGACCTCGATTTCGTGGCAGCCTTCGAGGATTGCACCTTGCGGGCAGAGCACTTTCATCATGCTGACCATGTCCGGCTTGCGTGGCTGTACCTCACCTGGCATGGCTACGAAAGCGCGGAACAGCGCTTCCGCGACGGTCTAATCAGGCTGGCCAAGCATTTCGGCGTTGCTGATAAGTTCCATGTGACGATGACTGTAGCCTGGTTGCGCGCCGTGCAGGCGCGAATCGCCCCGGGGGGAGAAATATCGTTTGATGGCTGGATCGCCGGCCATCCAGAGCTGTTGGACCGGGACTTACTGCTAACTTACTACTCGAAAGATCGCCTGGTCAGCACTGAAGCGCGCGCGGGCTGGTTGGAGCCGGACCGCAAAGCGCTCTCCCAAGCGGCTTGGTGAGACCTCTCGCACGGGTCCGGCCGGAGCCAACTGAGGGGGTGCTAATCAGCCGCTCAACTCCGGAAAAGTACTATTGACCCGGTAGCTCGTCGGTTCTACCGTAAGGAGTGGTTATTCCGGCCCCTCAGTCACCCGCGCCGAGGTCAAAATGTCCGCTAAGTCGATGGATGCTCTGATCACCGAATCCATGCAGGATCGCTGGGCCAAGCTGCGGTCGCACAAGCGCATCATCTCCCGGGTTAAGCTGCGCCTGGAATGGGAAGAAGGCCCCGCCAAGCACACCGCCAACGCTGTTACGGTCGATGTCAGCTATTCCGGCTGCATGGCCGTGGTGGGTGCCGCTTTGCCGCTGAAGCAGCGAGTCAGCATTGTTAACCCGTCCTCGGGACGCAAGGCTAGCGCGCAGGTAGTGTGGCGCGATCATGAGGCCTGGGACGTCGGTCTGGAGTTGGACAAGCCGGATCCTTCGTTCTGGGGGCTTTAGTCTCAATTTAGCTCCCTGTCCGAGCTGATGGCTGACGTCAGGTTTTCTCCGTAGTTTGCAGCGCGAGTTCGCGCGCTTTCCTCAAATCCAACTTGCCGGTGCCCAGGTAGGGTAGCGCTTCGATGCGCAGGAATTGGTCCGCCCTGGGTCTCCAGAGCGCGGGGAGATCGGATTTGGCGAACTTCTCGAGGACTTCGTCCAGCGGCGCTTCCGCTAGGGTGTGCAAGACGATCAGCCGCTCGCCTTTTTTCTCGTCTGGCACGGCGGTCACCACGAAGGTTTGCTCCGTTGCTCCGGCAAGTTCCTGGAGCAGATCCTCGATCTTGATGTGTGGCACCATTTCTCCGCCGATCTTACTGAAGCGGCTCAGGCGATCGGTGATACGCAGGAAGCCGTCCTCGTCGACGGTGGCAATATCGCCGGTGTTGTACCAGCCGTCGCGCAGTACTTCCGCCGTCTTTTCTGGTTTGCCGAGATAGCCGCGCATGACGTTCGGTCCGCGGACGAGCAACAGGCCCGGCTGATCGATACCCAACGGCAGCTGCGTTTCGGGATCAACGATCTTAATGGCCATGCCGGGAAGGGGATGGCCAATCGTGCCACGCTTGGAGCCGACCTGCCGAAATGCCGCGGCTCGGAAGTCGTCGCGGTTCACCGTCACCGCCGGCGAGCATTCCGTGCAACCGTATCCCTCTAGTGGACGGATGCCGAAGTGGTCTTCGAAGGCGATCGAAATGCGTTCGGGAAGCTTTTCGGCTCCAGCCATCACGAAACGCAGACTGCCGAAATCTTCCGGCTCGCAGCGGCGGGTGTAGGCGTTCAAGAATGTTGGCGTGGCCAGGAGCATCGTCACCTTATAGGTGCGGATCAATGCGCCGATGACGCGCGAATCCAGCGGATTCGGATGAAAGACTACGCCGACGCCGGTCGCAGCGGGCAGGCACAACGTTCCGGTGAACCCGAAAGAATGAAAGAACGGAAGGATGCCAAGAATGCGGTCGTCAGAATGGACCATAAAGACTTGATTCAACTGCTCGACGTTGGACGCGACGTTGTAGTGCGTGAGAATGACGCCTTTGGGATCGCCCGTTGAACCGCTGGAGAAAATAATGGTCGCGACGTCATCGAGCTGCGCGCGGCGTACGCATCCCGCGAACTTCATAAGCAAGCGCCACGGCAAGAGCGCCGCTGCCAGCGCACAACTGAGCCGCTCGCCTGAACTCGGCTCCCCGGCAGCGTCTTCGATGAAAATGGTCTCGCCCGGCGGTTGCACTTTCACTCTTTCGAGAAATATCCGCGCGGTAACCACCGTTTTCAGGTTGCATTGCTCGGCGCAAGATTCGAGCGTTTCGTTCGAAGCGGTGTAATTCAGGTTGACCGGGACTTTGCCGAGCAGCATAGCCGCGAGATTGACGAGCGCGCCGGGAACGGATGGCGGAAGAAGAATGCCGACCATCTCCTGTCCCTCCCAGAGTTTGCGTAAGCGACGCGCCAGAAGAATCGCTCCGGTCAATGCCGCGAAGTACGTGATCCTGGGGCGCTGCCCGTCCGCCATGGCGAAACGGCGCGGATGCCGTCGGGCCGTGTGAATAAAGGAATGCGGCAGCGTCTGAATGTGCTTCTTGCGGCGTCCGAATGATTCCGCGCCAAGATCCTGCACCGCGCGGCGCACATCTCCGGCGGTTGCGGTGGGAGCGAGCGGAGCGCCGAAGGTGACGCGAATCGGATACGGAATGTGCCTCGGGAATTTCCAGAGAAAACGGCCGCCGGCAAAGCTGAAGATCGAACCCCACACGCCGTCGAGATTCACCGGAACGATCGGCGCTTCGACGCCCTTCATAATGCGTTCAAAGCCGCGGCGGAAGGGGAGCAATTGGCCGATACGGGTGAGTTGCCCCTCGGGGAAAATGCAGACGATCTCGCCGTTCTCCAGAGCTTGCGTGGCTTCGCGCAGCGAGTGAATCATTTCGCGCGGACCTTGGTTCGAAGAAATCGGGATTACGCCGAGGATCTTCGCCAGGGGCTTGATCAGCGGATGCTCGTAAATATCCTTGAACATTAGAAAGCGAATCGGGCGGTCGAGGGCCGCGATCAGGAAAACCGCGTCAACCATCGATACGTGGTTCGGCGTAAGAAGCGCGCCGCCGCGAGCAGGTACGCGCTCGCGGCCTTCGACGTCCAGCCGGTAAAGCGTGTGCGTGGCGACCCACAGCAGCAAGCGCAGCAAGGAATCCGGCAGCAGCCATAAAACATAAGCCGTGGCCGCAAGCGTTCCCAGGGCGGCGCAAAGAAAAATCGCACCAGGACTTAGGTTCAGATAGTGCGTCATCACGTAATAAACGGCGGCAGCCGCGCCGATGCCGACCCAGGAGAACCAGTTGACCGTGGCGAGCACCGCGCCTTTTTCGTTGTCCGGCGGACGATGCTGGAGAAGCGCGCTAACGGGTACGATGAAAAAGCCGCTGGCGAAACCCAGCGCGGCGAGCAGCACAAGCACGGTGCCAAACGACAGTCCCGGAATCGCGAGCGCCAACCCGAGAATCGTCATACCCAGCGAGCCAAGAGGAATCAGTCCGTATTCGATCTTGCCGCCGGACAGAAATCCCGCCGCGACACTGCCTAGCCCAATGCCCAGTGCGACCGCGGCCTGCAAGAATCCGCCGCGCGTCGCAGTGATATGCAGCGTGTCCTGCCCGTAGACCAAAATGTTGTATTGCAAAATCGCCGCGAGAAAAAAGAAATAAGTATTGCCAAGAAACGCCAGCCACAGCGCCTTGTCGCCCCGCATCAGCCGGAGCGGCGACCAGATGTTTACGATCGCCGAGAGTTGAAACTTGCGCTCCGGCGCGGCTGCGGGAACCCGGCTGATTCCGAAGCTGGAAACCAAGCCAATAGTCGTGCACGCAAGAAAAAATATCCCTGCGTAGGCTTCGCGGCCATGAAAGGCGTCGGCGAGATATGCTCCACCGAAAGTGCTGATGATAATCGCGAGAAACGTGCCCAGTTCAAGGATGCCGTTTCCCCAGGAGAGCCGGGCTTCCGGCAAGATTTCGGGCAGCAGGCCGTATTTCGATGGGCCGAAAAACGCGCTTTGCATGCTGATCAGGAAGACGGCGGCCAGGGCGAGAGGGAGGTTGTGCTGCGCGAGCGCGGCAATTGCAAAAATCATTACCGCAACTTCGAAAAATTTGGTGCAGATGGTGACGGCGCGCTTGCTGAAACGATCCGCAAGGTACCCTGCCGTCATCGAAAAAATAATGAACGGCGCGGCGAAGAGACCGCCGACTAAGAATTGCAGATCATCTCGCCGGTTCTTATCCTCGACGATCGCGAGAATCATGTAGATGACCAGGAATTTCAGGCCATTGTCGTTGAACGCGCCTTGAAACTGCGTGACGATCAGGCTCCAGAATCCCAGGCGCCACTTTCGCGCAGATTGGGGTGTGGCGACACTTGCGTCAGCAGGCATTCAGGCGCACCTCGGCGGCAAGAATCAGCATTGTGAGAATAGAACGATTCTATCAGCCAATCTTGCACGCCACCGGTTAGGCCGGCAATCGTTGTGACTTAAACGAGACGTTTCTCGGTGCCCCGTAGCGCGCCGCCGAGGTTCGCTCTTGGATATGACTCTAGTCGGCCGCCTTTGCTGCCGGTGTCTTGCGTCCCGCGTTCAGGTGGTCGAAGTTGAGCGCGGCATTCAGCACTAGCATGAACGTGCCCTGCGTCTCCTGCCGCCACATCGGATTGATCGCAAAGAGCACCACGTGTCCGCGGCCGAGCGGTACATCGACGACAGCAGGCGCTTCGGCAAGCTCCGACGCGCCAGCCAGCATGCCGCTGATCCAGACGTTCTTTTCGTCTGCGAAACGCAGCACCACGCGCGGATACAGCGAAGCCGGCGGAAGGATGGCACCGAAGAATCCGCGAACGTCCGGGGCCACGTAAACTTCTTGTTCCGCGCGCGAACGCTTTACGGGCGGCTCCGGTTCGGTCCAGGGACGGCCTTGCGGAATGTCCGGGTCTTTCGCGCCGCCGCGGCCGCTCGGTTTTGGTCCCGCAGCGTCATCGCCAAGGAATCCGCCGAGGCGGCCGGCGACGGAAACGTGAAACACCGGACCTTGATTGAAATAAACGCCCAGCGAGTCGTCATATCCGTAAGCGATTGGACTGGTTGCATCAGCAACGTTGGCTCGCGCGATCATGCCACGCGCCTGCAGCTTTCCTCCGTCGGCGATCGTTACCGTGTCCGCCATTCCTATTTCGATGGGCAAGCGGGTGCTGGGACCGATGGGAATGAAGACGCCGCCATCTTCGACGAATTTTCTGAGATTCGCGAGGCCGTCAAAGCCGAGTCCGCCGCGCATGTCCGGAGTCTGATCGACTCCAGCGAAATTCGGCGTCGTTTCCGAATTTTGCCATGGCACGGGAGCCCCGGCATCCGAACCGTCCGGCCCAATGCGCTTCGGGATGCCATTGATCAATTGCTGCACGCCGAAAAATCCCGGCGGCAGAAGAATCACGTCGTACTTGTCTCGAAGATTCGGTGTAGAGCGTACCGTTTGATCCGAAATGTACGAGTAGGGAACCGCGGCTTCTTCCAGCATGAGCCGGAACCAGCCTTCATTCTGCGTGTCTGTCCACGTATGCATCACTGCGATTCGCGGCAGGCCAATTTCGTGGCGCGCAACATCGGGAACGCTGTCCGCGCTGGTCACGCGAACACCCAGCTCGCGCGCTGCCTTGTTCAATCGCATGTCGAGGTCGCCGGGATTCCCGTCGACGGGCACCAGAAAGGAACCTGCCACAAACTTTTCGCCGCCCGCCTCAAACGCAGCTTCGGCCGCGAAAAACTTCGCGTCGTTCATCCGGAATCGCAGTGTCGCAAGGGCAGGCTCGCCTGAAGCATTGATGACATATGCCTTCACCGCGGGGGACTTGCCTTTGACCACGTGCGGTGCGGCAACTCCGCCTCCGTTGTAACGAGCCGGCGTGTCCACCAGCGTCATCGGAGCCTTCAAAATGGCCGCGTCTGTCACGCGAAGCGTTTTGACGTTCCGCAGCGGGCCGAGCGTCCATCCAGTGTCGTCGTAAGGCCGCGGATCGTTCGTCGAGTAATACTGCGTATCGAGCAGCATATCGACCATGCGGCTGTACGGCTGGTCCATGCGAACGATGTAGCTTCCGATCGGAATCTTCGTGCTCTTCGGCTCGTCCAGCTTTTTTGCCGCAGCGTCGTCCTTTGATTTGTCGGCCTTGCCGTCCGGCTTCGCGTCAGCTTTTGCATCCGCCGCTTTCGGCGCCGCTTTCTCCTTCACTTCGAATTCCTGCTCCAGCCGCTGCACTTCCGCGCCTTGCTTTTGCAGAAGATTCGCAAGCTGAGCAGTCAGCTCCGGCCGGCGCCCATCATTCAGAAGCGCCCAAGCCGCGGGACCTTCCGTGCTGGCTTTGGCCACCGAGCGCTGGCCCTTCTTGTAGAAATCGCTCAAAAGCTCTTGCCCATGCTTCGCCGTGTAGTCCAATGACAACAACACACCACTCTCTTCAAGATTCGTATTGTTGCGTAACGACCACTTCACCTTGGGCAGCGGCGGATTCGGCCGGAACCAAGTGCGGCTGGTTACGTCGGGGCCCAGTTCCGCGTCGCGCGTCACCGGAAAGCTGTTGCCGTACGTTTCGTAAAAACGGCCAATCGAGTTGTGGCCGTTCGCCACGTAAAACATGTAGTTCGGCGCCCAGCCATCGTAGAAGCCGTGCGTCCAAACGCCAAACACGCCTTTTTCGGTCAGCCCTTGCACGTCGTTGTAGGCAAATTTCTGCCACTCGCTGATCACGATCGGATCGAGCCACGCGTTGTATGGTCCCGTGCCTGTCGAAACGTAGAGATACGGAATCGATTCGTGCAAATCGTGCAGCACTTGCGGATGCCAGTTCAGAAAATTCGCCATCATCACTTGCGAGAGCTTCAGTCCCATGGCCAGCGAATCGCGATTGTTATCGTGCTGCACGTAATGGCCCCAGTACACGAGCGGTGGCTGCAGCTTGCTGGGATTCGCTTTCTTGTAATTCCAGGAATCCACCATGCGATCGTGGCCGTCCACTTCCACGATCGGGGTGATCAGAAACACCGCATTCTTGCGAATATTCTGAATGAACGGCGATTCTTCCACCGCCAGCCGGTACGCCAGCTCCATCAGCATTTCCGGCGCGCCCGTCTCCGGAGAATGAATCGAGCCGGACGCCCAGTAAAAAGGTTTTCCGGTGGTGATCAATTGCTGCGCTTCGGCTTCGGAGATCTTCCGCGGGTCAGCAAGCTTCGCGGTAATTTCGCGCAGATGGTCGAGTTGCGCGATGTTCGCTTCATCGCTCACCGCGACCAGCAAAAAGTCGCGCCCTTCTTCGGTCTTCCCGACGCGAAACACCTTGACGCGCGGCGAAGCCTTGCCCAGTTCGTCGTAATAGCGATAGATGTCCTTTGAATACGTGAGAAAGTCCGGCGCGCCAACAATGTGGCCCAGAATCTTGTCCGGCGATGGCACCGTAGACGACGCCGGTAGATGATCGACCAAATCCGTCAAGAAGAAAGGCTCCGTAGTAAATTCATGAATCTTCTTTCCGTACGCTTCGTCGTTGGTCTGGGCACCCTGCGCGCGCAGACCCGCTGCGCAAAAGCCTGCTAGCACGATGGCGGCCAGCGCGCGCAAGCAGGCGAGAACGATCTGCATCCGTTCCGCGCACAAAGTCACACCCAGGGAATTTTGTCGCTGATTCATCTATTCCTCACTTTTTTACAGCTAAGCAACCGGCTGCCTTTCAGACGCGCAGTTCGAAACAAACGTTTCAAGATTGCCGGGCAGCCGGCTCCAAAGAACCGCGTTAGGATAGTCCTTCTTCGTCCCGGAGGGAAGCATGGCGAATTCCGCCGCGCAAAAAACTGTTCTCTTGACCGGCGCAAGCGACGGCCTGGGCAAAGCTGCTGCCATCCTTCTCGCGGAGCGCGGATATCGCGTTTTTGGCACGGGCCGCTCCGCCGAGAAGCTGGCGCAACTCGAGGCCCTGGCACGCCAGAAAAACCTTCCGCTCGAAACTCTCCAGATGGATGTGTGCGACGACGAGTCAGTTCGTCGCGGAATCGAATCCGTCTGGAGCAAAGCCGGCGAAATCGACGTGCTCGTCAACAACGCGGGTTTCGCATTCTCCATCGCTTTCGAAGACTTGCGCCTCGAGGATTGGCGCAAACAATTCGAGACCAACGTCTTCGGTCTGATCCGCGTCACGCAAGCTATTTTGCCGCGCATGAGAGAAAGACGCCAAGGCCGCATCATCATGGTCAGTTCCGTTGCGGGGTTCCTTACCGTTCCGCTGCAAGGCGCGTATAGCGCCAGCAAACACGCCGTCGAAGCTATCAGCAACGCGTTGCGCCACGAACTCTACCCTTTTGGCGTGCATACGATTCTGATCGAACCCGGCTACATCGTCAGCGGCATTCAGCAAGTGGGCGCGAGTCTTGCTCAACCCTACATGGAAAAAGCCCAGCGCGGCCCGTACGCCAAGCTCTACGCCAGCACTTGGGCATCAGCAAATAACACCCGCGCAAAATCCAAGACCACGCCGGAAGACTGCGCGCATGTGATTCTCGCAGCAATCGAGTCGCCGCGGCCCAAGGCTCGCTACGGTGTGACTTCGCTTGCCAAGCTGGCGAAATGGGGCAAACGTATTCTTTCAGACCGCGCCGCGGATCGCTGGATCAGAGGCCGCTACGGCATCACCCGCGAAAGCCAGTAGCACCCAATCCGGCCTCCCTAGCTCGCTCACGGATTCGAAATCTGGAACGACAAGCTGTTCTCGCGTTGCTGTTCCCATTTCTTGGCCCACGCTTCATGCAACGGACTCTCTGCATAGTCGGCCGCGGCGTCTGGGCTGACGAACTCGATCGCATAGACGCCGCTGTAGTCTCGAATCTGGTTCCGCTCCGTTTTCAGCCAAATATTTTTGATTCCCGGAATCTTTCCGGCGAGCCCCTTGATTCCATTCATGGTCTCTTCGCGGTCCGCGTTGGAGACCGTATCTTTGAACTTGTAGACGACCACATGCAGAACCGTTTTCGGCTGGCCAAACCGGTTCACCACGGAGCTGCTGTGCGCGTGCAATGAACCAGCCGCCGCACCAGCCAGAAATAACCCGGCGCCGAGTACCATTCGAGCCGCGCGATGCTGCAAAAATGACATACTGCCTCCCATGGAAAGCTCTTCCAGTGTAATCGGTTTGACGGATGCGCGCCGAGACCGTTACGCTGCAGGAGGTCAGTGTTTCGAGGAAACTTTCGAGGCAACCATGGATTCACCCGGCGCGGAAACACGAACGGGGCCAGTAAGTGCTGCCCCGCTCCCCCCGCTTCCGCAAATCTGGATCGGATACTTGCTGGCCCTTGCGACCGTCGTTGCCGAGGTTGTTGCGGTGAGCCTCCATCCGGAGATTGCCACCGGCGGCCAACTCATTCCGCCACTGTACCTTTTTCTCCCCGTTTTCATCGGGGCCGTGTACTGGCTCGCGTGCATCTATCAATTCCATGTCGTTATGAGTCGCATTCCGGGCTGGCTGCATCCCATTTCACCCGCCAGGGCGGTGGGCTTCCACTTCATTCCTTTTTACAATTTGTATTGGATTTTCAAATGGCTCCAGGAAATCGCGAAATTCGTGAATTCGTCTCTGCGGCGGCCGGTCATGAAGCCGGTCATGGCTGGCGTGGCTATTCTTGTGGCCCTCGTCCTTCGCTTTATTGACGCCGGGTTCGGGTTGCTCCTCCTCTTCCTGGCCACTTCTTACGTTTCGGCGTGCCTGCGTCAGGCTCTAGCCGTCTTTGGCGTGCCGCCGCCCGCTGTTGAAGGGCCATTGCCTTTTTCTTGATAAATCTGTGGATCACAGGGAGAACTCATGCGCCCCACTCGAACCTGGCTGTTCGTACTTTGTCTGCAGCTCGCTGTTTCGCCCTTGCTTCGCGCGCAAAACCGTGAAGAGTCGAATCGGCTGGCTCGCGAGATCTTCCAGCAGTTGATCGAAATCAACACCACGGACTCCGTCGGCAATGTCACGGCGGCCGCCGAAGCCATGGCCACCCGTCTGCGCGTCGCTGGATTCGCTGAGAAGGATGTCATCGTTGCGGGGCCGAACGGTCGCAAGAAGAACCTGGTCCTTCGCTATCGCGGCACCGGAAAGCGCAAGCCCGTTCTCTTCATCGGCCATCTCGATGTCGTCGAAGCGCGCCGCGAGGACTGGACCACCGACCCGTTCAAATTTATCGAGCAGGATGGCTATTTCTACGGCCGCGGCACCGAAGACATGAAGGGAGGCGACGCCATGCTGGTCACCAGCTTCATTCGCTTGAAAAAAGTAGGCTTCGCGCCAGACCGCGATCTGATTCTCGCACTCACTGCCGATGAAGAAGGCGGCAGCTCCAACGGCATCGACTGGTTAGTCCGCGAACATCGCGATTGGATCGACGCCGAGTATTGCATCAATCTTGATGGCGGCGAATTCGAGAAGGACAAAGGGAAGCTTCTATCCGCTGCGATACAAGCTAGTGAAAAGGTCTACGTGGATTTTCAGTTCGAGTCGCTCAATCCTGGCGGCCATAGCTCGGTGCCCAGCCCGGACAATGCCATCTATCATCTCTCCGGCGCGCTAAACCGCCTGCAGGTGTTCTCGTTCCCCCTGGAGATCAGCGAAATCACGCGGAACTACTTCGCGCGAACCGCAGCGCTCGCCAGCGGCCAACTTTCCGCGGACCTCAAGGCGATCGCCCAGCAGCCGCCCGATCAAGGCGCCGTGCAACGCATTTCCAAGGACCCCTACTTCAACTCTCTCTTGCACACCACTTGTGTGGCCACCATGCTGTCCGGAGGGCACGCGCCCAACGCCCTCCCCCAGACCGCCCGCGCCAACGTGAATTGCCGCATCTTTCCAGGCGAGGATCCCGAAGAGATCCTCAAGACGTTGCAGCGTGTCGCGGCCGATCCCAAGATTTCAATCACGATGGTGCCGCAGCTTTCTCCGGACGGTAAGCCGGCTCGAATCGTCAGCGTCCCGCCCTCTCCCCTCCGCCCGGAGCTGACCAGCGCCATGGAAAAGACCATTGCAACGATGTGGCCCGGCCTACCGCTCGTGGCGACTATGTCCACTGGCGCTACGGACGGCAAATTTCTTCGCATCGCCGGCGTTCCCACCTACGGTATCGCCTGCATGTTCTACGAGTTCGACGACAATCGCGCTCATGGCAAGGACGAACGTGTCGGCGTCCAGGATTTCTACGACGGCGTTGAGTTCAGCTTCCGCTTCATCAAGATGCTGTCCTCGCCCCAATAGCGTCCGGCAAGAAAGCAAAAGGCCCGGCGGAGCGCTGCTCCACCGGGCCGAATCTGCGATCTCGCTGTCTAATCCAATGCTCTAGTTGGGCTTCGCTGTTGCCGGATCTCCCGGTTTGGGCTCCGTCGGCGCCACGCTTGCCGCGATCGGCTTGGCCGAATCCGCGCCAAATCGCGTCAAGTACGGCATGAACGGCGTCACCTCGAACGGCATCTTCTCGCGCTCCGCGATGGCGCCCACCGGCTTGCTCTTGATCAGCTCGAGCTTGTCGTTCCAGGGATCCATTTTGACGCGGCCGCCCAGCGGCAGAGCCGCGATCTGCTGCGGATTCTGCTTTGCATCCACAGGCGTCGTCGACTTCAGGTCGCCAACCACCGGCACACGGTTGCCCAAGTGGCCGCTGATCAGGTTCGGGATTTCCCTCTGCCGCGATTCGAGAGCGGTCAAGAATAGCCCGGAATTTCCGAGCTGATTCTTGTACGGCGAGTTGTTGAGCAGCTCCACTGCTTTGCGATTTGCTGCCTGCTCCTCTTCCGGCGTGCGCTGGAATCCGAAGTGCCGGAAAGTGTCTTTATCTTGCACCAGCAAGTTATCGAAGAATCCGTAGGAAGAATCCAGCCGGTGTCCAAGGACGATATGGCTCAGTTCGTGAGAAATCATCGTCGCCAGGCTGGCCTCATCCGGCAGCACGTCGACCAACCCACGGCTCAGCACGATCGTGTGGCCAACTGTGTAGGACTCCAGCGTCGACGTTGTCATCACCCGGCAGCGTACATCCGGTTGAATATCCAGGTTATTCGTCACTTCCAGGTTGTTGACCACGGTATCCAGAATCTTGTCCACTTCCCCCTGCGGCGCGATCAACCCGAGTCGTTGCAACCGGTCGATCACGTTATCTTCTGCCTGCCGGTCCCACGTCCGCTGTGCCTGTACCGGTGAAAGGTCGTTCGCCGTCTTGGTATCGTCCTGCACCGGCGTTTCCACCAGAATCTTGCTCAACTCCTGCTCTTGCGCCGCGTGCCCCAGGTTGTAACCCCACAGCCGCGTTTGCGCCTTGAAATCCAGTTTCTTTGCCAGCGCGTAGTGCAAGTCCTTCTCTTCGCTGTAAATGAAAGACGGCATCCACAATCCCGGCTGCACGTTGGTGCGCCAGCTATCGAAATGAAAGTAAAAGGATGCGTGTCCCCCGCCGCCGTAGGACCCGTTGAAGTGCACCACGTTGTAGTCCTGATCTTCCACCCAAATGCGGCCCAGGAAGCGTCCCTTCCCAGACTTCTCCTTCGGCGTCACGTCAAACACTAGGCAGCGCACTTCACCCAGGAACTCGCGCCGCACGTAGTCGAACTTGTAGTGCTGCTTGTCGAATCCGTTCGTGTCGATGAACACCATCTGCAGGAACCCGTCCGGCAGAAATTGCATCGCAAACGAAAAAAAGTTTCCGATGGACGTGAAGACTTTCTTGCCCTTGGTCTCCGTATCCGTCAGCGAAACCAGTTGCACGCCCTTGGAAAAGTCCGCGCGCCCCAGAAAATACTTGTCGCCGGCCGGCGCATATCCCAGATCCTTGTCCGGCTTCAGGTTCTGGATGTACGTCTCCACCAGCGGCGCGTATTGCCGCATTTGCGAGTTCAACCGGTTCTCGTTGGTGATGACCCGATCGACCACTTCGTCCATGGTTCTTGGCTGATCGGCCGGCGCTGCTGCCGCTCTTGCGGCCGCCCCGCCCATTCCGCTCAGCACGAGCGCCAGGATCGTTGTTGCTAGCTTGCGCATTTCTCTCTCCCCCTAATATGCCAGACGGAATTCAATTCGCACGCGCGCTGGAAAATCTACCGCTTGGCCTTCGCGTTTTGCCGGTTTAAATTTGATGTGCTGCGCCGCACGCGTCGCGGCTTCGTCGAGCCCGTGGCCCAATCCGCTGACGACCCGGTTGATCTGCACCGTGCCGTTCGCCAGAAACACCAACTCCAGCACCACATCGCCTTCCAGTTTCAGACTACGCCCTTCCGCTGTATATTCGGGTTTCGGCTTGTCCAGGATGTCAACAGGAGTCGTCGCCCCTTCCGTCGATGCCGCTTTTTTCTTCGGAGCCTCCGCGGCAACGGTCTGATCGCCGAACCCGGAAGTCTGTACCGAACCTTTTTTTCCGCCGCTCGGTGGCACGGCCGTCCCGTTCCCAAAACCGGTGCTTTGCACGGTGCCCCGCGCTCCTTTGTCGCCGCCCGTACCGTTTCCATATCCCGGTCCACCCGGCAGTGCCGGCGAACCCAGTGAATTGATGTTCACGGCTTTTTTCGAATCGCTTTTCCCTGGCAATCCGTTCGGATCGCCAAATCCGCCGGTCTGCACTTTCTCGACCGGTGCCTTGACCGTCGCCACCGCCGCGCTGCCAGTATTCAAGTTATTGACCTTGACGTCGTCCTTGGGCCGCTTCGGACCCGCTTGTGTCGTTTCGATCTTCGCCGTCTCGAATACTTGCGTCAGCTCCGGCGCTTTCGCTTCAATCTTCTGCACTTTTGGCTGCAGCGCTTTCGGCGTAACAAAAATGTGCGGTTGTTTCGGATTCAGTTTGACCGGCTCAACGACCACTGGTTTCGGCGTCGGAGCCTTCACCTTGATCTTAGGTGGAGGCGGTGGCGGTGGCGCCACTGGCACCATCGTCAGCGGCGTCATGATTTCGTGCGAGGTGTACGCCAGAGCTGTCTTCATCCGGTCCGGATAAAGCAGCGGAATCGACAAAATTACGATGAGCACCGCAATTTGTGCTCCGGCGCTCACACCTATGCGGTCCCATCGCGGTTTGCTCTCCGGCAGCAGGGCCAGCCGCGCAGGTATCGGCTTGGTACCGATAGCGGCCTTCCAGGCTTCGGCGTCTCCCGGTGATTTCCGGCGGTTCGCCTCGAAGCCCACGCCCATTGTGGTCTTGCGTGGTGGTTCTGCAATCATGGTTGTCATCCGCGTACCGCCTCGAAGAAATTCCGTCTCGTGAATGCGCTAGAATCACTGAAAACTAGCGCTCCCAGTTTGCTAGCTAGGACGCACGATCTATCGGTACTAGGGTACTGGCGCGGTTTTTGCTTCTCGAATAGGACTTTCGTACCAGCGTCGCGAAGTCGCTAATCCCGCGCCGCACACCAGGGCGTACTCCTGTTGGCTAACCCGGCGAGGCGGTTTCGGTTGCGGGGTGGGTACGCACCTGCCCCCTAGGATACTCCAAAGACAAACTTGGTTGCGCCCCCATTTCGCAGGCCACCTTTTCTTTTCCATTGGCGTATACACTAGAAGCTGTAGGGAACCCGGCTAGCGCTCTCCCACAGGTATCAACGGCGAGCCCGTCGTCCCTAAGTGCCACAAAATGCTATGGCTGATATCTCCAAGCGGCCGCTTCGCCCGGACTCCCGTCTAGACCACGGCGCCTTTCCCGCCGCGCTACTCGACCCGCTCTACGCGCAGTCCGGCGCTGCCCGCTGGCAGCTCCAGCGCGAACCCTTCCTGGCCGCCCTTTCCCGCTGCATTTCCAAAGCTCTGCCCATCGCCGCCCCGGATTCCGCCACCCTGGAAAAACTCCTGGCTGGCTTGCATCTGGAAGATCTCGCCTTAGCCTGCGCTTGTGCCGAAGGCCAGGAATCCGCCTGGGAATATTTTGTGGCTACTTACCGCGGCTACTTACGCTCGGCCGCCGCCATCATTCTTCGTTGCCACGCAGGCTCTCCCGAAGCCGTCGAACTCGCCGATTCGCTCTTCGCTGAACTCTATGGTGTTGCCGAAGGCAAGCGCGGACAAGGCGGCCTGTTCCGCTATTTCCACGGCCGCAGCTCGCTCAAAACCTGGCTCCGCGCGGTTCTCGCCCAGCGTCATATCGACCGCATCCGCGCCACCCGCCGCTTCACCGACCTCCATGACAGCGAAACCTCCGCTGCGGTCGAAAGCTCCGAGCCGCCGCGTTCCCACCAGCCTGCCGATCCCCATCGCGATCGCTACCTCGCCATGTTCCACCGCGCCCTCCAGGCTGCTCTCCATTCCCTCGACCGGCGCGACTCTCAGCGCCTCACCTACTACTATCGCGACGACAAAACCCTCGCCGAAATCGGCCGCCTTCTCGAAGAACACGAATCCAGCGTCTCCCGCAATCTAGACCGGGTCCGCCGCGAGTTGCGCTCCACCGTTGAGGCCACTCTTCGGGCCGGCTTCCCCGTCGTCAACGGCTCCTCCGCCGAACCCGGCCTGAGCGATGCGCAAATCGCCGTCTGCCTCGAATACGCCGCGGAAGACTCCGGCATCAATCTCGACACCCTTTTTCCAGCCGCCTTCCTGCCCGGCACCGAACCAGGAAGAAAACAACCATGAGCTCGCACTGCAAGAACGCTGCTGCGCGCCGTTCTAAGATTGGAAACGCCCATGGCGTCTGACGACCCTATTTTCGATAAAGCGCTGGTGCGCCACCTGCGCTCCACGCCGCCGGAAGCAACTCCGGCGCAAAGCTCCCAGTGTGCTGACGCCGAAACCCTAGCGGCGTATCACGAGCGTCTCCTCGCGCCCAGCGAACTCAACGCCTGGAAGGAGCACATCGCCGGATGCCAGCGTTGTCAGGAAATTCTCGCGCAGCTCGAAGCCACCGATGAAATCCCGCTCGGCGTCGCCGGCATGCAACCGGAGGATTCGCGCGTCCTCATCATGCAGCCGGTAGCATCCCACTCACCGTCGCAAGTTCCAGCTCCCGCGCAAGCCATATCGCCCGTTGCGTCCATGCAGCCTCGCCGCATTTCCCCCGCAACTCGCCGATGGATTGCCCCCGCTGGCGCAATCGCCGCCGGTCTCCTCGCCTGGGTCGTTTGGCATGAGGATCATTCGAAGAACATCGCTCTTCAACCGGCGGCGCCGGCCATCGTCGCTGAAAATCGCCGTTCCGATTCCGCGCCGGCACTTCCCAAGAGCACCCCGAGCGCTCTGCCTGCTGACGCCGAGGCCACTCCCAAACCGAATCTCACCGCCCCAGCTAGAGTCGCCGCAACTTTGCCGAAAGCGGTAACCCGCGAGTACGATTCCCCGGCGTCCGGTGACCGCGTTAATGAACTCGATCGCGACCACGCGATCTCCGATTTGCGCAAGGTTCCTGCATTAAAGGATTCCGCCCGCGCCAAGAGTCAAGTCGGGCCTTCCAATCACTCCCTCCAGCAACAAGCAAACGCCCGCGAATACAGCGCAAACGGCAAAGTCGGCGACTTCAAGCAGGATGCTCCCGCCTTCGACGGCTCAGCCGCGCTCGGGGGCAAAGCCGGCGCGGCTGCTGCTCCGTCCGCTTCGCCTCCTCCGGCGCCTGCCTCTACGGCTCTTTCGGAAATGGCTCGGTCCCGCTCGGAAAACGCCAAGCTCAAGAAGGAATCATCCGAAGAAAAAACCGCGCCGCCTGTGGTCTTGGCGCAAACCGAAACCGGGCGGGTTATTTCCACTGAAACCCAATCAGTGATGGTCACCAGCGACGGCGCCAATGCGCTGGTTTCCGCCAGCGCCGCCGGACTCGTCGCCGGAACGGGCTCCCGAATCATTCCGGTCCCCGGCAGCAAAATCATTTGGAAAATCGAAAATGACGGCCGCCTCCGCCGCACCGCCGATCTCGGCGACTCCTGGCAACTCCAGAACGTCGGCGTCAATACCACTCTGCTTTCCGGTTCCGCGCCCTCCGAAAAAGTTTGCTGGCTCGTCGGCACTTTCGGCGCCGTTCTGGTCACCACTGACGCCGGCGCTCACTGGACCAAGCGCTCCCTCCCCGTCAGCTCTTCCGTCGATCGCATCCTCGCCTTCGACGCAAAGCACGCCGTAGCCTCGCTGCAATCCACCACCATCACCTTCGAAACTTTCGACAACGGCCAAACCTGGACCCTCCTCACCAAAAAATGACCCACAACAGGGCGAGCCGCCTTTATAGCGGCCGCGCGGTGTTTGCGCGAGCGCTTCTTGGGGGACTGCCGCGCGGGTGTCGCGCCTTTGGGTTTTAAGGGTGCGGGTTTTGACTCCTGCAAGAAATTCCACCCACTCCGTTCTAACTATCGAACTACAATCGCAACCAACGAGGTCAACCAAATGAACCGCATCGCAAGAAATTCTCGCAACCGCCTGACCATCGCCCTATCCGCTGCCGCTCTCCTCGGTGGAGCTTCGGTCCTCTACGCCGCCGAACGCAACCACCCGAACCCCGCCAAATCCGCGCAAGAAAAAGAATCCCGCGCCTCCGCCGACTCTTCCACCACTCTCTCCGATCAGACCGATCTCAATCTTACGGTCTACAATTCCAACATCGCTCTCGTCCGCGATGTCCGCCAACTCTCGCTCCCTTCCGGAACCTTCCGCCTCAAACTCATGGACATCGCCGCCACCGTCAATCCCGCCACCGTCCACTTCCGCTCGCTCAACGATCCTGAAAAACTCGGCATCATCGAGCAAAACTACGAATACGATCTCCTCGAGCCCGCAAAACTTCTCCACAAATACGTCGGCAAGGAAGTTACGCTGGTCCGCTCCTATCAGGAAAACGGCACCACCAGGCGCGAAGAAATCAAAGCCACGCTGCTGTCAGACAATAACGGCCCCGTCTGGAAAATCGGCAACGACATCGTCACCGGCATGTACGCCGAAAGCTATCGCTTCCCCGAAGTCCCGGCGAATCTCTACGACCGCCCAACTCTGCTCATGTCGCTCGAGAATTCCGGCGCTCGCAAACAGCAGATTGAAACGTCCTACCTCGCCGGCAATTTGTCCTGGAATGCCGACTACGTCCTAACCGTCGCTCGCGACGACAAGTCCGCCGACCTTGACGGCTGGGTTACCCTCGCCAACAACAGCGGTACCGCCTTCCACAACGCTCGCCTCCAGCTCGTCGCCGGCGACCTCAATCGTCTGCCCGTGAATGGACGCACCGGCGCGATGGACGAAATGCGCGTCATGAGCAAGGCGGCCGCCGCCCCGCAATTCCAGCAGGAAAGCTTCTCCGAATATCATCTATATACGCTCGGCCGCAAAACCAGCGTCGAAGACAAGGAAACCAAGCAGATCAGCCTGCTCCAGGGCAGCGCCGTCCCCACCGAAAAAATATTCGTCGTCAACGGCCAGAATTTCTACTACCGCAATCAGCAAAATCCCGGCCAGCCTCTAAAAGATCCCGTCATGGTCTATTACAAGTTCAAGAATGAAGAAAAAGCTGGCCTGGGCATCCCGCTACCCGCGGGCAACGTTCGCGTCTACCAAAAAGATTCCAGGGGCGGCATCCTCTTCATCGGCGAAGACCGCATCGACCACACTCCGAAAGACGAATCTGTCACCATTCACATCGGCAACGCCTTCGATGTAGTCGCCGAACGTAAGCAAACCGACTACAAGCGCATTGACACCCACACCTGGGAAATGGAATTCGAAATCACCCTGCGCAACCACAAGGACACACCCATCACCGTCGAAGTCAACGAACCCATCGGCGGCGACTGGAAAATGCTCACCTCCACCTACGAGCACGCCAAAACCGCCGCCTTCGCCGCCCAATTCAAAGTCCCGGTAGCAAAGAACGGCGCCTCCATCCTCAAATACCGCATCCAAGCCCACTGGTAGCGCCAGTAGCACAGACTTCAGTCTGTGCCAGCCGACACACCGCCTCGCCTGATCCAGCGATCCGTTTTCGTTGGACTTCACCCGCTGGTACGCGCCGCGCGGCATCTTCGTGCTGGTGCTGTTTCTCGCCCTGGCTTTTTATGGATTGCGTACCTCGCTAGGCTCGAAACCCTCGCCGCGCAAACAGACTGAGCACCTCCTTCGCGCCGCTCCTCGTATCCCACTTTGCGGTACACTCCCGCCCGAGGCTTCGCCATGACACCGCTATCCCGAATCCGCACCCGCGCCACACGCACAGCGATTCTGTTCGCTCTCTTAGCCTCCCCTGGCGCCACCCCCGCCCAGCAAAAATCCCTTCCCCCCGAAAAACGCGCCGCCATTGACAAATCCGTCTCCGGCTTCATGGCCGCCAACAGCGTCCCCGGAATCAGCGCCGCCGTCGTGCTCCAAGGTGAACTCGCCTGGTCCGCCGGCTACGGCATGGCCGACCTCGAAAATTACGTTCCCGCAACCTCCGCAACCCTCTTTCGCCTTGGCTCCATCTCCAAGCCCCTCACCGCTACAGCCGCCCTGCAACTCGTCGACCGCGGCAAACTCGATCTCGACGCTCCCGTCCAAAAATATTGCTCGGCCTTCCCGCAAAAGGATTCCCCCATCACCACCCGCGAACTTCTCGGCCACCTCGGCGGCATCCGCCATTACAACAAAGATGGCAAAGGCGACATACCCGAAGACAGCGCCCGCCACTTCGCCACCATGCAGGAATCCTTGCAAGTTTTTGCCAATGACCCACTCGTAGCCAAACCCGGCACTAAGTTCAACTATTCCACTTACGGCTACACGCTCGTCGGATGCGTCATCGAAGGCGCCTCCGCGCAAAAATTCACCGACTACGCCGCCGAAAACGTCTTTCGCTCCGCGGCCATGGATCACACCCAGGCCGACGATTTCTTCGCCGTCATCCCCCACCGCTCGCGTTGGTATCACAAAGACGAAACTGGCGCCGTCCGTAACGCCGGCGTCCTCGATTCCAGCTACAAAATTCCCGGCGGCGGCTTCATCTCCTCCGCCGACGACCTCGCCCGCTTCGCCGCCGCTCTCCTTGCCGACAAACTCGTCACCCGCAAGTCCCGCGACCTCATGTGGACCGCCCAGAAACTTGTCGATGGTTCCCCCACTCGCTACGGCCTCGGTTGGTTCATCGTCACCGAACATCAGATCCAACTCATCGCTCACACCGGCAGCCAGCAAGGCGCCAGCACCGCCCTGGTCCTCATCCCCGACCGCCAAGCCGCCGTCGTCGTCCTCATCAACATGGACGGCGTCGATGCCGCAAAACTTTGCGACAACATCCTCAAGATCGTCTTCGACCTCAAAGACTAACTCCCGCCCATTCAGCACCTGTGCGTCCCCATTCTAGAGGCCCCGGCCTAGGCCTATTCACGGCCATTGAGGTAGGGGCACGATACATCGTGCCCTCTTCGTCTTTGCCGCAACCTGTCCGCGCCTTGTAGGGCTCGCCTTCTCAGGCGGGCCTTCGCTCTCACCCCAACCTAGAAAGCACCCGCGAGGCACTGCTGACACACAACGTCCTCCTCACATCCGGATCCGCTGTGGTATACTGTCCCGGTAAAGAAGTGCGCCTCGCTCCCTGCGAGGCTTTTTCTTTTGTAGTCCCCGTGGTTGTAGCGGCCGCGCGTAGTTTTGTGCGGGCGCTTTCTGGCTCCACAAATCCAAATCGAATCTCTAAACTTAGGAGAAATTCCATGCAAGCCAATCGTTCGGCGCGCTCGCCGCGCCCGGTATCCGTGTGCTCGTTCACTTTCGCTGACGGTCGCCAATGCCGCATGCCGCGCCGCCAAGGCCATCCGTATCTCTGCCTCTTCCACGCCAAAAAAGAAGCCCAGCTCCTCGCCGGTGAACAAGCCGGCCAGGACATCGCCAGCTTCCTCACTGGCAACTACATCTCCGCCTGCGACGTAGCCAAATCCCTCGCCCGCCTCTTCTCCGCCGTGGCCCAAGGCCACATCAAACCCAAAACCGCCGCCACTCTCGCCTACCTCGGCCAAACCCTCGTGCAAACTCTCAAACTCGCCCAAGACGAATACATCAACAACGCCTTCGGCACCACCGCCTGGCGCCAAACCATAGCCTCCTCCTTCTCCCCACCTCCTGCCCCGCCGCAACGCCCAGCCCCTCCTCCAACA
>Ga0137403_10001062_pt1 | contig 34741 bp, 34 predicted proteins | sample CZOMad2_1_16fung_FD_122057 | JGI IMG/M metagenome (GOLD analysis project Ga0137403, IMG submission 122057) | Vadose zone soil fungal communities from Angelo Coast Range Reserve, California, USA - CZOMad2_1_16fungal (Hybrid Assembly) | ecosystem: Environmental > Terrestrial > Soil > Vadose zone... | reverse complement strand
ATCGTTTTTCATTCAATAGACACCGTAGGTGGCTAGAGAGAAATTCGTCACCACAAGTGGCCAATGAGCCCACATTCCGCGCCAACAGCCTGCAAACAGCCCGCTGAACCTACATTCGCTGCCAATAGGCTTTCCGATAGCAATAGCGAAATTTTGTATGTTAGTGGGCCCTGCGCAGCAGTGGAGCTGCGTGAGCCTCTGCCGCCAGTGTCAAGTCAATCGTCATCACGAAGGGCGTTGATGCGGTCAGTGGGGGCCACTGGTTTTTCGGGTCATCTTCTCCGAAGTAGAGCTGATGGTTGCCGTCAGTGCGGGACATCTATGGGCGGCCATGGCATGGGTGATGGCGGCGCTCTCACCAGTCAGCAGCACCGCCTGTGGCCTGATTTTTAGCGGGCGAGAGCCTCCGTCGGGAGGCCACGGCCGTAGAGCGCTCGCAGGTGCACCAGCAGGACACTCCCCAACATGATGACCGCAAAGAGCATCCCGGTCCCGCCGAACAGCAGGGGCACCGTCATCCACGGCACGTCCATGAGCAGACCGTTCACGGCATTGAAGCCCCCCATCGCGCCTTGCGTGTGCCAGGTATTCGCGCTCATGACGCGCCCACGAATGCCGTCCGGAGCGAGCATCTGGATGATGCCCTGGCTGAGGGTCATGAAGGCCGACGTACTCGCACCGACCGCTGCCGCGGCGAGCATGGCCACATGGAGGGTCGTCGTCAAGCCCAGCAGGATGGGCGTCAGCCCGCTGAGGACGCCCAAGCAGAGGAAGAGCTGGCCCCGGCGCTGCTGGTCCCCCACGCGTGCGAGCGCCAGGTTGCCCAGGACCGCTCCGGCGCCGACGCCGATCATCAGATAGGCCGGCCCCTCAAACAGGTCCTTGGCAGCGCGCAGGCCCAACTGGGTGCGCGCCATAAAGGGGAAGGCGGATTCATACGCCATGGTGAGCGCACAGTGGCACAAGGTCAACAGCATCAGCGAGCGCACCAGGGGCTCGGTATAGATGTAGCGTAGGCCCGCCACGAGGTTCCCGAGGATGCCCTGCTGCGCCACCATCGTCCCGCGCGAGGCCGTTCGTATCGTCAGGATCTGCCACCAGCCAATCGCGTACAGGCCCGCAGCCAGGAAAAAGGCGGTCTCTGGGTTGACGAAGCGGATGATGGGTAAGAGGCACAGCGGGCCAAAGATGCGGGCGCCCTGCTGCATGAGCTGGTTGAGCGCCACTGCGTTGAGCAGACGCTCGTGCGGCACGAGGCTGGGGAGCAGCGCCTGATTCGTCGGCACCTCGACCGCGCGGAGGATGCCATTAAACAGGGCCAACCCCACAATCGACCACTCGCTGGCCTGTTTGGTGATGACCAGCAAGGCGAGAAACAGATTGATGCCCAGGTTCAGGCCATAGGTCAGGGCGAGGAGGTGACGACGCTCACAGCGGTCTGCCAGGAAGCCCGCGAAGGGAGTCACGACCAGGCTCGGGAGGTGCGCGGCCATGGTGACAAACCCCACCCAGGCATTCGTCCCGGTCAACTCATAGACCAAAGCTGCGCGCAGCACAACCAACGCCCAGACCGCTGCCTGGCTGCACGCCGTGGCGCCCCAGAGGTGGCGGTAGTCCGGAGACCCCAACGACGCAAACAATGCTCGTGTGCCCGCAGCCTCTCGTGGCGCGCGACGTCCCATGCCTCTCTCCTTCTTGTCAGCATCTCGGCTGCTTGGGGGCTCTGTCTGCGGCTCGCCTCGTCTGGAGCCCCCCGTGGCTGCACACCGCGTGCGTTCTGCACCAGTTACCCAGCCCCCCAGAGCACTCCTATGGCCCCAATGGCCGCTCCCACCGCCATCAGCGGGACGGGACCCACGCGCCACCCCACCATTGCGCCCACGGTCGCGAGCGCCAGCACCCCGGGGACGAGCCCCGAGACCGCGGTGGGCAGCACCTTCAGCAAGGCGACGGCAATCATGCCGATGATGGCGGGGCTCATGCCCTGGCGGGCCGCGTTGAGCCAGGCCACCCGTTCGAGGTGCTCCAGCATGGGCAGGAGACTGAGCAGCAGCACGAACGACGGGACAAAGATCGCCACCCCCGCCACGACGGCGCCCCACAGGCCAGCGGCGTTATAGCCGATGAAGGCCGCCAGCATGGGGATGGGTCCCGGCGTCAGGCGTCCGAGCGCCAGACCGTCGAGGAATGCCTGCGGGGTCAACCACTGCAAGTGCTGTACGACCTGGTCTTGCAGGAAGGCCAACAGCACTAGGCCGCCCCCAAACGTAAAGAGGCCGACCTTCACGAAAAACAGCCCGATCTGCCCTAAGCCCGGCGGGTAGGGACTTGCCCCGGGGCTGGCCGCCCACCCCGAGAGCACCGGCAGGTGCAGCCACGGGGGACTCCAGAGGAGGATGCCCTGGAGCGCCGCTACCACGGTCGTTGCCACCAGTCCCCACGGCCGCGACCCATACAGGACGACGCCGAGGGCGCCCGCTAGGAGCAGGAGGGGCACGATGCCCAGCGGCGTCAACCCCAGTGCCAGGGCACCCGCCAGCGCCAGCACCCCTTGGGGGACATCGGTGATGGCCGCGCTGCTGAGCCGATACACGGCCACCGCGAAGATGCCGACCACCACCGGGTTCAGCCCGCGGAACACCCCGCGTAGGCCCGGCAACGCGCCATAGGAGGTATAGAGGAGGGTGAGGGTCAGCATGAGGACAAACGACGGCAGGAGGAAACAGAGCCCCGCGAGCAGGCCCCCCCACCAGCCGGCACGGATATAGCCCAGAAAGATACTCAGTTGGGCGCCGCTCGGGCCGGGCAACATATTCACCAGCGCCACCCCCTCGACAAAGCGGGCTTGCGACAGCCAGCCGCGTTTCTCCTGCACCTCGGTTTGCAGGACCCCGATCAGGCCAGGCCCGCCCGGACTGAGGGCCCCCAGGGTCAGAAAGAGCCGGACGATCTCCCGCCACGGCGCGCGACCAACGCGTGGTGCCGTGTGCATAAGGCATGACTCCTCGCCTCCGCGGTGGAAAAGGATCTACGGACAGAGAAGCAGTTACACTGCTTTCACGGCCTGATCCCGTTGCAGAAGAGCGTGACGAACGTTTCAACCGCCTGTTCCAATGAGTAATCAGCCGGTCGCGGTATCCCATAGATCTCATGGAGCAGGAGAGAGTCTACGATCATGCCAACGAAACCTTGGGCAGCTATCACAGGAGTGAGCGGTCGAACGACCCCATCAGCAATCCGTGTCTCGATGTAGCCACTGAGGAACGCGTGGAGTCTGTGCACCTTCGACTCAAAAAGGATATGTGCCAATGCGTGGCCTGCGCATGCGCCTCTTCGATCTGCACTTGAGTCTCCAGGATGGCAGAGTACCATGCATCTTGCGTGGCAAAGTGCTTGAAGCGAGTCGTCTCGCTATATCTAACAGCTGGTGCAATCTCTCTTGTCGCAGTGCCGACGGGCCGACACCACGCTACTCTGCCTGTTCAGGAAACACCGCCATTTCCTCCGGGAACGACCCGACCTCGACTTGGTGGAGGAGGCGTAGATCGACCAGATCCACCACCGCCACCCGGTCCGCCGGAGCAACTCACCATGGCAATACGAGAATCGCGCGGGAAGACCACGAAGTTGGGCATGTCGCACACAGGAATCCAGCCTAACACGTCTCCCGACGGCAGCGCCAGGACAAGCACCCAGGGGCCCTGATTGCTCGTGATCAGCAGCCGGTGACCATCCGGACTCACGCCCACGCCCCGCACCAGGAGCTCGCGGCCCCCGCCGTCCAGATAGCGGGGCGTGGCGGCGGTGGTGGGGTCGTCAGGCAACGTGAGACGGCGCAGGATGTCGCCCTGCGGGAGAGCGATCTGGAGCACCCCATTGAACCCGTGGGTCACCAGGAAGGCGGACCGTTCGTCTGGAGCCACCGCGAGACGGTTGGGATAGAGGCCCACCGCCAGCCGACGCAGCAGTTGACCGGTCGCCGTCTCGAGCACCGCCGTGGACGCCTCCCCCTCCACGGTCACGAAGAGCGTGCGGCCATCGTGCGAGAGTATCAGCTGATGAGGCGAGGGCCCGACGGGAATGCGAGCCGTGCGGGTGCCGTGTGCGAGATCAAAGACCTCCACGACGCCGTCGCCCTTGGCCGCGACATAGAGGGAGGCTCCGTCCGGAGAGACGACGAGCTGCATCGGCTCCTTGTCCACAGACAGTGTCTGCACGAGCTGATAACTGTGGGCATCGATGATCGAGACCGTATCATCCTCTTGGTTCGCGACAAAGAGACGCGCGCCATCCCAGGAGACCGCGATGCCGTGGGGGGCGCGACCGATAGGCACGCGGGCGAGGCGAGTCCCGGTCTCGCCATCGAGCACCGAAAACCCCACGCCACGGTGGTGGTTGACGCAGACGCGACTCTGGCGCTGGTGGTCCGCCTGGGTGACTGTGGTGGTGTGCATGGGCTCCTGCCCCTTCTCGTCGGCCCCGACGGCACCCGGCACCACGAGCAACCAGACCCTCACCACCCAGAGAAGGGGGAGGTGCGCGTGTGCCCAACAGCAGCGCCCCACATCCCTTGCAGGAGTGCGAGGGACTGGACGTCGCACCGTATGCCACTGTATCGACCTCTGGAAGCCACGGCGAATGCCCTCCACACGTAGGAATATACGCAGGATATTGTATAATGTAAAATATTGGTTGATTATCTCAAACATAACTTCTAATTATGGAAAATACCTATGCACTCCTACCGTCTGCAGGTGTTCCACGCCGTCGCGAGGTATCGTAGCTATTCCCGTGCCGCCCGGGAGGCGCTCCATATCAGCCAACCCGCCGTCAGCAAGCATGTGCAGGCACTGGAAGCAGAATTGGGCGTCCCCCTGGTCCAGCGCGTCGGCAAGCGGGTGGACCTGACGGACGCTGGGCGTCTGGTGCAGCAGTATGCCGATCAGGTGCTCGCCTTAGCCGAGGAGACCCAGCGCGCCCTGCTGGACCTCCAGGGGTTACAGCGTGGGACACTCCGCCTGGCTGCGAGTAGCACGCCGGGCTTCTATCTGCTTCCCCCGGTGCTGGCGGCCTTTACCCAGGCCTATCCGGGGATCACCCTGGCGGTGGAGATTGCCAATAGTGGCCGGGTGGTCGCCGGGGTGCTGAACCAGGCATGGGACCTCGGCGTGGTGAGCGGGACTCCCGACGAGGCACAGCTCCAGGTGCAGCCGTACTGTCGCGACACCCTGATCCTCATTGTGCCGCCATCGCATCGGCTGGCGGCGCAGCCGGCGGTGACCCTCGCCGATCTCGTCGGGGAGACCTGGATCCTCCGGGCCGTTGGGTCGGCGTCAGGGCAGGTGGTCGAACGGGCACTCCAGGCGCACCACGCCTTACAAGGGCATACCCTGAGGCTGCAAGGGTGCGAAGGGGTGAAGCAGGCGGTCATGGCGGGTCTCGGGATTGGCATGGTCTCGCGCTATGCCATCACGCGGGAGGTGCAGCACGGCGTCCTGCGGGTGCTCCCGGTCTCGGACCTCCAGGTCGAGCGGGAGCTCACCCTGATCTGGCGGAAAGGTGTCCGGTTGCCCGCAGCGGCGGTGGCCCTCCTGGACATGCTGGGCCCGACGGGACTGCATGTGCGATAGACCGCATGAAGCCATAAGCTTGGGTAGCTCCGCACTTCACCCGAGAGCGTGCGGTACAATCGCGGTGAGTCGGGACAGAGCGTGATGTTCTTAGCGTCCGTTTCTCCATCCCCCGCTCAAACCGCACACATGTTCCGAAACTGTCATAGCACGTTTGCACGCGAGTACGGGCACTGGGTCCAATCAGTCAGAGGGAGTGATCACCAAAACGAGCGTTTTCCTGCTTGCCCTCAGAGGGCTCTCATGCCACGCATGCATATCCCTCTTCTGTCAAATGGGGGTATACTCCCTCCGGAAAGGAGTGCCCCTGACGATGAGTGCGGCACGTGAGCCCGTGACGACCCTCAGTTTTGTGAACCACTACTGTGCGCGGTATCAAGATCTGTTTCCCGATGTCCGGAGTTTCGAGCATTTCAAGCTGCTGGAGGTCGGCTTAATGTCCGAGCTGCCGCGGAAGTCACTGCCGGCGCTTGCTAAAGCGGTCGGCTTGCCCAATGGCCAGGCGTTGCACCATTTCTTATCCGCTTCCCCTTGGAACGTTGAAGTGTTTCGCCCAAACGAACCGGCATATTCTCGCCGGGGAGAATCCCTACGAGCACTTCCGCAAAGAGGCCTGTGAGTAGCATCGGAACAGATATTTACGCTACGCACCTATCCGATTAAATTTATTGACGGTAGATGCAAAGTCTTTCGGGCATGTACAAGGGTATCCATGGGCTTTCAGGAGCGACTGATCAGATAGGATTCCCTTGCTGATCAGCCAACTTGTCAGAGAATTGCATTGATTTTACAGGCTGAACGGCTCTCGATGACCGACCCCCTTTTTGATCACCTGTCTCCTAGCGTTAAAATCTGTGCGCCTGCTACTCAGACCCCTACACCGGTCATCTGAGACAAAAGCTTCCTGTACCAGGCGGCCAGTTGGAAGACGGCGCGGCAGGTGGTTGCGAAGGTGGAGCATCATCAGGGCGAGCTGTTCCCGCGAGTGGGCTTCATCGTGACCCATTTGATCCTGCCGAGCCGAGCGGTGATGCGGCTTTATCACAAGCAAGGGACAGCGGAGCAGTGGATCAAGGAGGGGAAGCAAGCGGTGAAGATGACACGGCTCAGTTGCCATCGGTTCTGATCGAACGAGGTACGCCTTTGGCTGAGTGTGATTGCCTATAACCTCGGGAACCTGTGGCGGCGGCTGGTGCTACCAAGGAGGATCGACGATTGGTCCTTGACCAGCTTGCAGCAGAGGCTGGTGAAGACGGGCGGTCGGTTGGTGAAACACGCCCGCTATGATTGGCTGCTCTTGGCAGAGGGGCATCTGACGAGACGGTTGTTTGCCAGCATGTTGGGGCGGATAGCAGGTCTGCCGGTTCCGACGGGATAGCCCGGACTGTGCCGCAGGAAAATCGATTCAGGCGTCCACGGAACCAGGGGTGTCTGAGAAAACTGATTGAAAAGGCGACCAGTGCGGGTGTTCAGGACTGGCTGAGGGCAGCAGAGAGTCGTTTGGACGATCCCGCAGAGGAAAAATGCGCTGGAAGGACTCGGTTGGAGACAAACTGAGGTATAATCTCGGGCGCCGGAAGGCCAACATGGAAATTCCGGTCCAGGTAGTACCATTCGTGGTGGATTTTGCCAGAATGCTGCGGTTGTCATGGGCGCGGTGTACATAGATAATTGTATTTCTTTCAAATAGCATCCAGCCAGCGCGGACGAAAGCCTCGAAGGCGCTGCCGATTTCGAGGATGCGCTGTTATTTTGAGACTTTCGTCTGTTTCATTCTGAGAGCAAATGTGGCGGGAGGTGCTTCATGAACTCACCAAGATACGTCCAGGGATTTCATCTGGCGCCAGGGAGAGCGATTCTGGTTGGCGGTTTTTCGGCCTTCCGGATCGACAGCCACAATGCCGGTGCCGTAGCGGCGTCGTGCGGAGCTCGTCGACGTCAAGCGAAGGTGACAAGCAAGACTTGCATCCTATAGGAGGGTCGGTTAAGATCAACTCCAACAATGGCCCAGATATTTCATCCGAGCACCAATACGATTTCCCGGGTGAGCATCTTCGGCGCTGTCTTTCTGCTGGCGGTGCTGTTGTGGTTCCTTCTTGCCATCTACCGCTCGTCGTACGTGACGCAGGCCGGGGTTGTGCGTGAGCAACCCGTGCCCTTTAGTCACGAGCATCATATCAGTGGGCTCGGCATCGATTGCCGCTATTGCCATACCTCTGTGGAGGTATCCAGCTTCGCCGGCATTCCGGCCACGGAGATCTGTATGAACTGCCACTCCCAGATCTGGTCCGATAGCCCGATGCTGGCCCCGGTTCGCGAAAGCTTCCGCATGAACCGGTCGATCCCGTGGACCAGAGTCCACAATCTCCCCGGGTTCGTCTACTTTGACCACAGCATCCATGTACAGAAAGGGATCGGTTGCGTCACCTGCCACGGGAGGGTCGATCAGATGCCGCTTATGTGGCAGGCGCAGTCGCTCCTGATGGAATGGTGCCTGGAGTGCCACCGCCAGCCCGAACGCTTCCTCAGGCCCCGTGAGTATGTGTTCAGCATGAATTGGCAGCCCCCGGAAGACCAGCTGGCGCTGGGGCAAAGCTTGGTGAAGGAATACCACATCGATAAGGAACTGCTTACCTCTTGCTCGGTATGTCACCGATGACTATACATAACCGCAAGACCGCTGGCCTCGATCTCACCGCCATCCGCGACCGCCTCGCGGCGGCAAGGGGGCAACAGTATTGGCGCAGCCTGGAGGAAGTGGCGGCCACAGAGGAGTTCCAGGAACTCCTCCAGCGCGAGTTCCCGCACCAGGCTTCGGAGTGGTACGATCCGGTCAGCCGCCGCCGTTTTTTGCAGCTCATGGCGGCCTCTTTGGCTTTGGCTGGCCTGAGTGCGTGCGCGCCGGCACCGCAGGAGAAGATCTTGCCATATGTCCGAGCCCCGGAAGAGGTCGTACCGGGCAGACCACTCTATTTCGCCAGCGCCATGCCCCTCAGCGGCGCGGCGCTGGGTGTGTTGGTGGAGAGCCATATGGGGCGCCCCACCAAGATCGAGGGCAACCCCCAACATCCCGCCAGTCTCGGTGCCACCCATGCCTTCGCGCAAGGGTCGGTGTTGACGCTCTACGACCCGGACCGATCGCAGGCCGTCACCTATGCCGGCAGGATCACGAGCTGGGGGCTATTTCTGGGCGCTATCACCCGCATTATGAACGAACAACGGCGGCAAGATGGGAGGGGGCTGCGCCTCCTGACGGAGACCGTCATCTCACCGACCCTGGCGTACCAGCTCCAGCAGCTGCTCGACCACTTTCGGGCGGCCAAGTGGCATCAATATGAACCGGTGAATCGGGGCAATACGTGGGAGGGCGCCCGCCTGGCCTTCGGCGAATACGTGGAGACGCAATATCGTTTCGACGAGGCGGCGCTCATCCTGGCCCTCGACGCCGACTTTTTGTCGTGCGAACCCGGCAGCGTTCGCTATGCGCACGATTTCGCCGCCAGGCGCCGAGCATGGCAGGGGCAGACGGCGATGAACCGGTTGTACGCCGTCGAGAGCACCCACACCAATACCGGTGCCATGGCCGACCATCGCCTGCCGCTGCGGCCGAGCGAGATCACCAGCTTCACCCTCGCGCTGGCGCAGGAGCTGGGCATCGAGATCGGGCCGGACCAGGTCCCTCGTCCGCCGCTCGGAGAGGCAGACGTCAGATGGCTCCGGGCGGTTGCCGACGATCTGCGCGGGCATCAGGGGGCCGGCATCGTCATCGCCGGCCTGCAACAGCCCCCCATCGTGCATGCGCTGACGCACGCTATCAACCACACCCTGGGCAACGTCGACCACACCGTCCTCTATACTGACCCCGCCGCCGCGAGGCCAACCGATCAACTGGCATCGTTGCGCGAACTGGTGGCGGACATGGATGCCGGCCTGGTCGACCTGCTCGTGATCATCGACGCCAACCCCGTCTATTCGGCTCCGGCCGACCTCCACTTCACCGACCACCTCGCCAAGGCCAAGCTGCGTGTCCACCTCGGCCTGTACGAAGATGAAACCGCGGCGCTGTGCCACTGGCATATCCCCGCAGCGCATTACCTCGAGGCCTGGAGCGATGTGCGCGCCTTCGACGGTACGGCGTCGATTATCCAGCCGTTGGTGGCGCCGCTCTATGGAGGGAGGTCGGGGCATGAGCTGCTGGCTGTGCTGCTGGGGGACCTCGATCCCTCGGGCTACCAGATCGTACGCGATTACTGGCGCCGCTACCTGCCGGCGGAGGACTTCGAACGGTTCTGGCGCACGGCCCTGCACGATGGGGTTATTGCGAATACGGCGTTCTTCCCGCGCCAGGTGGAGATGCGGCGTCTATTCATCGACAGCGCGATGCCACCCAGTGACGCCCCGCCAGAGCTTGAACTCCTCTTTCAGCCTGACCCGACGCTGTGGGATGGGCGCTTCGCCAATAACGGCTGGCTGCAGGAGTTGCCCAAGCCCATGACCAAGCTCACCTGGGATAACGCCGCCCTGCTCAGCCCGGCGCTCGCCGACCGCCTCGGGCTCAGAAACGAGGAGGTGGTGGAGCTTCGCATCCAGGGACAGACGGTGCGGGCCCCCGTGTGGATCATGCCGGGCCATGCCGACCACACCGTGACGGTGTCGCTCGGATACGGGCGCTGGCGCGCCGGGCGTGTGGGGACCGGCGCCGGCTTTAACGCCTATGCCCTGCGCACCTCTGACGCCCCCTGGATCGCCTCGGGGCTGGAAATCCGCAAGACCGGTGCGCGCTACCCCCTGGCCAGCACGCAACACCACCATAGCATGGAGGGGCGCCGTCTGGTGCGGGTCGGCACGCTGGCGGAATACCTGGCGCACCCCGAGTTTGCGCACGAGGAGGGAGGTGAATCCGCACCCTTTCCGTCGCTCTACCCAGAATACCGGTACGAAAACTACGCCTGGGGCATGGCCATTGATCAGACCGTCTGCGTCGGCTGCAATGCCTGCGTCATTGCCTGCCAGGCGGAGAATAACATTCCCATCGTGGGCAAGCGCGAGGTGTCCCGGAGCCGCGCGATGCACTGGCTGCGCATCGACCGCTACTACAAGGGCGATCTGGATACCCCCGAGACGTACTTCCAGCCGGTCCCATGTATGCACTGCGAAAATGCGCCCTGCGAAGTGGTCTGCCCGGTGGCGGCGACCGTGCACAGCGCCGAGGGGCTGAACGATATGGTCTACAACCGCTGCGTCGGCACGCGCTATTGTTCGAACAACTGCCCCTACAAGGTCAGACGTTTCAACTTCTTTCAATATGCCGATTACGAGACACAGAGCCTGAAACTCTTGCATAACCCCGACGTCACCGTGCGGAGCCGCGGCGTCATGGAAAAGTGTACCTACTGCGTCCAGCGCATCAACGCCGCGCGCATCGAGGCGCAAAAGGAGCAGCGTCTGCTCCACGATGGCGAAGTGGTAACCGCCTGCCAGCAGGCATGCCCCACCGGGGCGATTATCTTTGGCAATATCAATGATACGCGCAGTCGCGTCTCACAGATGAAGGCTACACCTCTGAACTATGGCCTGCTGGCCGAGCTGAACACGCGGCCGCGGACCACCTATTTAGCTCGCCTGCGCAATCCCAATCCTGCCTTAACGGATGGGGACGAACAGGGCTGACGTCAGTACGCCCCGCCAGGAGCCGAGATGGACGCGCCCGAGACGAACGAGAGGACAAACGAGCACGCCAGCGGGGCCCCAGCCGGCGCGGTCCCGGAACGTCAGGAGACGGGGCGCTATCCAGGCTCCGCCGTCCTCGCACCCGGGTACACCTATGCCTCGGTTACCGATAAAATCAGCACTATTGTGCTCACCGGGAAGACGCCAAGAGGCTGGCTCCTCGGCTTTGGGCTGGCGTTTGCCCTGGTCATGCTGCTGCTATATGCCATCAGCTATCTCCTCATCGCTGGCGTCGGTATTTGGGGGATCAACATCCCGGTGGCGTGGGGTTTTGCCATCATCAACTTCGTCTGGTGGATCGGGATCGGGCACGCGGGCACCCTGATTTCCGCCATCTTGCTCCTGCTGCATCAGGATTGGCGGACCTCGATCAACCGCTTCGCCGAGGCGATGACGCTGTTTGCGGTGGCCTGTGCCGGTATATTCCCGCTCATCCACCTGGGCCGGCCATGGTTCTTCTATTGGCTGTTTCCATACCCCAGCACCATGGGGGTGTGGCCGCAGTTCCGCAGCCCGCTCGTCTGGGACGTGTTTGCCGTCTCCACGTATGCTTCGGTGTCGTTCATGTTCTGGTACGTGGGATTGATCCCCGACCTGGCGACGCTGCGCGACCGCGCCCGCCACCACGTGGCCCGCATCGTTTATGGCATGCTTGCCATGGGCTGGCGCGGCTCGGCAATGCATTGGAAGCGCTATGAGATGGCCTACTGGCTCTTAGCGGGCCTGGCCACGCCGCTGGTCATTTCGGTGCACACCGTCGTCAGCTTCGACTTTGCCATCGCCATCGTTCCCGGCTGGCATAGCACCATCTTCCCGCCCTATTTCGTGGCTGGGGCGATCTACTCCGGCTTTGCGATGGTCATGACTCTAGCTATTCCGATTCGTCGCTTCTATGGCCTGGAAGACTTCATTACCATGCGCCACCTGCAGGCGATGGCGAAGGTCCTGCTGGCGACGGGCTTAATGGTCGCCTATGGCTATCTGATGGAAGGCTTCATGGCCTGGTACAGCGGCAACCGCTTTGAAAGCGACATGATGGCCAACCGCCTGTTCGGCCCCTACGCTCCACTGTTCTGGGCTCTGCTGCTGTGTAACGTCTTGGTGCCGCAGGTGCTCTGGCTTCAGCGCATCCGGTCTAATGTGCTGGTGCTATTCATTATTGCCATTGTGGTCAACATCGGCATGTGGCTGGAACGCTTCATCATCGTCGTGACCAGTCTGCACCGCGACTTTTTGCCATCGGCGTGGGCGCTGTACATCCCCACTGTCTGGGATTGGGCCACCTTTGTGGGTACGATCGGGCTCTTCTTCGCCCTGCTGTTTCTGTTCGTCCGGGTGCTGCCGATGATCTCCATCTTCGAGATGCGTGAGTTGGTATCGGAAATGGACGGCAGGGGCGAAACCCGAGCATGACGCGGTATTCTGTAAGGGATGAAGATGCGAGCCAGGCTTCCCCTATATGGATTGATGGCCGAATTCGATAGCCCGGCAGACCTGCTCGACGCGGCGCAGCGTGCCTATGAGGAGGGCTATCGTCGCATGGATGCGTATACCCCATTTCCCGTGCACGGGCTGGCCGAGGCCCTCGGCTTTCATCGCACGCGCCTGCCTCTCCTAGTGCTTTTCGGAGGCATCGCCGGTTGTATCGGCGGCTATTGCCTGCAATACTGGATCGCGGCGATCGACTACCCACTCAACGTGGGCGGGCGACCGTTGAACAGTTGGCCGGCCTTCATCCCCGTCACCTTCGAGCTGACCATTTTGGTGGCGGCCCTGGCGGCGGTGCTGGGGATGCTAGCCCTCAACCGTTTACCGATGCCCTACCATCCGGTATTCAATGTGCCGGAGTTCGAGTTGGCCAGCCGCAACCGGTTCTTCCTGTGCATCGAGGCCAGCGACCCCAGATTCGATAGCGGGGAGACCAAGCACTTCCTGGAAAGCTTGAAAGCGCGTGCGGTTTTCCAGGTGGAGCCCTGATGGGGGCATGGAGGGGTCAGGATGGAGGATCGGTGGATGGCGGCGCTCCGGAGCTTGGTGGGAGCTTTCGCCGTGTGTGCCGCCGCCCTCGCCGGGTGTACGCAGCAAATGGCGGAGCAGCCAAGGTGCGGTCCTCTTGAGGCCAGCACGTTTTTCGCCGACGAGCGCTGTGCGCGGCAGCCAGTCGAGGGAACGGTGGCGCGCGGCTATCTGCACCTGGATGAGCACCTCTACGCCGGCAAGGTGGATGGTCGCCCCGCCGACACGCTGCCGTTTCCGGTGACGCGCCAGCTCCTGGAGCGGGGACAGGAGCGCTTTAACATCTACTGCACGCCGTGTCACGACCACCTCGGCTCTGGTCAGGGTATGATCGTGCGCCGCGGCTTCAGCCCCCCACCCTCGCTCCACATCGAGCGTCTGCGCCTGGCGCCTGTAGGGCACTTCTTCGACGTCATAAGCAATGGTTACGGCGCCATGCCGAACTATGGCAAGCAGGTCTCCCCGCACGACCGGTGGGCCATCGCAGCGTATATGCGTGCGCTCCAACTCAGCCAGCACGCGACGCTGGCGGAGGTGCCGGATGAGGCAAGACAGCAACTGCAGGGTGCGACGCCATGAGCCAACCCGCCACCTTACGTTCCCATCTGGATCGACTGCAGCGGGTCGCCCTGCTTGCGGGCGCCGCCGGGCTTGTCTTATGCGGAGTGGGGGCTTTCTTGAACCCGGCGCAATTTTTTCGCTCCTACTTACTCGCCTATCTGTTTTGGCTTGGCCTGGCGCTCGGCTGCCTGGCGATCCTGATGGTGCACTACCTGGCCGGTGGGGCCTGGGGAGCCATCCTCAGGCGAGCCCTCGAGTCGGCGATGCGCACGCTGCCGCTCATGGCTGTGCTGTTTGTGCCGCTCCTCTTTGGCCTGGGCGAGCTGTACAGCTGGGCGCGGCCGGAGGCCGTGGCGGGCGACGAGCTTTTACGCCATAAGAGCGCGTATCTCAACGTCCCCTTCTTCGCTGCACGCCTCGCGGTATACTTTATCGCCTGGCTCACAGTCGCCTACCTGGTGAATCGCTGGTCGCTCCGGCAAGAGCAGGCCACCGATTGGGCCGCCCGAGATGTCATGGGGCGCCGCCTGGCGTTGCTCAGCGGCTTCGGGCTGCTGATCTACGGCATCACCATGACCTTCGCCGCGGTGGACTGGGCGATGTCGCTGGAACCGCAGTGGTATTCGACCATCTACGGCATCTTATTTCTCGTCGGGCAGCTGCTGGGAGCCATGTCCTTTGCGGTGGTGATCACGGCGCTGCTGGCCAATTATGAGCCGCTTTCCGAGGTGATCTCGCCGGACCATCTGCATGATATCGGCAACCTTCTGGTCACCTGTGTCCTGTTCTGGGCATATATCGCCTTCGCCCAACTCCTGATCACGTGGGCTGGCAACCTGCCGGAGGAGATCAGTTGGTATGTGCACCGCACACAGGGGGGCTGGCAGTGGGTGGGGCTATCGCTCGCCCTGTTCCAGTTCGCCCTGCCCTTCATACTCCTGCTGTCACGGGACATCAAGCGCCACGTGAGACGTCTGGCGATCATCGCGGCGATCATCCTCTTTATGCACCTAGTCGATGTGTTCTGGATTGTGATGCCAGCCTTCTACCGGCAGGGGCCCTCCCTTCATTGGCTAGATGTGGTAGCCGTCGTTGGAATCGGCGGCGTATGGATGACGATCTTCGCATGGCAGCTTAAAGGTAGAGCCCTCCTGCCGCTCCACGACCCCTCTTTGCAAGGAGCCGCCGAACATGGGTGAGAGGTCACGGGATGCCGAACCGGCCGGACGTGGCCATGAAGAGCGCGACGTGCCGCTGCGGCCGCTCATCATCTCTGGGGTATGTCTGGTCGTCCTCGCCGGGCTGTCTTTGCTGGCCATGTGGCTGCTGTTCGACTACTTCGCCGCCCGTCAGGCGCGCCTGGAGGTAGTCCCCTCTCCCGTGTTCGAGGCCCGACAGCTGCCGCCGGAACCACGCCTGCAGGTCTCCCCCCAACAAGACATGCGGCAGATGCGTGCCACTGAAATGGCGGCCCTCCACTCCTACGGCTGGGTTGATCGCCAGGCCGGGATCGTCAGGATCCCCATTGAACGCGCCATCGAACTGCTGGCCGAGCGTGGCCTGCCGGCGAGGCGCGAGGGCCAAGATATAGGGGAGAAGGGGGCGCAACAGTGAGCCGGTTTTTCGTCTCTATAGTTGTGTGGCTTCTCATCACCGTTTGGGGGGCTCCTGTGTGGGCGCACCATGAGGAGCAGCACCGTCCCCCAGGCTTGCTGGCGGCGGTCGCCTTCGAACAGCGGTTGAACGAGCCGATGCCGCTTCACTTGGCGTTCCGCGATGAGGCCGGCAACGCCGTGCAACTCGGCGATTATCTGGGCCAGAAGCCCGTCATCCTGACGCTGAATTACTACGAGTGCCCGATGCTGTGCCCTTTGATGCTGGAGGGGCTGCTGCGCAGCCTGCGCGCGCTTTCGTTCATGATCGGCGAGCAGTTTGACGTGGTGACGGTGAGCATCGATCCGGGCGAGACGGCTGCGCTCGCGGCGACGACGAAAGCCCGGTATATTCGGGACTACGGCCGCCCCAAGGCGGCGGCGGGTTGGCATTTCCTGACCGGCGATGAGGCGTCGATCCAGCGGCTGACGCAGGCCGTCGGCTTCCGTTACGCCTATGATGCCGGCAAGAACCAATACGCGCACGCCGCCGGGATCATGGTCCTCACCCCGCAGGGGAGGATTTCTCGGTACTTCTATGGCATCGAGTTTTCACCTCGAGATCTGCGGCTGGCGCTCGTCGAAGCGGCGGCCAACACGATCGGCTCGCCGGTCGACCAGTTGCTGCTGTTCTGTTACCAGTATGATCCGGCGACCGGCCGCTATTCGCTGGTTGTCAGACGGGCGTTGCAACTGGCGGGCCTGGCGACAGTGTTCAGCCTGGCAGGGTTCATGGTCGTGATGTTTTGCCGAGAACACCCCCATCGTTCGAGAGCCGAGGCTCGACGATAACGGAGCCCAATCCCTCCGCCGTTGCGCCTCAAGGCTCTATCGCCGAGCCTCCGGGGTAGAATATGCGGTCGAGCTTACCTCTGTTTCCCGAGCAGGCCTCCACCTTCGCCGAGCGTGTCGATGCGCTCTATTATTACCTCCTGAGCGTGAGCGGCTTCTTCGTGCTGCTGATCTTCGCGCTGATCTTCTACTTCGCCGTCAAATACCGCCGCCGCTCGGAAGGCGAACAGACTCCCCCGATCCTGGGCAGCATCCCCCTCGAGGTGGCGTGGATCGTCATCCCGTTCATCCTGGTGATGATCATGTTCGTCTGGGGTGCGAGCCTGTACTTTACCGCTTTCAGTCCCCCCGCCAACGCCATGGAGATCTTTGTCATCGGCAAACAGTGGATGTGGAAAGTCCAGCACCCGGAGGGCCGGCGGGAGATCGATGAGCTCCATGTCCCGGTTGGCTACCCGGTGAAGCTGACGATCACGTCGCAGGACGTCATCCACAGCTTCTACATTCCCGCATTTCGTATCAAGATGGATGCGGTCCCGGGTCGCTACACCAGCATCTGGTTCGAAGCCAGCAAGACCGGCACCTTTCATCTGTTCTGTGCGGAGTACTGCGGGACCGCACACGCCGGCATGGGTGGCCGGGTGGTGGTCATGAAACCGTCGGAATACGAACAATGGCTGCGCACCGGTGCCCCCGAGGAGTCGTTGGTGGCGGCGGGCGGGCGGCTATTCCAGCAGCTGGGTTGTAGCGGCTGCCATAGCCAGAACTCGATAGCCCGCGCGCCGCTGCTCGATGGCGTCTATGGCAAGCCGGTGCCGCTCCAGAGCGGCCAGGTGGTCCTCGCCGACGAGAGCTACATTCGTGATTCGATTCTCCTGCCACAAAAAGATGTTGTGGCGGGGTATGCCCCGGTCATGCCATCCTTTCAGGGGCGGATCAGCGAAGAAGAGTTGATGCAGATCATCGCCTACATACGGTTCCTAGGAGAAGAGGGGCCAGAGCCGAGGAAGACCACGAGATGAGCCCAACGATTGCCATACCCCGTGAGCACTATCTGAACGTCAGCTATGGCGTGAAGTCGTGGCTGTTCACTACGGATCACAAGCGCATTGCTCTGCTGTATCTCACGACGATCACCCTGCTCTTCTTCGTGGGCGGGGCGGCGGCGGTGCTCATGCGGCTGGAGCTTATGACCCCACAGGGCGACCTGGTGCAATCGGAGACCTACAACAAATTGTTCACCATCCACGGCGTGATCATGATCTTCTTTTTCTTAATCCCCTCCATCCCTGCCGTGCTAGGGAATTTCCTCATCCCTATAATGATTGGGGCACGGGACCTCGCCTTCCCGCGGCTGAACCTGGCCAGCTGGTACCTCTTCACCCTTGGGAGCATCTTCGCAATCGTCGTCAGTGTGATGGGTGGGGTCGACACCGGCTGGACGTTCTACACCCCTTACAGCAGCACCTACACGAACAGCTATGTCGTGCCGACGATCGTCGGCATCTTTGTGGCTGGCTTCTCGACCATCCTCACCGGACTCAATTTTATCGTCACCATCCACACCATGCGCGCCCCGGGGCTGACGTGGTTTCGCCTGCCGCTGTTCGTCTGGGCCCATTACGCCACCAGCATGATCATCATCCTGGGGACGCCGGTCATCGCCATCACCCTCTCGCTCGTAGCGCTGGAGCGGCTCTTCGGCGTCGGCATTTTCGACCCCGCGCTCGGCGGCGATCCGATCCTCTTCCAGCACCTGTTCTGGTTCTACTCCCACCCAGCGGTCTATATCATGGTGCTGCCAGCGATGGGCGTGGTCAGCGAACTCATCACCGCCTTTTCGAGGAAGCGCATCTTCGGCTACAGCTTCATGGCCTTTTCCCTCATCGCCATCGCCGTGATCGGCTTCTTCGTCTGGGGACACCACATGTTCGTCAGTGGCCAGTCGGTATACGCCAGCATGATCTTCTCGTTCCTGAGCATGGTGGTGGCGATCCCCTCCGCCGTCAAGGTCTTCAACTGGACAGCGACGCTCTATAAGGGCTCTGTCTCCTACCAATCGCCGATGCTCTACGCACTCGGCTTTATCGGTCTGTTCACCATCGGCGGCCTGACGGGCCTCTTTCTCGCCTCACTGGGCATCGACATACACGTGACCGACACCTACTTCGTCATCGCGCATTTCCACTACATTATGGTGGGCGGCTCGGTCATGGGCTACCTCGGCGGCATTCACTATTGGTTTCCGAAAATCACCGGCCGCATGTACCCGGAGGGCTGGGCCAAATTCTCGGCGCTCATCATCTTCGCCGGCTTCAACCTCACCTTCTTCCCGCAGTTTCTCCTGGGCTACCTCGGCATGCCGCGGCGCTATCATTTTTACCCCGAGGAATTCCAGGTCTTGAATGTCATGTCGTCCGCTGGCGCCTCCATCCTCGGCCTTGGCTATGTCGTGCCGCTGATCTATCTGATCTGGGCGATGCGCTACGCCGCGCCGGCTGGCCCCAACCCATGGGGGGCGACAGGCCTAGAGTGGCAGACCTCGTCGCCGCCACCAACGCACAATTTCGAGGAGACACCGGTGGTGACGCAGGAGGTATATGCTTACGGGATGCCGGAGGAGGATCTCAAGGATGGAAGGTAACGGCGCGCTGGCCGAACAGTTCGATGATCTCGCGCAACAACACGAAGCTGCCAGCCTGGGAATGTGGGTGTTCCTGGTAACGGAGATCCTGTTCTTCGGCGGTCTGTTTGCGGGGTACACAGTGTACCGCGCGGCCTATTCGGAAGCCTTTCGCGAGGCCAGTCACCACCTTGATCTGCTGCTTGGCAGCATCAACACGGCAGTCTTGATCACCAGCAGCCTGACCATGGCGCTTGCAGTGCACAATGCACAGGAGGGACGGCGCCGAGCCCTCGTCGTGTTCTTGCTGCTGACGATGATCGTCGGAGCGGTGTTTCTGGGTATCAAGGTCACCGAGTACACGCACAAGTATGAGCAGGACCTGGTGCCCGGGATTCGGTTTGCATACGGCGGACCACATCCCGGCCAGGTACAGCTGTTTTTGATCTTCTACTTCATCATGACCAGCTTACATGCCTTGCATCTAACGATCGGCATCGGCCTCCTCGGCGTGCTCGCTTTCTTGGCCTGGCGCGGCCATTTCTCGGCCGATTACTATGCGCCGGTGGAGACCAGCGGCCTCTACTGGCATTTCATCGACATCGTGTGGATCTTTCTCTTTCCCCTGCTCTACCTGATCGGTACGCACTAATGATGCAACCTATCGTGTCGCCTCATGTCTATTACTGGGTCTATGGGGCCCTGCTTGCGCTGACGCTTCTCACCGTGGGCGTGGCCTTTCTCGACCTTGGGCCCTTGAATCTCATCCTCGCCCTTGGCATTGCCATCTGTAAGGCCCTGTTGGTGATGCTCTTCTTCATGCATCTGCGTTACAGTAGTCACGTCAGCTGGATCGTTGCAGGGGCTGGGGTGATCTGGTTAGCGCACCTCCTGATCTTCACGCTTAGTGACTACTTGACGCGGGGCTGGCTTCCCGTAGGTGGCTGGTGAAGCGGTTTCCGTAACACCAGGGAAAACCTGCTGTCACTTTCAGAATTTTGTGCGCGGCTTCAGCATTATGTGTCACCTCATGAGGATCAGACCACACCGATGACCAAAGTCTCCTCGAGCGAGTCGGGCATCTGCGGCAAAAACCCACCGGCTTCCCAGCGTTGTTGGGGAGGCACATTGGTTTCGCTGTGGGGCCGGGCATGATAGACATCCAACACAAAGGCGCGAAAACGCGCCTCGATCTCACGCAACGTGAGCTGCGGGTCCCCACGCACAGGCCCCTGGGGTGGCGCATACCCCGGTAACGTGCACAAGAGCATCTGCTGGACGGTCTGAAAGAAGCGCTCAATGCGTCCGCGTCCTCGTGGCTGCCCAGGAATGGAGTTGATCAGGCAAATTTTCAGATCCGCGCTGACTTGTTCGAGATGCTGCGAGGTGAAATCGCTACCGCAATCGGTGTAGAGGGTCTGGGGAATCCCGCAGACGTGCCAGTGCGGATCATCCTTGCGCCAGATCGCCTGGCGTAGCGCCAATGACGTGTTCAGGGCTGAGGGGGAGTCGAACGTCAGGAAATAGCCCGCCATGGCACGGCTGTAATCGTCCAGGACGACGGTGAGCCAGGGTTTGGCCGGGGCCTGTCCGTCGTGGAGCACGAGGATATCCAGGAGACAGTGGTCGGCTTGCCAGATGACGTTGGAGGCCTCGGCTTCCCGACGATGCAGGAGATCGAAGCGCTGGCGGTAGGCTTTTGACCCCTGGTGGGCCAGGGTCGCGAGCGCCGTTGGGAGCTGACGGACCATGGCATAGATGAGGCTATAGCTTGGCGGCCGCATCTGGTGCTGCAGTGCCAGCCCACAGATCTGTCGGTGGATGACCGCGATGCTGAGCGGCGGGCTCTGAAGGGCGAGGCCTTCGACACACTGGTGCAACGCCGGGGACAGCCGGCGATGTCTGCCGCGGTCCGTCCGTCGCTGGCGCACCAGACCGGCCAAGCCCTCGGTGTCGTAGCGCTGGACCCACCGCCGCAGGGTGCGCAGCGACAGCGGGTGTTGTCGGGCGATGGCCGTCAGCTCGACCTGGCCTTCGAGGAACGGACGCAACACCTGGAATCGTGCCATGGCCTGTGCACGCTGTGCTTCCGTCAGATGAGACAACAATATCGTCATAGTGTGAGGGCCCGGTTACTGGTGATGAGCGACTCCCAATGATCGCCGGCGGCATGGGATAAAAAAAGGGAGGTTTTATTGCCTCCTGCACGTCTGCGTGTTTTTGGTGGCCTTTGGCCCTGAATTTGGGTGATAAACACAGGCAGGAAAAGAACGTCAAGATATATTTGATGCCTGACGGGTTTTTTTACTCCGTGAGAGGAACGCCATGTACATCGGCCACGCCCGGGTCTCCACCCATGAGCAGAACCTGGCCCTTCAGCAGGACGCCTTGACCCACGTCGGCTGCAAAAAAATCATTGTCGGGCGGGTGAGCGGCACGGTGGCGGAGTGACCGGGGCTGGCCCAGATCAAGGAACCCCTACGGGCAGGGGACATCTCGTCGTCTGGCGGCTGGATCGGTTGGGGCGGTCCATCAAGGATTTGATCACGTGGGTCAGCTGGCTCGAGCACGAAGGCATCGGCCTGAAGAGTCTGCACGAAGTCATTGATACCACCTCGCCGAGTGGCAAGCTGACCTTCCATATTTTCGCTGCACTGGCAGAATTCGAGCGGCAATTGATTCAAGAGCGGACGCAGGCGGGATTGAAGGCCGCGAGAGCCCGAGGACGCGTGGGCGGTCGCCCCAAGGTATTAGCGCCGGGCAAACGGCAACGGGCCGTGCAACTCTATCAGGCCAAACAGCTGACCGTGAAAGAAATCTGTGAGATGATGGGGATCTCCAAGCCGACTCTCTACGCCTACGTGCGTCAGGCGCAGGCATCCCCATCGTCGAATGACACTTAATTCTGAAACGGGGCGGATAATTCTGAAAGTGACATCTCAGGATGAAACAGGCCATCGCATACCTTCTCAACTTGAGAGTTACCTGAGAAGGACCAAACGTTGGCCGCCACACATAGTGGCAGGAACGGAGTAAGACGCCTGACAGGAGGGCCTATTGGCAGGGGTCTTGCATTTACATCAGGCGACTCGGTTGTCTGCGCAAAACTTTGGGGGAAGGAGTGAGACTGTGTACGTTTCCCGCCTGACGTTTCACACGCAACCTGGCAAAACCCAATTAGTAGAGCACGAACTCCAGCAGCTCATGGCTATGGTCAACGAAGTCGGCGGCTTGAGGCCACGAGTGTTACGCAACCACTTTGCCTCGCTGGGCGCCCCTGATGTGGTCTTCGAGCAGGAGGCCCCCGATCTGGAGACGCTTGAGACCCAAATCAAGCAGGTCGCCGAAAACGCAGCCTTCCAGCAGTGGACTGGCTATATGTCGGGATTGTTGGCACAGTCGCCGAAACGTGAGGTGTATCTCATTGTAAAGTAGAGGACACCGTATCCAACCCCGGGCAGTCCATCGTTTGAGGGTGTCACTTTTTTAATGATACATTTGACTCAATCGGGTATCTTCATCTCTGATGTGCTCTGTGTTAAATGTGGTTATGATCGCGTCGTCAAGTATGGGCGTATGCATGGTCTGCCACCATACACGCGCAACGCCTGTGGTTATCAGTTTACGAAGAATACTGCACACGATTTTAGAAATGTCCTCTACAGGGATTGAGCACAATCGTACGCCCAATCGTCATTGTGAGGACGTTTCAATCGGAAATCCATCGTCGTCTCGAAAAGTCTGGAATGGCCCATCTCCCGATGGCACTGTTTGCTAACTTCTATGTCAATAGAGATGATTATCTGTTGCTAAATGCATGATATACTTGACACCCTCCAGGAAACACCTGCGTGCCTCCGTGCTTGCCTGTGGGCACCGCCGGCATCGGTGACGCCCAGCAGTCGTGCGAGTTCTGTTTTTGAGATCAGTGTGACACACGTGGTCCCTGCCACGACCTATGGGCGGGGTCAGGGCGGCCATAGAGCCCTATCTACTTGCTCTGAAGCGCTTGCCGAATCGGCGCGGTCCAATCAAGACATACCCAACGGTTTCTTAGGAGTGCGATCCCTGCCATGCTGACTGGTCAGGGGTAGGGGACATTATCGCGGCCGCAGATCAGGAGAAGTCAAGGCGTGTCGATCAACGATGCGCGTGAGAGGAGAACATGTCAAGAATGTCAACGGATGCGGTTGGTCGGGAACCATAAGAAAAACGACACACCCAGCCTTTATGAAGCCTCACACGCATAGGAGATGAGCCATGGTAGCGAAGTTATACCAGACATATCTGTGGGGCGCCATGATGGCATGGTGTGTCTTGTTAGGGATCATGCCGAGTCACCTCTGGGCTGAAACACCGATCCAGGCATTACAAGAGACCCTTGACCGATTTCAGAACATTTTGCACGATGCAGGGCTGCTGGAGGACAGCAGAAAAGAGCAAGTCCTGGGGACCATTCTGGCTCGATTTGATGTTCGGGAAATGTCCAAGCGCATCCTGGGGCCGTACTGGGACCAACATCCTGAACAGCAAGATGCATTTGTTGCAGAGTTTACGGCATTTATGAAAAGGATATTTTTGAAGCAATTTGATCAGATAAAAGCTCTGAAAATAGCCTGTCGAGAGGAAGAGATACAAGGCTCGATGGCGAAAGTGGTGACGAATCTGTCGACATCTGGTGAAGAATTCACCATTAATTTCCGCATGCACCAACATGATTCGGGATGGAAAATCTATGATGTAATGTTGGACAATGGGAGTTTCAGCATGGTCAAAAGCTATAAAACACAACTGCAGTCGATCTTACAATTCTCATCATTTGAAAAAATGCTGCACCTGATCGGGGAAAAAAAATAATGGTGAGATTCGCCGTGAGCGAATGCTCGCGGGGATATGGACCTTCCCTAACCGCGCTCCTCATGCTGCGCCAAGTCGGGATGCGGATGTCGTAGCCGGGCCAAATATGTCGTGCGCGGCCGCGTGTTCAGGTCGGTTAGCAGTGCGTAGTTCAGCTGGGTCGCCTTCAGTTTTGAGACCCGGCTGTTTAGGTCGTTGATATTGCCGAATACAATCGCCTCGGTAGGGCACGACGCCTGGCAAGCAGTGACGAGCTCGCCGTCACGAATCATTCGATGGTCTTTTTCCGCCTGGATGCGGGCGGCACTAATGCGCTGTACACAGTAGGTGCACTTCTCCATTACGCCGCGGCTGCGCACAGTCACGTCGGGGTTGCGCAGTAATTTCAGGACGGGTGTGTGGTCATCAGTGTATTGCAGGAAGTTGAAGCGTCTGACTTTGTGGGGACAGTTATTTGAGCAATAGCGCGTGCCAACGCAGCGATTGTAGACCATGACGTTGAGCCCCTCATCATCATGCACCGTTGCCGCGACGGGACAGACCACCTCGCAAGGCGCATTCTCGCAGTGCATGCAGAGAACTGGCTGGAAGTAGGTGTCAGGATTGTCCACACCGCCTTTGTAATAACGGTCGATGCGCAGCCAGTGCATTACCCGGCCAAGCGTAAACTAGGCGTCACGCCCCACCCGGCCAGTGCGCCAGCGCCCATAACCGAGATGCACCGTTACTGCTTCACCTTGCCGAAGATGCTCACTCTAGCAATGGTATTGGTGCTCGGATGAAATATCTGCGCCATAGTTGCACCATGTCTAAGGTGCCCGACATCCGACTTCATTATACCCAAAGCTGCCACTCCGCAGAACCCGAAAATTGACTAGGCATGCTCAACGTCCCTGGCATTAGGGAATGATGCCCCGGCCCCCTGCGCAAGCACAGCCAACATCCGCCGATCATCTCTTTTCTCACAATGATAGCGTCTGGCGTCTCACAATGAGAATGCTACCCGTACCTTTTCGTTACATCTCCGCGCTTGGCTGGTGTAGACAAAATCGTGGCTCACCGCCTAAGCCATGCCCTCGCATACAGATTTTGGAGTCATCGCAGAACGCTGTAGGGCTAAACCGGCTTACGTCAAACGGGTCATGCCTGACAAATTTGACGCGCGACAGGGCGTCCGCCCGGGCATAGAGTGAACTGGCACATATCTTGCCCTCTCAAGCTGGTGTGACTATTGCGGCAGGAGAGAAGCGCCATGCAAGACTACAGGGCTGCACGCCTCTCAGGCTGTCTGCCGGTCGGGAAGCAAATGATTGAAAGGCACCGAGCCCGACTTGTGAGGCAGAAGAAACTAAGGAGGGTCCGATGCTTTATTACGCGTTGGTATTCCTCATTGTTGGACTGGTTGCTGGTGCTCTCGGCTTGGTTGGGGTGGCGGGCATGGCCTCGCAGATTGCCTGGATTCTCTTCTTGATTGGAGTAGTCCTGCTGGTGGTACAGCTACTCCGTGGGCGCACTCCGCCTGTCGCCTGAGCGCTCTGAAGGGCGGCGGAGAAGCTTGGAAGGATGGAGGGATGACGCACATGAACACCAGACAGAAAGGCTCTACGAGGGCGGCATTACGCGCCTTTGCAGTTATCGTTGGATTGTCACTGCTAGCGATGGTGATGACTGCCTGCGGCACAATAACGGGTACTGTGGTCGGTGCCGGGAGCGGCGCAGCCATTGGAGCGGCTGCAGGAGACCCTAAAAAAGGGGCCCTTATCGGTGCCGGTGTCGGAGCCGCAGGCGGTGCCATCTATGATGCAACCCGGTAAGTGGATGCATCCTAACAGCCGAGGGTCGTTGGCATTGCCACGACCTTCGGCTGCCTCCTGTGTCTCTCCACCCGTGATTGCGCGGACTCTATGGGACATCGCATCCTGTCAGTCACCATCCCACCACCCTTGCAGTACGAAGAAACGGCGACTCTTCCCCGTCTGAATAACGAGCTGGCATCTGCAATTGGGATCGGGCTGATCCCTTCGAGGTTGGAGTGCCTTCCATGGACAGTCATCCTTCAACAGACCCCAGCGCCGGGTGCTTATCCGCTTCCGGCGGCACAGGAAGGCTCCAGAATTGTCGTGTCACGACCAGATCTGACGTGCCTTGGTGACGGCTCGCCGCTTTTCGTCCCAAGCCATGCTAGAATAATCTTTTTACATCGACACCACCATGTCCCAGAGTAGGCGCACCTTTGAGGGCGTATGATACAGCTACTCTCAGCCTCATGACATTTGTCAGTTGGAGTAGTCATCGTCTACATGTCTCCAGGAGCCTACGATGTCCACGGATGAGGTTACAGAGAAGGCAAGCTTGACGCCGGAAGATCTTTCGCCTCTGGATGCCGCGATCGCCATCTTAGCGGCGGATCATGCCGTGCTCTCCTGGAATCATCGCGTCGAAAGCTTGACCGGGTATACCCTTGAAGCCCTCAGCAATCTCGACTTGGTAGGGATTTTCGAGCCGGTAGAAATAATGCACCAGGTCCTCCTCAGGGTGCACGCTGGCGAGTTGCCCGTCAGCGAGCGGTTTCAACTGCGGACGGCCGATGGTCGGCGTCTGCCCGTCGAGGTGCAATGTGCACCTTTGCGGTCGCTCGGCTGCAGCGAGGCACGGCTGGTGCTGGTGATCCGTGAGGTGGCGCCGTTGCAGGCATGGCGACACGACGAGACAAAACTGCCGCTCTTGGGGCGACTCGCGGGGGCTTTGTCGCATGAAATTCGTAATCCGATGAACGCGATCTTCTTGCATACGGATATCGTTGAAGAGGAGGTACGGCAGCCAACCCCTGGTGATAGCACTCAGGTCATGCAATCGCTGGCGACCATCAAGGGGGAGGTCACACGGCTGCATGCCCTGATACAAGACTATCTTTTCCTGGCGCGGCTGTCGGACATACAGTGTGCGCCGCTAGATCTGCGAGCCCTCATAGAGGATCTTGTCCATGAAATACACCCACAGTGTGTGGTCCGAGGGGTGACTCTGGTTCTGAGCGGGCTCGATGATGTGGGAGAGGTGGCCTTCCACCAGAATCTATTTCGGCGTGCGCTGCTTAACATTTTGCAGCTGCTGATCGAAGCCATGCCGCAGGATACGACCCTGGCTCTCAGCTGTGAGCGTACAAGCTGTCACGTGCAGCTCCATATCCACGATCCCGGAAAGGTGATTCCGTCCGAGGTGTGGGCCGCGTTACAGATTTCCCTGCAGGCGAAGACTCCTGAAGTGGCTGACCTTCGGAGGTACGTGGCACAAGAAATCATTACAGCCCACGGAGGGGAAATGGTGGTTAGCGATGGGGCCAAGGGGGGGATGCTGTGCACCATCGTGCTACCGCTGGGCATGACGGCATAACGATCACCATCCATCGTCTGAGATCATTCCCCCTGAATGAACTGTGCCGATCATGAGGGCCGACAGCCATGGCACATATTCTTGTTGTCGATGATGAACGCAGCACCCTTGAGGCGTTAAGCACGATCCTTCGCCGTGAAGGGCATGTCGTGCTTACGGCTGTCTCTGCGCAGGAGGCGCTGGCGCAGCTTGAGGAGGGGGAGGAGCTGGACCTCCTGCTCAGCGATGTGAGAATGCCGAAAATGGATGGCCTGGAATTGCTGCGCCACATCAAGGCGCACCAGGCTGAGATCGTGGTGATCATGATGTCTGGACATCAGGATGTCACGGCGGCGGTCGAGGCCATGAAAGCGGGAGCCTTTGATTATCTGGTCAAACCATTCGGTCGGGAAGAGGTCGTGCGCACCATCCAGAAAGCCCTCGCCCATCGCTCTCTGCTCGTGGAAAATCTGGCCCTGAAACGGCAGGTTCGCTACCAGGGCGCGCGTTCGCAAGTCATCGGCTCGAGTCCGGCCTGGCGAAAAGTCGGTGAGATGGTGGAGCAAATCGCCCCATCCAGGGCTACTGTACTCATTGCTGGAGAGAGCGGTACCGGAAAAGAGCTCATCGCTGGACTGATCCATCAGCTGAGCCCCCGCGCCGACCGGCCCTTCGTCACTCTCAATGCGGCAGCTCTCCCCGCCACGCTGCTAGAGGCAGAACTCTTTGGGCATGAGAAAGGGGCCTTTACCGGCGCACAACAACGTAAGCTGGGGCGCTTTGAACTGGCAGATGGGGGGACGCTATTTCTGGACGAGATCGGCGACATGCCACCGGAGGTCCAAGTCAAGATCCTGCGGGTCCTGCAAGACGGCACGTTCGAGCGTCTGGGGAGTACGCGCACTTTGCAGGTGGATGTACGGGTGGTCGCGGCGACGAATAAAGATTTGATGCAAGAAGTCGAGGCCGGACGCTGGCGTCTCGACCTGTACTATCGACTGAATGTCATTTCCCTGCGCTTACCAGCGCTGCGCGAACGACGTGAGGATATTCCCTTGTTAGTGGCGCATTTTCTCCGCAAATACGCCGTGCAAAACAACAAGCAGGTGAGCGGTATCCAGCAGCAAGTGCTACAGTCCCTGCAACACGCCGACTGGCCGGGAAATGTGCGTGAGCTGGAGAACGTCATCGAGCGGGCAGTGGTGTTGGCCAAAGACCCCATCATTGGCATCGCCGAATTGCCAGGCCATATTCAGGAGAAGGAACTTACGCCTATACCAGGCGATCATTTCGCCCTACCCCGTAACGCTACCCTCGCTGAGATCGAGCGCGAGGCGATTGTGCAAGCGCTGCAGCACAGCGGAGGTAATCGCCAAGCCACCGCCCGGTCGTTGAATATTGGCCTGGCCACCTTGTACCGTAAGCTTAAGGAATACCGGCTTCAGTAGGTCAGCTTCTTCCGCCAGCATACCTCCCTGGGCCACATAACGCAGCACGTCGTGCTCGGCCCTGCAGGCACCTGTTTGGCTTTTTAGCGAGAGGATTGCGTCCGGCCTCGCCCGTGGCGGTATCCGCCGTTGGGCGTGGGGGTGGCTGTTGGCGCCTGTTTCCCATCACTTCGCTGGTACAGCCGCAAGGATTGCTGATGACGCTTGAGGAGCCGGCGAGTGGCCACTAGGCTGTGGTGCAGATGCCACAGACTCGAAGTTGCCTCCTCCAACGTCCGTACCTGAGCGGTGACCTTGTCTTCGTAGGCCAGCGTCTCCAGGATCTCGATCTGCTCCCATACCCCGCGCAGCCGCTCCATCATGTTTTGGCCCCATTCGAATAGCAAACGTTGGCCGCTAGCTTCCGCTTGAATCATGACCGCTGCCCTGAGCTCCACCATAACCGGTTGCAAATGGTCGGCTTGCATCGTGGTCTCCTCTCAGTAGTCACAGCGCCCCGCAAAGGGTGGGCACAAGGTGAGAAGCGCACACCGCGCTCCCAGCACCCCACAAGAGAATTATGGTTCGATTACCCCGCTGGATCAGTAGCGCAAACGGCATGCCAGCGGCAGCGCTGCGATCGAACAGTCTCTCGGGCGCAGTGGCTAGACCGATCAGCACACGGAGGTTGGGCGCTTACATCGAGATCAACGTCTCTCAGTGTGAGAGATTGACTCGAAACGCCCTCTCAATTTGGAAGGGAATCTGACGTCCGCGGTCAAGGCACGTCGGGCATGGAGCTGTCCGTGACTTCGCTTATAGTCTCTGCTCCTGGATGGCGGCGAGCGCCTGTTGTACGCACGCTTCAATGCTCTCAGTTGTGTCAAGGCGCACCCAACAAGTTCCCTCGTCGGTCTGCATCGGCTCATAATCGCGCCGAAATGGGCTCAAGATTTCCTCGCGTGCATCGGAAATCGACGCGGAGGGGCGCGCACGTTCTCGCAGCCGTGCCCGCAGCGCCGCTTCGGGCGCCCAGCACTCAAGCACACAGCACTGCGCCTTCATCTGCTGTGCTAAGGATACCATGCGTTGGCGTTCAGCCCATTTAGCAAAGGAGGCATCGAGGATCACCGAATCTCCCCGATTCAGGGTCTGGCGTGCCAGGTCGGCGAGCGCATCATAGGTACGTTGTGTCGTGGCAGCACTATACAATCCCGCGCCGTATGCGGCCTGCTGGGAAGTCTCGGGCGTGAGCCCGGCCAGTTCTTTGCGCACGCGATCTGAGCTGAACAGGTCCAGGTCTAAAGCCGTGGCGATGCCATCCGCCACAGTACTTTTGCCGCTGGCGATGAGCCCCATCGTCAGTAGCAACAATGGACGTGTGAGGCGCTCCGCATAGTGGGCCGCGAGCAAAAAATAGGACTCCGCCCGACGCTGCAGCTGCAAGCGCAGCTCGGGAGGTGGAGATGCTTGGAGACGAATGCTCGTCACCTTGCCACGGACATAGGCGCGGTAACAGCGGTAGAAATCTAGCAAGCGATACATCGAGACATCCCTCGAATGCCGGATGTAGGCGCGTACGAACTGGTGTGCCATTGCCCGAGCTCCCAGACGTTCCAGGTCGACCGCGAGAAAAGCTACTTCGGAGCTGACGTCGATGAAGCGAAAACGTTGATTGAATTCGATGCAGTCGATAATCTGCATCTGTCGCGGTTCAAAATAAATATGCTCGGCGCGAAGGTCCCCATGGCAATCGCGGATCCGTCCTTCTTGCACGCGTTGGGCAAACCAGGCAGCACGGCGGGTAGTGAAAGCGGTCACCGCCTGCTGGATCTGCATGTAGGTCTGTGCGGACAGGGTATGGCCGATTTCGTCCGCCGTCTGAGCAAAGTTCTCCTCCCAGTCAACCCTAACCCCCTCCAGGGTGCCGTAGGACTCGGAGGAGGCGGGCAAGGGATGATCGGCGTGGAAGGTTGACAGCCGCCGAGCTACGGCCTGCATCGTCTCCGCTGTGACCGCATCCCGGTGCAGGAGAGCCTCCAGAGAACGCTCGGTGGGCAGACGGCGCATTTTGACAGCGTATTCGACGACCTGGCCGTGATCGTCGAAGGTGTAGTGCTGATCGTCCTGGTGAAGCGCCACCACCTCCAGATATACCCCGGAACTCAAGCGACGGTTCAGGGTAAGCTCTTGCTCGCAGTAGAAACGGCGCTGGTCCAGGGTCGAGAAGTCGAGAAATCCCAAGTCAATGGGTTTCTTGATTTTGTAGACGTACCGATCGGTCAAGAATACCAGCGAGATGTGCGTCTCGCGGGCCTCGACGGTCGTGGTAGGTTCGGGATAGACAGCCGGATCCTGCAGGATCTCGCGTAAGACAGCGATATCCATCAGAGTCTCCTTGAGGCGTCAAAACGCGTAGGCAAAGGCGTTCCGCTGGCACCGGCCTAGCCTCTGGAAGTCAATAAGTCATAGTCAAGGGCCATTTCATATTCAGCTTGCAAATAGCGGCTGTTGAAGCCGGGGTTATCGGTAGTCGAGCAATATGGCACGTCGGCATCGTCGAGCCGGCGGATCACATCGCGGACGGGCGCCAGAGAGCTGAAGGTGCCCGTCTGTATGTAGGTGCTCGGACACAACTCGAAGCAGATGGCACGCCGGCTGAGATCTGTGAGAAGATCGTGGCGATGCAGCGGAATCTGCGTGATGTTCCCCAATGGGTCAAGGTGTCTTAGCGCCAAAAATTTCGCGCTTACTACCGGGAAGCCACTAGCCCACTGATCCCAAAGGCCAAGCCGGAAGCGGAACACGCCCAGGCGATGGCTCCATTGATGTCAGCCCTCGAAACAGAGGCCATGGCATACCCCAGAACGACGGCGCACAAGCCGACGATGCCGCATAGAATATATGAGAGTGTTCGGAGAACGATAGGTGAGGATCTCGCAAGTCATTGATATAATTCGTGATACAGGCCAAAATGCCTTTCGATGTGACATTAGGTCAACACTTCCTTAAAAATCAACATGTTCTGGAGCTCTGATCTATCTATCTGTGGACACTCTCAAATATTGAAAGAGTCTATTAGGGCCGACGTAGGGACCCATTAAGCCGCTGCCGTGGGACTAGCCGGACGGTGTCGCCCGTGCCACTCGGCCCAGCCGAGCGCCAAGCCGCGTGGAGGAGCGGCTTGGGGGGAGAAATGCCGTTAAATCACGGTATCAAGTCCGTGAGCGTTAGTCAACGTTCATCAATAAATCGCAGGGTTCGCAGCCGCCTCGGCGGCATGGTCGAGTGGTCTGATGAGCCCGCGGCCTCACGACGGCGGCGTAGGTACTGAGGTTTATCGCCACCCAGACCACCTCACGCTGGTGGCGATGGCACAGCGTTTGCTCTGAGAGCAAGGCGTGATGTGGTTGCACCGTGAGATGGCTTGAACCCGCGTGGCGGTGCCCTTGGTCTTCATGCCCCATGCGCCCCGCTGGCACGCGCTCACGGGGCGGCTGTCTCACATCGGGAAGGTCTCCCAGGCGCTCTCAATCTGAGACCGCCCCGCCGGTGCCGGAAGACGCGTGGCACCGGTGGACGATGAGCCGAGCGAGGCCTGAGGGCACGCTCGACCCAGAGGAGGATGGCCATGACGACGACCGTGCTCGGTCTATTTGATGGGTTTTCCGAGGCGCAGCGCATCATCCACACGTTGGTGGCGCAGGGCATCCGGAGCGAGGACATCAAGATCATCGCGAATCGTGAGGAGACCTCCATCAGCGACGCGCTCGTCGCGGCCGCATGGGGCGTGAACGTCGACGTGGGCTCGGCGAGTCGGGGCCAGCCGGCTGCGTTGATCGCGCTCGGGGTCCCGGCGGACCAGGCTCAGGAGTATGCCATGGTCATCGACTGCGGGGGCGCCCTCGTGAGCGTCGTGGCGGCCGATGACCAGGTGGACCCGGTGGTGGAGCTCATGGGGCGGTATACGACCGAGGATCTCGCGGCGCCGGCGGCGCCGGGGTAGACGTCGACCCGGCGACGGAACGACTCGGGGTGAGCGGGCTTCATTCCGCACGGAGCCGGTTGTCTACTCGCGAATCCAGCCCCCAGACCTGGTCGGGCGGGCGGTGGCCCGCGGAAGGAGGACGCGGATGGCCCCACAGAGATCAGACCCACCCGGCCGTGACATCGTCGTGATCGGCGCCTCCGCCGGCGGGATCGAGGCGCTGAGCGTCCTTGTCGGGGGCTTGCCCCCCAACCTGCCGGCGGCGGTCTTTATCGTGCAGCACCTCTCGCCCACCAGTCACGGGTATCGGCCCCGGATCCTCGCCCGGGTCGGTCCCCTGCCGGTGGCCCACGCCCAGGACGGGGACTCCATTCAGTCGGGGCGCATCTTCGTCGAGCCCCCAGATGCCCATGTGACCCTGGCCGACGGCCGGGTCCAGGTGCGCCATGGGCCGAAAGAGCATGGGCTGCGGCCCGCCATCGACCCGCTGTTCCGCTCGGCGGCCCGCGCCTGTGGCCCGGCGGGTGGTGGGCGTGATCCTCAGCGGCCTGCTCGATGACGGTACCGCCGGGCTCATCGCGGTGAAGCTGGCCGGCGGCCTCGCCATCGTCCAAGATCCCGCCGAGGCGGCGTTCCCTGACATGCCCCGCAGCGTGCTCTGCTACCTGGAGGTCGACCACTGTCTGCCCGTGGCCGAGATCGCGCCGGCGCTGGTGCGCCTGGCCCGGAGGCCGGCCGCGCCGAAGGAGACCCGCAGGCCGCCCGACAGGGAGGAGCGGACGGACGCCATTATCCGACAACAGATAGGCGAGATCGAGCGCGGCGAGGGCACGGACCGGCCTGCACTGGTCAGCTGCCCCGACTGCGGGGCACCATCTGGCACTTCCAGCTCGACAGCCTCACGCAGTTCCAGTGCCGCGAGGGGCACCGCTATACCGCCGAGAGCTTCCTGGCCCAGCAGGCGGAGGGCCTCGAGCACACGCTGGGGGCGGCGGTGCGCATGCTGGAGCCGGCCGCGCAAGCCACGGTACTGGGCCGCAAGGACAAAGTGGACATGGCCAGCGCTGCGCTTACTGCCGGCGCGTTCTGGAATCCGTCAGCAGCAGATCGTCAGTTGCCGCAACAAAAGATCATGTCGAGCCGAAATCGCGTGGCGGCCGAATCACTGTATGGGCTTGCCGGCTTTGCAACAACATGAAGGGCGACATGTCGCCATCGGCATGGGCGCATTTCATGCTCAATCACCCTGGTGGCGCCGGGAAAATCGGCATTTGGCCCGTAAGTCATTGACCATGATATACTCTTTCACGCGTGCGATGAAAACAGAAATCGCCATGCGAGATGCGGAAATGTGCGACTGGCCATGGCTGCGAGAGTTGGTCAAAGATCGCGTGACGCAAGTTGGATTTGGCCCGTGGTAAAGCGCCCGCACAAGCGCTCACTGGCTCCGAAGGGTGATTCGGAGTACATTCGGCTGTGGAGAATCATCCGTGGCGCTCTGCACTGGGCGCCATACGAGGGCATTTGAGGTGTCCTCTGACGGGCGGTGCTACCTCGCGGGTGCCGCCCGTTTTCATCCGGGAATGCAAGCGGCTTGCCGAACTAAGTGCTCTGGCGTAGACTCTCTCCTGGAATGGCCGCACACGGTATGTTTCTGTGGCATATGGCCAGACCGATACGAGGCGTGGGCGCCTGATGTGCCCGCGAAATCGCTCTGGACCGTAGCCCCTCGGACGGTCAAATGCCCAGGTAGCTCAGTCGGTAGAGCAGAGTCCCTGTAAGGCTCAGGTCGGCGGTTCAAATCCGCCCCTCGGCTCCAGTAGCAACGGCCCCGTCCAGTAGCGGGGCCGTTTGCTTGTCGGGAGATTGACAGGCGAAAATAGTTATTGACATATAGTCAAGTCTAACTATGATACCCCTATCAGCAAGGGGAAGACCGACATGAACACTCAACATGAAATCGATGACGATCTCTCGGACTTTATCGGAACCGGTCCGCGCCGCATTCTAGCTCCGGTACAGCCGCCTGCGTCATATAAGCCAGCGACCTTTGATGAGCCGTGCCCGAAATGCCGGGGAACTGGACGCTTTACCAG
>Ga0137403_10001061_pt1 | contig 34776 bp, 33 predicted proteins | sample CZOMad2_1_16fung_FD_122057 | JGI IMG/M metagenome (GOLD analysis project Ga0137403, IMG submission 122057) | Vadose zone soil fungal communities from Angelo Coast Range Reserve, California, USA - CZOMad2_1_16fungal (Hybrid Assembly) | ecosystem: Environmental > Terrestrial > Soil > Vadose zone... | reverse complement strand
GATTTCGACGAGGGGCTACAGGAATGGCGCTATCGTCACATCAAATTGGTTGAGCGAACGATCGGCGCGAAACACGGTACTGGCGGATCGCCGGGCGTGCCATTTCTCAAAGAGTCGTTGTTCAAACCGATTTTCCACGATCTCTGGGCCATCAGGCACCAAATGTGACCGCGAGCGCTAGAGCGCCGCGGAATGACGAAGCCCGAATGTCGAAAATTCTCCGGGCGGAAAAATAGCTTTCCCGCCCCGCTCCGTTCCGATACAGAATTTTCCTTCGATCGGCTCAACTCAATTCAAAAACTAAAATGAGAAAATACATTGCGGAATTTATCGGCACATTCTTTCTCGTGCTTACTGTCGGCTGCACCGTTATCCCTGCAGCGGCAGGCGTCATCCCTGCGCTCGCCATTGGCGCAGTGCTCATGGTCATGATTTTTGCCGGCGGCCACATTTCGGGTGGGCACTTCAATCCCGCAGTCACATTCGCGATTTTCATCCGTGGAAGATTGGAGTTTAAAGACGTTGTTCCATACTGGCTGGCTCAAATCGCCGCCGGCATTGTCGCAGCGCTCGTCGCCATGTTTCTCGTTGGAAAGAGCGGGACGCCGATGGAGATCACGAATGTCCCCGCCGCGTTCGTCGCCGAGTTTCTCTTCACTTTCGCGCTGGCATACGTTGTGGTGAATTGCGCGACCGCGAAAGGGACTCTAGACAACAGTTTTTACGGCCTGGCCATTGGTTTCACGGTCTTGGCCGGCATATTCGCTGTCGGAGGGATTTCCGGCGGCGCGTTCAATCCGGCGGTCGCAATCGGTGCGGCGGTCATGAAAATCCTGTACCTTCGAGACATTTGGATTCACATTGTGGCCGAGCTTGTGGGCGGCCTCCTTGCCGGACTAACTTTCAAATTCCTGAATCCGACCGACAAATAGCCGGCATTTTTCCAAAAAGAGAAATCACGTCTTCGATTACGGATTTATGTCCAGGAAATCGCAGGCAGTACCTGAAAATAATTGCGCTTTTTCCTTCGCCGTGAGTTTCAGCGATTGGATGAGTTTGCCCGGGTGAGATTCGCCTAACGGGAACGGGTAGTCGGAGCCTAACGCGACGCGCCCTGGGCCGAATAGTTTAAGCAAAAGCTTCAAGGCATCGGCGTCGTGGACGAGCGAATCGACGTAGAATCGAGCCGGGGTGTGACCGTGCGCGAGATAGCTGCGGGGTGTGGCGGTGTTGTCCGTCGGGTATAAATCGGGACGCACGTGAAAGGCATGTTCGATTCGTCCGATGGTGAATGGAAACGCACCGCCGCCGTGGGCGAAAGCGAAGCGCAGTTTCGGGAATCGGTCGAAGACGCCGCCGAAAATCATTGAACAAATCGCGAGCGAAGTCTCAGCCGGCATCCCGACGAGCCACGGTAACCAATAACTGGGCATGCGTTCCTTGCCGAGCATGTCCCAGGGATGAACGAAAATGGCAGCGTTGAGTTGTTCCGCCGCGCTCCAGACCGGCTGAAGCGAAGCATTATCGAGATTCAAAGTGTCGATGCGTCCGGAGTGCGGATTTGCGTCCACGTGCGTGCCAATCTCTGCGCCGCGCAATCCCAGCTGGCGAACGCACCGTTCCAACTCTTGAGCCGCAAGATCCGGATCCTGAAGAGGGATCGTCGCTAAACCGGTGAAGCGTTTGGGGTGGTCGCGTACTACGCCGGCGATGTGATCGTTCAGCCGCCGTGAAAGGTCGAGCGCGTCGTGCGGTTTCGCCCAATAACTGAACATCACGGGTACGGTCGAAAGCACCTGCACGGTAATTTTTTCGCGATCCATTTCTTCGAGCCGCTGTTTCGGGTCCCACACATTGTCTGTGATCTCGCGAAAGACGCGGTCGCCAATCATCATCCGCGCACAACATGGCTTGTAGTGATCAAGCCGGACGAATCCCGGGTAGCCATATCTGGCATCCAGGTCCGGCCAGTCGCGCGGAAGGATGTGTGTGTGCAGGTCGATTTTCATGGGTGGATCGAGCAGTCTCCTGCTCGATGCCAGTTTAAGCGGCGCAGCTTCAAACTAAAAAAATCGCCCGGCGGAGCGGCTGATCCACCTTAGAACGGTTTTACCGGCTCAGGCTGCGGGACTTTTCTGCCGCACTTCTTGCAGGTGCGCCGCGCATCATCGTTCCAAAAATCGAGCATCGCCTGACTGAAGTGTTCGACGATGTCGCCGCAGTCGAAATCGATGTCTTCCACTAATGCCCCGCAATTGTCGCAGTAAAAGATGACATGCTCGTGCTCGCCCGGTGGCCGGCGACGCTCGACTACCACTCCCAAAGTGTCCGGCGGACGGACGGGCGCGTGCGGAACGTTCGGCGGAATAAAGAACGTCTCCCCCTCACGCACGAGATGGTCAATAATGCGGTCGCCTTCCCGAATACGCACTTTAATGTCCCCCTTGAGCTGGTAAAAATATTCTTCCGAATCAACCAGATGAAAGTCGTTCCGGGCATTCGGGCCCTTGATCACCATCACAAAAAAATCGCGACCATCATAGAGGTAACGATTGCTCACCGGCGGCTTAAATTTTTCGCGATTCTGCTCGATCCACTGCTCGAGATTGATCGGCGGCTGCACTGGGGGCGTGCTCCTTTTAACAGACGATGACATTGCCTGCTCGGTAGTCGTGGCCATCAACCGAGCGTATTCCACCCGCGGGCAGCGTCAAACCCTAGAAGAACTGCCCAGGCATGAACGAAAGCAGTTGTCTTTCCGGCAGCCTTTGGCAACGGCATTGAGATTGCTGCGTTGGCATCGCCGATTCCTCATAATTTCATAATGCCGCTGCCCGTTGCACTCTCTCACGATATGACTAGCGTCCGCCGTCAAATGAAGGGCCGGAAGATCGTCTCAATCTTTGCCGGGGTTTGCTTTGTAATTCTCTTCGGCGGCTGCGCAGATTTTCGGGAAGAGCTCACTGCCGGCGCGCAAAGGCTTCCCGACTTTTTTCCCGGTGGCGCTACCTCCGAAGGCTACTGGCGTGGCGACCATTTTCCTGGGCCGGCCAAGATCGTCGTCCATGTGTCCGAGCAACGCGCCTACTTTTACAAGGGTCGGCGGCTGGTTGGGGAAAGCACGGTTTCAACTGGAAAGCGAGGCTTCGATACGCCGCCGGGTCGTTACCATGTAATCCAGAAGGACAAAAATCATGTCTCGAGTGAATTCGGCGACTACATCGACAACCGGGGCGAGGTGGTGAAATCCAACATCGATGTCCGCAAAGACGCGCAACCCGCAGGCACTCATTTTGATGGCGCCCGGATGCCTTACTTCATGCGATTCAACGGCGGCTACGGCATGCACGCTGGCTATGTTCCGAGGTTTCGCGCGTCGCACGGCTGCATCCGCCTCCCACCGCGAATGGCGCGACATTTTTTCGAAAACACCCCCGACGACGCGCCAGTGATCGTTAGGGAATAAGCGCCAGCTCCCTCGCGACTGAGCCGGCGACGAAGGCGTGTACCGTCTATCGATGCCGGCCACGATTGTGCCCAGCTTTCGCTATCGCAACGCACCGGTGGCGATTGAATGGCTTTGCCGCGTTTTCGGGCTCCGGAAAAATCTTGTCGTGCCTGATGACAGCGGCGGCGTCGCTCACGCGCAATTGAGCTTTGGCGAGGGAATGATGATGCCCGGCTCTGTGCGCGACAACGAGTGGGGACGCTTTATTAAACAGCCGGACGAAATCAGCAGCGCGGCTACTCAATCCATTCCTCGTCGTACCGGATGCCGATATTACTTACGAACGAATCAAAAACGCCGGCGCCGAAATCCTAATATCAATCAAGGATGAGGAGTACGGAGAGCGCAGTTTTTCTTGTCGGGATCTGGAAGGTCATCTTTGGACCATCGGCACCTACGATCCTTGGGAGAGTGCTGAAGATTAGCCGGGCGGCCAGCTCATTTGTCGCTGCCCGAGCACGTGGACATGCAAATGTGGGACGCTTTCTCCCGCGTCGGGCCCACTGTTAATCACAACACGGAAACCGTTTTTGAGTTCGAGCTTTCTTGCGACTTCGGCCGCGGCCAACAACAAGTCACCTAATAGCTCGCGATCACTTGCCTTGGCATCGAGTAAACGTGGCAGCGCTCGCTTCGGAACAATCAGGACATGGACTGGCGCCTGCGGGTTGACATCCCGAAACGCAACCAGGTTTTCTTTCTCCAGCACAATTTCAGCTGGAATTTCATGGGCGATGATTTTCTCGAAAATCGTCACGGTTTAACGAAGCGAGCACTTCAATTCGGGCAAATCTTTTGCCGCGGAAAGTTTTTCGCGAACGAAACAAACGATCTCCGCGCGCAGAACATCGCAAGCCCGAGACCATACACGCGTACCGCGCAGATGTTTCACGCAGGGATTGAGCGCGACCAGTTGCACCGAGGTCACCTGGGTTTGCAACAGCAGTTCCAGCCGGCGCGTTAACATTTCAAAAAACGCCAGTTCATATCCGCCTCCGGCGCTGTAAGCAATTTCGAACAATGAAATCGTTACTGGCGGCGGGGTGGGACTAAAGTGCGGTACGATTTCCTTGTAACCAATCACTTTCAAAACGTAGCGCACGGTTTGTGATAGCTGGTTGAAAGCAATAAAGCTCTCGTCATTCCGCAGACGAAGATAAAAGGCAATGCTTTCGGTCACGTGCTCGGTCAGCCACCAGCTGGGATAGCCCGCGTCGTTCGCCGCCCGCGTAATGGCTTCCCGCAACCAGCCGCGATCGAATTCGAAAAGCTGGCCGGTTTCAGCTTTCAAATAGGGAAATTCTTCCTTGAAGGCGACCATCTTTAGCGCTTCTCCGCGGGAAAAAGCTCTCGCTGCTGCGCGTTCGTTTTCACCCGGCGACCTAATGCCTGGATGGCGTCGACGAATTCATCGGCCTGCTCAAAGCGGCGATGGACCGAAGCGAAACGGAGGTAAGCGACTTCATCGATGTCCCGCAATTTTGCCATCACGTGGGTGCCGATCTGCGCTGAAGTGACTTCGCGTCCACCAGTCTCGATGTGGTGAATGATATCGTCGACCGCCTGTTCCAGCAGAACGAGACTGATCGAACGTTTCTCGCACGCCTTGGCCAAACTGTTGACCAGCTTGCGTCGATCGAAGGGCTCATGAGAACGATCGCGCTTGATCACGCGAAGATCGGTGCGCTCGATTTCCTCATAGGTGGTATAACGATAAGCGCATTTCAGACATTCGCGGCGGCGTCGAATGCTGAGGCCTTCCCGGGACTGGCGCGAATCGATCACCTTATCATCCCGCGACCCGCACTTTGGACAACGCATAGTGTCGGAGCACTCAGTATCACACAACAACTTGTGGCGTCAATGCGCGAGATCGACATTCCTCAGATTCGCTTTCGCGAAAGGGACGCGCCCCACGCCCCTACCCCTTGCAACCCGAAGAGCGGGTCTTCTTACGCAGCGGCCGCTTTGGGCGCGGCAACTTTCTTCTTGGGCTTTGCCTTTTTTTCTTCGAACTCGAAACCGACCTTTCCGTTTTCCAATTTCAGGTAAGCAGAAAAGGCGCGTCCTTTTTTGGAAATAAATTTGTGCAGGAGATCGGTTTTTCCTGTCGTAATGAGTTTCTGCACCTGTTCTTTTGGAATCTCGCGATGCAGGATGTTTTTACTGATGCGAAAGGTGCATGTCTTGGGCGTTGTGATGGCATTTTCGCAAGCGCACGAACGATCTAAAACGTAAACCTGTCCTTTGTGGCAGACCGGGCACAATCCCAGCGCTTCATGTTTTTCTGTGTCGATCTTTTGTTCGGCATCAAGGCCGTTCTCACCGAAATCGAATTGCGGTTTCTTTTCCGCCCCCAGCTTGACCAACGCTTCGAATGGCCGTCCCATTTTACTCCGGAAACCTTGCAGCGGCCCCACCCTTCCCTTTGCTAACAATTCGTGGACTTCCTCGGGTTCGAATTGCCGCGAGGCCATCGTCTTCCACATCAGCCAATCACAGTTTTGGCAGCGGAAAGTCTTGTAATCCTCCTTGATTGGGCCTCCGCCGCAGTTGGGACACTTGGCGTCGATGGTGGCGTATTCGCCCTCGATTGTCTCGCCGCGGAAATTGCGGACCCTTTCCACAATGTCGCGGGTCAGGCCGCGGATGTCTTCCATGAAATGCCGGCGATCGAGTTTCCCATGTGCCATTTGTTTGAGACGCGATTCCCATTCACCGGTCATTTCCGGTGTGCATAGAACATCGGTATGCAAATTTCGCAGCAGGGTGATCAAGGACAATCCTTTGGCGCTGACGATAAGCTCTTTTCCTTTGCGCTCGATGTAACCATCGTGAATCAGACCTTCGATGATTTGCGAGCGCGTCGCTGGAGTGCCGAGGCCGCGTTCGCGCATCGCCTCGCGCAACTCTTCGTCCTCGACCAACTTTCCGGCACCTTCCATGGCCGAGAGCAAGGTCGCTTCGGTGAACCGTGCCGGCGGCTTCGTTTCGTTTTCCTTGACCTCAACAGCAAGCACTCTGGCCGATTCGTTAGGCGCAACCGGAACGATCGCCTGATCGTCTTCGCCGCCTGCCTCTTTGCCGTAAACCGCGAGCCAACCCGGATCGACAATGATCTTTCCATCGGTTTTAAAGGGCTCGCCTTCGACTCGGGTAATGCGGGTGGTCACCTCGAATTGTGCCGCCGGATAAAAAACCGCGATGGTCCGGCGCGCGACCATATCGAAAATCTTTCGCTCAAATTCGTCGAGACGCGCAGGCGAAGCGCCCGTTGGAATGATTGCGTGGTGATCGCTCACCTTTGCGTTATTGAAGACGCGCTTGGTTGGCTTCACCCAATCGCTGTTCAATGCTTTCTTAGCATGTCGGGCCAATGTCGGGTCGTTAAAAGTCGACATCACTTTGCGGACCTGGGCGAGATTATCCTCCGGTAAATAGCGCGAATCAGTCCGCGGATAAGTTAGCACCTTGTGCTTCTCGTAAAGGGCCTGGGCCAATTGCAGCGTTCGTCGAGCGTGCAAACCAAAACGGTTATTCGCCTCCCGTTGGAGAGTCGTTAGGTCGTAAAGCAGGGGCGAAAGCTGAGTAGATGGCTTTTTCTCTTCGCTGACGACGCCGATCTTGCCTTTGCATTTTTGCTCGATTTCCGTGGCTCTTTCCCGGCCCCAAATCCGCTCCGCGCGCGCGTCTTCATCTCCATCTTTCTTAAAATTCTCATCGAACCAGCGGCCACGATAGCTTCCGGCCTCGACACCGAATTCAGCATGAACTTCGAAATATGGCCGTGGTTTGAATCCCCGGATTTTTTCTTCACGACCAGCCAGAATCGCCAGCGTCGGTGTCTGGACCCGGCCCGCTGCGGTCATTTGAAATCCGCCGCTGCGCGAGTTGAAGGAGGTCAAGGCCCGGGTGGCGTTGATTCCGACAAGCCAGTCGCTCTCCGCCCGGGATCGCGCGGCGTCGGCTAACGGTCGCATCTCCTGCTCGGAACGCAGATGCTCAAACCCGGCACGGATTGAGTCAGCCGTCATCGATTGCAACCACAGCCGGCGCGTCGGTTTTTTCCCTCCGATCCAGCGCATGGTGTTGCGAAAAATCAGTTCACCTTCACGACCGGCGTCACAGGCATTGATGATCTCAGTCACATCCGGCCGCTGGGCGAGTTTTTTTAGCAAGTATAAGCGGTCCTTGGTTTTTTCCTTAGGCACGAGATCAAAGTGGTCCGGCAACACTGGCAGGTTCTCGAGCTTCCACTTTCCGCGTTTCACTTCCGCGCCCTCTGGTGGAACCATTTCGACGACGTGACCGACTGCCGACGAGATGAGGTAGCGATCGTTCTCGTAGTGATCGCCTGATTTCTTGACGCCGAGAACGCGGGCGAGGTCAATGGCCACGCTTGGTTTCTCGGCTATGATCAGAGTCTTGGACATGAAAAGGGTGCAATCGAAGCTCAGCTTCGCCTGAATTGCAAATTGGTAAAAGCAAGACCCGGGCGAGATCCCGAATCAGACGGCTTATCCCAGCTTCACGAAATATTTGCCGGGCAACTGTTTAACGAGCCGTTTCAATTCCAGACGCAAAAGAACGGAAGAGACCGTCGGACTTGGCAGGTTGCATCTGGCTGCGATGGCGTCGATGGCGGTTTCGCTCGCTTCAATCGCATCATAGACGCTGCGCTCCGATTCTGATAATTCGGGCAACGGCCGCGTAGCAGCGGCGATCGGTTTTGATTCCGGCAAGAGAATTTGGAGATCATCCAGAATATCGGAGGCATCCATGACAAGCTTTGCGCCTTGCTGAATCAGACGGTTGGATCCCATCGCGCTCGGGGCATTGATGTGCCCCGGCACGGCGTAAACAGAGCGGCCCTGCTCGATCGCCTGGGAAGCGGTGATCAGCGCACCGCTATTCAAACCCGCTTCCACAATCAGAATCCCCTGGCTCCATCCGCTGATGATTCGGTTGCGCATCGGAAATGTCTGGCGATCGGGTTCGATTTCCATCGAGAATTCGGAGAGGATCGCGCCATTTCCGGTGCGGATTTTCTCGGCGAGTGCGGCGTTTTCCGGGGGATAAAGTCTCGACAATCCCGAGCCAATCACCGCGATCGTGCGACCTTTAGCCGCGAGAGCACCCTGATGCGCCGCCGTATCAATCCCACGCGCGAGTCCACTAATGACTGTCAAACCGGCGTAGGCCAACTGATAAGACAGTTTCTTAGCCGATTCCGTCCCGTAGTGAGTCGTCCGGCGTGACCCAATAATGCCAATGGCATGTTGATCGCGTTCCTGCACCTCGCCCCAGACGTAAAGCACGATGGGCGGCGAATGAATTTCGCGCAACGACTTTGGGTACCGCGGAGACTCTTGCGTAATCACGCTGGCACCAAAATCGGAAATTCTCTTTAACTCCGCACCCAGATCGACAATCGACTCCCAATTCAAAATCTGTTCCGCGACTTCGTTGCCAATACCTTCGATTCTGCGCAATTCATCACGCCTCGCGGTAAGAACGCGCTCCGGTTGACGAAACACTTCGAGGAGCTTGCGCAACCGAACCGGCCCCATCGTCGGCAACATGTTAAGCGCGATACAGGCTTCGGTGGAATTCATTTCGAGCTCTGGGCTGATACGCTAATACAGATGACTGACCAACACGGTTGACTTGTAGAGGCGCTCGTGCCAGGCGCCTATTACTTCGATTTCGGTGCTTGATACAAGCACCGCTACACCGTCGCCCGCAGCGGACTAAAATGGAATTTCGTCTTCGTCAGCCTCGGCAGCCGCAGCGGATTTCGGCGGTGCAACTGGTTTGCCGGCGCGTCCAGCGCGATCACCTTCATCGCCGCCATTAGCAGCGCCGCCACCGCGGGGACTTCCCAGCATCTGCATCGTTTCGCCGATCACTTTTAGCTTGCTCCGCTTTTGTCCGGACTGTTTGTCGTCCCAGGTGTCGAGCTGGAGCCGGCCCTCAATAAAAACCGGCCGCCCTTTTTTTAGATACTCACCGGCGACTTCCGCCGTGCGTCCCCAGAAAGTGACATCCACAAACGTCACCTCCTCGCGCTTCTCGCCGTTTTCCAATGTGTATTGCCGATTCACCGCAATTCCAAGATCCGCCACGGCGCTCCCCTTTGGCGTATAACGCACCTCGGGATCGCGGGTCAGATTTCCAAGCAGAATGACTTTATTAAAACTGGCCATGCCTCGTTTTAGCGAAGTTATTGTTCGGCCGCGACCTTTTTCGGAGTCTTTTCCACCTTTTCACTTTTTGGCTTCAGCCGTTGAAAATGCTGGCGATAAACCTCGGGATCGAGTTTGAATTTCGCCCGCAATTTCGCAATCAGCTGCGGATCGGCATTGAAAACGAAATTCACATAGTATCCCGCGTCCAATTCGCCGGCAGCGTAGGAAAATTGCCGTTTATCCATCTTTTGCACTTGCTCGATCTTCGCCCCTTCTTTTTCAAACTCTGATTCCAGCCGGTCGACCACCTCTTTCAGCGTGTCGTCTTTCCCTTGAGTATTGAGCACGAGCAGCGCTTCGTAACGATTCGTCATGGTTCTTGAATTTTGTTGAACGTGTTCATCGCGGAAACGACGCCATTGTCAACGGCGCATTTGATCGCTTCAACACCGCGTTCGATCGCCGATTTCACCAGCGGTCGTTCTTCTTCGAAAAACCGGCCCAGCACGTAATCGACCCCGCCGTCGCGGGGCGCTGCGCCAATTCCGATGCGCAGCCGCGGAATTTCTTCCGTTCCAAATTGCATGATAATTGACTCCAATCCGTTATGGCCGCCGGTGCCGCCGCTGGGCCGAATCCGAATGCGGCCCAGCGGCAGGGCCAGATCATCCAGAACCACGAGAATTTCCGGGGTCGCAATCTTGTAGAACTGCGCGATAGCGACAAGGGGGTACCCACTGCGATTCATAAAACTCATCGGCTTCGCCAACAAAGTATCGTCGTGTTTTGACGTGAGCGCGTCCCACCTGGTCGATTTCTCCCAGATTGATCCAAACTGCGCCGCAAGATGATCCACCACCACGAAACCGATGTTATGGCGCGTGCCCGCATATTCTGGTCCGTGATTCCCCAGACCAGCGACCAAACGAATCTTACTAGGATTAGTTTCGCCCAACGGCATTAGATTCGGCATCGTGCGACGAAGCGCTCGATCCACCAGCAGAATGCAAAACTATTTCTTGGCCTCTTTTTCCTTGGCTGCCGGAGGGGCTGCTTTCGCTGCACCGGTCGCCGCGGGCGTCGCTGCTTCGCCTTCCTCTTTCTTTTCCTTGATCACTTCCGGACCTGCCGCCGTTTCGGCGACCGCCGCTACCGGCTCTTCTTCAACGACCGGGGCCAGGACGGAGAACGCGGTAAGGTCGACTGGCGTTTTTGCAGTTACACCGTCAGGCAACTTGATGTCACGAACGTGAATCGAATCGCCAATATTTAACGCGGAAACGTCCACCGTAATCTTATCCGGCAGATCACGCGGCAGACATTCCACCGCCAGAACGCGCAGGCTCTGCTCGAGCAGTCCACCAAAATTCTTCACCCCATTAGCTATACCCGTCGCCTCGAGCGGAACATCGGCCTCGATTTTTTCGTCCATCGAAACAGCATGAAAATCAACGTGCAACACATCACCGCCCACCGGGGAATGTTGAATTTCCTGAATCATCGCCATGCGCGAGCTCTTCTCGCCGGCGATCTCGAGTTCTACCAGAATGTTTTCCCCGGACGCGTGACTGAGCATCACGTTGATGTCGCGACGCAAGACCTGCAGCGGCTGCGGCTTATCCTTGCCGCCGTAGACGATGGCCGGAATAATTCCGCGTCCCTTTAATTTGCGCATCGCTGAGCGACCCGTCGTTTCGCGGCGCTCCGCCGCCAGTTTTACTTGCTTAGCCATGTTTAACCTTTGTCATTATCGATTTTGAACAGCGACGAAACCGATTCATCATTATGAATCCGCTTCATCCCTTCGCCGAGAAGTTCCGAAACACACTGCACCTCGATCGGAAAACCTTCGATCCTGCGCACCGGCGTGCTGTTGGTCGTTACTAATTCCTTAATTTCCGATTTTTGCAACCGGGGGATAGCGATATCGACCAGCACGGCATGCGCAACCGCTGCATAAATATCGAGAGCGCCGTGTTTCTTCAAAATGGTGGCCGCTGAAGTAAGTGTGCCCGCCGTTTCGGTCAAATCGTCTGCCAGCAAAATATCGCAGCCCTCCACCTCGCCGATCACATACAACGGCTCCGTTTCAGTGGCGCTCTTGCGCTGTTTGGCCACGATCGCCAGGCCCGCGCCGAGCGCCTGCGAGTAGGCCGATGCCATTTTCAATCCACCTACATCCGGCGACACAATCACGGTTTGCCGCGTCAATTTTTGCCGAAGATATTTGATCAACACCGGCATGGAATAGAGGTGATCGACAGGAATATCGAAAAATCCCTGCACCTGCTGCGCATGGAGATCCATCGTCAAGACGCGATGAACACCGGCTGCCACCAGGAGATTGGCTATGAGCTTGGCCGTTATCGGAACACGCGGTTTATCTTTTCGATCCTGTCGTGCGTATCCAAAAAAAGGGATCACCGCGGTGATGCGATCAGCGCTGGCTCGTCGTGCCGCATCCACCATGATGAGCAACTCCATCAAATGATCGTTAGTCGGCGGACAGGTCGGCTGAATAATAAAAACATCGCGCCCACGAATGTTCTCTTCGATTTTGACATAGGTCTCGCCGTCGGGAAATGCGCTAATCGTAGCCTGGCCGAGCGGCACTCCAATGTAATTGCAAATGCGCTGGGCCAGCTCGCGGTTGGCCGAACCGCTGAATACCTTCATCTCCGGTTGAAGTGCGAACATAGGCGGGCGCAAGATTACGCGTGAGGCGAGACCGTTTGCAACACTGCGCCATCCGATTCGAAAAAAAAAAAACGGAGGCGACAGTTACTGTCGCCTCCGCCAAACACCGCAATATGAACTCGTGAAAACTATATGTCGCCCAACTGCCGCGCGTGACGTCGCCGCAAATATTGCGTGGCGAAGGCCAACGCAAAAAAACCGATAATAGAAAACAGCGCGTTCATCTCGGGAATGGGCGCGGCATTCACCAGCGCCCACTCTTCGAACCCAGCTTGGCTATTATCGGTATTACCGAAGTGCGCATATAAATAGACGAAGTCGCTCGTCTTGGTGCCGGCAAAATCAGACGTCGGGATATATGCATACATATCGCCGGAGCCGCTGCCGTGATTACGTGAAGCATCGAGGATGACGCTGTCACCGGAGCTAAAGGTGTAGCGCAAAGTTCCAAGCGAGCCAACGTTGCTGGTCGTCTGACTACCCACTTTGGAGGTATAAAATTGCAGCTGATCCAGCGATATTAGTGACTTGCTGCCGCCGGGTTCATTGACGTCCAGCAAAAGTTTGAAATAACTGGCACCACCTAAAGTGACTTGCGTGTTTTGGAGATCGCCAAATGTGAGATCATGCGTCCACGGTCCCGCTTTATCGTCAAACGGAGTGCCGCCAGATGTATTATAACCCTGTTCGACCGGCGAATTCTCCAGCCGCAAGAACGGTTGAATCACGCCAGTCCCGGTAGGCTGCGGGGTCGTGAAGACGAATTGCGCGCCGTTAATTGTACCGCTGTCATTGGATCCGGTGAGGTCAACAACCGTGGCGTGACCAACGGTTGTACAAATGATAATGGCGCCGATAAGAACGATGCCGCGAGCAATCATTTAGTCCCAATCCCACTGTCCGGCTTCCAACGCGCCTAAATAGCGTTTTAAGCTCGGTTTGCCCTATGATTCTCATAAATGCGTCGCAACGTCAACGCCAAATCTCATGCCAGCTCAGTCAAAAACGGCAATTTACTATTATCGCGGCCGGATTATTTCATAAAGCCAACGGTAACGTCGTCTTAGGATCAAGAGTTAGCTCGAGCGACGCAACATACTGTAATTTAGCCGTTTAGGACCAATCAATGCTTCGACAAGGGAGCGTCGAGGGGTATAACGCTTGCTTTCATAATTACTATGATTATGCGTGATATCCATAGGCAATCTCGCTCTGCCCACGGGTTTGAGCCAAGCTCCAAACCCGCCGTGCCCTCCCCTTCGCCCAGCCGGCCATGCTATGGGCTTACCTCGGCTATTCCCCCCGGAACAAGCTTTTCCAAGGTAAAAGTAGGTAGACCTTCCTCACACCGCGGCGGGTGACCCGTTCGCTCGAAAAGGAGAACGGTCGACACCCCCCGCCCCTCCCAGGCCGAGCACAACCTCGTTACTCTGACGAGCGAACACTTAGGATTGCGTATGGAACGTCGGAATCCCTGACGTGGCTTTCATGAGCTCCTCTGGTCGATTGAGCAGCGGCCACCAGAGTTGCGTTTGCACCGGACGGCGGCATAGTTCGCATCGTCTAAATGAACGCAGCCGAAACCATCCATATCGAACGGCCCACGACCGATTCGAAGATTTTCGCGCATACGCGCTGGGATATTGTGCCCGCGTTCGCCGGGTTATTTCACTTTTTCTACCTTCTGGCGATGTATTTTCTTTTCCCGTTCACCCCTCTCTGGGTAATGCTGATTATGGGTTTCGTCTACGCACTCATGATCAACGCCAATATCAATGGCGTCGCTCACAACTTCATCCATAATCCGTTCTTTCGGCCGGACTGGATGAACCGCATCTTTGGCGTGGTCGAATCGGTCGCCTGCTGCTTTTCGCAGACCTATTATGATGCGGTGCACATGCAACATCACAAGGGAAACGCCGATCGACCGGATGAGCATGGTGAAACCATCGATTGGATTTCTATTTACAAGCATGGTCATGACGGGGAAGCAGAAAATCCCTGGGGCTACGTCTTTCTCAGCTTCTTTCGCGATAATCCAGCAGCCATCAAACGCGAACTAGCCAAGCGGGGAAACGCCGATGTCCGCTGGGGCACGATCGAGCTCGCAACGTTTATTAGCGTGTTACTGATGATGGCCCTTATTGTTCCGACGAACCCGATTGGCTTTATCAACTGGCGTTACATGCTGTTCTTTCTTCCTTTTTTCTACTTGGGCCATTGCTTCAGCTACTTGAATGGCTACTTCCGTCACTATGGGGCTAACCCGGACAAACCGATCGCGTGGGGCGTAAGTAGCTACGGCAAGATTTACAACTGGATCTTCTTCTACAACGGCTACCACGCCGAGCATCATTTTCGTCCGAAAGTGCATTGGACGAAGATGGAGCAATTCCAGCGTCAGATCGCCGAATTACAGAAACGGGAAGGCGTCCGCGTCATCAATCGTGCCCATATGCTCGGCTTCCTCGATCCAAATTTACCTGTGCGCGGCAAACGTATCGGCGAAACCACGCGCGCCGTTTCCTAAGAGCAATATCAAAAATTGGCGAAGCTGCCATCGCACGGTCCGTCGGTTCGCTACGGAATTTTTCTCGTTGGAGTTGTCGCTCTCGGCACGACTTCGGCAGCGTTAGTCAGAATCCGCAGCGGCTTTGTTTACCCGCCATTCTTCGATCTTTTTCGCGCCTCCTTCTTTCTCCAATACGGTTTTTTCGCCGGTGCTATACTGGCGACCTTGCTAGCTCTTGCGTCGCGTTTCCATCTGCCGCGCGTAATTCAGTGGCTCTCTTATTTCGTCTTTCACGTCTGCCTCCTCTGGATCTTAAGTTGGGGCCTGGTTCATCGCGCTTTCGGAATTGAACTGAGCCTAGGCAGCGTGATGGATCTATTCGCACACCCGCAATCGATCGCCGAGGTCGGATTTACCAGTGCCGAGTTCGTTTCTACAGTGATCGGCGCGATTGCAATCGCTGTCCTGTTAGCCGCGATCAGCCTTGCGCTCGTTTCTCGTGTGACACAAAAGACCCGCGGGCTTTGGTCAGTCGCGTTGCTGATCGCTTTCCTATTCATCCACCTGCCGGTGCGCGCCTATTGCCTCTATCAAATCGATCGCAACCAGGCGGCCGTGCTCGCCTACGATGATTGCGTCGCCTGTCCGTTACGCTCCGAAACGTTGATTCCGCATTTGCGCAACACGCGTTTCGCCACGGCTGATCTCGCTTCTTCTGAAAGCAATCTGCGCTACTACGAAAAGGTAAAGGCGATGCCGCTGCCGCAATTGTCGCGCCGGCCGAATATCCTTTGGCTGAACATCGAATCGTTTCGTGCCGATGCAATCAACCCAGAATCGATGCCGAACTTGGAGCGGGAGCGGGAACGTTTCCAGATTCGCCTGCAAAACGAACATTGGAGCGGAGGCAACGCTACCCAGTTTGGTGTTTTTTCTATGCTGACCGGAGTCAGCGGACACCATTTCGCTAATTTTCAAAAATTCGCCGTTAAAGCACCATTTCTGCGATTACTACTCGCAAACGGTTACCAACTCTGTGGAGGAAAAGGGAGCTATTTTAGTTTCAATCAATTGAACGCTCTGCTTCCGGAGGGGATGAAATTGCCGGAAATCCGGCGTGGCAATCCCGCGAAAGAAGATCGATTAACGATTGATTATTATCTGCGCGAACGGCAATCACCGTCGGTCGGACCGAGATTTGATTTCATTCCGTTTGATGCCACACACTGGCCCTATTGGTTCCCATCCGAGCACGAGGTTTTTAAACCAGCTCCCCTGAGCCAGAACTCGCAGCATGTTTTGCGTTCAACCACCGACATGCAAGGGGTGCGCAATCGTTATCGTAACGCCTGCCATTTCATCGACGAACAGATCGGCCGATTGTTTGATGACCTTCAACGGCGCCACGAGTTCGACAAAACGATTATCATCGTGTTGGGAGATCACGGTGAAGAATTCCAGGAGCGTGGTCAACTTACTCATGCGGCTGTGCTGAACGATTTCCAGGGTCGAACTTTGTTGTGGATGCATTTGCCTGATTTGCCGCCGGCCAAAATTTCCCCGGCCGCACCGACCACTCATCTCGATATCGTGCCGACGCTCCTCTCCGCGCTCGGGTTCACTGAAGATATCCTTTTTACTCAAGGCCGATCGCTGCTCGAGCAACCGAAACGTCGCGACATTCTTGCGCTCTGCGAAAATGGTTTTCGCCAGCCGCTTTACCGAGCCCTCGTCACCCGTACTTACATTTCACGGTGGGCCTATCGTCCGCGCGAATATCTTTTCTCTGGAGTGCAACGGCGTGACGGAGAGCAAGTGTCGGGAGATGATTGGCTGGGCGAGGTCCGCTCACATCTTAATGAGGCGGCGCAAATGTACGAAGTTTTGCCGGACGTTTCACAGCCACCTCGAAAATTCGACGGACCGTGAATCCTTCAATCAGGAAGAGCTCCAGCTCGCGCGCAGCTTTTCCTTTTTCTGCTCACAATCTTCCTGAAGCCGACGCACGTCCGCCGTCAATTGTTTCTCAAGCGATTCCACGTCATCGAATTTTCCAGCGGCGGCGGCCTTCGTAATCTGGTCGGTCAGAAAAATTTTCCTTTCCGCAATCTTCGCGTTGAACGAGGAATCGATCTCCGCCAGTTCTGCCTTTTGCTCGGGGGTCAATGTTATAGTCGGCGAGCCTTTTTGCAGCCGTTCCATTGCCAGCTCGTAAGCGGACTTCATCCTCGAAACCGTTGCTCGTTGCGTTGGCGAAATCAATTTCTAAGTTAGATCTGTGGACCGAAAGATTCGTTTGATCAGTACCGACTTCGACGGCACTCTCGTCGCTCATGACAGCGATCCGGTACTCGATCCGGGCTGCATCGAATTGATCGGGCAGTTGCAACGTGACGGCGCGCTCTGGACGATCAACACCGGTCGCTCGGTCGAACTGCTCGAATCAGGTCTGCTCGATTTCGAATTTCCGATTCGACCTGATTTCATCCTAACCAGCGAACGCGACGTCTTCCGGCCATCGCACAATGGCGGCAAGTGGGAGCCATTCGGTGATTGGAACGATCGCTGTGCGCAGGCCCATGCGGAGTTATTCAATTCCGCCCAATCCGTCCTGACCGAGATCATCGATTTCGTGAACCGCAAAACCAAAGCACGCGTGATCTATCTCGGCGCTGCAGCCGAGGGCGTGGTTGCAACGAGCGAGGAAGAAATGGATCGCATCACGGAATTCGTCGAGCAGGTGCGAATCAGACAGCCCGAATTTAATTATCAGCGCAACACCATTTATTTGCGTTTCTGTCATGCCGATTACCACAAAGGCGCCGCTTTAGCCGAGCTGTCGCGGCTGATCAACATTCCGCGCGAAGAGATTTTCGCGGCGGGCGATCATCACAATGACGTTTCAATGCTCGACGGGCGTTTCGCCGCGATGCCGGCTTGCCCCGCCAATGCGATCGACCAGGTGAAAGATGCAGTGCGCTCAGCCCGCGGCTACGTGGCTGAGCGCGAATTTGGTGCCGGCGTTCGCGAAGCCCTGTTGCATTTTCTGAACGGAAATTCGTTGAAGCGTTAAAAAGTTGGAGGGTTGAAGCGGGGAGGTGCCAACCGCTTCAACCCTTCAATGCCTCAACTCCTCACGTTCCCCGCCACAGAAATTGGCAGCTCCGCGTCGGCCTCGATTTTGCCGGCGAACCGGTTGGTCATGTAGGTCATCATGAGGACCCAGAAAGCAAGGGCAAGGGCGAAAAGGGGAAATTGCAGCGCCAATGGGAGCGAATAGATAAGCGCCATTAGCGGGATCCAAACTGCCCAGGTCGCGACCAGCACCGGGAAGGCATGCTCGCGATAATATTGCCAGGTGAGCAGTGGCCGCAGTTTCGCGAAGGAATACCCGGCATTCTTCCACGCGTAACCCCAAATTCCGTAAGGCGCGGCAAAAAACGGATTGTAGCCGAATTGGTCAAGGCAGATTTTGACTGCCACAATTGGGACGCTGGCACGATCACCCAACCACTCCGCCAATGCCCGATACATCAGGTTAACGAGAAAGCCATCAAACGCCCAGAATGGTGCGTTAAAAACAAAATTGCGCGCATTTTGCAGTCGAATGCGACCGCGCTGAAAAAACACGATAACGAACAGCTCTGGTAACACCGCGCCCACGATTACTGACGCGATCAAGACGAAGGTGAGACCATGCCGTTGTTTGAAGTCAGCCAGCGCGTTCAGAAGCGCTGCGCTCGGCGGATGAAAATAGTAGGCGAGCAAAATCGCCAGCATCACGCTTTGAAGAACAAATGCTGGCGCTGCGTTTGCCTTCGCCGCCTCCCAACCAATCAGCCAGGGTGTTCGTCGGCGCGACATGCGCGCAAACTGGCCTGCGTCGGCAGCGCTTCAAGGCGAAAACGAGTTTGGATATAGTTTAGCGTCGACTGACTTCTCATTAACATCCTGCTTTAGCTGGGTGTTAACGACGCTTGAGCGCGGCCCAACCGCTAAAGCGGTTGTGGTAGCAGACTCGGCCACACACCTCGCTGAAGCGAGGTGTTAATGAAATAGGATATAGCACAGCAACGCTAAATACGTACGAGTTTGGGAATGGGACCAAGAAATCCTCGGTCGGCTGCATTTCGCCGGTAATCAGCTAAATTTCTGCGTGCACGTCGCTACCGTAACCGACATCAAATCGTTGCATCTCGACGAGCTGCGCGGGATCGCCGAGCCATCGTATCGTGCCGATCAAATCACCAATTGGCTTTACCAGAAGCGGGTACACTCTTTCGCCGAAATGACGGATTTGCCACAGGCTCTGCGCATGCAACTCGCAGACAATTTTTCCTTCGACAACATCGATACTTTGCGCGTCCTCGGATCCAAAGATACGACTCAAAAATTTCTCTTTCGATTGAGGGACGGCAATCTAATCGAATCGGTCCTGATTCCAGCATCACCCGCGCTCTACGGATCGCCCTCGGATCGTCGCACGATTTGCATTTCGACTCAGGTCGGTTGCGCGTACGGCTGCAAATTTTGCGCAAGCGGGCTGGATGGTTGGAAACGAAATCTGCGTGCGGATGAAATCGTAAATCAAATCATGATGGTCGAAGAAGCGTCCGGCGAGCGCATCGACAACATTGTCTTTATGGGCATGGGCGAGCCGCTGGCGAATTATGATAACCTCATGCGCGCGATTCAGATCATCAATGCGCCCTGGGGAATTGGGATTGGCGCCCGTCATATCACGATTTCGACGAGTGGATTGGTTCCACAAATTCGCCAATTGGCAGATCTACCCTTGCAGATTCGACTCGCGGTTTCATTGCATGGCGCCAGCGACGATGTCCGCAGCCGGATCATGCCGATAAATCGCAAGTATAACCTGAGCGCGCTCCTTGATGCCTGCCGCTATTTCACTTCACGGAAGAAGCAGCGGATCACATTCGAGTTTATTTTAATCGCTCAAGTAAACGATTCGGACGAACAAGCGCGTCAGTTGGCTAAACATGCGCGCGCCTTAGAGGCAAAAGTTAACTTGATTCCGTACAACAAAGTTGAAGGTCTGGATTGGATGCAGCCTTCCTCTGACCGTCAGAAAAAATTTCTCGCCGTGCTGCGCGCGGCCGACGTGCGTGCAACCCTTCGCCGAGAAAAAGGCGATGACATCGCCGCGGCCTGCGGGCAATTACGCTTGCAAACACAACGCGGTATGGCCACGCCTGCTCTCGAATCGAGCGGCTAAATCGATTGCGCCGCGCTGCAAGCTGGCGTCTATTTCTCGCATGGCCGGATTCGATCACCAGCCGGAAGGCGCTTGGGACGAATACGATTGGGAGCGTTTTCTTCAGCAACAGGACCATAAGACCGAGAAATACATGGATTTGCTAGAGAAGTATTTGGATGATCCAAATCGCGACCAGATTATTGCGCGTGAAATGGGTTGGACCCAGCTGCTGGATGGCCGCGACTGGACGCAGGAGGTGGACGCATTGCTGGAGGAAGAGGAGGAGGAAAAACCGACGCCAGCCGATTCCTTCGAAGAGCACAGCCTTTATCGCGCCGCCTTTGCCCTAACCGTCTGGATCGATCATATGTTCGATCAGGACGCGACCCTGCAAAACGAGCCTTCAGCGGTAAAACTGGCCACCCACGCCGCTCTGGCGAGCGCAAAACTAGCCGCCGCCTTGAGCGGCGAAGATGTCGATGAAGTCGGAATGACGATCGCGTATTTGAAACGTGCGCTAAAAGCGATCACCCTTTCGATGGACGCGGCCGCCGCGCTCCTGCGCGAGAAGCGGATCGCGGCCACCCAGCATGCGGTCCTTTTGCAGCGACTTTTCCAGGTGCGCGACGGGATTATTACGCTAATCGGGGAATATCGCTGCGAGTGGCGCCGGCGCTTCGGCTCTGAAGGCTTTCAGGGTTGAATGAATTAAATCGGCGCCCCTCCGTCCAATTATGCAAACGGAAGCGTCTGTGGCTCAACCCGATGTCTCCGAACTGGAACTGGTAAAACAGTGCCAGCGGGGTGACAGCACGGCATTTGACGAGCTGGTAGTACGCTACCGAACCCGAGTTTTTGGAATGATCTACAACATGGTTCATAACGAGCAGGATGCCTGGGATCTTGCCCAAGACGGTTTCGTAAAGGCGTGGAAATCAATCGATCGCTTTCGCGGGAAGTCTTCATTTTATACCTGGCTCTATCGCATCGTGATGAATGTGACGATCGATTGGCTTCGCAAAAAACAAGTCAAAGGAGGCGGGACAGAATTTGATGACAATGTTCAATTACGCGAAATCGATCCGGCCTCGAAAACCGTTCCGCGATCCGAGCCGCTGCCCCACCAGCGAATGGAAAGGGGCGAAGTGCGAGCAAGGATCGATCAGGCGATTGCGCAACTTTCGCCGGAACACCGCGCCGTAATTTTGATGAAGGAAACCGAAGACATGCAATATCACGAGATCGCGGAAGCGCTTGGTTGTTCCATCGGCACCGTGATGTCGCGACTATTTTATGCGCGCAAAAAACTGCAGAACCTATTGAGGGATGTTTATGAAAACGTTTGAGGAAAAGTGGACGGCCTGGATCGACGACCAGCTAACGGGTCGTGAACTCGAGGAGTTCCTGACCTCGCTCCCGGATAGGACTGCGGCTGAAGCGGAAAAGCAGAGCGCGAAACAAGTCGGCTCCCTTTTGCGCGAGCAAGCGATGGCGCTAAGCAACGCTGATTTCTTCAGCCATCAATTACGGGAACGTTTGGATCGTGAGAAGGCACCGATGCGATCGGAGGCTGACGCGATTCAGACCGGCTGGTGGACGATTCGACGGCTGCTTTGGGGCGGTATCACTTCGCTGGCGGTCTTCGCGATCTGCACAGTGGTGGTTTTTCGTGAGAAGACGCCCTCGAGTCGGTCCCAGTATCTGACCCAGATTTTGGGGGCTCAGGTTGATCCGACCGTAAGTCCGAACGCGACCATTTCGATGTTCGAGAAAAAGGACGATCACGTGACCGTGCTTTGGGTGGATGGTCTGCAATCGCTGCCGCCCGAATATGCGGCAAAATAGAAATGAGACCGCGTCTTCTGTTACTGGTCGCGATTCTCTCCGTCGCGCTTAGTAGCGGGGCAGCGTCACTTCCAGAACAAACAGTCTGGAGTGGATTAATTATCGCAACGAATTCGCCACCAACCGAACCGACGCCGGCGGAAGTAACCCAAATTGAAGGAGCGCTGCGAAAACTTTTTGGCTATTCCCAGTTCCAACTTATCGGGGAAGCGCGCAAGACGTTAAAAACCGGCGAAGAAGATTGGCTCGCGAGCAGCAAGTATTTCTCCCTCCATGTCGATTCCCGGGGCGAGAAAGCTGATGCCTATGTTCTCAATCTAAAACTTTTTCAGGAGCAAAAGCTATTGCTGGAAACCAAAGCCAGATTGAGCAAAGCAAGCCCCCTGATCATTCGCGGTCCGCAGGTAGGCGACGGTCAGCTTGTCATCGTGCTGATAGTACAGTAAAGCGTCGGCGCGATTTTTTGCGATCATCTGTCTCTAAGTCGTCTCATTAGCCGAGAAAACCGCAATCGAGCGTTGACGTTCGCAAATAGTTCAGTTAGCGGCGCCGATCGCGGATTGGTAGCGCACGCGTCTCGCGTGTTGGTTTCGGCGTCACGCCGAAACGGGCTTTCCATAGCGAGTGGCTTGAATGGTTGATGGGGCGTCGCGAAAAGTTCGCGAAAGCGGGACTTTCGGCAGCACATGAGACGCGTGAGCTACTCAGAATCACACAAAACGCTCGATTCGCACTGATCATCGGCTCTTCCAGAAACGTGACAGCTTTAAGCCGTCACGTTCGCATGGCCAATTCCGGCTTTCGGATTTATGCAATGGCTTATAGTGCGCGGATGCGTTTCTTTGTTCTGGTTTATCTTGTTGCCGCTGTGACTTCTCTTCACGCCAAAACGCCTTTCGATTTCGCCAGCACACCGGGAAAATTGCCGAAACAGCTCCGTCCGACTGAGTACGCGATTTGGTTTAAACCCGATCTCAAAAAGCTCACGTTTTCTGGCCGCGAGGTTGTGAAGCTAAATGTCGAGCAATCGACCCGGCAGATCATTTTGAATGCGCTCGATCTTACGGTTAGTGCCGCGGAAGTTGACGGCAAAGCTGTCCCCAAAACAGCAATCAATTTCGATGGCAAAGCCGAGCTGCTGACAATTGCGGCGCCTGAAGAATTAGCGCCGGGCGAGCACACGCTCGTGCTCAAGTTCGACGGGAAGATCAATCAATTCGGCCGCGGTCTCTTCTACGCCAAATATCAGGAGCAACGTACAGGGGCGAACAAGATGTTCCTCGGAACACAATTCGAGGCCACCGATGCGCGGCGACTTTTCCCCTGCTGGGATGAGCCGGTTTTTCGTGCGCGTTTTCATTTAACCGCAGTCGTCCCGGAAAATTGGATGGCGGTTTCGAACATGCCGATTGCCAGCGAAAAAAAAGTCGCGGGCAGTCGCGAAGTGGAATTTCAACCAACGCCCTCGATGTCCAGTTATTTGAATGTTTTTTGCGCAGGCGAGTTCGAAGCGATTGAATCGGAAGTGGACGGCGTAAAGCTGCGCATCACCACCACAAAAGGCAAAGCAGAGAGCGCGCGTTATGCACTGGAAGCTACCGCCCAGATTTTGCATTATTACAACGAATACTTCGGGATTCCTTATCCCCTGCCAAAGCTAGACCAGCTTGCGATTCCGGGCGGATTCGGTGGTGCGATGGAAAACTGGGGCGGAATTACCTACTACGAAACGGCGCTGTTATTTGATCCGGCAAATTCATCAGCTGGCACCAAGCAACGCGTTTACGAAGTGATCGCACACGAGGTCGCCCACCAATGGTTCGGTGATCTCGTCACCATGGCGTGGTGGGACAATCTCTGGCTCAACGAAGGGTTCGCTTCCTGGATGGGGACGAAATGCACCGCTCATTTTAATCCGCAATGGGAAGTCTGGCTGGAGAAAAGCGTGCCACGCGATCCGGCCCGGCGAATTGGTATCGTCAAGGAAACAGCGATGGAAGGCGATGCCCGCGCCACGACTCACTCGATCCAGCAGAAAGTCGCCAACGAAGCCGAGGCCAACAGCGCGTTCGACGATATCACTTATAAAAAAGGACAGTCCTTTCTGCGCATGCTGGAAAGCTTTCTGGGCGAAGAAACCTTCCGGGATGGAATTCGGCGCTACATGCAAGCCCACAAATATTCCAACTCCACCACGGCTGATTTATGGAATGCGCTGAGGGAAGCCTCCGGCAAGCCCGTTGTCGAAATTGCCGCCGGCTGGACCGAGCAGCCTGGTTTTCCAGTGGTGAATGTGAAACGGGAAGCCAATGGCAAGGTCGCGCTTTCGCAAGAGCGTTTCACCATTAATTTTCACGACAATACGGGGACGACTTGGAAAATTCCCCTCACCTATTTCATTGATGGCCAGAGCGCGCCGGCCACGCTTTTGATGTCGGACAAAACGGCGACGCTTGAAGATGTTCCTCCTGATCGCGCGCTGAAGCTGAACGTTGAAGGGGCGGGCAACTATCGCGTGGCCTACGATGACCAGTCGTGGAACCTGCTACTCGCGAGTTTGCCTGGGATGAACGTGCCCGATCAGGTGAATTTGCTGAGCGATGCGTGGGCGTTTGTTCAGGCCGGTCACCAACCCTTGAGCTTTTACACTGGTCTGGTTGGTCGGCTACCGGCGAGCACCGCGCTCGGCGTTCGCGACCAGATCGTCAACGTCTTTGATTCAATCAATCACCTTCTTGCCGGCGCACGGGAGCAGGAACAATTCCGGCACTATGCGCGGGGAGTTTTGCGACCCACTCTCGATACGCTCACCTTCCAGCCAAAGCCCGGCGAACCAATGACAGCTTCGTTGTTGCGCGCAAGTCTGGTCCAGGAACTCGGATTGTTGGGCGACGAAGAGGTCATCCAAATGTGCCGGCAGAATTTCGAGAACTACTTGAAGGACCGCACGAGCGTTCCGGCCGATCTGCGGCCGCCAACCTTTGCCATTGCCATGCGCTACGGCGACGCGGCTATCTTTCAGAAGTTGCACGAGCTCGGTTTGAAAACAACGAGCACCGAAGAAAAACAAAATTACTATGACGCGCTCGCCTTTACTACCGATCCGAAGCTGATCCAAAAATCGTTAGCCATTGCCTTGACGGATGAGCTCCCCACCAGCCGGGCTGTTTTTATGGTTTCGAAAGTTGCCCGGGAAAGCGACCGGCCGGACCTCGCCTGGGAATTCGCCAAAAAAAATCTGAAACCGTTGATTGCAAAGGTCGATGCGCTCAACGCCAACAGCTATCTTCCGAGCCTTTTCACTTTTTTCTCCGATCCAGCCCGAATCGAGGAGCTAAAAGCGTTTGCACAGAAGAATCTCTCGGAACCAAGCCGAAAGCCAGTTGAGATCGCTTCGGATGAAATTCTGTTCCGCGCCGATTTCCGCAAACGCTTGATCGATCAGATCGACCCGCTGCAATAACGTCATCCCTACCGTAGTCGAGGAATCCCATCGCGAAGCTTTAAGGTTATCGCGGGATCCATCGATCGCGGTCGGGATGACGGGAAGCGAGTGACGCCTATCGCGGCACCGGATTTTCTGGCGCAGTGGGCGAAGGCGAAATTGGAATTCCCATTTTGGAAGCGGCGATCATCGCTTTGGCCTGTTGCCAGCCATACCAGGCGCGGCTCAAGACGAAGAAGCCAAGCACGACCCACCACCAGCCTGCCGAGGAGCCCGCCAGTCCGACCATTAACCCAACAATTCCAATCAACGCACCTCCCAGCAGACCGATCACACTTGCGATTTGGAGACTTCGAATTTCACCGAATGGAAACCAGAGCAAGCCCCGCACGATTTGTCCGCCATCGAGTGGAAAGACCGGCAGGAGATTGAAGCCGAGAAGGAGGGCGTTGATGAAATTCAAATGACGACAGAAAATCGCGGCGTCGCTTCCGGGCATTGAAGCTTGCGCCATCAGCGATACGAATGCGAGCACGGGAAGGAGGATGACGTTCACAAGCGGACCCGCAGCGATACTCCAAAGATAAGCGCCAGGCCGCCGTGGTGGATTGACAAAGGCGATACCTCCCAACGGCCAGAGCACGATCCGATTTGCTACTCCCCCAACCTGGCGACAAGCAAGCGCATGTCCAAATTCGTGAATGAGCACGATGACAAACACGGAGATGTATTCGAGCACGCCCCAGACCGGCGATTCGTAACGTCGCACGTAATCGGTCATGAAGATCGCCGCAACCAGGAACCAGCTGTAATGAAGAAAAACTTCGATCCCCGCAAAGCGAAAAAGACGAATGGCGCCGGTTCGCATCGAAGTTACTTCGCCGAAATTGGGTCCGTTGCAAACCGCCTAAAGCGTTACGTCGCTTTGCGGAGTTTCCGGTGTGATTAATAACCGCATCGGAATCATAGCCGACTCGAAAAAGCCATGACGCTTGAAGAAGGCCTGGGATTTGATTTCCGGACGATCGGTTAACAAGGTGATGCGGAGGAAATTTTTCTTGCGAGCAAAGTCGATGGCGTATTCGAGCAATTGCGAGCCGTAACCATGATCGCGAAACCCTTTGTGAATGACGAGGTCCTCCAACAACATGACGAAGCCGCCTTCCGCTGTGCTGATGGTGAAGAGCAAATTAATCATTCCAACGATGGAATGATCCCGCCGGAGAACAAAAACGCGCCCGCGGTTCGGCTGTTCGAAAATCAATCGCAAGCCGCGTAATTGTTTTTCCTTGTTCGGCCGGAAATCGCTCTCTTCACTGAAAAGCTCGCCGAGCAGATCGGACAATTCGTCCAGGTCTTCGGCCGTCGCCGGCTCAATGACGACATGATTCATTGTGGGTTTATCATCGAAAAAGCGGGCAGTGGCAACTCGCGGTTTTGCCATCAAAACGTGTAGCGGCGTTTATCTCAAACACCGAACTACCACTCTAGGCGCTCGCTACACGAGCATTAACAACTGTCGTTGACAACGGCAGCCTGATTTCTACCTTTCCCGTCCACGTTTACCGTGAGCAAATGAAACGCACCTATCAGGCATCAAAACGAACGCGCAAACGCCAGCATGGTTTTCGTGCGCGCATGAAAACAAAGGGTGGCCGTGCCACTCTCGCGCGCCGGCGGCAACGAGGCCGCAAACGTTTGCTGCCCAAAGGTGTGGAGCATCATTACGCGCGTCACACGCAAGCGTGAGTCGCGCTGAACTCTTGATTGTAAGCGCACGGATCGCCTCAGCTGCGTTTACTGGAGAAGATATTTGCGCGGCCCCACTGCCGGGCAGGATCTGGAAACCGTAAATAAGGGAGAATAATGGCTAACGAAGATATGATTGGAAGCAGTGTCGGGGGAAGCAGCGCCCGGAATAAAGGGGCACACAGCGAAGAGGCATGGCACACGGCCGAAGACTTGAAATCAGCGGCGCCAGTGGCGAAAGATTATGCTGAAAAAGCCGGCGCGGTACTCGACGAAGCCAAAGAGCGTGTCCGGACGCTGCGACAGGACGGCGAGGATTATGTGCGCAAAAATCCGATGAAAGCGGTTTTCACTGCGCTCGGCGTCGGTTTCGTGCTGGGTCGCGTCTACAAACACTAAACCCGCACTGAGCTATCGAGAGACACACAGCCGGACGCGGCACTGCTATCACACGCAAGTTCCACTAAGACATAGTCGGGATTCGTTTAGGGTTGCTCGGGAAGTAGGTGGCGGGGTTCTTTGATCCTCATAATCGTACCTCACCACCGAGTTAGTTTATTTGCCAAATACTTTCTTCACGTCTCCGACTTTCCGTTCCACTTTGCCGGCGATCTTTTCCGTCGTGCCACGGTCCTCTAAATTGGGATTTCCAACCGCCTTCCCGGTCTCTTCTTTCACTTTGCCAGCAACCTCTTTTGCCGTGCCCTTCACTTTGTCTGTTGCGCTTGAGTTCATGCTACTAATTCGCCGGCGATCGTGTTTTGGGCTGTCCCGGCTGTGTGACTGAATTTGCCGCGTTTCTCTCCTGTTTGTTGTGATCGCGCTCTTCTTTTAACAGTGAGCGTCCTTATAAACTTTTGGGCATCCGTCAGTTTGCCTTCTGGAGACCCAGAAAAATTGGAAACGCAGAGGCGGATAGGCAGGCATTCATGAGCTACCGAGCACCCTTCTTGCTCGGAGGGGAAAGTTGTGCGATCAAGTTGGGCTTTGCCAGCGACTATGGCGGGTGAATTCTTACGGGTTTCATCGGGCGGAAAGATTAGCTTAAGCTTCTGGTTCCTGACTCGATCATGAAAAAAAACACCCCCCCCTCTCGGCGGGCCGCTACCAACGGTTCGCGTTCCGGCATTCACGAAGGCGACAACGGTCAGCTGCTGAGAGCCTTGATGGCGTTTAAGCGCGGCGATTTTTCGGTGCGATTACCCGATGACTGGACCGGCGTTGCCGGGAAAATCGCGGATACGTTTAACGAGGTTATCGCCAAAAATCAGCGACTGACGATGGAACTCGATCGAATCGGGCGTGCTGTTGGCAAGAAAGGGCGCATTACTCAACGCGCCTCGTTGGGGGACGTATCGAATTCATGGGCAGACGCGATCCGGTCCGTCAACGGGCTCATTAGCGATCTGGTTCATCCGACGAGCGAAATGGCGCGAGTCATCGGCGCCGTTGCAAAGGGTGATCTCTCCAAAACGATGGCAACGGACATAGAAGGTCGGCAACTGGAAGGAGAATTTTTGCGAACGGCCAAAATCGTGAACACGATGGTTGATCAACTGGGCGCTTTTGCTTCCGAAGTAACCCGCGTGGCGCGGGAAGTCGGCACGGAAGGAAAGCTGGGCGGACAAGCGAAAGTGAAGGGCGTGGCCGGGACGTGGAAAGACCTCACGGAGAACGTGAATTTGATGGCAGGAAATTTAACTGCCCAAGTGCGCAACATTGCGACCGTGACGACGGCTGTGGCGAACGGCGACCTGACGAAGAAAATCACGGTGGATGTGAAAGGTGAGGTTCTCGAGTTGAAGGACACGGTAAACGTGATGGTCGATCAGCTGCGTTCGTTTGCGTCGGAAGTAACGCGCGTGGCGCGCGAGGTGGGTTCGGAAGGAATTCTTGGCGGCCAGGCACGAGTCGAGGGCGTTTCCGGTACTTGGAAAGATCTTACTGACTCGGTGAATTTCATGGCGCGAAATCTCACCGGCCAGGTGCGAAACATCGCCGGAGTAACAACCGCTGTCGCGACGGGCGATTTGTCGAAGAAGATCACGGTGGATGTGAAAGGTGAAATTCTCGAGTTGAAAAACACCATCAATACAATGGTGGATCAACTCAGTTCATTCGCGTCCGAAGTTACGCGTGTCGCACGTGAGGTTGGCACGGAAGGAAAACTCGGAGGTCAAGCGCAGGTAAAGGGTGTCGCCGGAACCTGGAAAGATCTGACTGATTCAGTGAATTCAATGGCCGGCAACCTAACAGCGCAAGTGCGCAACATTGCAAACGTCACGACTGCTGTGGCTAATGGCGACTTGTCGAAAAAAATTACGGTCGACGTGCGTGGTGAGATTTTGGAGTTGAAAGACACAATCAACACACTGGTGGATCGATTGAGCTCATTTGCATCAGAAGTGACCCGAGTAGCGCGCGAGGTGGGAACAGAAGGAATTCTAGGCGGTCAGGCCGAAGTGCGCGACGTCGCCGGAACGTGGAAAGATTTGACCGAGTCGGTAAACTCGATGGCCGGCAATCTGACTGGCCAGGTCCGTAACATCGCAGACGTCACAACCGCCGTAGCCAACGGCGACTTGTCGAAGAAGATCGCGGTCGACGTAAAGGGCGAAATTTTGGAGCTGAAGAACACGATTAATACGATGGTTGATCAACTCAGCTCATTTGCCGCGGAAGTGACACGTGTCGCGCGTGAAGTAGGCACGGAGGGGAAGCTGGGCGGACAAGCTGATGTCCACGGAGTTGCCGGTACTTGGAAGGACCTTACCGATAGCGTGAACTTTATGGCCGGCAATCTGACTGGCCAGGTCCGTAACATCGCAGACGTCACGACCGCCGTGGCCAACGGTGATTTGTCAAAGAAGATCACCGTCGATGTAAAAGGTGAAATTTTGGAGCTGAAGAACACGATCAATACGATGGTTGATCAACTGCGCTCATTTGCATCAGAAGTGACCCGAGTAGCGCGAGAGGTGGGTAGCGAAGGAAAACTTGGCGGACAAGCGGACGTGCGTGGAGTCGCTGGAACGTGGAAAGATCTAACCGATTCGGTAAACACAATGGCCGGCAATCTCACCGGTCAGGTGCGCAACATCGCGGACGTCACGACGGCGGTCGCGCGTGGGGACCTCTCGAAGCAGATCACGGTCGATGTGAAAGGCGAGATCTTGGAGTTGAAAAACACGATTAACACGATGGTTGATCAACTCAGCTCGTTTGCGGCAGAAGTGACCCGCGTGGCCAGGGAAGTGGGTTCAGAAGGACAGCTCGGCGGTCAGGCCCAAGTCAAAGGGGTTGCTGGTACCTGGAAAGATTTAACTGATTCGGTGAACTCGATGGCCCGTAATTTGACCGGACAGGTGCGCAATATTGCCGAGGTCACGACGGCAGTTGCGAACGGCGATCTGTCGAAAAAAATCACGGTCGACGTGCGTGGTGAGATTTTGGAATTGAAAGACACGATCAACACCATGGTCGATCAATTGCGCTCGTTCGCTTCAGAGGTTACGCGCGTGGCGCGCGAGGTGGGTTCGGAGGGATCGCTCGGCGGTCAGGCGCGGGTCGAGGGCGTTTCTGGAACATGGAAAGATTTGACGGACTCGGTCAATTTCATGGCGTCGAACCTGACCACTCAGGTGCGAAACATTGCTGCCGTTACCACTGCGGTCGCGAGCGGCGATTTGTCGAAGAAGATCACGGTTGATGTAAAGGGTGAGATCCTTGAATTGAAAAACACTGTCAATACGATGGTGGACCAACTTAATTCGTTTGCATCCGAAGTGACTCGCGTAGCCCGCGAAGTAGGCACAGAAGGCAAACTGGGCGGTCAAGCAGTGGTTCAGGGCGTGGGTGGGACGTGGAGCGATTTGACCGACAGCGTGAACTTCATGGCCGGCAACCTTACTAATCAAGTCCGCGGGATTGTTAAGGTCGTCACCGCTGTCGCCAAAGGCGATCTTAAGCAAAAGCTGTTGGTCGAAGCCAAGGGCGAAATTGCAGAGCTCGCGGATACGATCAACAGCATGACCGATACGCTGGCGATTTTCGCGGATCAGGTAACGACAGTAGCGCGCGAAGTAGGTGTTGAAGGAAAACTCGGCGGTCAAGCGAATGTGCCGGGCGCCGCCGGAACGTGGCGCGATTTGACAGACAACGTGAATCGCCTGGCCGCGAATTTAACAACTCAGCTTCGCGCGATTGCTGATGTGGCGACGGCTGTCACCAAGGGTGACCTGACCCGTTCGATCCAGGTGGAAGCCCGGGGCGAGGTAGCTTTCGTGAAGGACAACATTAACGAAATGATTCGCAATTTGAAAGACACCACATTGCGAAATGAAGAGCAGAACTGGTTAAAAACGAATCTCACCAGATTCACGCGCATGCTGCAAGGCCAGCGAGATTTGCTGACGGTGGGCAAATTGATTCTGTCCGAGCTCGCTCCACTGGTTTCTGCGCAACAAGGTGTCTTATATATTATGAATAGCTCGGATGAGGAACCGGAGCTCAAGCTTCTCGCAAGCTATGCAGGTCGCAACGGCGACGGAGTCAAAACTCATTTCAAACTCGGCGAGACTATGGTCGGGCAAGCGGCGTTGGAAAGGCGAAGCATTCTCCTGACGAACGTGCCCACCGACTACGTTAAAGTCAGCTCGGGTTTGGGCGAATCGCAGCCAATGAATATTGTCGTCCTTCCGATCTTGTTCGAAGGAGAGGTAAAAGCGGTGATGGAGCTCTCCTCACTCGATCGTTTCAATTCGACTCACCAAGCCTTTCTCGAACAGTTGACAGAGAGTATCGGCATTGTGCTTAACACCATTGAAGCCAACACGCGGACGGAAAATCTTCTCAAGCAATCGCAGTCCCTCGCGAGCGAACTGCAAAAAGGTCAGCAAGAATTGCAGAAGACCAACCAGGAGTTGCAGGAAAAAGCGCGCTCTAATCTCGCGAAAGATCAGTTTCTCGCCATGCTCAGTCATGAATTGCGGACGCCGCTTACACCGGTGATCGCCTCGGCCTTGGAGCTGGAGGGCGAGCCGGCCTTGCCCGAGAACATTCACGAATCACTGCATATGATTCGCCGCAATGTCGAGTTAGAGGCGCGGCTGATCGACGATCTGCTTGATTTAACACGCGTTAGCAAAGGCAAAGTTCAACTCAATTTCGAAGTCGTTGACGCCCACAGCCTCTTACACAACGCCCTGGAGATTTATCAGAGTGAAATTGTCCGGAAGCAGTTAACACTCCGACTGGATCTGGCCGCGCAAAAGGTGCATCTCCGCGCCGACCCGGCGCGATTGCAGCAGATCTTTTGGAACCTGATCAACAACGCGGTGAAATTTACCCCCAAAGACGGGCAAATTCATATCTCGACGGGCAATGATTCGGACGAACAATTCCATGTAGAGATCGCCGACACCGGACTTGGAATTGAGCCGGAGACTCTGCCAAAGATCTTCGATGCGTTCGAACAGGGTACCAGAACCCAGTTCGGTGGTCTCGGTCTTGGTCTGGCGATCAGCAAAAACCTGGTCGAAGCGCACAAGGGATCGATTACGGCAGAAAGCGCTGGCCGTAATAAGGGCACCAAGTTCAGCCTCGCTTTTCCCACGTGCGAAAAGCCGGACCGAGATGCGGTGCCGACCGTTAGACGCCAGGCTTCGCAGCGTCAAAGCATGCGCATTCTGCTGGTCGAGGATCATGAAGATACTAACAGGTCGCTGACCAACCTGCTGCGGCGGCGCGGATACTATGTGCAATCCGCTGCGAGTCTCCAGTCCGCGCTCGAGTTAAGTGCCAAAGAAGAGTTTGATGTGTTGATTAGCGATTTAGGTTTGCCAGATGGGAGCGGAATTGAGCTAATGCAGAAACTGAGCTCTGCCCGCCCGCTCGTTGGAATCGCTCTGACGGGTTTTGGGATGGAAGAAGATATCCGAAAGACCCGCGAGGCCGGATTCAAGTATCATCTCGTCAAACCGATTGATCTGACTAAACTCGATCAGCTTATTCAACAAAGCGTCGCCACGGATTCGCCCGTGTAAAGCGCGTTACCAAAAGCGCTAAAGCACGAATATACATCTTCCAACCGCATTTACCTGGGAGAAAGCTACTTGCACCGTTAGCTCAATTGGCAGTAGCAGCTGACTCTTAACCACGTTGTTTGCCTCGTGAATGCCCGGCTGCTCCAAAATAAGCTACACATTTTTCCACTCACGGGGGAGCACCGCCTTTAATGGGTGATGCGACAGCGCTGCCAGCCGCGTTTGAAAGCTTCAACGGCTTCTACGCACGATATCCGAATTACATTCTTACTAATCCCGTTCGCAACCTTGTGGCGCTCGCAATTATCGCGGTCGCGGCATTAATTTTCATCGTGTGGGGAGTGCGCCAGTTGCTGCGCAGCCGACGGCGCGCTCGAGCGTCGAAACTGTAGAGACAGCCGTGTCAGCTGCGGTTATGATTCGAACGGGAGGCGCCTGCGCCGCGATCTAGGTAACATATCGCCGGCGGCGCACCACGTTGCGTCGCTTTAGTTCGGCAGAGAAGTTCCGAAGATTCAATTCCTGTTACTTGTTAGGTCCGATCTGCTCCGGACCTGAGAGGAGCTGCTGGAAATCAGGACGGTTACGGATCGGATCCCAGACCGGGTCAATCTTCAAAGCAGCGATGGACGCTGCCCCGCCCGCCGGGATTGAGAGCAAACGTCGAAGCCTCTTAATGGCTTCCTCAGGTGCGCCCGCACGTGCCTCGATTTGCGCGAGCCCGACCTGGAAATTTGCACCAGCCAGAGCATCCTTTTCGATGGAGATTGTATCCGCCGCTTGTCTTGAAAGGCGCAGCGCATCGGCATTGCGTCCCAGGGCGAGGTAAACCCAAGCTAGCTCCGTCATCGTGAAAGTGTCATCCGGTCGCTCTCTGAATCTGGCCTCGAGTAACGGCAGCGCTTCTTCTCCCATTGATTTGGCTGCCTCAGGCTCTCCCGCCAGCACGCGAATGGCGACACGCCCGGCAAGCTGTTGAAGATGCGTGCGATCGTCGTTGACCACCCTCTTCTCGACAGCTTGAAAAGCATCGGTGAAACGTCTTTGGGTCACGTCCAGGTAAGCCGGCCAACCAATGACCGCACTAATGTCGCCGGCTCCGGTAGCGCCACGGGGGCCGGCGGCGCCGCCAGGGATGCCCTTGATCACCTCTGGAAAATCATCGAGTGCTCGCCGGGCCGAGGCGACATCGCCCGTCGTGGCAAGGCGAGTCAAGACAAGGAACATCGCTGCCTGCGTGTTGTGCGGATCGATGGCGAGAGCTCGCAATTCGGCTCGCTCGGCGTCCTTCCACAGACGCAATACATTGTAGGTCGCTCCGATATTGGTCGGGATACTGGCATCGCGCGGGTCGAGTTCCTCCGCTCGTTGAGAATCGGCCAGCGAGCGCTCCCATTCACCGCGCCGGCGATAAACCCAAGCGCAATACGCCCGCGCGTCGGCGTTGTTAGGTTGCAATTCCAGCGTGCGGTTGAACTCTGCCAGCGCGTTCTCGTATTGGCGATGACCCCAATAAAAGAATAATCCCAGCGCAAAGTGCGCTTCCGGAGAATTTGGAGCCAGCGCC
>Ga0137403_10001060_pt1 | contig 34793 bp, 27 predicted proteins | sample CZOMad2_1_16fung_FD_122057 | JGI IMG/M metagenome (GOLD analysis project Ga0137403, IMG submission 122057) | Vadose zone soil fungal communities from Angelo Coast Range Reserve, California, USA - CZOMad2_1_16fungal (Hybrid Assembly) | ecosystem: Environmental > Terrestrial > Soil > Vadose zone... | reverse complement strand
TCCCTTATGCAGATGCGGAACGTGGTAGCCACCGTCCAGATAGTTATCAACGAAGACTTTCCAATTGCAGTGAATGTCGTAGGTGCGAGATTCGAAGTAATGCAGCTTGGCAACTTCGAGCGGCGAAACCCGTCTTACGAGGCCGCCGAGAAAATCCTTGAGCGGCGCTGCCTTAGGATCGAGATTGATGAAAACAAATTTCTCCCAAGTATCAGCCTTGACCGGCACAAGCCCGTTCTGCTGACGCTCGAAGTTCTTCACACCCTCGAATTCTGGCATTCCTTTCAGTGAGCCATCGAGTCCGTAATTCCAGCCGTGATAGGGACAATGCAGAATTGACGCCTGGCCGCACGGCTCGGTCACAACCGCAGCCGCGTGATGGCGGCAAACATTGAAAAATCCGCGCAGCACGCCATCGTTCCCCCGCACTACAACGATGGGTTCACCCGCGACATTTGTGGTGACAAACTGGCCTGGTTTTTCCACCTGCTCGATTCGGCCAACCATCTGCCAGGTTTTGCTGAAGACAGTTTTGGCCTCCAGTTCCGCAATGCGGTCATCGACATACCAGGGCGCCGGAATGGTCGAGGCTTCGGGAAGCGGCGCACTGTCGTTATATCTGGAAAGGATCTCCTGCACTGATTGTTGTGTGATCATTGTGTGCCCGTAGCGGCGTCCCCTCTACTTCACAAGAAGAGGTAGATTTTAACGCTACCTATTAAAACATATGCTGATCACGGATCTCGGCTAAGTTGGTCGTCGCACAAAAAAAATCACATGAAAAAAAGGGCCAGCCTCGGAAGCCAGCCCCGCTAGCGCGTTAGGAGAGAGGAGAGACCGTTACTGAAATTGCGTCCAGTCTGCCGAAGAGCCAGTGAGACTCGTCGTCAATTCCGGCGGTAAAGAAGAGTGTGTTCGTAGGCCCGGTGGAGACCCCCATTTCCGAATGTAATCGTCCACAGTCCGTCGATCGTCAATACTCGCCCATTCTGATCCTGCAAGTGTCCCAGGAATGCTCCGCTGTTCGGATCATAGGAGCTGATAGCGCCGTTGCCAAAATTCCCCACCAGCAGGGCATTGCTGAATTTTCCGAAGTTCGCGGGCGCCAGAGCCAAGCCCCACGGCGAGTTCAGACCGTGCCGCGAAACCAAGCGATGACGGTTGCTGCCGTCCAACTCGAATACGTCGACGAAGCCGTGGTTCGGGCCGGCCTTGTCGTCATGCTTCTCTTTGTCCTGCTCTGCAAAAGTGACATAGAGCTTCCCATTGATAACGCGAATACCAAACGGCGCGTAGCGCGGCGGCACGTTGGGATCACTGAAGGTGTTCACCAGGTTGAAGCTGGCATCGTACATCTCGACCGTGTTGTTGTGGAAATTGGTGGCGTAAAGAAAATTGGCTGAGCCGATCTGCGCTGACGCCAATCCTTTGTACACCGCGCCGGAAGCCGAGTTGTCCACAGCGAGGATCGCGTTGTTCAAGTCAACTGCCGGGCTCCAACCGCTGATCGTGCCGTCTTCGGTCGCGAACAAGAAGATGGCACCGCCGGACAGCCCGTTTGCTGAAACTACAAACTGCCCTGTGCTATCGAAAACCGTTCCCGTGGGAGCAGATCCGCTGCCACCTGCGGGAGGCGGAATCACAACCCCGTTTTGCAGGAATGGAGCGGGAGATCCATCGGGTTCATACAGCGTGCTGAGGCCGGTGCCATTGTCTGCGATCCAAAACGGGCTGGTCGGACCGAAGGAGATTCCCCACGGATTCACTAGTCTGGAATCCGTGTGAGCCGCGAGACCAGAAATGTCAGAAACGAGATTGGTTTGCGAGTAACGCTGCGCAAAAGCAGCGCTCGAAATGCACAAAACGGCCGCGAACATAAAGAATTTTATGCGCAAAAGAGAAGTCGAGGACATAAGGCTACCTTCCTGAGAAAGAGATTGAGGGCGATGCACCACGTCATGCGTCGCAATGCCGTCTCGGCATAGGACGGGAGTTCCAAGTCAGAATAACTAGGTCCCGGGACCGATCGTGTAGAACGGGCCAGCAGCGGCCACCCGTTCACATTGAGGAGAGACTAAGGCCCGGCTGAAACCCAATTGTCACGGCCTTTTCAAACAATTGTCATTTTTTTGTAACAGCAAAAACCGGGTTGGGTTAGGAGCATTTGCCAAGTCAGGGGTGCTCGTAAGCAGGGTTGTCCGGGGCTGGTGGATCGTAATCGCGGCCGTACAGATTCTTGTGGCCCTGAGGCAGGGACACCTCGGTCAGACGCAAGAGGCCCAGCGTCGAGGTATTTTCAGAAATGGTAACGTCCCGATCCAAGTTCTTCAGTGACTCCGGCAACGCCGCTTCGTACCAGAGATGAAGTACGTAGCGGCCAGGCGGAATATTCCGAATCACAACTTGCCCCCGCTGATCGGAGATGCCGTAATAAGGCGTGTCAACGGCAACCACCACCGCGCTCATCTCGGGATGAATGTTGCAAAAGATGTATGAGATTCCCCGCTTATCGAAGTGCACATCACGCGTGGTGCCCGCCTCATAAAGACCGAGGTCAAAACGTTTGCCTTCGAATAGCGAAAATACGTTGTGGAAAAAAGGATCGTGATTAGGAAACGCAACCACGGAGCCGACGGGCACAACCACTACATGAGGCTCGAAACTCTTGTTGTGCTGAGCCAGCCGCGCCCGCTGCATTGCTTCGGCAGCCGGAGAATCCGGCGTCTCTGACGCCGGCGTAAGCCACAGCACCACGTTAACCGCTTCGTGCGATCGCCCGCCGTCCGCTCCATTCACAAGAGCGACGCGCGCCGTTACGGTCACGTCCTCGGCGCAAACCAACCCAGTGCATGCCAGCAGGAGCAGTGGCCAGCAATTGCGAGTCAGCCGCATGTTAAAAAAGAAATCCCATTATTAGATTTACCTGCTCCGCAGTCGGGCTGTGAGCTGCGAGATCGAAGGTTCTCAAGTGCCGGTATTCCGCGGAAAACAGCAAGTCCGAACGCGGACGGTAGATAAAATTGACCAGCCCGCTCCGATTTTGCGCCAGGAACGGATCGAAATAGCTTATCGGGGCGGAGAAGGCCCGCAGGTCTTCAGCATAAGGATTATCCAACCCGAACGCGCCATTAAACTCCAGCCGGCTCGAAGCTTTGAGCTTAAGCTGTGACCAGCCGCCAATCGAATCCAGAGCGCGAATCTGCGTAGCCGGACCAGGAATTCCACTGAACAAAACGCTGCGACCGACACCTCCTCCAAGACCACCCACAGCAGTACCGCGATAAAATTCGCCAGAAAGGTTGACGCGTGGCGCGATAGGGATATCCCAGTCGGTCATGCCCGCCCAACCATCCACGTGATGGTTAAAGCCCCAATCCTGGCGGCTGTAGTATCCCGCGGCGCCCAAAGTCATCGCGCGGCCAAATAAATTGTGGGTCCACGCGACCCGGGTTCCGTAGGCGGGCTGCCCGCTTCGCTCTCCCGCTTGCGCGTCGCGATTGAAACTTGTGTATGGAGGCTCCCCCACCAAATTGTCCAGGATCCCGCCTTGCACCGTGACGTTATGACCATCGGAAATGTCGAACCGATGTTCCACCCGTACCTGTGGAATCCATCCCCAGAGGTTTCCCGCATATCCGAACGTGGGTACAGCAAGCGAAGCGAATGAAGTGGGCGATAGCGGCGAAATGAAAGCATTATCCTGGCCTGCGATTATTGACGTACGCGCCCAATCCATGCGCATGCTGGCGATGCGCAAGCGAAGCAAACCGTAGTTCACTCCATTCAACGTGTTAGGAAATCCGCCGGAGAAGTCCACTTGCAGATTTCCCGACGTGCGCGCCCCGCCCAGGCGAGGACCGAAGACCTCCAGTCCTAGCTCCGATTGGCGGAGGCTGGCGCCAAGAGCACCGCTGGAACTGAACCCGCTTCCCGGTGTCACCCAGGTGGGAAAGTCCTGATTATCGACATTCCCTCGGTTATCGAAAATATTCAGCAATACCAAGCCGGACAGTCTGACTCGATACTTCGACGCGCTCTCAACTTTCGTTTGATACTGATCATTGAGCTTGCTGTTCAGAAGCTGGGTCGTTTCCTCAAGAGCATCAACGCGATCCTCCACCGTACCTACGCTCTTGGCGCTCTCCTCGCCTGCCCTCGAGTTGGCCGGAGCTGAGGACGGTCCGGCGTACGAATTTGGTTGCGAAGGCACCCCCGAAGAAACCAATTGGCTTCGGGTCACTTGCAGTTCTTTGCGTAACTCCGCAGTTTCCGCCCGATATTGCGCAGCTTCGGAGCGCACCTCTACAACCGCCGCCCGCAGTTCGCGCACTTGGTCTTGAAGCTCATGCACTGCTGTGGTGAGGGATTCAGTTTGCTGTGCTGGTGGCGGGCTCGCCTGTTGGCTCCAGGCAGGTAAGCCTACCAGCAAAGCAAAGAAACCTGCGGATTTCCAAATCCAGACGGGCAAACTATTCCCCTGCTTCACAATTCGCCTCCGGAAGGTGACTCTGGGTTCCCAACGATGCATCCCGCGGGAGTGAGCGAGCGATGCGCCCGCCCTGATTGAAAATCCTACTCCGATTGAGCGCGTTTTGTCCGAGCCAAAAGCGGCGGGCCGGGTCTCCTGCCCACCCGGTCGTCAGGGGAAACCTCCGACGCAGAAGCCAATGGGAGCATCACCCGGAATACCGTGCCCTCGGGGGAGGTCTTCTCGACGGTTACGTCACCTCCGTGATCCTGAACAATCTTCTGCACCACTGTCAGCCCCAGCCCGGTGCCGTTTTCCTTCCCCTGGCTAATGAAGGGTTCGAAGAGCTTGCCGCGAATCGACTCTGGGATGCCATGACCGTTATCGCTGACGCGAATCTCGGCGCCATCGCGAATTTCCCGCAGCTCAACCAGAATGCTGCCGGCATTTGAAGCCACGGCTTCACAGGCATTCAACAGCAGGTTATACAAGGCCCGCTCCAACCGCTTGGGATCGAACCATCCGATGCTATTGCCCTGCTCGCTAATGGCAATTTGCACGCGATGAAACTCAGGATGCGAGCGAATAGCCTGCACCACATGCTCAACCGAATCGCGAACGCTACCGTAGCTCGGCCGCAGTGATTCTCGCGTACGCGAAAATTCAAGAAGAGAGTCGATGAGATCGGTCATCTGATTCACCGCGATGCGCACTTCTCCATAGAGCTCTTCCCGCTGGTCGGATGATAGGCGGCTTTCGCAAAGAAACTCAGCATTGGCGACGATCGCCGCCAGCGAGTGCCGCAAATCGTGCGAGATGGAGCTGGCCATGCGTCCAATAGTCGCCAGTCGCTCCGCGTCCAAGAGTTTCTGTTGAGTTTTCAGAAGACTGTCCCGCATGCGCTTGAATGCGCCGGTCACCTCCGCGACTTCGTCGCCGCCGTGCACATCCAGCACGTAAGTGAAATCACCTTTCTCCAGCGCTCGCACGCCATTCACCAGTGTTCCCAAAGGACGGGTGAATGTGTGCGAAATCAGGAAAACCAGAATACTGCCTCCCACCACCGCTGCCAGTCCCAGGGCCAGCAGCAAGCGATTCAGGCGATCAAGAAATGCCGTAGCCTGGTCGTATGATTTGAGCACGCTTAACCGCACTGAAGGTGTTTCCCGGCGTGCCAATTCCACTGAGGTGCTGAGAAAACTTTCGTCCCCTAACTGCATTTCCAGCGGTTCTGAAACACCGGGAGTGGAGCGGAGAGCCGAATGCCGGGCAAGTTCAGATTCTTGCGCCGGCGCCAGCGTACTTCTGACGATGTCATCGCCGTAGTAGAAAGCCACCTGACTTGCCGCGATGCGGCTCACCTGCGAAGCCACTCTGTCGTCGATCTCGTAACCAATCGCCAGGAATCCGAGGAGGCGATTCTCAGTCGCAGGTCCGAAATAGATGGGCTTTAAGCAGACTTCATAAAGATGTTGCGCGCCATACCACCAGTGGCTCGCGGCCGCCTGACTGAACGAAGTATTGAGAGATGCCTGAGCCATTTCACGGGTAAACCCCTGCGATGTTGTATGTAGCGCGGCTACTCTTCCGGCCCTATCGGCCAGCACGAAAATGTCGCTCCCTGCCAGCCGCCATTGCTCAGCGGATGCATCCTGTATCGTGGCGGCATGCTGGGTCGTCATGAGCGCGCGCAGAGTAGGCAAATCTGCCAGAAGCTCTGCCGAGCGGCTCAGGGTCAGCTCGCGCTCGCGCTGAAAATTCTGGAAGGTGCTGACAGAATTCTGGAGGTCGGCGAAAATTTCTTTTTTGACCTGCTTGTGGACGCTTCGCCGCACCAGCAGAAGACTGGTGCAGGTAAGCCCGGCGGAGATTAGCAGCATTGAGAGCAGGAATTTGGTTTGCAACCTCAGTCTCGACATGCCCGCTCTCCCCTGCCAACTCTCAACGCACGAACTTGTAGCCCATGCCGTGAACTGTCCGAAAATGCACCGGATTCGCCGGATCCCGTTCCAGCTTCTGGCGCAGTTTCAGAATGTGATTATCCACGGTGCGAGTCGAAGGGTAATTCTGATAGCCCCAAACCTCGTTCAGCAACTCATCGCGTGAAATCACGCGGTCCGCATTCTGGACCATGAATTTGAGAGTCTTGAATTCCTGCGCGGTCAGCCCGACCGGCTGACCATCGCGCGTGACTTCCATTTTTGTGAAGTCAACGGAAATTCCATCAAAAGCGAACACCTCGCCTATGCCGGTGCGTGTGGTGCGCCGTAGGGCTGCACGCACGCGCGCGAGCAGTTCGCGAGGGCTGAAAGGCTTGGTGACATAATCATCGGCGCCGAGTTCCAGGAGAAGCACCTTGTCGGAAACGTCGCTTGCGGCGCTCAGAACGATGACCGGAACGGCAGGCGACTGCTGCTTGATTTCGCGGCAAACATCCCTGCCGGACATCGATGGCAGCCGCAGATCGAGCACAATGGCGGCAGGCCCCGTGGCCCGAAACGCGTCCAGAGCGGATTTTCCGTCCGCACTGATTTCCACGGCGAATCCCTCCGACTCGAACAAACGCTTCAGCGCTTTCTGCACGGCGCGATCGTCTTCCACAACTAGAATTCGTTCCATTGGAGCTCCCAGGTACGGAAAATCTGCACGAGGAATCGCTTGCGGGCGGGGAGTTGATCGCGCTGTCTCTACTCTAATCATTGGCACTCCGTAAACAGGAGGATAACAATCCCAAACAAGCTTACTACCACTCGGTGGTTGGGCGGCCACACCGACAAACTGTTGACAATCTTTTTACAGCACGGTTACAGGAATGAGGCCTATCGATAAAAACATTACTCGGCAATGAACAGGTTTTCCGCGAAGGGCCATTCGTCGTCCACCCACTGAGCGACGCAACGGAATCCAGCATCCCCGGCGATCCGAAGTGGCTCACGAGGAGCGTACTTATGGCTGCTTTCCGTCCAGATCGTTTGGCCTTGTGAGAATTCCAGGGACAGATCAGCGCGAGAGATGTTAACCGTCTGATTCTGCTGCGATCGAAGATGCATTTCAATGCTTCGCGCGTCTGGGTTAAAGCGGGCCTCATGCCGCCACTGGTCTAGCATGAAATCGCCGTCCAGTTCACGATTGATCCTGGCCAGCAGGTTTACATTGAACGCGGCCGTGACCCCGAGTGGGTCGTTGTAGGCTTGGATTAATTGTGGAATGGGCTTTTCCAGATCGGTTCCGAGCAGCAGAGAGTCGCCAGGATTCAAAATCTCCCGCACCGATCGCAGAAATTTTGACGCAGCCGGCCGGTCGAAGTTTCCAATTGTGCTTCCCAAGAACAGTACGAGCAGGTGTTGGCCGTTGCGCCGACGCGCCGCGACCTCGAGTAGACCGTCTAGATACTCGCGCTCGAACCCCACGATGCTCATCGAATCGATGTCTCCGAGTTCGCGTGCACACATAGCAAGCGCGGTGCGGGAAATCTCGATTGGGAAATAGGAAGTGTGCTGACGGCGGCATAATGCCTTCAGAATCCAGCGTGTCTTCTTGCCGCTGCCGCTGCCCAATTCCGCCACCATTAACGGTAAAGGCAGCCGCTCGACGATTTCAGAGGCGTAGTGTCCCAGGAGTCTTTCATCAGCCCGCGTCAAACCATATTCGGGAAGAACGCTGATTACTTCAAACAGAGCAGAGCCTACATCGTCGTACAAATATTTCGAAGGAAGCTCCTTTTGCCCGGGCCTAGTGAGGCCAGCGCGCACCTCGGTGGCAAACTCATAGACCGGATCGGCGGTGATCGCGTGCGTCAGCATGAAATTTTGTCTTCTCATCTAATTGCTCACGCAGCGGAATCCCGAATATGCATATTGATAATGTGGCTGAAACCAATTGCGGAACGAACGCCGTAGCATGCAGGCGGCAGTGCGCGGCGAACCGCCTTTCATGACGTAGTGCTTGCCATCGAAGAAATCCGCCGAATACCCGCGATAGAAGGGGAATGGCTCGAAACCTTGGAAGGGCGCGAACAGAGTCGAAGTCCATTCCCAACCATTGCCGAGCAGGTCAGCCACACCAAAGGCGCTCTGCGCCTGCGGAAAAGTGCCAACCGGAGTTGGATCCCATCTCTCGAAATTAAAATTCCCCAGCTTGTCGCCTGGCGCTGCGCTACCCCACGGGTACGGATTTTCTCTCTCGTCCTGCGTACCATAAGCTGCGCGGTGCCATTGCGCTTCCGTTGGCAACTGCTTACCGGCCCAACGTGTATAGGCGCTCGCCTCAGCGCGACTCACGTATACAGGCCAATCCGGCGGCAGCGGGAGTTCATCGAACATCGTGCGCAAGAACCACTGACCGTTTTCGCGACGCCAGAAGACGGGATGTGTGATGCTTTGTTGCGTCTTCCAATTCCAGTCGGCATCCGTCCAATACTCCCGGTTCTCGTACCCTCCTGCATTGAGAAATTCCAGGTATTCACGATTCGTAAGCTTGTACTTGTCGATTGCGAATGCGGGTACTTCCACTGAGCGTTCTTCGAATTCGTTGTCCCAACCGAAATTTCCGGATGCTCGGAGAAGTCCCATGGTCGCCCGTCCGGCGGGGATCTCAACCATGCGTGGGGTTATGGAAGCTGCAACCAGCTCAGGTTTACGCCCCTGGCGAATCTTCGCGTCGAGTGGCAACTGATGCAGCATGTAGGCCAGCGTCTCCGCATGCATGAGGCGGTGTTCGATAGCCACATTGAGTAGTGTCGATGCAGAGAACCCGTCGCCCGCGTGATCGGACGGCGACACGGTCGCGAGCCGGTCGTCGAGCGTCTGGCGCACCCGGCTCACGTATTTCTGCACTTCAGGAATAGTTGGCCAATCGCCGGGCTGATCCGAGGGCAAACCGCCGCCAACGGGATCGATGCCGAATGCGAATAAGCGGTCAAAGTCGGGATGGAATACTCTTGCATCAACCACGCGCTCACGCAGCAAATTCCAGTCGAACGCTTCCAGATGGCCAATATAGAAGACGATCCGGTGTCGCTCAGGAATTGGACGCGCATACAGAGAATTAGACTTTACAAGCTCGAAGAGTTTGTCGGTCTCTGAGCGCGCTTGCGTCATGCGCTGCAAAAATTCGTGGCGAACTTCGACATTGCTCTCGGTGGCAAGCATGGTGCGGCTCCCCGGGCAAGCTTCTCCCAGCTTATGAGATGAGAGAGGCGCTAAAAGGTTACTCTATTTCCGCTGCGTCTTGGCCGAGAAATGACGCCCTGCACACGCCCGGAGGAGAAAATCAACTCGGCATCGCGACCTATCGTTGACTGGGCAAACTTTTGCGCTCCAGACGCTACTCTGATGTTGTGTATAGCCGATGACAGAGCGTGAATAGATCCTCCCGGCTGAGTAGACGGATTTCACCATAAGATACCCGGGCTGTTGCACAAACTGGATTTATGCAATCCTGACTCGACGATCAACTTATTTGCCGGAGGTGACCGATGGCGTGCAGCCCTGAAATACTGAGACGCGTTCCCCTGTTTGGGCTCCTTGATGACGAAGAGACCGCCGTATTGGCTGGGCAGGTCGAGCTTAAAACGTTTGCTCCGCGCCAGCGCATTTACAAAATCGGCGACCCCGGTGGGCGGGCTTATGTCATGGTGTCCGGACGTGTGCGGGTCGCCACCATTGACGAAGATAATCAGGAAGTTGTCGTGGACGAGCCTACATTTGGCGAATTCTTTGGCTTCGCCTCCATGCTCGAGCAGACGCCGCATCAAACCGAAGCCATCTCGCTGGAAGAAACTGTTTGCCTCGAAGTGGACCGCCAGGACATCACTGTCCTTTTGCAACGCAAGCCGCACGCCGGCATGGACATGCTCACCGTGCTCGGCCGCCAGTTCCACGCCTCGCAACAACTAGTGCGCGTCCGCGCCAATCGCCATCCCAACGAAATTATCGAAGAGGAAACAAAGTTCGGTGAGCGTGTCGCTGATTCCGTAGCTCGTTTCGGTGGCTCGTGGACTTTTATCATCTTCTTCGCTGTTGCGATCGTCGCTTACGTCACCACGAACCATGTGTTGGGAAAATCTTCTTGGGATCCTTATCCTTTTATTCTCCTGAACCTGTTCCTCTCCATGCTGGCAGCCATTCAGGCGCCGGTCATCATGATGAGCCAGAACCGGCAAGATACCAAAGACCGCCTGCGTAGCGAACTCGATTTTGATGTCAACCGCCGCGCTGCATCCGACATTCAGGGTCTTTCGCGCAAGTTGAATCTGTTGGGTGAGAAGATCGGAGACATCGAAGACTTGCTGCGAGGGAGATTTCAACACTCCTAATACTTTTCGAGACGATTTTCGTAGCACGACCGCCTGTATGGTTTTCTGCTCTAGTTGATCAAGAGTGCGCGATTCCCTCGCGTCCAAGGTACCCCCGTGTACTCCCGTAACGTGCTCCAGCCTGAGCACATGTCATAAGTTAAGCCGAGAGCTGGGCCACCACTGGACCCTTCAAGATGGTGGGCCTTTGGGATGCAACTGATCAGGCAAAGACCAGAACGGCGGCGCTGGAAACGTCATTGGTTGAATGCCCCCATCCGTCTATTCACCGATTCGACGGTCATCGATGGCCGGAGCATCCGCTTGAGCGAAGGTGGCATTTACTTGTTCGCGCTCGCAAATCTGGCGCCTGGAGATGAGATCAGAATTGAATACCCCGCTTCCGAATCCGATGAGCCGCTTTCGCGCAGCGGAGTCGTACGCAACCGCGCGATCTACTTGTACGGAATCGAATTTTCTGCAGAACAGCAGCAGTCCAACCTGCCTATACGACCAGTAAAAGCGCTCTCCGCAGACCGCGCAGCCCAATTGCAATCCTCTAGCGAAAACTAACGCCTCGGTCCTGAACTCAGCAATGCGGCAAAGTCCACACCAATCGGGTCCAGTAGTGTAAGCTTTCCAGTTTCTTCCAAAAGGAGCTGCTCCCGTGACGATTCGCAATCGAGTTGTAGGAGTCGTATGTGCCGCGACGTTTCTGCTTCTGGTTGTACCTGGCTCGGCGCAGGCCACGCCGCCGCAAGCTTCATATCCGGATTTTCAGAGCGAAACTCCGGCACAGTTTCACGTAGCGGGCGATAGCTTCGATTACATCAGGCGCGAAGTGATGATTCCTATGCGTGATGGGGTGAAGCTATACACGGTCATTCTTGTCCCAAAAGGCGCGAAGCATGCGCCGATTCTGCTCACGCGCACGCCCTACGATGCCCAGGAGCTGACGAGTCACGCTCACAGCAGCCACCTTGGCCCAATCTTGAATGGCTATGACAACGCCACTGAAGTCATCGTCGAAGGAGGATACATTCGGGCGGTCCAGGACGTACGCGGCAAACACCGCTCCGAGGGCGACTATGTGATGACTCGCCCCTTGCACGGCCCCCTGAACCCAACCCCGGTGGACCATTCCACCGATACTTATGACACCATCGATTGGCTGGTGAAAAACACTCCGGAGAGTAATGGCAAGGTCGGGATTCTCGGCATTTCGTACGACGGTTTCTTGCCTTTGATGGCCCTCGTCAATCCGCACCCGGCGCTAAAGGTGGCCGTGCCCATGAATCCTATGGTGGACGGCTGGATGGGCGACGACTGGTTCCACAACGGCGCCTTCCGCCAACAGAATCTGCCTTACATCTACGAGCAAGAGGCGACGCGCAAGTCCGAAGAAAAGTGGTGGACCAGCAACTTCGACGACTATGACTTGTACATGCAGGCGGGATCGGCTGGCGAGCTCGGGCGTAGCCATGGGCTGGAACAGGTCGGTTTCTGGCCGAAACTGCTGCAGCATCCGAGCTATGACGCCTTCTGGCGCGATCAGGCGCTAGACCAGATTCTGGCGGCTCAACCCTTGAAAGTGCCAGTGATGCTCGTGCACAGTCTTTGGGACCAAGAGGACATCTATGGCGCCCCCGCAGTTTACAAGGCGATCAAGCCGAAAGATACAAACAATGACAAGGTATTTCTGGTCATGGGCCCTTGGCACCACGGTCAGGAGATCGGTGACGGCAGCACTCTCGGCGCGTTGAAGTTCGACAACGATACCGGGCTATATTTTCGGCAGAATATCCTGCGGCCATTTCTCGACCATTATTTGAAAGACGAAGCCCCTAACGCCGACGTGCCGCCGGTCTCCGCATTTGAAACGGGAACGAATGTGTGGCGTAAATTGCCTGCGTGGCCCGCAGGGTGTGCGAGCGGGTGCTCCATCAAACCAACGCCACTTTATCTCGAGGCGGGTTTAAAGCTGAGTCACGCAGCGCCGAAGCCCAGCGACGCCGCCTTCGATGAATACATCTCCGACCCTGCCAAGCCCGTTCCTTTCCGCGCACGGCCCATTCAACCCGTAGGGTACGGAGATGGATTTACCTGGTCGCAATGGCTCGTGGACGATCAGCGTGAGGCGTCGGGACGTCCCGATGTCGTCGCGTTCACCTCTGATGTTTTGACTGAGCCAGTAAAAATCAGCGGCCAGCCTGTCGCCAATCTAGTTGCCTCCACCAGCGGCACGGACTCCGACTGGGTCGTCAAACTGATCGACGTTTATCCCGATGAGGTGGCTGGCCAGCCAGCCATGGGCGGCTACCAGCTAATGGTTTCTGCTGACATCTTTCGTGGCCGTTATCGTGAGAGCCTGGAGACGGCTAAACCTCTGGCTTCCGACAAGCCTCTGCTCTACCGTTTCAACCTGCCCACGGCGAACCACGTTTTTCTCCCCGGACACCGCATCATGGTACAGGTCCAGTCGAGTTGGTTCCCCCTGTATGATCGCAATCCGCAAACGTTTGTGCGCAACATTTTCTGGGCAAAACCCGGGGATTACCGCAAAGCTACGCAACGTGTCTACCACTTGCCGAATGAGGCGAGCTTCGTTCAGTTGCCGGTGGTGGTGGGGGCACAGTGAGACTGCCTTAGATGCTTTGATCCTGAGGGAGAGAGAGCGGTAATTCGTCCGCAAGCTCCGTTGGCGTGGAAACCAACCTTCGTTAGGTTCAGCATGCGAGCGGAGGGCGGCCGCATTCATTCGCATAAAATTTACCCTCCAGGATTTGAGATAGGAAGGAAAGGCTGGCCCAGCTTCCGGTAGGGGCGTAGCTGCTGTGAGAACGGAAAGAGCACGAGTTCCACTCGTGCCGATTCGCGCTTTACGCAACTGCGGCTTTAGCCGCTGAGGGCAGGCCGTCCAACTTGAACCCTGGGCACGCCGAGCAGTAGCGATATTCCATCGCCCGATCCACGAGCCTGTGTGCCACGGGATTATCGTGAATGTATCCCCGGTGCTTTTCAAAATCTGCACGATCCCGAATCCGATGATCGGTAAAACCTCTCTGCCAAACTTCCTTTTGCTTCCCAAACTCCATCCCGAACGCATACGAGTAGCCGCCCTTAACGAGCCGCACAACTCGTTCGAGTGTGACCCCTTCCGTCGGTGTAAGCAGCACATGCACGTGCTCGGGCATTAACACAAAAGTATGTAACTGGAATTTGCCTTGCCGCCGGTAGACATACATTGTCTTCAAGGACAGCCGGGCATAACGTTCCACGACGAAGAGCCTTCGCCGTTGCCAAGTGGAGAAGGTCACGAAATAGGTTCCAGGCGGAGACATCAGACGAGTAGGCTTCACAAGCACACCTCAGCGGCTGGAAGCCGCAGTCTGACTGAGACTACTGCCCTTCCCGATTGAGATAATTCGTTGGGATTCAATTTTGGGAATCCAGTGTCTACGGCTCGCCCGTTCGCTTGGGTTGGTCCCTCGCGAGTTATTCCGAGCAGACAGTCGGGCATCCTTCGCTCAACCTGCGCGGCTATCTCACGGGCCTTGCCTTTTGTACACGGCTCCGCCCTTCATCACAAAATCAACATGCTGCAAAGCGCTGATATCATCCAGAGGGTTGCCGGGAACAGCGACGATATCTGCCAAGTAGCCGGGTTTAAGCGCGCCGATCTGTCCTTCCCAGTCGAGCAGCTTTGCGCCATTGAGCAGATCGGCCTGCAAGGCCGCTAGCGGACTCATGCCGTATTTCACCATCAGCATAAATTCGCGCGCCTGCGTACCATGCGGAAACGGGCCGACGTCAGATCCCAAAGCAATCGGCACACCGGCTGTGAGCTGTTTGCGAAATTCCTGCGCATGCAGGTCGAGCAATTCCTGTTCGCGCTTCGCAGCGTCCGGAGTCACAGCGTGGGCGGCGAAGTATTCCGAGATGGTAAACGTGGGTAACGCGAATATGTGCTTCTCCCGCATCAGCCGCATGGTCTCATCGCTGAGCTGGAATGCGTGATCAACGGACACGACCCCAGCTTGCGCCGCATACAACGCCCCCGGCTCGCCGGTCGCATGTACCGCGACACGCTTGCCGACGCGAGCGGCTTCGTGGACAGCAGCGCTGAGTTCGGCCTCCGTGTACTGATAAGGAGTTGAGAGGCGGCCGTCACGAACCGAATCCGGGCCAGTCTCGTAAATCTTGATGAAATCGGCACCCTGTTTGAATTGCTCGCGCATCGCCTCGACAAGCTGATCCGCATTGTTGGCGTAAGTGGCATTGGGCAAAACGTGCTGCTCTGGGTTGTATGCGATGGCGTCCTCGTGCCCGCCCAAAATATTGATCGCGTTTCCGCTGATCCTCAGCCGCGGCCCTGGGATTTGCCCACGGTCAATGGCATCACGCACAGCAGTGTCGGCCGGGCCGGCGCCTTCGGTTCCCATATCCCGCTCCGCCGTGAAACCGGCCATCAGGTCGTCGCGGGCCGCAAGCGTGGCCATGATTGTTCGCTGTGGCACGGATTCTTGAACAGTCTGCAAGTCTTCCGCGCCGGGGTGTAGAAAAAGATGGATGTGCGCGTCAATCAGTCCCGGCAACAGCGTGCGATCGCCAAGGTCTATGGTCTCAGCACCTGCGGGATGCTTCACCGTCTTGCCAACCTCGGCGATGCGCTCACCCTCGACCAAAACTTCGCCCGGACTCAAGACACGGCCATTCTCAACGTTGAGCAAACGCGCGGCATGGAGCACGATTGCATGCGATGGTTTTGAGGTCTGCGCCCGGCCTGCTGTTACCGCAAAAACCAGGAGGAAAACAATTCGAAGGCAGCAGGTGATCATATTTTTAGGCATCCGATGGTATCACCGAATAGCAGCCCTTCGGATCAGGCGTGATTGCAGAGTTTAACGGAAGACCGAATTTGGCATGGCGGAGAGAGAGGGATTCGAACCCCCGATACGGTTTCCCGTATACACGCTTTCCAAGCGTGCGCCTTCAGCCACTCGGCCATCTCTCCTGCGAACCGGCGTCTTTTCTGATTTTATGGAGCTTACGCGGCGACCGCAACCTGGAACACTATCCAGCAGGTCGGCATTCGGCCCATATGGGCTGAGCCGACAGGAAGACCGCTGATTGCTGAATGCCGAGAAATCAGGAGATTGTCTTAGGATCTTGCACGATGGCTGAAACGCCGGGAGCGCTGCCGTTTCCGGATGAGGGCTGAGGAACAACGGGCGCTTTTGGCGATGATTCGAGCACGCGATTGTGCAGGCAGAAGAGCGCCAGCTCGAGGCGGTCGGCGACGCCCAGCTTGTCATACACTTTGCGCAAATAATTTTTCACTACTTGCTCCGTCGTACCGACACGTTGGGCAATTTCTTTGTTCTTCATCCCCTGCGTAACGCAGGAAACGATTAGGGATTCTTTCGGCGTGAGCTGGACTTTGGGGCGCGATGAAGACGGTCTTGTTGCTTGTGTGCGGTAGGCTTCGAGCACCCACCGGATGCCCTTGCTATCCAGCCACGGTTCGCCTTCGGCGACTTTGCGGAGGCAGTCTACTAACAATTCAGGTTCGACTTCGCGGGAAACAATGCCGTGCGCGCCACGGCGGAACAAGTCCAGAGTAAGTTCCTCGTCGGGCTGCGGCGTGACTACCACCACGCGCAGCGCCGGTGATTGCCGCAGCAGTTCAGAAAGCGCTTCCGCAGGATTAGAACTGAGCGCCGACTCCAAGATCAAAATGTCAGCAGAGAACTTTTTTGCCGCAGACAAGGTCTGGGCCATGGTTTCCGACTGGCCCACGACACGAATGTCGTCTTCCAGAGCAAAGATTTTGCGCAGACCGGCGCGGAAGATCGCCTGCGTGTCAGCTACGATCACGCGGATGAAACGGCCGTCGCCGTTCGCTTCGCCTTCACGCGGCTGCCCGAGGTTGCTTTCCACGGTGACCGGAATGCTTGCCATCAGTTTTCCTGGAGCGCTCAGTGGCGCTCGAACCGATACTCATCAATGACCACACCCACGCCGCGGCGGCCATCTTCTTCAAAACTGCGTACAACGCGCCCGCGGCAATCGAGCTGCACATCGGATGTCGCGCCCACCACGTCGGCGGGGAGCGAAATGGTGAAATCCACTAGTGAGCCTACGGGCATTTCGGAATCCAACTGGAACAGCACACCGTTGGCGGAAATATTTTGCGTCTCTGTGGCGCTCGCACCCGATTTCGATTTCACCGAAATCGGGAGCTTGATCGGGAAGCGCGGCGCACTCTGCATATCGGGATAGCGCCCGCGGCGGCTCTTCTTTCCCACAACCTGGGTATTCATCTCTTCGCGAGCCTTCGATGTCGTTTCGTTCCGAATCTCAGCGCCAGAATTTCCGTTATCCGCAGATTCCCCATTGTTGGCCATTACGCCCGCAGCTTACACCTTGGGAATCAGGAGAGAAAAGTTACCGAAGTCATGGAACTGGTGGGAGTTAAAGGCTTGCGCATCATTGAATTGCGGGAGTTGGGAGGCACATCACAGCAGCAATTAGCAATTAGCACTTAGCATTTAGCATTTGGTACTCACCGAGGTGTCGTGATGAAAGATTTCAGAAAGGTTTGGGAGAGAGCACACGAATTAACACTGGAGCTCTACCGCATGACTGGCCGATTTCCGCGTGAGGAACTGTCCGGATTGACTAGCCCAAGTACGCCGGTGTAGCGCATCCATCGGAGCGAATTATTGCTGAAGGCTGTGGTAAACGTGGAAACGTGGAGTTCCAGCGATTCCTACAGATCGCGTCAGGCTCGGCCAATGAACTGGACTACCACCTACTGCTCGCTCACGATCTCAATCTCATTACAAGGAAACCGCATTGCCGGCGATCTTGTGCACATCAGAAAATGCTAACCTCGCTGCTTCAAAAGGTTGAAGCCGAACGTCTTGGGACCAAATGCTAAGTGTTAATTGCTAAGTTCTGGTCTTAGAACTTCGTCACCTCGGTAAAATTAAACTCCTTCACCTTCATAGCCGGTACGACCATATCGAATGACTCTTCCCCGCTCGCCCGCACTGGCGTCCCCATCTCTTCGACGTTGGACAGCATGTGGATCAGGCTTTCGTTGAAGCGGAAATTTCGTATGCCGTGGCGAATCTTGCCGTCTTGCACGTAGAAAGTTCCGTCGCGCGTCATCCCCGTAAGAATTTTTTCGTAGGGATCAACCTCGCGGATGTACCAGAGTCGCGTGACCAGCACGCCGTGTTCGGTTGAGGCGACCATCTGATCAATCGTCTTCGAATCTTTGGGCGCGGCGAACACAATATTCATCGGTGCCTCGCCCATCTCGTTGGGAATGGGAAAGCCATGCCCGGTGGGTTCGATGATACCTACTTTGTCTTTGTATTCGGAACTTCTCATCTTTTCCGCCGTGGCGCGGGCATAGACCAGGCGCTTCACCACCCCGTTCTCCACAAGCGACACGCGATGGCGCCAAACGCCTTCGCCATCGAACGGAGCGCCCGATTGCAAGGGATGCACAACGTCGTCGCAGATATTGATGTTGTCGCCGAACAGTTTCGTGCCCACACGATTGTTCAGAAAGGAACGCTGATCGAGAATCGCCAAACCGCCGAAATCAAAAAACATGAAGCCGACCATGTCGAGTACGGCGGCCGGTTCCAGAATCACCGTGTACTTCCCTGCGGGAATCTCCCTAGGATGTGCCGACTCGAGCCCTTTTTTTGCCGCAGTCTCGGCAAGCGCTTGGGCATTGAGGTTGGCCACATCCGGAGAGTTGGTTTTCTGCCAACCGGAGGAATCCGCCGCCAGCATAGTGATGGAAATTTCAGAAGAAGTCTGTGTGTGCCACTCGCTCAGGCCGCGAGAGTTGAAAATCCCCTCGACGGATTCCGACGACGAGAAGATCCCTGCTGCGGTGAGTTTGTGGTTGGTCGCGATACTGACAATTTTGCTGACAGAGTGGGCACGCTGTTCGGGCGTGACCGCGGCCGTCTGCTCGAAATGCCGGCTCGGCAGCGACTGTGTGGCGCGGGCGCCCTCGCCCGCGTTCGGCATTGGCAGCAAATCAGAGTCTGGCTGTTGCACCTTTGCCAGCGCTTCCGATGCCTGCACGACACGTTTCAAACTTTCGTTATCAAATTTATTTGTCGTCGCGCGCGCTGTCCGCCCATCAAAGGCTGTGCGCACAGACACCCCATAGTTTTCTTCCGCGACGTTCTGATGGATGGTGTTATTAGCAAATCGAGTCAACGCAGATTTCCCGCCATAGAACAAAACCTCCACTTCATCCGCAGTGGAGTATTTCCTAACGCGATCGAAGATGTCGCCAGCCCGTTCCTTGTTTAACATTCGTTCTGCAGAAAATGTTTTCTGTGATTCGACGTTTGCCTGGCAAGACTAATTCGGCAACGGTCGCCTGGGTGTATATCGCGCTCGGGGAGAAGGGTCAGGCATTTGCTCGGTTGGAACCGTATGCAGAACACCTGCCCTTCATGGGATCTTTGAAAATTGTGCTGGTGGTTGATCCAATCCGTTCCACGGTTTGTTGACTTTGGTCCGCCGTGCAGTAGCGCGTTCAGGATTGTACTTACCCCCTTGGATCATTTCCGCTGCGATGCTCTCCTCCACCGCGCCAGCGCTTGCTAATTAATATCAAACTGCTCCTGATGCAGCGCCGGATCGCTCTTCACGATCACGGTCTTCTTAGTCAGTTCTTCCATTTCGCTCAAAGCCCGGCCGTTGTTGGCTTTTAGCGCTTTCGCAACCTCCGGGTTCACGCGGAGCATCACGTCAGGATGCTCCAGGTGCTTGGCAATTTTGCGCATCTCAAGGTAAATCTCATTGCAGACGGTGGTCACCGATTTCACAAATCCGGTCGACTGGCAATACGGACACGGCGTTCCGATGGTGCGCTCGAGCGACTGCTTCACCCGCTTGCGTGTGATGGCCACTAGCCCAAAATCATTAAATTGCAGCACCTTCGAGGGGGCGCGATCCGCGCGCAACGCCTCTTCCAGCGCCTGCATGACTTTCTGCCGGTTGCGCCGCTCGTCCATGTCGATAAAATCAATGACGATGATGCCGCCAAGATCGCGCAGGCGTATCTGCCGCACGATTTCTTTGATCGCGTCGACATTGGTTTTGACGATTGTGTCTTCCAGCCGCGCCGTCTTGCCGACGTACTTCCCGGTATTTACGTCGATGGCGACCAGCGCCTCGGTCTGATTAATAACGATGTAGCCGCCACTCTTCAGCCAGACTTTGGATTTTAACGCTTTATTGATTTCCTCATTTAAACCGAACTGCTCGAACAACGGCGTTTCTTTGGTGTAGAGTTTTACCCGCTTCACCAATGGCGGCTGAAACCGGTTAGCAAAACGCAATATGCGTTCGTACTCCTGTTCCGTATCCACCCAGATGGCAGAGAAATCCGAGGTCACCTGGTCCCGCAGCACTCGCTCCACGACACTCAGGTCGTGATAGATCAACGCCGGCGGCTTGGAGTTTTCCGCGCGCGTCCGAATTTCCGACCACAGGCCCTTCAAGAAGCGGATATCCGCACGCAAGTCTTCTTCTGCCGCGCCCTGAGCCGCGGTGCGAACGATGAATCCGCCATGCCCATTCTCACGCTCGCTATTAATGATTCGTTTCAGCCGCAGGCGCTCTTCTTCAGAAGAAATTTTGCGCGAAACGCCAGTGTGGTTCACGGTCGGCATGTAGACCAGAAAACGGCCAGGTAGCGCGATATGGCTGGTGATGCGCGCGCCCTTCTTCCCGATAGGCTCTTTGGCGATCTGTACCAGGATCTCCTGGCCCTCTTTCAGGAGATCGGTAATTAGCGGCACATTTTGCGGTTCGCGACGCCGGAACCGACGCCCACCTCGGCGTCCGCGCGGGCCATGCCGGTCGTATCCTGGGCGCGGCGCGCGCTGCGTGTAGGGCGCAGTTGCCGCCGGTGCGCGGACTTCCACCCGCGCATCCGCACTTCCATTGGCGAGCGCTTCGGCTTCCACTACTGCTTCGGCCTCGGCCTGGGCTTCCTCGAGTTCGGCTTCTTCTTCCGCTTCTTCGTCCACGCCTTCTACTTCAGCGACTTCGGCGGCTTCCGCCGAAACCGGCTCTGACGAGAATGGAACCTCTTCCGCTGCTGGATCACCCGACGCCGCGATCTCCTGGGCATGTTCTCCATATTCATCAGCGGCGTGCGTCTCTTCTTCCATCTCTTCGAATGCCGCGTCTTCCTCCAGCTCTTCAACGTAATGGGCGAGATCTGCTTCTTCCTCTTCGATCTCCTCCTCTTCCAAGGTTCCCGCTGAACCTGCCCCTTCCACAGTGTTCCCCTCCTCGTTTCGGGGATTCTCCCGTTCTTCTCCGCCGAAGACGGCAGCCACATTCATCTCATGCAACCGCTTCTGCTTGCGATCCCACTCAGGCGATTCGCTGTTAAAACTGGTTTCGTGCGCCTCGGCTGGCTCAGGCTGTTCCTGATTGCTGAAATTCTCATCAGTTCTACCTTTTGCGAACAGCGGCTCATCCTCAGGAAACATCTGCCCTAGCGGAGTTTCCTGAGCCTCCGGTGCGCGCTCCTCGGACGCTGGAGCCACTGGGTTCTGCGCCAAGCGCTGATACTTCGAAATCGACTCGCCCGGCAGGATGATTGGCTGATATCCCGGCGGTGGCCCGAAGTCTGTACGCTGCGGCTCGCGCGGTGTCTCGGAACCCGCGCGCGCGTATTTTGAATCTGGGAAACGGTCCCGTCCGCGCCCACGACGACGGCGGCGTCCGCGCCATCCGCCACGATTCTCTGCCGACCGATTCTCCGGTGGTTCTGTCTGCGGCAGGCCGCTCTCGCCCTGGCCAGATGCGTGGGTTTCGTTAATATTCGCCTTGGCGGGCTGTTCTGAACCACCATTTCCCACCGGTGCTTCGGCTTCAGCTTCCGTCCGCAGCGGCACCTGATATGCTTGCACCGGTACGGGACGATTTGTGGGAACTTCTTCCAGGTCGTCCTGATCTTCCCCTAATTCCATGAAGTCGGAGACGTAGAGAAACGCATCGCGTTCCAGTCCTATATCCACAAACGCCGACTGCATTCCAGGAAGCACGCGGGTTACGCGTCCTTTGTAGATGGACCCTGCGAGGGTGTATTCGTTTTCACGTTCCAGGTAGATTTCTGCGAGCTGGTCGTCTTCAACCATCCCCACCTTGGTTTCATGCGGGGTGGAAGACACAAACAATTCTTTTGTCATGCAAACTCCGGTCGCGACCGCTATGCGGCCGCAGAATTCACCGGACTGGCGGCAGGAAAGGACGGGGAGGATCGAGCGATGCGATGGCAGTCCTCCGTAAAGGACGGCCACAGCCCCGGAGGAGTCTCCGAGACCGAATCGGTTGCACAAGCTTGAAAGTCTTTTGCACTGATCGCAATCTGCGCTTGCCAGGTTTGTGACCGCTCTCTCTGATCTTCAGATCTGAGGGGGCCGTTACCCGCCCGGCTGCGACTTCGCTAATCCTGCCCGGCCTCCCACTGCTCCCGGCCGGTGAGTGCCCTCTTCACGCGAGGGCGATCGTAATCTTGTTTTCGGCCGCGCCTAAAGCGCGGTAAATCTTTTATTCCGTCTACTTCAGTTTACGAAACGGCGCATGCGCACGTTCATCACAATACCCAGCGCCAAAAACATGAAGAGGACAGAAGACCCGCCATAACTCATAAGCGGCAGGGGTATGCCGGTGACCGGCATAAAACCGACCACCATGCCGATGTTCACTAGAATGTGGAAGCTAAGCACCGCCACCACACCCATTACCACGAACGTGCCAGCGCGGTCAGGCGCTGTTTGCGCGTTCTGGGTCAAACGCATCAGCACTACGAAGTATAACAGCATGACCCCCAACGCGCCTACAAATCCGTGTTCTTCCGCGAATGCAGCAAAAATAAAATCCGTTTGTGGGACTGGAAGGAACGCCAGGTGCGTCTGCGATCCTTGCGAACTCCCCCAAATTCCTCCTGAACCTACCGCAATAAGAGACTGGTTAACTTGGTATCCGGAGCCCTGACTGTCTGCCTCCGGATTCATGAAGCTCGTCAGCCGGCTGCGCTGATAGGGCTTCAACCCATGCCAGGCCAGTGGCATCAGCAATGCGCCTGCGAGCACGACAATGAACGCCTGCTTGAAGCGAACTCCTCCCAGAAAAATGCCCATCATCGCAATCGGCAAATAAGTAAGCGCGGTCCCCAGGTCGGGCTGCGCCAGAACCATGAGCATGGGGAAACCCACCATCAGCCCGGCTTTGAAGACGTCGGGCCAGGATAGGTCTTTCTGGTGCAGATCGGCAAAGTACTTTGCTACCGCAAGAATCAGGATGAGCTTGACCCATTCCGAAGGCTGGAAGTGCCCTCCGCCCGGCATCTTTATCCAACGTCGCGCGCCCAGATACTTCTGACCGAAGATCAACACCATCATCAGCGAGGCAATTGCGGCGATGTAAATCCAGTGCACGCGCTCCAGCAGCATCTGGTAGTTGATCAGGCTCATCCCAAACATTCCGCAAAGTCCGCCCACGATCCAGTACACCTGCTTGACGTGAGCCCCCGCAAACTTCGTGTGCTCAGTCGCGCTGTGGATCTCCATCACGCCCAGCCCGCAGATGAGCAGGACGAAGATCAGCAGCACCCAATCAAAGTCGTGAAATGAAATATAGCGAGACATGAAAATCCAGTATTCAGTCGCTAGTTCTCAGTTGTCAGTTAAACCCCGGCGCCGCCACCGCCAGCGGTGCATGCTTCTCCGGAATCTCCATCACAAAACGCCCGCCCTGAAGCGCCTCGTCGCCATCAGTATCCGCCGCATTCCACAGCGCCCCAATTTCCACCTTGCCGTCACTCTTCGCCATCTTACTCGGCGTCCGCCGCTGCTTTTCTACGTAAGCCTTGATCACCTGTGCCGCGGTGCGCGCCGCCAGATATCCGTGTTCGCCTTCCTCCAGCAAAGCGCAAACCACAATCTCCGGATTGCGCCGCGGCTCAACTCCAGCGAACCATCCGTTATCTTTAAACTTGCTCTTACCCATTGCTCCTAGTTTTGCCTTGAGCGCATTGCTGATCGTTTGCGCGCTGCCGGTCTTGCCTGCGAAATCAATGCCCTGCAAGTGTGACAGCGCCGCCGTGCCACCCGGATTCACCACATTCGCCATCGCATCGGTGATGATCTCCCAATTTTTGGGATCGATAGAAACCTTGACTTCGTCAGACGTGGCGGAAGCGGGAATCACATTTGGCGGGAGATCAGTCGGGTTGGTTATATGCGGCCGCCGCAGCACACCCCCGCTGGCAATCGCGCCAATCGCACGCGCCAGTTGGATGGGCGTCACCGCCACCGCGCCTTGCCCGATACCTACTGAGATCGTCTCGCCCGCATACCACTTTTGCTTGAAGTTGCGGATCTTCCACTGTTCCGAAGGCATAACGCCGCTCACTTCCTGCGGCAGGTCCACACCAGTTTTTTGCCCCAATCCAAACATAGTTGCGTACTTGGCAATGCGTTCAATTCCTAACTTTTCCGCCAGCGTATAGAAGAAGACATCGCAGGATTGATAGATCGCTTTCGAGATGTCCACCACGCCATGCACTCGATGTTCGGCAACCACCCAGCATTTGAAGTAACGTCCGTAGAACGATGCCCCGCCATTGCAGGTTACCTTCATCTCTTGCGCAATACCTTCCTGCAATCCGGCAGTCGCCATAATGATCTTGAACACGGATCCTGGGGCAAGCTGCGCCTGAATGGCTTTGTTGAGGAGCGGGTGATCATCATCATTGACCAACTTCGACCATTCATCCTTTTTTATGCGCACCGCAAAGTTGTTCGGGTCATACGTCGGCCGGCTGACCATCGCCAGAATCTCGCCCGTCCGCGGATCGAGGGCCACGATCGCACCGTTCCTTCCATCGAGTGCCTGCTCAGCAGCAATCTGCAGATCAACATCAATCGTCAGCTTAAGCTGTTTCCCCGCCTCGGCAGGCTTCTCTTCCTTCTGCTGCCCCATCTCCTTGCCGTGACTGTTCACCACCACCTGGCGCGAACCATTCTTGCCCATCAAGAGGTTGTTGTATTGCAGCTCCACTCCGGACTTGCCCACCACATCCCCGGGGTTGTAGAGCTCCCACTGCGGCTGGTTGAGCATGTCTTCGCTCACTTCGCCAACGTAGCCGATGACGTGCGCCATAAATCCATTGCGCGGATAGAGCCGTCGGTGCGCCATGATCGTGTCCAGCTCCGGCAATTCGTTGCGGTGCGATTCCACAAACGCCAGCTCGTCCGGCGTAATGTCTTCTTTCAAATAAATTGGACGGAACTGCGGAGTGGAAGCGAATCTGCGGACGCGATCGCGTACTTCTTTCGCATCCATGTGCAGTCCCCGTGCGATGACATCGGCATCAGCAGAAATATTGCGCGAGGAATCGCGCAGCAGCAGCGCTGTAAAAGAAGGATAGTTGTCGACAATCACCCGGCCTTCGCGATCCAGAATTTTTCCCCGCGGCGCCAGGATCGGAACCTCACGAATCATGTTCTTTTCCGCTGCCGCGGAATAAAACTCGCTCTGTACCACTTGCAGCCGCCATAGCCCGTACGCCAAAAATAGAAAAACGACGAGAATGATGTACTGCACCGCCGTCAGGCGGACCGAAGACACTTTTTCATCGCGGCCAAACATTGGTCGTCACTCGCTGGTTCCCTTTTTGGTCATTGGCCAATGTCAGTCACTGGCCAGCTCGGGTTAACTTCATTGTAGCCTCGTGAGTTGCTGGAAGATATTACGGTTTGGGTGACGGAAGGGCATACACGGTAGGAGAGAAGCGACTTCTATGCCCGCAACTTGAACCGATCCAACAACGTGAAAATAATCGCAGCCAGAATCGCGTTTGCAAACGCCGATCCCAGCTCGTGCCCCCAACTCCACTCCAGCGTCAGCCCCACTAGTCCGCGTGCGACGAGGAAGTACACGAACTCGTGTACCACATAAAAGAAAAGTGTGACCAGCACGCGTGCCCCGAGGTTCTCCACATCCAGCCTCACCCCGAGGGAGGAGGCCCCGAAACCGACCACCGTTTTGGCGATGCCGTAAACCCCGATGGGGTGATGGGTCAGAGAATCCTGAAGAAGCCCAATTACCGCTCCCGTAAGCAGTCCCGAAACCTGACTTCGCCGCGCCACGGCAAAGAAAATCACCACCAGCAGCGGGAGATCAAAGATTGAGAAGAAATGCAGCCGCAGTGGCAGGAATGCCTGCAGAAAGAGCGCCGCCAGCGGAATCAGAATCGCAGCCGGTGCGCTGAACCGGTAAACCTCAACCTGCTCTTGTGATGTGTAAGTGATGGGCACGCTATTGAGGTTTGTCCTCCGGCGGAGCCGGCGTGACTGCGGGCTGCTGCTCCGGCTTTGGGGGGGCGTCGATTGGCTTCGTAGTCTGCTGCGAAACCTTGACCGCTGGCGGAGTAGGCTTCTGCGCAATGGCTGGTTTCACCGTGGTTGACGTGGATGTGCTCGAAGCATCAACTCCGGGTTTCTTTGCGCCTTTGGCAAGGGGTTGGACATTGGGAGCTGGCACAGCATCGGTTGCGACCTGAGCCCGGCTCGGTTTGGATGTCGTTGCGCTCTTTGCAACTGGTGGGTTCTTTGGAGCCGGAACAGACGCGGTAACGGCGGATGATCCGGCTGATCCTGCACCGGGGTTCGGTGCGCCTGTTGCCTTGCCTGCTGCCGTAACGGCATTCTCACGTGGCTTATCCGGAACCGAAGGCAGCCTTTGCGACAATATATCCACGGCTCGCGCAGGCGCAGTCTCAGCTACTGCGGCAGGCCGCTCTTCTTTCCTGGTAATCACCAGCACTTCTTCCAGCTTGCTCAGGTTGGTGGCCGGTCGCACGCGAATGTTCAGAAACACTTCCGGTCCGGCCGAAACCTTGCTCACGGTTCCAATCGGCAGTCCTTTCGGGAATATCTGATCTCCGCCACTGGTTAGTACTTTTTCCCCAGGCTGCACCGTTTCATCAGACATGACCTTTTCCAGGATTACTTCACCAGCCGGTGTGCCGCGCAAAATTCCCTGCAAACGCGATTGCTCCAGGATCGCGCCCACCCCGCTGGTCTGGTCATTGATAAGGAGTACCTGCGAGACGCTCGGATAAACCTTCAGCACTCTGCCAATCACTCCGTCTGCAGTAATCACTGGCATGTCTTTATCCAGCCCCTGGCTCGATCCTTTATCTATGTAGATCGATCGTGACTGCTCGCTTCCGCTGGACCCGATCACCTGCGCGGCAGTGGTTTTTGAAATGTATTGCTCTTTGAAACCCAGCAGCGCCTGCAATCGCCGGGCCTGTTCCGCATCGTCGACCAGCCGTACTCGCTCCAGCCGCAGCGTCTCGATCTCGTCTTTGAGTTCCCGATTTTCCTGCCGCACGCCGCGTAGATAAACATAGCCATGCCAGAGATTGCTGGTCCCACTCTGAAACCAGACAATAGCCTTTTCCAGAGGAGACACGGCGCTAACCGTCCAAACCCGGATCAGCCGCGTAGATTCGTTTTCTGTGGAACGTTTGACCTGGACTGCCAGCCCCAGCACCTGAGCAAACAGAACCGCCACCAGGATACTTACGTTACGGTAGCGGCTGAGAAAGTTTTCCATGGCGCCTGATCCAGTTCCTAGGTTCCAGTTTTAAGCTTCCAATACAAGCGGCGCCACAGCTCTAAGCACATTTTTTAACGTACAACCTCGGACTCGAGAAACTGAGAACTGGGAACTGAAAACTGCTCTTAAAACCTCAAGACCCGGAATACCCGGTTCGGGTCGATGACTGAGGGCCAGCAACGATCTTACTCAATCGAAATCTTTCTCAACAGCTTGAAGTCGCTGAGCATTTTGCCCGTGCCCAGCACCACGCTACATAGCGGGTCGTCGGCGATTGAAACCGGCAGCCCGGTTTCCTCACGAATCCGCTTGTCGAGATTCTTTAGCAGCGCCCCACCGCCGGTCAGCACGATACCGCGATCGCTGATGTCGGCAGAAAGCTCTGGAGGTGTTCTCTCCAGCGCCACACGGACCGCGTTCATGATCGTCGAAACACACTCGCTCAAGGCCTCACGAATCTCGCTATCGTCCACTGTTATCGTCTTCGGGACGCCTTCAATCAGGTTGCGTCCCTTGATCTCCATGGTGAGCGGCTTATCCAGCGGATACGCAGACCCAATTTCAATTTTGATCTGCTCCGCCGTGCGCTCGCCGATCAGCAAATTGTATTTGCGCTTCAGGTAATTCATGACGGCCTCATCCATCTGATTGCCCGCCATGCGCACTGACCGCGAATACACAATGCCGCTGAGAGAAATCACCGCGATATCGGTCGTCCCGCCGCCGATATCGACAACCATGTTGCCGGATGGCTCGGTAATCGGCAGCCCGGCCCCAATCGCCGCCACCATCGCCTGCTCAACCAGATAAACCTCGCTCGCCTTGGCGCGATAGGCCGAATCCATCACCGCCCGCTTCTCGACCTGCGTAATTTCCGAGGGCACTCCAATCACAATCCGCGGATGCACCAGCATCTTCCGGTTGTGTGCCTTCTGGATGAAATAATTCAGCATCTTTTCTGTGACTTTGAAATCTGCGATTACTCCGTCCTTCATCGGCTTGATCGCGACGATGTTTCCTGGCGTTCGCCCCAACATCTCCTTCGCTTCTTTGCCCACGGCCTCAACTTCGTTGGTGTTCTTGTTGAGCGCCACAATCGAGGGCTCATTCACTACGATCCCCTTGCCTCGCGCGTAAACCAATGTGTTGGCAGTTCCCAGGTCGATCGCAAGATCGCTGGAAAAAATGCTGAACAGTGATCTCAGGTTGGTCATACGCGAACCGTTGGAATGAAAGCCATTCGATGACATACGTGAGCTCTTCTCAAGCTAGTGGCGTTCCGGGGATTACCCGGTTACTCGTGTTCCTGTTGGAGCGGTCTCTTCAATTCTATGAGAGATTCTCCTTGGCAACTCTACACTAAAGTTCCAGCACCTCAGGACCTTACTGAATCACGATCTTCTTTTGCATGGTGTTAACCCCGCCTTTGGCATTCTGCGCCGTAATCGTGATCACGCTTTCCCCTGGCGGCAAAGGAGGCGTGAAGTAATGAAAGCTCCCATCTGTGCCCACCACCGGCACTTCTTGCCCATTCACCATTACCCGTGCACCGATTTCCGTTTTCCCGGCCAACTCAATCACGTGCCCGTGCTGCACGAAGGGATCCAGCTCCAAGTTTATCGCCGTGGTATTACCTTTCGGAATAATGGTAAACCGGTTCTTCTCGCTTTCAAGCGAACTCTGCTCCTTGGCGTCGTAGGATTGCACCACCCAGTAATAAGCCCCCTCAGAAAGCCCCGATACAATCACGTCAGCCGTGTTCACCTTTCGATCCACTATAGTGGACGAGAAATACGGGTTCCGCGAAATACGAAACCGGTATCCGGCCGCGTTCGGCATGGGCGTCCAGGAAAACTCCACCGTCTTGGATCCGCCCGAGCTAAAAATCGGCATCATGTTCGCCGGAGCAATTGGCGTCGGAGGCCCAATCTCCTGAGTCTTGGCCATCCGCGGCGAGTCCTCCTGGAATGACGCCCGCTGATAGTCGGCCAGATGCAGCACTTCACCATTACGGCTGACCTCGCCCGCTCCCTTTGTGACCATGATCTCGTGCCGATCGGCATGCGGATCGTTATGCACCATAGCGGCGCTGTTCGGGGCCAGCGAAGCTGTGGCACCGGCAACAATCACCTGCGATTTCGACCCTTGCATATAAGTGGCAGTCGCCAGGTCTACCGTCCCTGTGCTTACCGCTACGGAAACGCTTGTCTGCTGCTGCTCGTTGGCGGAGTTTTCTTCGATCACAATTAGCGAATCCTGCTTAACCGTGTAGTTGGTCCCGTCCCCAAAGACGATCTTCGCCATTCCCTCCGACCCGGTCTGCACCACGTCACCTTTCTCTAGAGGGACGTTATAGTCCGCGGTCACCCAGCTATTGCTGCTGGCTTTCTTAACGCGAACCGTGCCGTCCAGCGCCGTGATGTGCGCTTGCTGCGAGTTCATCGAATTCGCCTTCACTGGCGCACCGGAGCTGGCAAATCCCTCCATTAGCTTCGCCGTCAGGCTGGTGACTGACTTAATCCCATTTTGCGTAAACTGCGGGAAGGCAAAGTACAGCCCGGCGAAGAATACCGACATCAGGAACAAGATGCCCAAGGCCACACTGCGATAGGTGACCGTCTTCCACGCAACGTGGATTGCCGGCTTGTGACTCGAAGACACGAAGTCCACCAAAACCCTGATAAACCTAGAGAATATGGGGTAGTTTCGAGAGTACCACAAGCTCAACAGCCCTAGCAGGGGTAATTAACTTGGTCACATGTCCATCGGTACATGTACAGCGGGAATGGCTCGTGTGGCGCGGGTGCCCTCGCCCGCGATTTGTTTTCATCGTGTCCCGTCGCCAGAGTAGAAAGGGAGCCGGCAGAGAAAACTTCGTGGTGTGAGTTCCTCACGAGTTAAGCTCCCTCGGCTGGAGCATTGCATTTTTCCACATTGTTCAAGGATTCTGAAAAGATCCTCCGTAAGCCTTTTGCTGTCATCGATAATGACAGCACTAATTATTCTCTGTGTGCTCTGCTTTTTGCTTGAGTGTGCTCTGGATCGTCCCTAGAATTTGTTGCTAATCCAAAATAACAGGAGGGATTAAATGCCAGTACAACCGCAAGAACCGGAAACCCTCAACGTGAAACTCGTTCACTTCACCAAGCAAAGTTCGCCCGACGAGCCGGTGCAAGTTGCATTCTCGGTCACGGATGAGCAAGGAAAAGAAGAAATCATTACGGGCGAGATTCCCTACTCCTACGATCTGTTTAAAGTATTCCAAGAGAATGGCTGGTTGAACATTCGCCGCAGCGTCGCTTCGATCCGCGAGAGCCGCACGCAGCGGCGGACGATGTCAGCATAGCTGATTCAGTCCTCTAACGAAGCGCTGGAATCCAAGCTAGGTTCCGGCGCTTTTTTGTCAGCATGTTTCAGAGACTCATTTCAATCCGACGCCGTACAGATAATCGTAGGTGTTCCCTGACCCCCAGGGCAGGGTGGCGCGGAATGAGGAGAACAGAATCGCTCGGTCCATAAATGTGACGAAGACGTCTTGCTGAAATCCGGAGGTGATCAAGCGGAAGGTAAACAGTCCGTTGCAGGGATCGCCGAGCTCTCCCTGGCCGTAAAGGTAAGACGTGTCGGCAACAGGCTGTAAAGTGGCAACGACCAGGATAGACCCTTGAGAGTCGCTGATTGTGATCTGGCGGCCCGAAGTGATGGCCAGGGTCGCGTTGCCTAAGCTGGCGGTGCCTGTCTCGGTATTGTTTGGGCCAGTATTGGCGCCGGTTTTCTGGTAATAAATCGCCTTGTATGTTCCAGCGAAAGAAGCATCGAAGTTCTTGCTGGCGGCTTTCTTCAGGCCCAGGATGGCGCCGTTTGGTGTGTCGACTGCGAAGATGCCGTTTGGGGTTCCGAAGACATAATCGGACGTTCCATTATTTTCGGCGATGGTCAGGAACGTTCCAGAAGGATCAGCGTGGAAAGTGCTGGCATCAAAGTTGCCGATGTTGAAAGCGCCAGTTCCCTGCCCGATTGATCCGTAGGGCCAGTAGCCGGTCACGCTGACGTTACCCTGCGCGTCAACAATGGCAGAGCCGACCTCCACTCCGCCCGAGGAAGTACGGAACTGCATGTAGTTGTAGCCGTGGCCTGCCCAGGTTGCGGTGGAGATTGTGCCTTTGTCCACTGCTGTGACCAGCGCCAAGGCATCATGGTTCGGGCCAGTTTTCGTCGCTTGCAGGAGGAGAGCGTAATTGGGGACCTCGTAAGCTGCGATGAGATTTCCCGTGGGATCGTTCAAGGCGTAGGTTCCGTCGGAATTCACACTATACGGAATTATGCCACTGTCGAGGTTCGAGAGATTCTTGTACGTGAGGGTGTGAGCTGCGGGATCCAGTGTGATCGTCAGAAAGTCGCCGACAGAGGCCGTCCCATTGTAAGAACGCGGGGAAGTTGCGCTGGGGTTGACGTTCGAGCCGCAGCCGATAGCGAACAACACGAGCAGCAGGGCGAGGATGTGGAGTTTCATGGGGGCTCCTGATAGGGATATCGGCCGGATAGAAGCAAACATTAGCTTGGCAGACGCTCGCGGATGATTCTCGCATTGCCTGAAAGTTGACAACAGAAACGGAGGGAGTACACTCACTTCCGCCTCTGCGAAGGGCAGTTTCCAGCTAAGGAATTGCACAATCCTGAGGCAGGCCCCAATCATTAACGCACAGCGGAATGCGATCAACTTCCCGGTCGCGATCCCAATCCCGGAGCTTGCAATATGATCCATGGCCAGTGAAAGTTGATCGTCGTTAGAGATAGTGACTGCGCCGGCTGGGAGATCTCGGTTTTGGTGCATTAGCAGATATGCGAAGGTGGTGAGAAAGAGCAGAACGATTAAATCCTGTCCCAGGGTGAACGCAGTCAGTGCAGGGAGAAAGCAACGATCTAGCAGACGCAAGTATGGCTTTCTGCCACAAGGGGTACGCATTGCATCAGCAGCAGCGGCAGTAGGCCAAGGAGGGCAACGTTGGTCAGACTCCAAAAGCGTGCTCAACACTGAACAACGTGATCGGGTGTGTACTAGGGGCGTGGTAACGGAAGTAATTTCGCCGACTCCTTTGGGCTTGGTAAGCGGCATAACAGTTTGTTAGGGTGGTTAGGGAATTTTGTGTCTGCGGAGAGGCAAATGCAGTTAGTCGCCCTCGTAGTGGACGACTCCATGCTTATCCGGCATACCGTTTGCCGCTTTCTGGAAGAACGCGGCTTTACGGTGGAGTCCGCCGCCAACGGCCAGGATGCCGTTGAAGCTCTCAAACGAGTTCGCCCCGATCTCATTGTCACCGATATGCAAATGCCGAAGATGAGCGGCGGAGAATTAATCACTTCAATTAAGGCAAAGCCTGAGACCGCGAACATACCTATCGTGATCGTGGCCGGAAGGCAGAGTGGCTTCGAGAAAAAAGAAAAGCGCGCCAATTTCACAATCTTCAAAGATATTGATATTGAATCGCAGCTTGCTAAAGCGCTGAAGACCATCTTTGGAGAGTGTCCTGCCAAGGGGCAGGCTGCCGGGAAGTAACTCCGCCACACTTCACAGAACAGAGAAACTACACCAATATCATCCCTGCTTCTGCCGAAAAATCCAGTGGCGCGAGCTGTCGGCTAAGAAACTTGGGATACGCCGCAGCGGCGATCATCGCGGCGTTATCAGTCGAAAGTGGACGAGACGGGAAATATACGGGAAGACCTTCCATTGCGGCTTCGCGCTCGAATCGCTGACGCAATTCATTGTTTGCGGCGACGCCTCCAGTCACAAATAACGTCGCAGCATCATAGGTTCTTGCGGCTGCCAGAGTCTTGGCGACGAGATCGTCGACCATCGCGCGCTGAAACGAAGCGACGAGATCAAGAGTCTGCTTGTCGCAGTGGGCTAGGTACTCTTCCAGTCTAGGTTTCGCGATCTCAGACAGCGCACGCCGGCGGGCTTCGATCGCTTGCTGTAGACCATGCGTTTCGATATAGCGCAACACCGCGGTTTTGATTCCGCTGTAAGAAAAATCGATGCGAGGTCTACCTCCCGGTTTGATGTCTTTGCCCGCCTGTCTTCGATCTGCATGTTTGATCTGCGACGGCGGAAACTTCACCGCCGTGGGATCACCGTGGCTTGAAAGCTCGTCGATAACCGGGCCACCAGGGTAACCGAGCGCAAGTAGTTTGGCGACCTTATCGAAAGCCTCGCCAGCGGCATCGTCGCGGGTATGACCGATGTTCTCGTAAGACCAGCTTTCGCCGCGCTGTTCGGCTAGGTAAAGATGAGTGTGTCCTCCCGAGACAACGAGCGCGAGGACTGGAAAGATCAATTCACGGTTGCCTTTTTGCCTTTCCTCGAGCAGCACGGCATGAATATGACCTTCGAGATGATTCACGGCGATTAGAGGTTTGTCCAGAGCGAAAGCCAGCGCCTTGGCGTAGCTGATGCCGACTAGAAGAGAGCCTGCGAGGCCGGGACCTTGAGTGACGGCCAGCGCATCTATCGACTGATAGTCGCGCCCTGCATCCGCCAGCGCTTTTCGGACCACGGGAATAATGGCCTTCAGATGTTCGCGCGATGCCAATTCCGGCACTACCCCGCCATATGGCTTGTGCGTGGCAATCTGCGAAGAGACAGCATTAGAGACGATCTGCTCACCCGAGCGCACTACCGCTGCTGCGGTTTCATCACAAGAGCTCTCGATTCCTAGGATGTAGGCGTCGGACATACCCTCAGTTTAAACTCAACCACAGCCTGGTAGGGACAGCCGCCCTCGCCTGACCGGTCGCCGATGATGCGATGGTGGAAAGCGCCAAATAATGCTCAAGGACTTCGCCATCTCGATCGCTCGCACTCTCCACGACCAAGGCTATCAGGCATACTTGGTTGGCGGATGCGTGCGCGACCTGCTGCTCGGCCGCGAACCAGCGGACTACGACATTGCGACCGATGCCACGCCGGAGCAGGTCATGCGCATCTTCCCGCAGACCTACGCGGTAGGAGCGCAGTTCGGGGTCGTGCTGGTTCCAATGGCGGAAGATTCCTCAGTAACCTCTGTGGTTGATCAAGCGGACGTTAACCACGGAAGACACAGAGGAAAAACCGTCGAGGTCGCAACCTTCCGTTCGGATATCGGCTATTCCGACGGCCGCCATCCCGATCAGGTACGGTTCAGCAAGGATCCCCGCCAGGACGTTCAGCGCCGCGATTTCACCATCAACGGCCTGCTGCTGGACCCCCTCAAGAACGAAGTGCTCGATTTTGTTGGTGGGCGAAAGGATCTGGACGCTGGAATCATCCGCGCGATCGGCGAGCCAGAGCTGCGT
>Ga0137403_10001059_pt1 | contig 34798 bp, 35 predicted proteins | sample CZOMad2_1_16fung_FD_122057 | JGI IMG/M metagenome (GOLD analysis project Ga0137403, IMG submission 122057) | Vadose zone soil fungal communities from Angelo Coast Range Reserve, California, USA - CZOMad2_1_16fungal (Hybrid Assembly) | ecosystem: Environmental > Terrestrial > Soil > Vadose zone... | reverse complement strand
TTGTAATAGAGCGCGAGATCGGGCTGCGCACGTACATCGAAAGCGGCGTGCCGCTCGACGCACATCTTTCATACGATCTGCTGGCTACAATTTTCCGGCCCAGCGCTCCCCTGCACGACGGCGCAGTGATCATTCAAAAGGATCGTATTGCAGCGGCAGCGTGCTTTCTGCCGCTTTCGATGAATCCTGTTCTCTCAACCCAGCTTGGCACGCGGCACCGGGCCGGCATTGGAGTGACGGAAGAGACGGATGCGATTGCGGTAATTGTCTCCGAGGAAACAGGTGCTCTCAGCTTGGCCGTTGCGGGTAAAATCGAGCGGGATCTAACGGTCGAGCAACTGCGCGAGCGATTGGGAGAGCTGCTGGGGCGTTACGTGCCACCGTCGACTTTGCCCACTCCGATTACGAATGGCAGCGAAGGGTTAGAGGCAGTCGACGAAGAAACTCCACGAAGCTCGTTCTCTCGCACAGTAGATTCCCGCACGAACCCTGGGGCAGGGCGCTGATCCATGACGGACTTTTTTCATCGCTACGTCCTGCATAATATCGGGCTGAAGCTGCTGTCGCTAGCGCTTGCTGTAGGCTTGTGGCTGGCGGTGGCGCGCGATCCGCTGGCGGAAGTTGCGGTTGAGGTACCGATTGAATTCCATCATTTTCCGGAGAATCTTGAGATCAGTTCGGAAAATATTCCTCAGGCTCAGATTCGGGTGCGCGGTCCGGAGCGGGTCGTGCGAAAGCTCCGAGCGTCCGACATTCACGCAGAAATCGATCTTCGTGGAGTACGCACAGGAGAACGCACGTTCGATTTAAGTGCTCAGCAGATTCGCGCGCCGCATGATCTGGAAATTGAGCAGGTTATCCCCAGTCAGTTGCGGCTCTCCTTTGACGCGAGAATAAAGCGAGAGCTTGAGGTGCATCCGCGGGTGATTGGGAATTTCGCCTCCGGATACAGCATCGGGCGCGTGATTGTAGATCCACCGACGATTATGGTTTCAGGCCCGAAGAAGCGCGTCGAAGCTGCCGAAGCGGCGATCACCGATCCCGTCGACGTAAGCGGCACTGTGGATCGCAACACGTTCGTCACCAACGCATATGTGTCTGACCCGCTAATCCAGGTTGCGCACCCGGAACCTATTCGGGTGACGGTTATCATGGAAAAAACCGTCAATCGCGGCCGCTAAACTTAAAGCCAAATGGGATCCCCAACACGTCAGCTATTCGGAACAGATGGAATTCGCGGAATCGCCGGCGAATTTCCCTTGACCATGGAGAGCACCTATCTGATCGGGCGCGCTCTGGGGCACGACCTCATCCGGACTGCAGCGAATCCCCGCGTTGTCATCGGACAGGACACGCGCGAGTCGAGCGCGTGGATTGCAGATCGGGTGATGCTGGGCCTGGCGTCCGCCGGAGTGGAAACACACAGCGCGGGCGTAATCACAACGCCAGGTGTTGCCTATCTGGCGCGATCGCGGAAATACGCGGCCGGGGTAGTGATTTCGGCCTCGCACAATCCGTGGACCGATAATGGGATCAAAGTCTTTTCCGGCAACGGCTTTAAGCTGCCGGATTCGCACGAGCTGGCGATTGAACAGGAAATTTTTGGGCTACTGAAAAATCCGCAGAAACATGCCGATGGCGGAGGAGGCACTCTCGCCTCCAGCTTGCCGGGTGAAGCGGCACTGCGGCGGGCATACATCGAATGGCTGGCCGCGAATGTTCACGCTGATCTGAGCCGGTTGCGAGTCCTGGTGGACTGTGCTAATGGAGCCGCTACGGCGGAAGCGCCGGAGTTGTTCCGCACTTGCGGGATTCAGGCAACGTTCCTCAATGCCGCTCCGGACGGCGGGAACATCAACGAAAATTGCGGGGCACTGCATCCGGAGATGGTAGCTCGCGCGCTGACGGAGAAAGGGCAATTCGATCTTGGCGTAACCTTCGATGGCGACGCGGATCGCGCGTTGTTCAGCGACGCGGCCGGGCGGGTTGTGAATGGAGATGGCGTGCTTCTGCTTGCCGCTCGAGATATGAAGTCTCGCGGAGTGCTCAAAGGGTCGACTGTCGTGGCGACAACTATGTCTAACATGGGGCTGGAGATTGCGCTGCGCAACTCCGGCGTTCAGATGGTGCGGGCGAACGTCGGTGACAAGTATGTCCTTGAAGAGATGCTGAAAAGTGGCGCAACACTGGGCGGCGAACAATCTGGACACGTAATTTTTCGTGATGGCGAGGCTACAACGGGTGACGGGCTGCTGACAGCTCTGCGCGTAATGGAGATCATGGTGCGGAGCGGGAAGACGCTGGCGGAACTGATTGCTGATCTCAAGGTTTTTCCGCAGACGATTCAGAACGTGCGGGTGCGCGAGAAAGTGCCGTTTGCGCAGGTCCCGGACATCCAGCGGGTCATTACATCCGCCGAACGCGAACTTGATGGGAATGGGCGTGTGGTGGTGCGGTATTCAGGAACGGAAGCCTTGGCGCGCGTGATGGTGGAAGCCGAATCGGAAAAGAAGATGCTGAGTTTGGCGCAGGACATCACGGGAGCGATCAAGCGCGCGCTTGGGGCTTGACCGGCGGACGCAGATGGCCGCACCTATTCGGTATCTGTCGCACAGGGGAGGAACTCGGCTACAGTAGAAGCATGTTCCTTCGTATCTGCATTCTTCTTGTCATTGCATATCCTCTATCAAGCGCATTCTCTCAGACGACCACAAAACCTACTGCGCAAGCTGTGGACAATGACTTTGTGCAGAAGCAGTTTGGATCAAGTTGCAAGCTGGTACCGGGTCCGCAGCCGATGACGGCGGATTTGAACGGCGATGGCGTGGAAGACGTTGTGATTGTGGCGCGCTGCGCCGACCCGCTGATGGATGAGGCCGAACGCAATTACAAGGTGATCGATCCGTACGATGCGTTTTTCGGGTACGGCGATCCCAAGGTTACAACAAAGTTCGCACCAGAAGATCCGCAACGGCGTGGCCTGGCATTGCTGATCATTCACGGCGCAGGGGCGGACGGCTGGCGTACGGCCGAGCCCAAAACTAAGTTTATTGTCATCAATCTCCCCTTTAAGCAGCTTGCGGTGAAGAAGCTGACCGTGCGCAAGAAAACCGTAATGGCGATTTATGCCGAGGAAGCGCGGGAGGGCGAAGGGACAGTTTCCGCAATCTTTTGGGATGGCAAGAAGTATAAGTATCAGCCGCTGGGATCGACCATGGAGTAACTTAGAACGATGTAGGCGCGTGCGTCCCCGGCCGCGCATCGTTCGCGGATAGAAGGAAACGGGCGAGACGCCCGTCCTCCATCAACGACTGCAATTCCTCGCCTATAATCTCTCCACCATGAACCTCGAACAAAAGCGTCAGGAACTGAAGAAACGCGACCGTCTCGCCGAAGAAGGCGGCGGCGCGCAGCGGCGCGAGCGGCAGCATAAAGAAGGCAAGATGAACGCGCGCGAGCGTATCGAGTTTCTACTCGATGAGGGCACGTTCGAGGAGACTGACAAGCTGGTTACGCACCGCTCGCACGATTTCGGCATGCAGGAGCAGAAGTATTACGGCGACGGGTTCATCACGGGCTATGGACGGATTGAAGGACGGCTGGTGTTTGTTTTCGCGCAGGATTTCACGGTATTCGGCGGGTCTTTGTCGGAAGCCAATGCGGCGAAGATCGTCAAGATTATGGATCTGGCGGCGAAGATGGGTGCGCCGTTCATTGGGCTGAACGACTCCGGTGGGGCGCGCATTCAGGAAGGAGTGATGTCGCTGGCTGGGTATGCGGATATTTTTCTGCGAAACACGATTTACAGCGGCGTGATTCCGCAGATTTCGGCGATTATGGGGCCGTGCGCCGGCGGGGCCGTGTATTCGCCGGCCATCACGGATTTCATCGTGATGGTGAATAAGACTTCATACATGTTCATCACCGGTCCCGATGTGATCAAGACAGTCACGCACGAGGAGGTCACTAAGGATCAGCTTGGCGGCGCTCACACCCACAATGAGACTTCCGGCGTGGCACATTTCATGGCGCAGGATGATGCCGAGTGCTTATCGATGGTGCGTGAGCTGCTCAGCTTTATTCCATCGAACAATTTGGATGATGCGCCGAGGAAGGCTTGTAGCGATCCTGTCGATCGCGCCGATGAGAAGCTGGATACGATTGTGCCGGATCAGTCGAATTTGCCCTATGACATGAAAGATGTAATCAGCGCCGTCGTGGATGATGGCTACTTCTTCGAAGTGCAGGAGCATTTTGCCAAGAATATCGTCGTAGGATTTGCACGGCTGAATGGGCGGCCGGTGGGGATTGTGGCAAACCAACCGGCATTCTTGGCGGGTACGCTGGATATCAACGCCTCGATCAAGGGCGCGCGCTCTGTGCGCTTCTGCGATTGCTTCAATATCCCGCTGGTTACGTTTGAGGATGTGCCCGGATTTCTGCCGGGCACGAATCAGGAGTATGGCGGGATTATTAAACACGGCGCGAAGTTGCTCTACGCGTTCGCCGAGGCGACTGTACCCAAAGTTACCGTGATCACGAGAAAAGCGTACGGCGGAGCGTATTGCGTGATGGCATCGAAACACATTCGCACAGACGTAAACTACGCCTGGCCGACGGCCGAGATTGCGGTGATGGGGCCAGAGGGCGCAGTGGATATTGTTTATAAGCGGGAGCTGGAGCAGGCGGCGAACCGGGAGGAGCTGCGGAAGGCGAAGATCGAAGAATTTCGCGAGCGGTTTGCGAATCCGTATGTAGCGGCAGATCGCGGGTTCGTGGATGCGGTCATCCAGCCCCGCGAGACTCGCAAGAAACTGATTCAGGCTTTGGAGATGCTAGGAACGAAGCGGGATAAGAATCCGGCGAAGAAGCACGGGAACATACCGCTGTAGCTTTTTGGCTCTTATTCTTCTTCCGGGTTTAGCGGGAGCATAGACCCGTGCCGAACGTGCAAAATGTATACGGACTTGCCGATCACTGTGAAGAGAATCCGGTACGTTCCCCGGTTACCAGTTCCAAACAACAATTCCCGTATGGCTTCGTCAAATGAAACGCTCTCACGCGCCAGCGGGCAGCGTTCGGGATGGTGGGAGAGACTCTTGACACTCTGGCGAGCGTGTTGGATCCACTCGCGGGCTGCGCGAGGCGCATGCCTGCGAATGTAGCGATAGGCTGTCCGGAGATCGGCCTCTGCCTCAGGAGTGAGGATAACGCGATAAGCCATTTACGCCTTCAGGCTTCGCGTTCCAGTTCGGCCAAGACGTCATCCGCCACGCGCCCTTCGCCCTTTCTCGCCTGGGCGAGACCGCGGCGTATGCTCGCCACCGCATCGAGGTGATCGGCTACTTCCTGGTAAGTTGTGGGATCGAGGAGCACGGCCTCGGGTTTGCCGTTTATGGTGAGCACAAGCGGCCGCCCCGTCTTCTTCATGTGCTTCATCAATCCAGAGGAGTTGCGCTTGAAAGTAGTGAGCGAGTGGATATCCTGCGTCACGTCAATCATCAACATAGGCTAACATAGGTTTCGCATCTTTTTCGATGCGAATAGAATGCGATTCTCGAGCGCTGGGGACTGGTGGTCAAGCGTCCGCGATAACAAAATAAGCAATCTAGCGCGTTGCACTCGGGACTCTGGAGGGGAAAATACAGGCAGGAGAATGAATGGCGAATATCATAGCGGATGATCGCTGGGTTGTTGAGGACGACGGTCTTTTTTGCCAAGAAGTCGGGCCTTGGGCCGAAACGAAACACAATTTGGTCTCGTATTACGGGAGGTTGTTTTCGACCGGAATGAAGGACAAATGGGACAGACGAATCTACATAGAACTGTACGCTGGCGCAGGCTATAGCAGGATTCGCGAAACCCTAAGAATCGTGGCTGGCTCTCCTCTGCGCGCGCTACTGCTGCCACATCCTTTTGACAGGTACATTTTCTGCGAGAAGGATTCTGTATCCATCGAGTCATTGAAGGTTCGCGTCAAACGAATTGCACCAAGGGCAGATGTGGTCTTTATTCCGGGCGATTGCAACGATAGAATGCCCGACTTGCTGGCTGCGATACCCGCGGGATCGAGGGAAGATCGCGTACTTTCGCTCTGTTTTGTTGATCCTTGCGATATCGGAATAAAGTTTAAGACGATCCGCTAGCTTTCAAATCGATACATCGACTTCTTGGTCCTGCTAGCTCTGTATATGGTGCCAATCGCGCTCGAGCTCATTACTTACACCCGAAGTCAACAAAAGTGGCCGAGTTCTTCGACTCCCCGGATTGGCGCGCCCAGTGGACAAGAGCTGAAAGCAGCGGCATCGCCTTTCCCCGGTTCTTAGCAGAGGCGTTCTCGCAGAGCATGGAAACGCTTCGCTATATCGGTCAGCCATTCTACAAAATGAAGGAGGTGAAGTCGCCGGAGAAAAACCTACCCTTATATCGGCTGGCACTATTTTCTCGTCATGACCGTGCTTATAGTCTCTGGAATGAAGTTTCTGAAGTACAGCACTGAGCAGACTCAAATGTTTGAAGAAGAATGATGGCGCTTAGTTCCAAAATCGAGTGGACCGACGCCACCTGGAATCCGGTCCGTGGCTGCACCAAGATCAGCCCCGGATGCAAGCACTGCTACGCGGAAACGTTTGCGGAGCGCTTTCGAGGGGTGAAAGGACATCCCTACGAACAAGGCTTCGACCTGCGCTTGGTCCCGGAGAAACTCAGCGAACCATTCCAATGGCACTCACCCAAGCTGGTGTTTGTGAATTCGATGAGCGATTTGTTTCACTCAGCAATTCCAGACGAATATGTAGAAGGAGTCTCGCAAGTCATGACAATTGCCGATTGGCACACATATCAGGTGCTCACAAAGAGATCGGAGCGGTTGTGCGGCCTCTTAAATGGAAAGCTGCGCTTTGCTGCGGATCGGGAAAACATCTGGTGGGGAGTCAGTGTGGAGGATCGCAAGCACGGACTGCCCCGAGTGGCGCATTTGCAGCAGGCGCGCGCGAAAATGCGCTTTTTGTCTATTGAGCCGCTTCTCGAAGATCTCGGGGAAATCGACCTCTCGGGCATCGACTGGGTAATCGTGGGCGGCGAAAGCGGACCCGGCGCTCGACCGATGAATAAGGAATGGGTTCTATCAATCCGTGAACAATGCCGGAGTTACGGAATTCCATTCTTTTTTAAGCAGTGGGGCGGTGTACGAAAAGCCAAGGCGGGGAGAGAGCTGGATGGGCGTACTTACGACGAGTATCCGCGCAGAAACCCACCACCGATGCCTGATAAGCAGAAACGCGCTACGTTCGCCGAGCACTTCTTCCAGTCGTTCCGGCAATTATTCTGCAATGACAAGGCGTCGGTGCAAGTTACCAGTTAATCGATTCTTCTGCTTCCCCGTCCTGCGCCTGGATGCTTTCACATTGGAGGGAGAGCGACAACATGAGCCGTGGGGAGAGATCGATGCGCTGCATCGGCTTTCGCGGTGGGGAAGATTTGTCTCCGTTGTCAGAAGGGCGGTAGCGGTTGGGGCTGGCTGCGAAATCTAAGCGCGGATTGCTTCTGACGGTGGCCACGAGGGGGAACGCCTCAGTGATGTGATGCGTGCAACGCGCCTAACGGGCGTACTGCTACCAAAAATAAGAGTCCCGAGGTGGTGTTGAACTCATTCGTCTCGGCCAGTAGCTCGCTTTAGACCCTTGCCGACCTGACCTCACCACTTTCCCTTACGGGCGCGACGAGCGATCTTTGCTTGGGCTCCGGGCTTACCGCCAACCGGATAAACCAGTTCAACGCCTCGGGACTCTATCCTGCCTTTGACATTGTGTTCCTGTTCGCCTCGACCAGCGCTTGGCTGTAGACCCTTGCTAGCCTTCCTTCAGTCATCTTGCGATGTAGAAGGTGACCTCGCTCGAGCCCCGGACGCCGCACCAACCGGGAAAACTTTAGAACGTGTCAAAGAACGAGTATGTTTTTACTCCTTTTAAATTTTGAGTCAATCAAAAAGGCAACGTTGTATCTCGTTTAACCGCAGGCGAGTGCGGCCTCTCCACAAGGGGGTGACCGGAAATGGTGCAATCCAGTCGCAACGCCTTGCTCGTCGCCACAACGCGAGCGCAATTTTTGCGTGATTTATTTCTGATAGCTACTTGTATCTCTCGGGCGTCGTCAATTGTGAATTGTGAAAATTGCGCTGGAAACCGCGTCTGGAGCGGGATTCGCGTGCGTGTTTGTGAAGTCACTTATGGCGCCAAGGTATCCAAACTACAATCAAGGTGGGGAGGGATAACTATGACAATTTTCTCTGAGGGCCGGGGCAGGGTGATTGATGTGAATCCGAGTCCTGCGTTCCGTCTGCTCGGAATTGCGGTTGTCGGATTCTTAGTGGCGCTATTGCTGTTTTCATCGGTTGCGAAAGTGGAATCCGGAAACGTCGGCGTGCTCACCCTCTTTGGCCGAGTCACCGGTGAGGTGCTGTCGGAGGGTGTGCATCTAGTAAATCCGTTCAAGTCCAACAATGAGATGTCCATCCGCACACAGGAGATCAAGGAATCGGCCAGCGTGCCCTCGAGCGAAGGGCTGGTGATGAATCTGGATACTTCGCTGATCTATCACCTGAATCCCGACAAGGCGGCGGATGTTTATCAGAAGATCGGCCCAAGATACATGGACGTCCTGGTCGAGCCGAATCTGCGGGCCGCAATCCGCGAATCTACTGCATCACATACAGCGAACGCGCTGTACACGGGCGAGCGGGAGATGGTTGCCAAGCAGATCTACGATCAGCTCGTGCAGAAAATTGGGGGTCGCGGAATCACGGTGGAGAGTGTGCTTCTGCGGGATATCCAGTTGCCGGCTTCGCTGAAGAGTTCTATTGAATCCAAGCAGCAGGCCGAACAGGAAGCCCTCGCTATGAATTTCCGTCTGCAGAAAGAAACGCAGGAAGCGCAGCGCAAGCGGATTGAAGCCGCCGGCATTCGCGATTTTCAGCAGATTGTAGCCCAGGGAATCAGCCCGCAGTTGCTGGAGTGGAAAGGGATTGAAGCAACCGAGACCTTGGCCAAAAGCAGCAATTCGAAAGTAGTGGTAATCGGAAACAGCAAAAACGGGCTGCCACTGATCTTGGGGCAATAGTGCGTCGCAACGAGCCTTTCGCCTCGCTGAGCTTGATGATTTATGCGAGGCGCCCGGCGGCTCTACGAGGCTGCTAAAAAAAGTGATTCGTGCTTACCAAATCTATCTCGGCTCGACCTTCCACTGAAGCCCTGTTCATCTCCTGGCTGAGCGTCTCAGGGTTCTTTTCTTCGGCGGGATGGGGTGCTCATGATCCAAGTCGTAGAACTTTGCTGGACCATGATCCGACTTGGCGTTGGGGACTGGCCGCTCGTTCCGCGAGCTGAAGTGGGCAGCGTCAACCGCCGCGGCAAGCGGACTTGTGGTGGTGTACATGGCTTCATCAAGCGTGCTACCAGAAGGAGCTTTGGCCGCAGCAAATACGGCGAACGCGTTCCCGTTCACATACGAGGTCGAGATGTAATCTGCAACCATGAGTCCGGAAAAAGTATTGGGCAGCCAGCTTGTGCTCATTGGACCGGCTAGCTCAACGGGCGCGCTCCAGGTCTGGCCGCCATCTTGAGAAGAAACGAATGCGACTCCCATTTGGCAAACGGTTCCGCAGTTGGCGAGATAGTAGTAATAGGTCAGCGTCAAATGCGCGCTGCTGGCGGAAGTTGCCGGATCGACTGCCACGCCCGGAATGAAATGGTCTACCGTGCTGGTGGTGGGATCGATTGGAATGCGCGCAGGCTTTGTCCAGGTGACGCCATCAGCAGAAGTACTCAAAACCAGATCATTCGAAGAGCAATTCGTGCGGAAGCGACAATCGGCCCAGACAACGTACACAGTCCCGTTAGCGTCGATCTCGGCGGACGGTAGCGGGCCGCTCCGCAGGCCGCCGGCTTCGGTGTGATCGGTTATCGAAGAAACGCTCACCGTGCTGCTCCAACTCGCGCCGCCGTCGCTCGATGAGAATGCCAGCATCGAACCGAAAACCGCGCCAGTGATCGGCACAATGACCTTCCCAGTGGGTTGCACCAGCGGCTGGCCTCCAATTCCATGAGCTCCATCTGCGGTGTTGAGTGCTGATCCCCAGGTCAGTCCTCCGTCGGCGGAGGTATTCATTTTGATCAAGTCGCCGGAGTTTACGTCGTCCCACTCGATGTAGCAGTGGCCGTAGAACTGACTGGTACTGGTGTTGTCGCACGCGATCCAGTCCTTATCGGCGTCCCCGGTCGTGGTAACCACAATTGGATTTCCCCAGTTGATCGCATCGGGCGAGCGGGTGACCAGCACTTTCGCTGGACCCGGCGGATTTAGGCCCAGCGAAGCGATGAGCCACGTACCATGGGCCGCGTCGTAAGCCACTGAGGCGTCGCTAGCAGCCGTGAAAGTGCCGCCATCTTGAAAGGTCGTAATGCCTGGAAGAAATCCGCTGTTCCAGGTAGTACCGGCGTCGGTAGATGTCGCGAAGCCGATATCGGAGGCGCCGCCACCATGAATGCGTCCGACCTGAAACGCCGTGACGATGGTTGAGCCGAAGGCAAATGTGTCCGGCTCGACTTCGGTGGCGTGCTGGCTGGTGGAGTTGGTGTAAGGATCGGAACTGAGCTTGGTTAATGGCACCGTTGCTGCTGGGAAGACCATCTGTGCCGGTTCCGTGTGCGCCGATCCAGAGCCACAGCCGAGCGTTAGAGAAAGAAGGCTCAGAACAAGAGCAGGAAAGAAGTGCTGGAGCATTCCACGAATCGCCGGTGAGAGCATTCTCTAGGTTCCTGAGATCGAATCACCGGCCAGGCAGCTCCCGGCGACGCGTATGAGTTCGATCAAAGTACCCCGGACGGCTACTCCGGTCAATATAAAGCCGGGTCCGGGTAGTGTGAGAGGCAGATGATCTCGGGCCTGATCTTCCACATCATCAAAAACTTAGCCGTTGATCTGCTCTTGTTCATCGTTTTACCCGCGGTGCATTGCCGATCTTCGCCGATCGGTGCACAGTTTCGGCGAACAAGGGAGGCAACGCAATGACAAGTTCCTGGGCTGAATTTTGTGAGCAATCGAATCCAGGGGTCCTGAGCGAGGCGCGTGGGGCGAGGGCGTTTCAGAATGCGCGGCGAGTGCAGGAGAGCATCTCGGCGGCGGCGGAGAAAAGGGCTTTGGTGTGGATGGCGGAGCGTACCCCGGCATGGATTAACTCCGATCACCTAACGCTGCTGGGATTCCTGGCGCAGATTCTAGCCGGCGTGGGATACGCGCTGTCCCGCTGGAACCGATACTGGCTGATGGCGGTGATCGGATTTCTGGCGCTGAACTGGCTCGGCGATAGTCTGGATGGCACGCTGGCTCGCGTGCGGCAACGGCAGCGGCCGCGCTACGGCTTCTACGTTGACCACATGGTGGATAGCTTCGGCGCGCTGGCGCTGATGAGCGGCTTGGCCATTTCCGGCTACATGCATCCTTACATCGCAATCGGTCTGCTGCTGGTTTTTCTGCTGCTTTCCATTCAGTCGTATCTCGCGACTTATACACTTGGCGAGTTTCAGCTTTCGTTCTGGAAATTTGGGCCGACGGAGATACGAATTCTGTTGGCCACCGGAAATGTTGTCTTGCTTTTTCAACCGATGATCTGGCACGGACATTATCGGCTGTTTGATGTTGGTGGAGCGGTCGGGATTCTCGGCATGGCGGTCATGCTGATCTTCTCTACTATCCGCAATACGATGCGGCTTTTTCGCGAAGAGAGGCTCTCATGAGAGCAGGCGACACGGATTGGCGGAGGACTGGATTGCGCTGGTTGAAGTTTAACTTTGTGGGGCTTATCGGAATCGGAGTGCAATTGCTTGCGCTCGCCCTGCTGAAGAGCGGATTGCACCTGAACTACTTACTGGCTACGGCGCTCGCAGTCGAAACTGCCGTCGTGCATAACTTTTTATGGCATGAACGGTTCACGTGGCGGGACCGCGTGGCGAAGGCGCGATTGGCGCAGTTCATAAAATTCAATCTGACAAACGGCGCAATCTCCATTTTCGGAAACCTTCTCCTGATGAGGTTTTTTGCAGGCAGCCTGAGAGTGCCCTACTTGGCCGCTAACTTGGTGACGATTACCTGCTGCTCTGTGTTCAACTTTATGGTAGGTGATCGCTTTGTGTTTCGCAGGCTGAATCGATCCCCGATTGGCACGATCGCTGCGGATTAATCCATGTGCCCTGCCATTTGGCGCTCGACCGACCAGACGTCTTCCGGCTTCTGCTCAAACGGGTAGACGTGTACCATCCAGCCGAAAATCTGTGGAATGAATTTTCCGCCAGCGGCTTCACAGTCCGCTCTAGTTGAGATCGATCCAGCGAGGCCGAATTTGGGGTTTACGCCCCATGCTTCTTGTCTCTTTTCTCTGGGAGGAACGCACATGTTCACATGCGCATGCCACTGCGCAATGCTGAGAGGAATCCGCTTATCGAGTTCATTCCAGTTGGCATTTTTTGGCGCCGTGTACATGACGCCGATCAGCTTGTATTCATCGCCAGTTTTTTCGTAGAGGAGCGAGGTCGGATGTTCAGGATTGAAGCGCATTCCCGCCTCGAATCCGTACCAGTAATTCGTGAAGTGATACTGCTTCTGCGACAGATTGGGTAGAAAGATCTTATAGCCGTCGGCGAGCGCGGCCCGGTAGTCTTTGTATTTTTCGGCGGTTGAACGGGCAGCTTCGAGAACCTGATCCGCCTTTTCCTGATCGCCGGGCTTCAGATCGCGCAGCGTGGTCATCTTCATGTGTGGGCCCATATCCATGTGGCGGTGTTCCATAGAATGCATGGCGTGAGCGCTGCCGTCGTTGCCCATGGCGGGCATGTCGTGCATATCGGACGCAGTCCCGCCGGACTTGCCGCGGGTGGACATATCCATATCCGGCATGGTGTTTTCGTTTTTCTGCTCCTGCGCCGTGGCAAGGCCCATCGCCAAAATAACGACAGTGCCAGCCGCGAGAAGCCGTTTGCTCATGCGCGATCTCCCGATTCTCAATGCATGAACCCTGAATCAGGCTGAGTGTTTCTGCAATGAGAAGTGGTTATCAATTGTTGCGTGGGTAATTAGGGCTCGCTGCGTACGGCAGTTGGCGCTGCTGCCGAGGACGTCAATCCCATAGCAAATAAAGCTTGTTCGGCGGCCTGTTTACCGGAATGCACACAATCAGGAACGCCGATACCGCGATAAGCATTCCCCGCCAGCGCAAGGCCTGGAAGTTGCTCGCGCAGGCGGTCGATGCGATTCAGGCGCTCTAGGTGGCCAACCGTGTACTGCGCCATGGCCGCCTTCCATTTGTAAACTCGAGTGAAAAGCGGTTCGGCGCCGATGCCCAGGATTTGGCGCAACTCCTCGCGGGCGATCCGTAGGATTTCATCTTCGTGCAGTTGCAGAATTTCTTCGTTACGCGACCCACCGAAAAAGCAGCGAATCAAGGCGCGATCTTCGGGCGCGCGATGGGAAAACTTATTATGCACGAAGGTCGCAGCCAGTAGTCGCCTTCCCTCGCTGTGCGGAACGAGAAGGCCGAAGCCAGGCGGAAGCGACGACCGCACGCTGTGGCCATAGCCCAGTGTCACCGTGATGGAAGAGGTGTACTGGATGCCCCGAAGTTCGTTAGCGAGCTCAGTCGAAACAGATTGCAAAATCGCGGCAGCGGCGTGGGCTGGAGTGGCGATAATAAGGGAATCGAAAAGCTCCGGAGCGCCAGCGCCAGACGCCGAAACCATCCAGCCGTCTTCTTTGAATCTCAACTGCTGCACAGTCGTGCTCAAGCAAATCGAAGAAGCGCATAGACGAGCCGCGAGTGCGTTCGTCATCTGCTGCATTCCGTCCTTGAGTGACGTGAATAGCGGGCGTGGCGAGCCACTCGATGCGTGAACAATTTTCTTGCGCCCGGCGAGCATGGCGCGTCCCAAGCTGCCGTGACTGGCTTCCATCTGTGCAAAACGCGGCAGAACCGCACGCACACTGAGCTGAGAAGAGTCGCCGCCATAAACGCCTGAGAGCAGCGGGTCCACGAGGCGCTCGACGAGTTCGGAGCCATAATGCCGTTCGACAAACTCGGCAACGCTTTCGTCTTGATCCGAGCTGGCGGGCGAATGAAACCACTCTCGCGCTATGCGGAATTTTGTGAGCGGCGAAAACAAGCTCGAGAAGACTACCGGCAGGATTCTCGTCGGCACCATGAACATCAAGCCGTCAGGTATAGGAACCAGCCGGCCTTTCAGCAGAATATATGTCTTGCGCTCAGTGTCATTCGAGCTGATCAGTTGGTCCTCGAGTCCGACTTCACGACAAAGATCCGCAGCCCAAGGCTTCTCCGTGAGGAAAGAGTCCGGACCGGCTTCGACTACGCATCCATCAACGAACTCGGTCGAGATCACTCCCCCCAGGTGCGAGCTGGATTCGTAAAGAACATATTCCAGGGGCACTCCCGCGCGGCGACGCTGCTCGAGCGTGAACGCAGCGGTGAGCCCGGAAATACCGCCGCCGATGATGGCAATGCGTTTCATGTTGTCACAGAGCGTGCGGGTGAGAACGGCCCGCCGAACGCAAGCCCGCCAGCACTACAACCGTGCCAGCCGTTTGCGTGCAAGATCAGCCAGTGCCGCAATCAGCAGTGGAGAATCGTTCAGCGACTCGGCACGCCAGAGCCGCATGCCTTCTTTTTCCGCAAACTGCCTGAAGCCGATATCAATGTCGTACAAAACCTCAACGTGGTCGCACAAGAATCCGATTGGCTGAACAAAAACTCCGCGATAGCCCGCCTTCTTCAGTTCCAGAATCGTCCCTTCGACTGACGGGCCAAGCCACGCGCCGCCGGACATTCCCTGGCTCTGAAAAGCGAACTTCCACGCATCCGGTGAAAGCGATGCCTCGCAAGCGACCAGGGCAGCGGTCTCTCTCGATTGCTTTTCGTAAGGATCGCCTTCTGCGATAGTTCGCTGCGGAACGCTATGTGCCGTAAAGATCACGGGGAGTTCCGTGCCCAGTTCGCGCGAGGCATTTTCCCTTCCTCTTCTCAGCTTTTCCGCGAAAGCCTTGATGAGAAGCGGGTGGTCATGCCAGGAGTCGATAAATTCAAACCTGAACGGAAGCCCATTGCCGAGGGCAGCCCGGTACAGGCCTACACTGGTCCGCGAATTCTGCGAAGCAAGGCAGATCACGACCGCTCGTGACACCTGATCCGCCTCCATGCTTGCCACTATGTCGGCAATGTACGGTTTCCAATTTCGCATACCGACGTACACGGGCGTGCCCAGTTCGCGCGAGAGCAGCTCGCCTTGTTTCAAAGTCAGCGCGGTTAAAGGCGAGCGACCGATCGAACTGTAGCGAAGCTTCACCTCTTCGATGACCTGAACTGGAACCGGACGGCCATTCGTCACATTCAGCAGGAATTCCGGGACCTCGTCAACGGAATCCGGGCTGCCGTGGGCGAGAAGAAGTACGGCTGGTTGCATGGAATTGGAGTGCGGGTTCAAAAACAGTTCTCAGTTCCTGGTTGTCAGTTCTCAGTTTCCAGTTGTAGCGAGCGAGTGCTCCTGCACAAATTTAGCTAGCGCCTTTACGTTCTCAACTGGAGTGTCGGGCAGAATCCCATGTCCGAGATTGAATATGTGGCCAGGACGCCCTCCGGCACGATGCAAAATCTCTCGCGCACGCCACTCAATCTCTTTCCAATTCGCAAATAGAACCACCGGATCAAGGTTACCCTGCACCGCTCCTTCGAAATCTAGGGCGTGCCAGCCGTTATCGAGTGGCACACGCCAGTCCAAGCCGATCACTTCAGCACCAGTTTCCTTCATGGATGGCAGAAGCGTTGCCGTGTCGGTCCCAAAATAAATAATGGGTACGTGCGTGTTCTGCAGGCACTTCACTAATTCGCGCGTGCGTGGCAGCACGTGGCGGCGATAGTCATCTAGGCTGAGGCAGCCCACCCAACTGTCAAAGATCTGAATTGCGTCGGCCCCGGCACGCACTTGCTCGGCCGCATACTCCGCGACTACGGCTACGAGCTTGCCGAGCAATTGGTCCCAGGCCGCGGGCGAACAATACATCATCTTTTTAGTATGAACGTAGTTGCGCGAGCCGCCGCCCTCGATCATGTAGCTCGCCAGCGTGAAAGGAGCGCCGCAGAATCCAATCACTGGCAGGCGCAATCCGAAATGCTTGCATACCAAGCGCACAGCTTCAGCGACGTAGCCTAAATCGGCGGCCCGATCCGTACGTAAGCGCTCGATATCTTTCGCATCCCAAACAGGTTTTTCGATGACTGGGCCTTCCCCGGTTGAGAAGTGAAAAGGCAGGCCCATGACTTCGAGCGGCAGCAGAAGATCGGCAAAAACAATTGCCGCATCCACGCCCAGCGCTTCGGCGGCAGTGATAGTAACCTCGGCAGCGAGCTCAGGCTTTTTGCAAATCTCAATCAGTGAATACTGCTTGCGCACCGCGCGATATTCCGGCATGTAGCGCCCGGCCTGACGCATGAACCAGACCGGAGTTCGATCAACGGGTTGCGCCTTGCAGGCCTTTACGAAGCGCGATTGGGGAGCGGACATGAAACTCTAAATGTAGCATTTTCCCGCCGTCCCTCTTTGCTTCTGCTCTTTGCTTAATTCATTTGGGCTTTTCCTGGGGTGCTATCTCCACCTTCACCGCGTGAACGTTATCTGATTTCTTGGTATCAACTGAGACCACGCCCATATTGCCGCTCGCGTCACGCACCTGGATGGTAGTGCTCTCCTGCACACCCGACCCACTCGGACGCGATACATCGGTAGTCTTCGTCGTCACCTGCAAGCCGGAGCCTGGATCTCCGGGATTGGGCTGCTCGACCTGCTGTTCGGTCGTTTTTGCGCCGTTTGCCCCCGCGCGCTGCACGGTTACCACGCGTTGATTGAGGTGCAAACTGCCGTCCGGCGCCAGACCCGGAGTATCGGTCGAGTAGGTTTCGCTGGTGTTGCGCTTCTGGCCGGGAGCGGTTTCCGTTTCTTTGCTGGTGGTACGCGAAACCACCGACAGCCTACCATCAGAATCGGGCTTCAAAATGCGTTCGTCGATTGTGCGGTCCTTGCCATCTTCTTTGGCCGTCTGCTCGGTCCGCTGAACTAACTGCCAGTTGCCACTTCCGTCCGGCAGCATGGTCGACTTTTGCACTTCGACGGTGTGGCCGCTGCGCTTTTGCCGTTCATCGACTTGCTGGGTTGCGACCAGGCCGCCACTGCCATCCGGATTGAAAATCGTCGTCTTGCTTTCCTGCGAATCCGGACTGGTCTTCTTGGTATTCTCGACAACCTTCTGCACCACCTGCAAACCGCCGTTCAGGTCGGGATTAGATGTGGTTCGCACCAGCTTGCCGTCGCCGCTGCCGAGCGTCTGCTTCTCCTCTTCGGTTACCTGCATCAACGTCTTTTCACCGCTGGGGCCGCGCGCGAATGACCTCTCGATAGTACGAACCGTAGTGGCGTTCACCTGGACAGTCTCTTTCTCTACATCGAGGTAAGGTTGGTAGTGCCCATCAGTTCCGATTCGCTCGATAGTCTGTTTGTCGACAGTGCGATTTCCGGATTTCGTGTGGGACTCAGTCGAGCGGGTGGGATTCGTGTTCGGTCTTTGCGACTCGGTTGTGGCGGTCCAGGATTTATTGGTGTCGCTGGTTTGAGAATCGGATGCTGGCGTTTGCGCCGAGGCAAGTGGAATATAAAGCAGCCCGAGAATTAGGGTGCGGCAAGCAACTCGAGTGAGCGATTTACAAGTCATGAGAGACTCCCGGCAGGCCATTGCCTTTCGAGCAGGCTCCAGAGACGGCCTACTATGCACATTCTCCGCTTGCTGCCTTGCGGTGTCGAGAGGATTCGTCCAGGGAAAGTGGAGATCAGATCGCGGACGAAGTTTGCAAAATATTGCAACTCCCCAGATCTACTTTTTGTCGGCTTTCTTGGTGGATTCGGTTTTCGCCGGCTCCGACTTTGGCTTGTCTTCCTTTTTCTTCGCTGATGAGTCGCCATTCGCCGATGAGCCTGACGACGCCTCCGCCGAAGCCCCTGCAGGCTTCCTGGCGTAGTCGGTAACGTACCAGCCCGAGCCTTTGAACTGCACCGCCGGTGCGGAGATCACCTGCTCGACGGGACCGCCGCAATCGGGACATTTTTTGACATGCGGATCGGAGAACTTCTGGATTTTCTCAAACCGATGATGGCACTTCTTGCACTGATATTCGTAAAGAGGCATGGACTGTTGTCGCGAAGAAAGCGTTATCTCTGCTTTGATTCTAGGGAGGATGCGCCTGGACGTCAATTTACGAGGCGGGTACGAAGGGCGTGGGCAGTGATAGACTCGCGGCGATGAAGGCGCAAGAGGCAACGGAGAGAACCGACAACACTCTGGCGCCCGGCTTGTATCTGGTCGGCACGCCGATCGGGAACCTTGACGACATCACTCTGCGGGCTTTGCGCGTGCTCAAGGAAGCCGACCTTATTGCCTGTGAGGATACGCGGCAGACCCAGAAACTGCTGAATCATTACGGGATAAGCACACGCACTATCAGCTACCACGAACACAATGAGATGACGCGCGCTCCCGAGCTCGTGCTCGACCTGGAGCGAGGCGCGCGCGTGGCCCTCGTGACCGACGCGGGAATGCCTGGCATCTCTGATCCCGGCTTTAGGCTGATTTCGCTTGCCGTCCGGCACCACGTACCGGTCGTCCCGATCCCCGGCGCGTCTGCTTTTTTGGCAGCGCTCGTGGCCAGCGGCTTACCGGCAGATTCCTTTCGCTTCAGCGGCTTCCTTCCCGCCAAGCGCGGCCAGCGCAGACAGGTACTGGAGAGCATCAAGGATTCGCCGCGAACCCAGGTTTTCTATGAAGCGCCACATCGGGTGAAAGATGCGATAGAAGATGTGGTCGAGGTGCTGGGAGGAAACCGGCATATTGTGACCGCACGGGAAGTGACGAAAATTCATGAAGAGTTCCTCCGGGGACGAGCGAGTGAGGTACTGCAAATCTTGAACGCTCGACCAGAGATCAAAGGCGAGATCACGCTGCTGATCGGCAAAGCGGAAGAAACAGAGCAGAAAACGCCCGAGCGCGTAACTGTGCGCGAGCGGATTCAGCAGATCATGTCGGAAGAACGAACTGACGAGAAGGCCGCGCTGAAGAAAGTCGCGAAAGAGATGGGGATTTCAAAGAGCGAAGCGTACCGGGAACTGCAGAGGAGCAAGTGACCCGTAACTGGCCAAGCGTGCTCGTCTCGACGCGGATTCGAATCGTAGGATCTGATCACGAAACAAATCGAAGATGGGACAGACGTTCATTCATTTTGTTTTGACCGTTGGGGTGAGGAAGTGGGCGCTCTGGGTGGTCGGCGCTCAGAAAACTTCCTCACTCTTTCGCAAAAACCGCAGAGGATGGGGGCAGTCGGCTTCTGATCCGCTTCCAAAACAGCACCAGCTAAACAAAAGCCCCGAGCGGGAGCTCAGGGCTTTAAAGACCGTAGTGTAACCTGTCCAGCTACACACTTAGTATAAAACTCCCCTCTCCGGCGTTCAAGTTACAAATTAAGAGGACAGCCCCCTGTCCTGGATTGCCCTCCATGCCGTTCCGTTATATCAGGACGGTGTGGACCCGGCGGGACTCGAACCCGCACCTCTTAACTGGACAGGTTAATGTGCTGCCATTACACCACGGGCCCACGCCGTGGATGATATAGCGGTCTGAGGCCTGAGCGGGGCGAAAACATTGCTCCAGTTTCTGCCCTTTCCCGAATCGAAACTAGGCCGACGCACCAACGGTCGGAGGCCGCGGGCCTCCGGATGAGTAAAAGACCAGACATGAGGGCGGGCAGTGGTGGGGCCGAGGAAGCAGGGCGCTTTGGGTGGTCGGCTCTCAGAAGGTTTCCCCACGCTTTCGCAAAGAACGCGAAAGGGATGGGTACCCGGCGGCCTCGATTAAAATCCACGATCTACGGTGCTCTCGAGGGCTTGGGCGGGAATTTCTGCTGGGGCACGCTCACTGTAGGAAAGATCCCAACTTGCTCCCTCTTCCGCGCCGTCCACTGCGACTCGATCTCCGCCGGACCGCTTCACCGCTCAGCCAGTGACGAAAGCTGGTTCGTTTTCAGTTCGAGCGCACAATCCGCAACTGGGCTGAAGTCAGTAGCGGACGAACATCCCCGCCAAGCAAATCTTGGGCGGGGGACCAATCTGATCTCGAATCAGCGGCTACGCCTCAGCAGCAAACATCCTCCGATGAAAGAGAGGATCCACACCACCACGGCAGTCACCATCCCTGCCCAAAAAACAGGGCTGTCGCGAGGTGCTTCAACAAAGAAATGGTGCAGCACATGTACAAAGTGCAGCGTCAGGAGTAGTACCGCAATTCCGCTCAATCGTTGCAGAATTAGCATCGTCGATTCCGTTTACGCCAAATAGTCTCCCACAGGCTTTCTGCCCACTCCAATGAATTTTTCACAGTGTCATCTGCGTGGCGCGATTCGCAGGAATCACTTTCGCTGGTTTGCCAGAACCAGTAATGCGGCAAGCGCAGCCGTCTTCTGGTCCTTGGTCCAGGGCGGTCCCAGAAAACGCCCGAGGGTAGAGATCTGCCGCTGCGTCTGAGCCGCCGCTTTGCCGAACGTTGTCAGGACGCATTGGTCAAGCTCACGCTCTCGAAACCCAGTGACAGCAAGATTTAGATCCTCGCATGCTTTGGAAAACGCTTCGCGGAAGAACTCGCCTTCTGCCGCATGAATCAGGGCGTGTGAGGCGAGGATCTTTGAAAGAGGCGGCAGCGGGCGACCTGAGGCCAGGAGGACAGCAGAACCTACAACACGATATTGGCGACTACGCAGTTCGTCTACGACATCCCGAACGGCTGCCAAGGCGAGGCGTTTTGAAGCCGCAAAACAGTTCGCGAGAAACCTCTCCGCCTCAGGAAGGTCGAGATTCTCCGCAAAGTGATAGGGCTGCTTCGCTCCGGGAGTTCCGGGAGTGGCGATCACGACGCGCCTCCGTTCAACTACCTCCACTGAGCCTGCGCTGTTTGAGACGGCTACGAGCGCTCCCCAACCCGAATGCGTTCGAATGCCGATGGCTGCGGGCTTCATGTCTGAGCTCGGTCTGCGAACGATAAGGTAGAGTTCAAACTATTACGAGTAATCTCTATTTCGGAGTTAACTCCCTCTTCACCACTTCGCTTACCTGCTTCCCATCCACTCGCATCCCTGAGGCTGCAAAACGTGCCATCACGTTTTTCATCACTGTGCCCATGTCTTTCATGGTGGGTGAACCCATTTCTCCGATTATCGCTCTAACTCCCGCCACGATCTGATCTTCTCCGGCCGCTTTGGGGAGATAGGTTTCGATCAGTTTGATCTCGGCGGCTTCTTTATCCGCCATTTCCTGGCGGCCACCCTTGGTGAACTGCTCGACCGAATCCTTGCGTTGCTTGATCAAAGTACTGAGCACCTGCTGCGCTTCTTTGTCGTCAAGCGGCGCCATCTTTTCGATCTCGCGGTTCTTGAGCGCGGACTTGACCATGCGCAGAGTCGAGAGGCGCGCCTCGTCGCGCGCTTTCATAGCGGCAGTAATGTCTCTTTGTATCTGTTCGGTCAGGCTCATGCAGGGATTATAGCTGCTGGTCTCGACGCTTCCTGGAAGGAGTCTCAACCGCAGAGTACATAGAGGAGCATAGAGCCGACTGAATCCACCATTCCGGCGGTGATCTATCCGAATCCGGTCTCCATACGCTATTCTTGCTGCTACTCCAGATTTCAATTGGATCAATTCAAATGCTGCGCAAGAATCGTCTCTTTACTCCTGGACCAACGCCGATCCTTCCCGCGGCCCAAACTGCCATGGCTTCATTCGCCATGCACCACCGCACCGCGGACTTCCGTGCGCTGTTTCAGCGAGTACTCGCTGACATGAAGGATTTCATCGGCACGCAGAATGATGTATTGGTACTGGCATCTTCTGGTACCGGCGTTATGGAAGGAGCAGTTTCGAATCTTACATCGCCGGGTGACAGAGTTCTGGTGCTCACTGCCGGCAAGTTTGGCGAGCGCTGGCGCGATCTGGCGCATGCGTTCGGCTGTGATGTCGAACTGGTCACAGCACCCTATGGCGCGACGTTTTCGCTCGACGAACTCCGCCACAAGCTGACACCAGACGTTCGCGCAGTTTACGTTCAAGCCACGGAAAGCTCCACAGGCGCGCGGCACGATGTGGAAGGCATCGCGAAACTAGTACGAGCGACAGATGACACACTCCTGGTGGTCGATGCCATCACCGGTCTCGGCACGACTAAGCTTGATGTGGATGGCTGGGCAATTGACGTAATCATCGGCGGCTCTCAGAAGGCGCTCATGATTCCACCTGGCCTGGCATATTGCGCGATCAGTGAGCGGGCGTGGAGGCGAATGGAGAGCGCGAAGTCGCCCCGGTATTACTTCGACTTCCGCAAAGAACGGAAAGCTGCGGCAAAAGGAGAATCTGCATATACCCCGGCGACTTCGCTGTTTGCTGCTTTGGGCGCAGCACTCGATTTCATTCGCCAGATGGGCAACGGCGATTTAACGGCAGGCCGCGAGGCATTAGTAAACAATGCCGAGCTTGCAGCGGCGATGACGCGCGCAGCCGCGAAGGAGCTCGGTTTGAAATTATTTGCGCCGTCCTGCCCCGCCGCTGCCCTAACGGCGATTCAATCACCGGCTGGAATTGACTCAGGTGCAATCGTCAAAGAATTTCGCGAGACTTTTTCCGCGGTCGTGGCTAACGGCCAGGGTGAGATGAAAGGCAAGTTGTTCCGTATTGCCCACATTGGCTACTACGATTATCTGGATACGATTGGCATTCTCGCGGCGCTTGAACACGTGCTCGGCAGGGTAACTGGAAATTCAGTCGAGTATGGCGCCGGCGTGCGTGCTGCCCAGCAGGTTTACGCGAAGAGCACTTCCGCGAAGGGGCAGTCAGTGGTGGCGCGTTGAACTCACAAGATACGGCAGACGCTCAATTTCATGCCGTCACAGTAAAGTCCATCGTGTTCGATTTCACACCGCCACCATATGCGCCACCGGTTGTAAGAACGTAAACCGGTATCGTAGCTGGGTTTGCTATGTCAGCGGCCGTGATTTGCGCCATTAGCTGATTTCCTCCCATCACGAAGGTGGTGGTACGGGGCGTAGCGGGGTACCCCAATAAACGACGGAGCTCGATACGAAGCCGGTGCCCTTGACGGTCAGGGTAAATGCCGGCCTACCTGCCGGCATACTGCTGGGGACCAAGGCTTGGATAGTGGGAGCGCCGGTGCCGGTCATAGGGTTATATTTTGAGCCGTAGCCGCATCCGATCGCAAAGACGGTCAGCAAGACGAGGAATACCGTTTTTATGTTCACGATGCATCTCCCAACGGCAAATCTGCTCGTAAGTTGAGAGAAGTCTAGGCAGACTGAAATTGAGACATGTCAGCGGGCTGTCATTTTCTATGTAAGGGTTCTGAGTAAGTCATCCAGCCGATGAACTTGTGAGTGCTGCATAATTGAGATGGCGTAAAGGGTGAATTCAGGATGAAAGTTGTGGTAGCGGAGAAAATTTCGCCATCAGCGGTTGATTTGCTTCGCGAGCCGCGGTGGACGGTTGTCACGCCGGAGCAGATGGATGGCACACTATCCGGGCAACTGGAATCGGCGGATGCCTTAATTGTGCGCTCTGCGGTGCAGGTGGATGGCCCACTGCTGGCGAACGCGCGCAAGCTGCGCGTGATCGGGCGCGCAGGGGTGGGGGTCGACAACATCGACCTGGATGCGGCCACACGGCAAGGCATCGCCGTGATGAACACGCCGGGAGCAAACGCGGTGGCCGTGGCGGAGCATACCATCGCCATGATGCTGGCCATGGCGCGCCACCTGAGCCGCGCAGACGCCCTGATGCATACCGGCAAATGGGAAAAGAAGTCACTGCAAGGTACCGAACTGCGCGGTAAAACGCTGGGGATCGTTGGCCTCGGGCGCATTGGTATGGAAGTGGCTCGGCGGGCGCGGGCGTTCGGAATGGAAATTGTGGCCCACGATCCGTTCGTTTCGACGGCGGTCGCCAAGGAGCAGGGCATCCGCATGGCGAAGTTGGAAGAGCTCTACGGCGTGGCGGATTACCTTACCCTGCACGTCGGGCTCACACCGCAGACCACGGGCATGATCAATGCCCAATCCTTGAAGAAGATGAAACGCGGCGTACGCCTGGTGAACTGCGCTCGAGGCGAACTGGTGGATGAAGCCGCCCTGGCTCAGGCGCTTAAGCAGCGGCAGGTTTCAGCAGCAGCCCTGGATGTCTTCAATGAGGAACCGCTGAAGAGCTCTCCCTTCACCAGCATGGAGAACGTGATCCTCACGCCTCACATTGCTGGCTCCACTCATGAGGCGCAAGAGGCGATTGGATATCAAATCGCACTGCAAGTGAAGGAATATCTGAAGCACGGCGTGATTCAAAATGCCGTCAATGTTCCGTCTGTGTCGCACGATGAGTACCTGGAGATGCAGCCCTACATCGTGCTGGCGGAGCGGCTGGGTGCATTCTTAGCGCAGGCCAGCGAGGGCACGCTGGAGGAGATCTCTCTCCGCTACAGCGGCCACATCGCCGAATGGAAGACGGAGCTGATCCGTAACGCCGCAATCAAAGGTATTCTGAACGAAGCCTTGGAGGAGAAAGCGAATCTGGTAAACGCTGCGGCAATTGCAGAGTCACGTGGACTGCGGGTTCATGAGGCCCGCAAACCGAAAAGCTCAACTGGGGGCGCGGGAAGCGTGCTTTCCGTTCTGCTCAAGACTGCGGGGGAAGAGCATCTCATCAAAGGTGCAGTGCTGCATCGGCAAACACCGCGACTGCTGCATGTTGATGGTATCGATGTCGAGGCGCCGTTGGAACGCAATCTTATTTACATGCGCAACCGCGATGTGCCCGGCGTAATTGGCAAAGTCGGCACCATTCTTGGCAAACACAAAATTAATATTGCCGACTTTTCGCTCGGCCGGAGGGTGAGTAACGAATCGAGCAAATCGCGCGACGCAATTGCAGTGGTCCACATTGATGGACGAGTGCCGGAAAACGTGCTGGCTGAATTGCGGAGAATACCAGCGGTTGAGCAGGCGAAGGCGATCCGGCTGTTTTGATCGAATGTGAGGACACTTGATAGGAAAGAAAGCGGGTATCTGGTTTGCAGAGGTGCTGTTCTTTACATCGTTTGCCATCGCGCAGCAGAACCGGTTCGATGTAAGCCTGGGCGCGACCGCCGTTTTCAGCAAGAGTTCAACAGGCAATGGAACAACCGACTCTCCCACGAACTCTGGTGGATTCCTTGCTACGGTTCGCTACCGTTTCACGGCGAAGAGTGCGGTCGAGCTAAATTACGGAATTACTCACAACAGCCAGATCTACTCTTCAGCGCCAAACACTTTTCGCATTCACAACAAGGCTACCGAGTTTACCGGCGCTTATGTTTTCACTCCGTTTGAGACGGAGAAAGCTGAGCCGTTTGTTTTTGGCGGAATAGGAGTGCTGTCGTTTAACCCAGATACCACTTTCGTGGATGGAGTTCAAACCTCCATTCCCGCTGACCGGCGGACGCAGATCGCGTTTCTCTACGGTGGGGGACTGGATTACCGGATCTTCTCTTCCATCCCTCTGATTCGGAGATACCCTGCTTCCGAGCACTTGGCCTTGCGCTTGCAGTATCGCGGACTAGTCTACAAAGCGCCGGATTTCAATATCTCCGGTCTGTTCACCGGCGCCTATGGGCATCTGGCGGAGCCGTCAGCGGGAATCGTAATACAATTCTGATGATGTCACTGGAATATACGTCCATTGTTTGACTTCCTGAGTACCCCTCACTAATATTCGCGCTAATCCAGCGTGTACTCTTGTGATTGGGCAAACCATCTCGCACTATCGCATTCTCCGCAAGCTCGGCGGCGGAGGGATGGGTGTGGTTTATGAGGCAGAAGACCTTAAACTCGGTCGCAAAGTTGCGTTGAAATTCCTTCCACCTGAACTCTCTCGAGATCCCTCGGCACTAGAACGCTTCAAGCGTGAGGCCCGTGCCGCCTCGGCCTTGAACCATCCCAATATCTGTACCCTTTATGAGATTGACGAGTTCGCAGGCGAGCCTTTCATTGCCATGGAATTGCTGGAAGGCACGACTCTTAACCGCCAAATCGCAGGCAAGCCCTTAGCCACGGACCTGCTGTTGGACATCTCGATACAGGTCGCAGACGCGCTGGATGCAGCCCACAGCGAGCGCATTGTGCATCGCGACATTAAGCCAGCGAACATTTTTGTCACTAAGCGTGGACACGCGAAAATCCTCGATTTCGGCTTGGCGAAGCTCACGCCCGAGCGCTACCGCGTTGCGGAAGCGGTCGGAGCGAGCGCTGCGGTAAATGCCGCAACAATCGAAGAACATTTGACCAGCCCCGGGGTTGCTCTGGGGACGATCGCCTATATGTCACCAGAACAGGCAGCGGGAGAGGAACTGGACGCTCGTACGGACCTGTTCTCGTTCGGGGCCGTGTTATACGAAATGGCAACCGGCCACCAGGCATTTTCCGGGAACACCTCGGCAATGATTTTCGATTCCATATTACGCAAAGCGCCGACTTCACCTGTGCGCCTCAATCCGGAGTTGCCGCTGGAGCTGGAGCGAATCGTCAACAAAGCGTTGGAAAAAGACCGAAAATTGCGCTGCCAAAGTGCCTCGGAAATAGCAGTCGATCTCAGGCGTTTGAAACGGGAGATAGACTCAGGAAGAACGAGCGCCGTCGCGATCACGGCGGCCACCAGCGTGCCAGTGCAGCCTCGGTCGAAATTGAAATTGGCAGCTGCTGGAACTGCTGTGCTGGTGCTCGCGGGAGTGCTGGCTTGGATTTTTCGGCCGGAGCTTCCCCAGCCAAGAGTGCTGGGTTCAATCCAAGTCACGAATGATCAAACACCGAAGCAAAATTTCTTCGCCGATGGTTCGCGCCTTTACGTGGCAGAAACTGTGGCCGAGCGTTCGGTTATTGGCCAGGTATCCACTGAAGGCGGGGAAACCTCGCTGATTCCCACGCCATTTGCCAATCTTAACCTCTTCGACATTGCGCCGAACCATTCAGAACTTTTGGCCGGCAGCTTTGTCAGCGGGACCGAAACTGAGTTGCCGCTCTGGTTGGTCCCATTACCCTCGGGATCCCCACGCCGGCTAGGGGACGTGAATGCCCACGATGCAGGGTGGTCGCCGGATGGACGGCAAATTGTGTACACGAATGGATCCAGCTTGTATTTGGTCAAGCGCGATGGAAGCGACGCTCATAAGTTGGCGACGATTATTGGGGTACCGCTCGTGCCGGTAGTTTCGCCAGATGGCACCCGTGTGCGATTCACTGTGAACGATCCCAAAACAGCGTCATCCTCACTCTGGGAACTTGGAATCGACGGAACTGGCCTGCATCCTGTTTTGCAAGGTTGGAACACGATAGCGAATGAGTGCTGCGGTAAATGGACTTCGGATGGGCAATACTTCGTATTTCAGACCTTACGCCAGAACATCTCAAGCATTTGGATTCGACCCGAGAAATCTTCCTTTTTCCGGAAACTTTCGTATGAACCGGTCCAGCTCACAACCGGTCCGTTGTCGTTTTCGGACCCCGTTCTGAGCAAGGATGGAAAGAAATTGTTTGTTATGGGCCAACAGACCCGGGGTGAGTTAGTACGCTATGACGCGAAATCTCGGCAGTTCCTACCGTTTCTGGCGGGGATCTCAGCCTCTGAAGCAGATTTCTCTCGCGACGGTCAGTGGGTCACGTACGTCACTTTTCCTGAAAACACGCTGTGGCGGAGTAAGGCGGACGGAAGCGAGCGCCTGCAACTTACCTATCCTCCAATGGAAGCCGAGCTTCCGCGTTGGTCGCCCGACGGAACCCGAATCGTTTTTACCGGCTTGCGGCCCGGCAAGGCTCGCAAGATCTATCTGATTTCAGCCGCCGGAGGTAACGCTCAGGAACTCATGCAGGAAGAACGCACAGAGGCCGATCCCACCTGGTCGCCGGATGGAAACTCACTGAGCTTCGGCCGAATGCCATTTCTGGAGTTTGGAAGCGCTGGCCAGGTGAATATACAAATCTTAGATCTGAGGAGCAACCAGGTTTCCACCTTACCCGACTCCGATGGCCTGTATAGCCCGCGCTGGTCGCCCGATGGCCGCTACATCGCGGCCATGCCCTCTGATTCAAGCAAACTCATGCTGTTCGATTTCACAACGAAGAAATGGTTGGAATTAGCGAAGGGAGGCATCGCTTTCCCCAACTGGTCGCAGGATGGCAAGTATCTCTATTTTGAGGAGTTTTCACGAGCAGAGATGCGCCGAGTACAGATCGCAAGCCAGAAATTCGAAGTGGTTGCTGGGATGAAGGAGCTTCGCCGCCCGAACGCGATATCTGGTTTTTGGAGCGCGCCTGCCTACGACGGCTCTCTTCTCGTGATGCGCGATATCGGAATCCAGGAAATCTACGCGCTGGACTTGCAGTTGCCGTGAAATAACCTATCCATTCTTAGCAACTACGTTAGCTGTTCAGCGCGGTTTTGCGTAGTTTGCGGCTCTCAGCGAGCAAGGCCATCGAGTGCATCAAGTTTTGCAGGGTCACAATTCCCACCAACCGCTGATCTTCAACAACCGGAATAATGCTCAGATTACGCGCGGTGAGCTTTCGGAATGCCGACGCAAGCGATTCTTTCTTTTGGGCAACTTCATAGAGGCGGTTCATCACCGCCTGAACATAGCCGTTGCCTTCGACACGCAGCGATTCCAGAATTTTCTGCTTCGAAATTACGCCTACCATATCGCTGCCGCGAATCACGGGGAAGTCATCCTGCAGTGAATGGACCGCCTTTTCAAGCGCATCCTCCAAGGTGTCAGCCGGAGAGAGAGTAGCGAAGTCCGTGAGCATAACGTCTTCCAGTCGCACGCTCTCAAGAACGGAGCGGAATACCACTGAGCGCTCTTCCATTTGCGCAGCCAGAAACAGAAAGAGCCCGACCAGCGTCAGCCAGTAATTGGGGAGGAAAATTCCACCGAGGATAAAAATCGTGGCGAATGCCTGCCCAATAGATACCGCGCGTCGCGTGGCATGAACGGGGTCCATGCGGCGGCTGAATAGGGCGCGCAGCACGCGTCCGCCGTCCATGGGATAGGCAGGCAACAAGTTAAAGCCTGCCAAATATAGGTTGGCCCACACGACGCTGCGCAGAAGATTGCCCGACTTCAGAAAGGGCCACTTCCAGAGCTGTATTTCCGGCGCCACCGCAGCCAGAATGCTTCCGGCAACAAATGCGATCAGGAGGTTGACCAACGGTCCGGCTAGCGCGATGCGAATTTCCTTCTTCCAGGCAGCGGGATCGGAAAGCGCACGAGAGTCATCCATCTGGGTGACTCCGCCGATGGGAAACAGAATGATGGATTTCGCCACAATCCCGGCGTGCTTCGCCACTACTGCATGGCCAAGTTCATGCGCGATAACACAGGCAAAGATGATTCCTACCAGCGCCACATCGCGTCCACCATCAGCAGCGCCATGCGAGGCATATTCGGTCCCCCATACGAACAACGGCAAGAGGAAGAACGTCCAGTGAATGCGGAGTTCTACTCCGAAGATTCTGCCCGCCGAAATCGACCAGCTCCTCATTTGCAAAGGCCTATCGTCGTCCCTTTTACCATTCTATATATTAGACGGCTGCCGCGCAGGGCGGGTCGATTTAGCAGACTCAAAGGTACTAAGGCTAGCTGTTGAAATTTATGCGTGTGATTGCTGGAAAACTTCGCAGCCGGCGTTTGCGCTCGTTACGGGGCGGCGATATCCGGCCTACCTCTGACCGGCTGCGTGAAACTCTTTTCAATGTGCTCACGGGTGGAAATCCCGATGCACTCAACGGCTCCGTCTGGCTCGATCTTTATGCTGGGACCGGAGCGGTAGGAATTGAAGCTCTGAGCCGTGGCGCCGGGATGGTGTTCTTTGTTGAATCTTCACTCGCTGCAGCCGGTCTCATTGCACAAAATCTGCGTTCTGTGGGATTGGAAACAGGCTTTCGGATTCTGAGGCAGGAAGTCACTCGGGCGCTGCGAAACCTGGAAGCGGAAAACATCACAGCGTATTTTATATTTATCGACCCTCCGTATCGGCTCGAAAATGCGTATAGGGAGACACTCTCGCTGCTGTCCGAATCAAAATTGCTGGGAGCTGATGCGGTAATTGTGGCTGAACACCAAAAGAAATTCGACCTGGAAAACGACCTTCTCTCGCTACACCGCTATCGGAAGCTGGAGCAGGGGGATTCAGTCCTTAGCTTCTATCGAAAGAAATCATGATGAGAGGGGCATCTCACATCAAGATCTCATCGACCCGGCGAACCACCGGATGCTGCATCTCTTGCAGATCGTTCTTCACCAGGTTCAGCCCATAGACACACTGTTCGAAATGCTGCGACAGCATGGCGAATAGCGGGGCGACCTTGGCATACTCAAAGTGCTCGAATTTGCTGACGATGTAGTAGCTTTCTTTTCCGGCTTTCATCCAGTCCACAAAGCCTTCCAGCCGCTCGCGGCGCAGGCGAAAGTGGTTGATGCTCTCCGGGAACATGCCGGTAAAAAACAACGTGTAATCGCCGATGTGTTTACGCACCTGGCGTTCGCGGTCGAACGAAGGAGCAGGCCCAAAAACAGGATTAGATTCGATGAGCATTTCGCCGACATCACCGAGCGGTTTGCCCGCGGCGTTCCGGATCTTGAACAACTGCTCTGCATCACAAAATTCCGCCAGCAAATGAGAGACGTAGTTTACGATCTGCGGATCTCGAATGCCGATCTCTTCGGCATAGTGGCGTCCTACAAGCTCAATAAAAAGCTGCTGTAGCGGATGCGATTCCGGAATCATCCAGGGCTCCTTCCAAAATCCCAGCTACTCGCGCGACATTTATCGCACCTTTAGCGCGAAGGCAAGTAACTTTTGTAAGTCGCGCAAGCTCCCTGCCTACTTAATTTAGAGCGCACTGCCGAGTACAAGGTTTCATCGCGAAAGTTGCTGGCACACTCAGCAGTTGGCTGCTAAAGCTTACTGGCTCCATTACAATCATCGATAAAATGGAGGATTTCATGGAGCGCAAGAACATCTCCAGCGGAACCCCTTGGGAACCGATCGTGGGTTACTCGCGCGCAGTACGCGTGGGTACACAGATTCATGTATCCGGCACGACCGCCACTGCGCCGGATGGCAAGGTGGTCGGCATTGGCGATCCCTACGCACAGACCGTGCAAACGCTGAAGAACATCGAGGCGGCTCTGCAAAAGGCTGGGGCCAGCATGAAAGATGTTGTTCGCACCCGCATCTTCGTCACGAACATCGCTGACTGGGAGAAGATCGGCAAAGCGCATGGAGAGTTCTTTGGTGAGATTCGTCCCGCAACTTCGATGATCCAAATCAGCGCACTGATCTCATCCGATATGCTGGTCGAAATCGAGGCCGAGGCCGTGGTGGTGGCAAGCTGATCAGCAGAAACACAGGATTCGTGGTGAAAACTGAGAACTGATAACCAGGAACTGAGAACTGCTTTTTCTTTCCGAAACAGTTGCGAGTTCTTAGTTCCCAGTTCTCAGTTTTTGCTTTCCCTGATGTATGATGCCCACCCAACTCCTAGGAGGTGCGAATGCGATACATGCTGGCAGCAATCTCTACCATCGCGTTAGTTGCAGCCAGTCTCGCGCAAGCCCCGGCAGCGCCAGCGGTCATAGTCATTCGCGCCGGTATGCTCATCGATGGCAAATCCGGCGAGCCGCGTCACGATCAGGTCATCATCATTCGCGGAGACCGGATTGAAAGCGTTTCCGACGCGTCCAGCACGAAACCGCCGACGGGCGCGACCATTATTGATCTATCGAAAGCTACCGTTCTGCCAGGGCTTATCGATTCGCACACGCATATTTTCCTTCAAGGCGAAGACCCCGCGCAGGGCGGATACGACGACAACATCCTGAAACAAGGCATCGCTCTGCGAGCCGCACGGGCGACAGTTTCAGTGCGTCGGGCGCTGGAACAGGGCTTCACCACCCTGCGCGACGTTGAGACCGAGGGCGCGGGATACGGAGATGTGGAGATCAAGCAAGCGATCGAGGCCGGCTACGTTCCAGGGCCGCGCTTATTCGTTTCGACTCGCGCCATTTCCACAACTGGCGGTTATCCCCTGGAAGGCTATGCCCCTGAGCTCGACATGCCTAAGGGAGCGCAGCTCATTGACGGTCCGGTCGAAGCGCGCAAGGCAGCGCGCGAACAGCTTGACCACGGCGCTGACTGGATCAAGGTGTACATGACCCATCGGTCGTGGATCGGGAGAAACGGCGAACTGGTTTCTCAGCCTACCCTCACAGTCGAAGAGCTGAAGGCCGTGGTGGATGAAACCCACGGATGGGGCAAGAAAGTAGCCTGCCATGCTTATGGCGGAATCGGCTTGCATCGTGCCCTGGACGGAGGCTGCGATTCCATCGAGCATGGGCTTGATCTCGATGATGCGGCGATTGCCCAAATGTTGAAGCAGGGCACCTGGTATTGTCCGACTTTGGCTGTCTACTACACCGATTGGGCGCCGGCAGATACGCCCGCAGGTCAGCGCGACCGTAAACGCGCCGCCGTGCATGGGCCATCGTTCCAGAAGGCGCTCAAGTCGGGGGTCAAGATCGTTTTCGGGACTGACATGGGTGGAATCCCGTGGACCGAACCGATCGCGCAGGAGTTTCCGCGTATGGTGGAGTTGGGCATGTCGCCCACGGATGCCATCAAGAGCGCTACCTCTCGTCCGGCGGACATGCTCGACATGTCCGGCCAGATCGGTCTAATAGCGCCGGGAGCCTACGCCGATGTGATAGCGGTAGATGGCGATCCTCTGCGGGATATTAAGGTTCTGGAAAACGTGCACTTTGTGATGAAAGGCGGCAAAGTGTTTAAGCAGTAGCGCGCGGAGGGGCAGGCCGCCCTCGGCTGTCCCTCCGTAGGCATCAATCATCTATTTTCTTCAGCAATTCTCTTGACAGCGGTTTTACGCGGAGCATAATGCCGGAATCATAATGTGATCGGCGCCCGATCGCGAACCGAGGGGGTGCTTATGAGTGTTTTGGACCTGTGCGATACAGAAGTAGCTGCAGTGCCCGTGGATGCGAGCGCCGCGGAAGCTATCCGCTTGATGCTTTCCCAGCGCGTCGGAGCCGTTGGCGTAGTCGACAGCGATCACAAGGTCGCGGGAATCTTTACGGAACGCGACGTTCTGCGCAAGCTGGCACTGAGCGGGTGTGATCCGGAGCAAACGCCAGTACGCGAACTGATGACAACGCCAGTGGAATTGGCAACTCTTTCAACCGGACCCGGCGAGGCTTTGGCCACCATGATCGACCGCCATTTCCGGCATCTTCCCGTGGTCGATGGTCAAGGCAAGCTGCTGGGGATGCTTTCCATTCGCAACGTGTTGCAATGGCGCATCGATGATCTCAGCCAGGAACTGGATTCGCTTGAACAATATGTGGCGAATGACGGGCCGGGCGGCTAGACTCTATTGGCCAGATTCGCCTTTACTCCGCGTTGCCCATTCTCGAAACGCAAAAGGAGACGCTCGCGTAAAACGCGCTGCCGATGCCAAGAATCACTATTTCTCTGCCTAAAACCATAGCGGTCGTGCGCATTCTCACTTCGGTTTTCTTCCTCCTTTTTGGACAATACAAGCTCCTTGGGCCGGAATTCGCTCATGGCGGCTTCCAGCAATACCTGCAAGGCTTTATTCAGGAGGGAGCAGTCAGTTTCTATCAGCCTTTTCTATCCGATCTGATTTTGCCGCATGCCGTCTTCTTCGGATACATGGTCGGGGTAGTAGAGATGTTCATTGGGATCAGCCTTCTTCTCGGCTTTTGGGTGCGCTTTGCTTCCGTGCTCGGAATTCTGCACATGCTCAGCCTGACCCTGGCTACGTGGTGGCAACCGGGTCGCGGGATGCCAGTTTGGCGGTACTTCGGCGCTGAGTTGGATCATCTGCCGCTGCTGTTTCTGTTTGTAATCTTCTTTGTATCGGATGCCGGTCAGGAGTGGGGGCTGGACGGACGACACGTTCGTTAATCACAATCAGCGACCACATGGGGAAATAATGAAAGAAATGGGATTGCGCCGTGCTCTTATTGCGTATCTCTTTTTGGCATTGTTTAGCCACCTTTCCATCGCTCAGGAGGCGGGCGAGCATCGCCCTAGTCGAATCGTTATTCACGCCGCCAAGCTGCTAGAAGTGAAGGCAGGAAAAACGGTGGCCGATCAGGCCATCGTTATCGAAGGAGACAAGATTGTCAGCGTTGGTCCGATGGCGCAGGTGCAACGCTCAACAAGCGACCGCCTCATCGATCTTCCTAATGCCACGGTTCTGCCCGGACTTACAGACGCACACACCCATCTAACGGGCGATCCCCGCAATATTGGATATCAATCACTGGGAATCTCGATCCCACGCGCGACGCTTACCGGTGCTCGCAATGCGCGGCTCACGCTGGAAGCTGGGTTCACCACGGTCCGCAACGTCGGCGCTGAGGGTTACAGCGACGTGGCATTACGGGACGCCATCAACGCAGGGGACATTCCCGGCCCACGAATGCTGGTCAGCGGGCCAGCTTTGGGAATTACCGGCGGCCACTGTGATGAGGA
>Ga0137403_10001058_pt1 | contig 34814 bp, 35 predicted proteins | sample CZOMad2_1_16fung_FD_122057 | JGI IMG/M metagenome (GOLD analysis project Ga0137403, IMG submission 122057) | Vadose zone soil fungal communities from Angelo Coast Range Reserve, California, USA - CZOMad2_1_16fungal (Hybrid Assembly) | ecosystem: Environmental > Terrestrial > Soil > Vadose zone... | reverse complement strand
GACAACGCGACCTGGGGCGACGTGCCGGAGGATGATAAGCAACTTGCCCACCGCGATTCCAACATGACGTGTTTTGCCTGTCACTCGTCATGGGTGACCAGTTGCTTTGGCTGTCATCTCTCGATGCAGGCGAATCGGAAAATGCCTAATCGTCATAACGAGGGCAGCGACAGCCGCAATTTCACCACCTATAACTATCAAGTCTTGCGCGACGATGTGTTTATGCTTGGTCGCGACGGCACTGTGACGGGCAATCGCATTGCGCCGGTGCGTTCATCGAGCGCGGTTTTGGTCAGCTCCCAAAATCAAAATCGCGAATGGATCTATTCGCAACAGCAGACCGTTTCGGCAGAAGGCTTTTCGGGTCAGACCTTCAATACGCATGTGCCGCACACCGTTCGCGCGACCGAAACCAAGGGCTGCAGCGACTGTCACGTTTCAAAGAAGAACGACAACAACGCGTGGATGGCGCAGACGCTTTTGCTGGGCACGAACTTCGTCAACTTCATGGGACGATATGTGTATGTCGCAGCCGACGACGCGCTGCAAGCCGTGGTCGCTACGGAACGCAGCGAGCCTCAGGCAGTCATCGGCAGCACGCTGCACAAGATTGCTTACCCCGACAACTATCAGAAATTTGTCAGGAGTAATCGTGAGTTGCGCGAGGCCTATGAACATAAAGGAAATCCACGCGTGCTGCAGGTGCAACTGCGCGGTGAGTATGCCTATGCGGCCGCCGGCGAGGGCGGGTTGCGCGTCTACGACGTGGCCCAAATTGATCAGAAGGGTTTCTCTGAGCGGATCACCACGGCTCCCGTCTCGAAGTTTGGTCAGAAGTTTTTCGTTAAGACGAAATACGCTACGGCAGTGGCAGCCCCATCTACGTTGGCGGTCGATCCGGCGCGATGGCGCATGACGACGGATGGGCAGATGGTTGCGCCCGAGCAGGCGCGACAGTTGCCGGCCGAGAAACTGGTCAACGAAGAACAGCCTATTCATTCGCTCTACGCGTATCTCTATGTGGTCGATAAGTTCGAAGGACTGATTCTGGTTAATGCGGCCACTCTGCTGGACGGCGATCCGCTTAATAACTATTTGAAACGCCCGCTCGATCCAAACAAGTATCCCAATAGCGCTTTCAATCCGGATGGCGCGTTAACGGGCGCGAACAACATCGCGCTGGCGGGAACCCAGGCTTACATCACCACGGATCGGGAACTTCTAATCGTCAACCTTAACGATCCTCTGAATCCAAAAATTAATGGCCGCCTGCCGTTCAAACATCCACGAGCGGTGGCTATTCAATTCAGATACGGTTTCGTTGTCGATGATGACGGCTTGAAAGTTATCGATGTGAGTGAGCTTGGGCGCGTGCGTGTGATCGAAGGGGCGCTGGTGCATTTGGCTGATGCGCGCGATGTCTACGTCGCCCGCACCTATGCGTACGTGGCTGACGGCAAAGACGGAGTGGCGATCGTCGATGTGAAGTTGCCAGAGCAACCTCGTCTCGATCAGATGTACCAGGCGGAAGGGAAGCTCAACGACGCGCGCCAGGTGAAAGTGGCGATGACCAATGCGAGCTTGTTTGCCTACGTCGCCGACGGCAAGAACGGGTTGCGTATCCTGCAACTTACTTCGCCCGAGACGATGTCTACCTACGCCGGCTTCAGTCCGCGGCCTGCACCGCAACTGATCGCCACCTTCAAAACCAAAGGCGACGCGCTGGCTGTTTCGAAAGGGCTCGATCGCGATCGCGCCGTGGACGAGAGCGGCAACCAGATAGCCGTCTTTGGCCGGCGCGGGGCGCGGCCGTTTACCTTTGCCGAAATGCAGCGGATGCTGCGCGCAGATGAGGGGCGCGGCCAATCCTTTTCCGTCACCGACGAGCCCGCTACCGAGCCGCGCAATCCGAACGTAGCTGGTATCGATAGCAAAACCGGAGTTTCGTTAACCGCGCGAATCGCAAGCGCGAATTCAAGCGATATTTTGAAGAGTCTTCTGATCGGCTGCATTCTGGGCGCTCTTTTGGTCATCCTCAGCCGTTGGCGAATTCGCAGCAGGTTTAAGGGCGAGGTCCGTACCGGGAGCGATAGCGACCCGGTCTCTTCCCCAATCTCGCTCCTTTAGCGGCTGCGACCCTATCGCTACCACCACCCCACGCGGGCTGCCCGCGCGGGAACCCCGGTTCGCGCCCGGTACTGAACTCATCACCAATCAATGCGGTTTGTCCTGGCCTTAAGAATATTATTGCAAAATCAGCGAAGCTAAGGTTAGATTGAAGGCGTAGTCGAAAGATCTTGCATCGACCAGCGCGCCGTCACGCGCGAGTTTTCGAAATCTTCACTGGAGGTAGAAGAAGTGCCGACCGGAACGTGTCCCGAATGCGATGCCGACGTCCATGTTGATCTCGATGTGGACAAAGGCGACACCGTGGATTGTGAAGAGTGCGGAGTTTCACTCGAAGTTGTGGGTCTCGATCCAGTTGAGCTGGATCTCGTCGAGGAAGAATCGCTCGACGATGACGATGAGGACGAATTCTGAGGAGAGAGATCTGATTCGGTGAGAAGTAGAGATCATTTTCCATTTGTCATTTGACATCTTTCATTTGCCATTTGTCACAAGCGTTGAGCGTACCGACTTCAGTCGCGCATTGCGTGAAAACAAACCCAACTGAGGTTGGTACTCTAAACCTAAATGGCAAATGAAAGATGTCAAATGACAAATGGAAAATGGTTTTCGCCCGGCCGAGTTAGAAACCGGACCGCCTACTGCTTCTTTGCCTGGTATCCCGGCCGGCTTAGCCGCAAAGTCATCCCAGCCGGACCTTCGACCCTGATCGTGTGAAACTTACCGTCGGTCCGTACCTCTGACGGTGGATAGAACCCCAGCACATAAGCAGCCGCTACTTCCTCAGCAATCGCCCGAAACAGGGGCCCCAAATCCTGCTGATTCGCATAGACGCTACGGCCGCCGGTCTTTTCGACCAGGCCGCTCACGTCCAGCGGTGTCGGCAGTGGAGTCATCTGCGCCGAGGCCAGCAGATGCGTGAACGAAGGCATCGTGACGACATAGATGCTCGCGTCGGCGGCGTTGGCGCGCTCGATCACAGTCTCGGGCGAGACGGTGTCGCCCACGGGAAAGCCATCAGTAATCACGACTACAGCTCGTTTCGTCATCTGGTGTTGCAGTGTTGGCGGCGCATGGCGAACCAACATTCGGACTGCGTCATCGACCGCGTCGTAGGTGTGAGTGGACATCCCGTTCGGCTCGTGGGCTAGCCGGTCGAATGCCCGATCGAGCTTCTCTCGATCGTTGGTGAAGCTTTGAATGGTCTTGACGCGCATGCCAAAGGTCATCACCGCGAACACCGCCGGATGTTCGGCCAAACGTTTGGAAAACTCGCGCATGGCATCGCTGACCCGCGTCACCTCTTCGGGTGTCATACTGCCAGAGAGATCAAGCGCGAACACAATCGCTACCGGTCGCGGCGTCCCTTCGACCTTCTCAACATTGAAAGAAGCGATTGGCCGCTCGACGCCGTCTTCATAGAGCTTGAAATCTTCTTTTTTCAGGTTGCGCACCAGCCGGCCCCTCGCGTCGGTGACGGTCACGTCGACGGGTACGAGGTCGGTTTCAATCTTGATGATGTCTTGCGGCGCGGTCTCGGCAGGAAGCGCGCGGCGGGGACGCTCCTTTGTGGATTCGTCCTGGGCGTACGCAGATCCACAGGCCCAGACGATGAAAGCGAGCACCAGAGCGATTAGCAGGAGATGCCCCCGAAATCGAGATGTGCCTGAAGCCGTGATCATGATCGAGCGCAATTATAGCTCGCGCCAATTCCGCGCGCTATTCCTCCGGCGGGCAACGCAACCCGCTATGATCAGCCTCCTAAGCTACCGACAGCTCGTTCGGAGTACCGCCTTCAGGCGGCTGGACTTTAACCACCTCTGGAAAACTTCCGTCTAAAGGCTGTACTCCGAACCGAAACGATGCTGGTCGCTCGTCTCTGATCCGTGGTAACTTGAGTAATCCAGAGAGGGATCCGCCATGACACTCATAAAAACGACGTTCTCGATGCTCTTACTGTTGGCTTTCGCCGGAGTCGGTCTGGCCCAGGACAAGACCACCGCGGCGATCAAAGGCAAAGTGCGAGTTGAGCAGGGATCGCCCAGTGGCGTGGCCGTGATTCTGCTTCAGGGTGACACGGAGGTCATGCGGGCGGCGACTGACAAGAGGGGCGATTTTGTGGTTGCTCATATAGCTCCCGGTGTTTACTCGGTAACGTTTCGCAAGCCCGGTCTGGCAGTCGGTTCGATTCCAAATCTTGACTTGAAAGCCGGCCAGACGCGCTCCCTACACGACCTGGTCCTGGGGATCGACGATGGTTCGATCGCCTTTCTGCGGGGCAGTGTGTTCACCGAATCCGGGCGCAGCGTTGCGGGCGTTCGAGTCGAGTTGGCCAGGATTGTTTCTGAGAATTCACTGCAAAGGATCGATGCGCGCATCACCGGCGAAACCGGCGAGTTTGTTTTTCGCCTGTCGCCTGAAACAGCCAAATATCGAGTCACGGTGAAGGCAGACGGTGCGCAACCTGCTTCGAAGGATGTCGAAGTTGATAGCGCGGCTGTGTATCGGGTGGCGCTGACGCTGAAACCCCAGCCGAAGTGAGTTTGAGATTTCAGATCTCAAGTTTTCCGATCTCAAATTCAGATCTTGCAAACCTTTTAGCCTGAACCTGGGCGATGCAACCTTCAATCGCCGGTACCGAACCCTCAGAAAAAACAGAATATCGGTTGGATAGAGATCATCTTTGCGCTACGATAACGCATCGTTCCTAATCAATCAGGGAGAGCGGTTCAAGGAGACCGCTTTTGAGAGACAAGACTTGTGTCTGAGAGGGAAGAGTTTCTAACTGCCCGTCAGCTCGCCGAAGTTTTGCAGGTGAGCGAATCGACAGTGCGCCGGCTCGCCGTCAAGCGCCGCATACCTTCGGTGCGCCTTACTCCGCGCATAATTAGGTTCCACCTGGACGCAGTGCGCGAAGCGCTGGACGTACCGCGCGCCTCGAGTCCCCATCATCTTCAGACGGACGATGCCCAGTTGTCGTTTGAGGATTTGCTGTCGAGCTAAGTAGCATAGACTTCAGTCTGTGACACTTAGTCTTTCGGAAAAGAGTCACAGACTAAAGTCTATGCTACTTCCGCCGCTGGCCCATCGGAATTTCCACCCATTGGCCGTTTTGTTGCACGTAAGCCCGGGTTGGCTTAATTGGGAACTTGCGCGCAAAACCGGGATTGCTTTTGAGAAAGCGATCGATCGTAGCGCGATCGCCGGTAGCTACGCGCCAGCTTCCATCCTCGCGCACCAGGTACTGCTGGACAACCAATTTGCCATCACCATCGAAAGGCTGCTGCATGTGCGCGTACATGGTGGTGTCGACGACGGCCAGATTTCCCGCCACTCGCGGAATTCCAATTTCGATTCGCTGAAGTTGGTACATATTGCGCGTGCCCTGCAGCCCCTTCACGAATCTGTCCCGCGGCACTCGTGCCCGCGTCGATGACGGCAGCGAGTCGTAGAGCGCTTCGTACTCGCCGCCTTTCAATTGATCGAAAATTCGTTGCACCGCGCTCCGCACTTCCGATTGATCGGATGGCGCCGCATTGGTTACTCCCGCCGCCAAGGTAAAGATCAAAGACGCCGCAAGAATTATCAGCTTACTTTTCTTGAGAATCTTCATTGGTTTCCAAGTCCCCAGGATCCGTGTCGGTCGCCGCCAGTCTGGCACGTATCTGTGCGCGATAACTCAAGAACCACGCGACAGCGCCCAGAGTTGCGGTAACGAAAGCACCGGACACATTGTTCCGCCACAAAAACGCGGCGGCGATAATTACCAAAACCGCCGCTAGAATGATCCAAATGCGTTCAACCATCACGGTGTCACTTCACTTCGATCTGAAGCGTCGTCTTAAGATTAGCAGGCGGAAAGCACTGCTGTTCGTCACAGGCTTGTACGCGAACTGTAATGGGCAACGACAGCGGTCCTTTGGCGCCGCTGGCGATGCTTAGCGGCAAAATCACCCGAGCTTCGCCTTCGTAGACAGCCAACGGTTGATCCGCGAATTGAAATTTCCTTTTCACGGCGGCGGGGTAGAGCGGTTTCCCGACGGTGGTGCCTTCAACTTTTGTCGCCGTTACTTCCGTCGGGATCAGATAGGCGAAAGTTGGTGGATTGGCGTTGACGTGAAAGCCGGGTTTGATCGAAAGTTTCATCGCTACATCCACTGTCTGGCCGGCATTCACCGAAAGCTCTGATGAGAGTTCTGGTGTGCTGACCTTCACCACGTCGGCCGATGACGAAACCTTCGCTGGAGTTGGCGATTGAGCGGAACGGTCGGGGCTGCCATCAGTAAGAGTGCTCGTATGGCAGCCAACCAAAGCGAACGAGGCAAACGAGACGAGCGCGATAATTACAGGCGAGGAGAAGCGGATCAAGGGTTTCATTCTTCTTCCGCCCCCTTCTCATCGCTCCTCTTAATCCCAAACTTCTCCAAACGATACTGCAGAGTGCGAAAGGAAAGACCGAGCAGTTTCGCCGCCTTGGTGATGTTGTAGTCAGTCTGATCCATGGCCTGGAGGATCAGGTTCTTTTCGACTTCTTCGAACGAAATTCCTTCGGGCGGTAATTTGAAACCCCCGGTGGCGGCCGCCTGGGATTCCTGGCGAACTTCGGTCGGCAGATCGTCGGGAACGATCATGTCGCCTTCGCAAAGCAGGATCGCCCGTTCAATTGCGGACTCGAGTTGCCGGACGTTTCCCGGCCAGCCGTAGTCGAGCAGGATTTTTCTGGTTTCGGCCGTCAGCCCTTTCACCAGGCGCGAAGTATTGCGGGTATGTTTTTTCAGGAAGTACTCGATCAGCACCGGGATGTCGTCGCGCCGTTCGCGCAGAGGCGGCACGTCAACCGACAGCACGTTCAGGCGATAATAAAGGTCGTTACGAAAACGGCCATCCGCGACCATCGCCCGCAGATCCCGATTCGTGGCCGCGATGACGCGAACGTCTACCGGAATTTCATAGGTCCCGCCCACGCGGCGGACCCTCCGCTCCTGCAATGCGCGCAGCATCTTGGCCTGCATGCTTACATCAAGTTCGGCAATCTCGTCGAGAAAGAGCGTGCCGCGATCGGCAACTTCGAACAGGCCCTTCTTGTCCGCGTGGGCGCCCGTGAACGAGCCTTTTTCGTGGCCGAACAGTTCCGACTCGAGCAGGTTTTCGTTGATCGCGGCGCAGTTAACGGCCTGGAACATTTCTGAAGAGCGCGGCGACTGATTGTGAATTGAGCGGGCAATCAGCTCTTTGCCCGTGCCGGATTCGCCGCGCACCAGCACCGTCGAGTTTGAGCGCGCGACTTTCAGGATCATCTTCTTGACGGCTTCCATTTTTGGAGAAGCCGAAATAATCTCCACGTCGATCTTGTCGAGGTTTCCGAGCGCGCGTTTGATGGTCCCCAGCAGTGCGTCGCGTTCGAAAGGTTTTTGCAGGTAATCGAAAGCGCCGCGCCGCAAGGCGTCCTTGGCCGAATCTATGGTGCCGTGCGCGGTGAGAAGAATGACGATGATCGAAGAGTCACCGGCCAGCAGTTGCTGCAAGAGCTCGATGCCGTCCATGCCGGTCATCTTCAGATCCGTCAGAGCGAGATCGAAGCTGCGTTCTTTAGCGAATTTAAGCGCGGCCTCGCCAGAGGCGGCCGAGGTGACATCGTATCCGGCGCTGGTCAGGATTTCCTGGAGAATATCGCGTTGCGGTTTTTCGTCGTCTACAACGAGTATGGTTTTGCGTGCCATGATTTTGGAGTGCGGTGACCTGTCACCGCTTTCTTTTTGTCGCAAAGGCGGGTAGTGGCCCCGCCCGCCGCTAAACTTTCGATCCGGGTTCTGCCGGCAGTGTGATCGTGAACGTGGTCCCTTCGCCCACTTTTGATTTTACAGAAATCGCTCCGTCCTGATCGTCGACGGCCTTCCTGACTATTGCCAGCCCCAGTCCAGTGCCCGTCTCTTTGGTTGAATAGTAGGGCTCGAACACTTTCGAGATGTCTTCAGGGGCTATTCCGCGGCCGCTATCGATGACTTCAATACGTGCCCGGCCATTATCTTCGCTCGACAAAACTACTGATATGTTACCACCGTTGCCATCCATCGCCTGGAAGCTGTTGATAATCAAATTGGTCAGTGCGGACCGCAACGATTCGGGATCAGCCATTACCCGCGGTACTTTGCCCAGCTTTTCAACGCGCGTCACAATATTGCTGTCCGCGGCCTGAACCTCAAAGATCTTCATCGCATCACTGGCCGCCGCGAACAAATCAACGGGCTGGGGATCGAGTTTCACCGGACGAGAGTAGTTAAGAAACTCAGTGATCCGGCTGTTGATGCGCGCGACTTCCACCTTTAGCTGCTTAGTCAGGCCGTCGAATTTCTGCTGCTTGTCAGGATCGCGCGGCGAAAAGGTGGCGCGCAAATGATCGAGGGTCAGATTGATGTAGTTCAGCGGGTTCCTGATTTCATGCGCGATGGCGGATGCCAATCGGCTCACGACCACGGCTTTCTCGGCATTGTAGAGTTGCGCCTCGAGTTCACGGGTGCGACCCAGCTTCACCGTCATCTCGTTGAAGAGTTCGGAGAGTTCGCCCATTTCGTCATGCCGTCCGCTGGTGGGAACCTGAAACGAGAAATCACCGGCGGCAACGCGACGCGCGCCAATTGAGAGAGACTTGATTGGCCGTGTGAATTGCCATACGACGATCGCGGTCAAGCAGGTCATGACGAGCAAAACCGCTAGCGTATAGAGGAGAGATTGCCTGGCCTGGCGTCTCAGGATAGTCATGAGAGTGTTTGTCGAGCCGAGGACGACGATGACATAGCGACGGCCGTTGGTCGTCTCGACGGGAAAATAAAACGCGCCCGCCGTAGAATGACGTCCAATCGTCATACCTTCGGGCAACGGACTATTTTCAGAAGGAAGCTCAACTGCGCTCATCAGAAGCGGCAGAGAAATATCCTTAACCTTTACATGACGAATCGATTTGTCAGGGTTCTGCTGGGGGATTTGATTCTTATCCAGACTGTCCTTGATATTTCCCTGGTCGTCAACGATGAGGACGTTCTTGACTCGGTCCGACTGTTCGCCGAGCAAGGGCTGCGTCGCCTGATCGCGCATCTGGTCCAAATATAAGCCGCTCGAGATGCTATTCACACCCAGCGCAACCCCCGCCATGATCGCCCGTTGTTGCTCGACTATGAATTGGGTATTGCTGCGAACAGAACGCAGGTTGACGTAATACTGCACGGCCAGGGTCAGCATCAGGAGTGCTGCCAGCAGCAGCAGCAGTCGAACGCGAAAACTATGTAGCAGTCTGGACAAGGCGTTGTGATGTAAGCAAAGTGCGCGCCAAACACGATGAAAAGCGAGTGACAGCGCTCATAATTTCGGGTTGCCGTTTCCTTAAGCTGATGTTATAGTTGGCCCGGCCTCAAAGCAAACTCCCCAGTGAGGCTGCCCGCGGGAACAAATCCCGCCTCACGTTTAAGGCTGGCGGCAGAAGTAGAACTTGGAAGTTTGGTTGCGGAAGTTGAGCGCCCTTAACAGTTTCTAAAGCTACTAGGACGAACACGCACGTCGCCCCTCGACGCGCAAATCAAAAGCAGCGAGAGTTTCATTTAGTTCCGCTTCGCTTAACTGCGATAGTAATTCTTTTGACGAGGGAGTTGCCGATGAATTTTAAAAGTTCCCCCAGGGTCGCACGACTTGTATTTAGCCTCTTCATCCTCTTCGCAATAATTGGTTCAGTTACAGTCGAAACGGCAGCACGCGGAAGGCGTTCGCGAGGCCGAGCTGCGCGCGCATCAGCAGCGCGGGGCGGCCGAATGTCCAGGCGAGAGCGCCGGCAATTGGCGCGCTCGGGCGGTCGTGGCGCGCGGGTGCATTTGTCGAAACGTGAACTGCGGGCCGAACGCCAGCGCGACGCGCGCGAACAGTCCGCGGCTATTGCCAAGCTGGAAAAGCGCCTGGGTCACAAACTCAGCAAGCGCGACCGGGCCGCGGAAATGCGCAAGTTCGGAGGCAGTCGCCGTCGCGCTCTCGAAGAAGCACGGCGACGCGCGGAAGCTGCGCGGCAGGCGGCGATTGCGCGACAGCGTGCGCTTGATGAAGGAATGCGCAACGAAGTCGAGGCGAATATCGCCAAAGACAACACCGTGGGCGAGGACCTGGAAGTGCGCAAGGCGGCGATCGCGGCCCTCGGTCATCATGCCGGCACGGTGGTCGTCATGGATCCAAAGAACGGCCGCATCTATACGGTCGTGAATCAGGACTGGGCGCTGCGTCGTGGCTTCAAGCCCTGTTCGACCATCAAGCTGGTGACTGGCGTTGCCGGTTTGTGCGAAAAGGTTATTCAGCCTATCGAAACTGTCAGCGACGGCAGCAATTACCGGATCGACCTGACTGATGCCCTGGCTTATTCAAACAATCAGTACTTCCAACACGTGGGCGGCCAGGTCGGCTTCGACAAGATGGTCTCGTACGCGCGGGAGTTGGGCCTGGGTGAAAAAACCGGAATTAATTATGTGAACGAATCGCCCGGCAGGGTGCCGCTATTCAAATCGGGGTACGCGGTAAACCATATGAGTTCCCATGGTGACGATTTCGAAGTGACCGCGATTCAGTTGGCGGCGCTCGTCTCAGCGATGTCGAACGGCGGCAAGTTGCTGGTGCCCCACGTACCGCGAACCGTCGACGAGAACGAAAAGTTCAAGACCGAGCTACGGCGCAAGATCAACGTCGAAAATGAAACCTGGAAGCGGATGGTTCCTGGAATGATCGGAGCGGTCAACTATGGCTCTGGCAAAAAAGCTTATCGTCCCGAACAGACGGTGGCTGGAAAGACGGGCACCTGCATCGGACAGGGAGCCTGGTTGGGCCTTTTCACTTCGTACGCGCCGGTCGTCAATCCACGCCTGGCGGTGGTGGTGATCACGCGTGGGACCGATGCGCACGGGCACTTACCCGCGGCGGTCGCGGGCAACATCTATCGGGCGCTGAGTCCGCGCTTCGGTACCCTGATCAACTTCCAAATCGCCGAGGGTCCCGATGATGAAGCGACGCCTAACGGCACGAAAGATAAGAAGGCCGCCGCTCTAAACGAAGAGGCCAAGGAAACCAAGGCCGCGACCGAAGCCGAGGAAGCCAAGGAAGCTAAGGAAGCCGACGCGGCAGCCGACACCGCCAACGCCGGAAATGCGAATGCCAATGCCAACGCTAACGTCAATAGTGCACCGGCGACTGAAAAGAGTAAGGTGAAGACGACTTCGATGTCGATCGAAAACAAGGCCCAGACACCAGCCAAGGCGCCGGCAAGAGCGCCAGCCAAGGCTCCGGCCAAGACCGGCGGGACTGATAGCAAAGACGGCCGACCGAGGCGTATTCAACCCAATCAGTAGTGACTCTTAGGAGTTCAGCAACAGGCTCCGTCACAAAGCCATTCGAGCATGCCGAACTCTCGTGATTCTTGCGAGAGTTCGGCTTTTTTCATGCGATGACTTAACGGTAGTCGTGGAAGTGCATTAAAGCTTGACACGCGACCGTTGTTGCACGATTATTGCCGCTTCGCTTGGTGACATGGAACGCTCAGTACGGGTAGGATACACCCGTCGCGCTACGTGATCCGACAACGAGCGGCTTGGGAATTGCATCTCAGGTTTTGCGCGATCCAGCGCCACGCGACTGACCGACACGTTGCGGTTGTGAATTAGGACTAGCGGAAGGAATCAACCAACCAATGAAACGAACAATTATATTATTCGCAGTTGCCGTCATGGCAGCAGCATTCGCTGCGCCTGTGTTGGCGCAGACGAAAGAATGTAACGACGAGTTTAAATCGAGCACGTATCAAAAGTGGTACGACAACCGCAAAGATCATCAGGATGTAGCGGCCCAGGCAGCAAAGGATTATCTGGCGACTTGCACAGAAGAAGATCAATACTCGAAGGCTCTGAAGAACTTTGTGAAGCAATGGGATGACCTTAATGCGGCCGCCAAGGTTAATGAGCAGTTCGAAGCCGCTTACAAGGGAAAGAACTATGCAGAGCAACTGAGACTGGGAAAACTGATACTCGCCTCCAGTCCCGATAACTCAGCCGTCACCATCATCATGGGCGTTGCCGGTTTGGGTGATGACGCCCTCCTCAATGACTCAGCCGAGTATGCGAAGAAGGCGATCGCGATGATCGAAGCCGGAAAGCCTTTCGCTCCGATGTTCTCCTCGAAGGATCAGGCCCTGGCATATCTCAACTACCTGGTCGCAAAATCCAGTCTTAAGAGTGCCCCGGCAGATGCGATTCCTTACTTGTTGAAGTCAGCTCGCTATGACAGCGATCTGAAAAAGAATCCGCAGCTTTATCTTGATCTCGCGGCGGCCTACAACGAGGGCCCGCGCGCTAAACTATCCGACGACTACAAGGTGTTTCTGGGCAAGCCAGAGTCGCCTGAGAGCAAGCTGGCGCTCGCCAACATTAACCAAATCATCGATCGGCAGATAGATGCCCTGGCCCGGGCCACAGCTCTCGCGGACGCAGCTAACAAGAAGACGATCATGGAGGCCCTGACCGAAGAATATAAGGGGCTCAAGAAAACGGACGCGGGATTAAGTGAACTGGTGGCGAACGTGCTCTCGAAGCCTTTGCCTGATGTGCCGACACCTTTGACTTCGCTGCCGAGTACGCCTTCGTCGACTCCGGCTACCAGCGGATCTCCGACCAGCGGCAATGGAGGAGCGCCCAACGGAACAAACGGAAGCGCGAATAAAGCGGGTACTGACCAAAACAAGACCGGCTCAGCGACTGCCAGCGGAACTGCCAGCGGAACTGGCAGCGCAAAGCCGGCTCCGAGTCCGACGCCGGCGAATAAGAAGCCGCGCTCGAATCATCGTCGTGGATGATTCGGACTGAGTCGGTGGTGGTAGAGCCGAGCGGCAAGCGCTCAATTCTTCAATGCCGAACGCAGCGTCACTTCGACGCTGCGTTCGGCATTTTGTTAGAATCACCTGGCGTGAAAACTTCCGAACTGCAACAGCCGGATGAACTCGAAGAGATCCTCGGCTATCAATTCCACAACAGTGCCTTGCTGGCACAGGCGATGAGCCATAGATCATGGGCCCACGAGCAAGTCTCGCCACGCGACCAACAGGACGCGCGCAATCTGCACAACGAGGCGCTGGAGTTCCTCGGCGATTCTATTCTCGGCCTGGTCGTGGCCGACTATCTATTTAGAGCGTATCCCGGCGCCAGTGAAGGCGAATTGTCGCGCATGAAGCATCGGCTGGTCAGCGAGCCGACCCTGGCCCAGGCTTCGACTGGCTTGCGGCTGGGCGACTTCGTGCGGTTCGGCCGCGGGGAAGAGAAAAGCGGCGGCCGCCGCAAGCACGCGCTGTTGGCGGATGTATTCGAAGCTGTCACGGGAGCCATCTTTCTAGACGGCGGATTAGCAGCGGCGAAAAACTTCGTCGAAATGGCGCTGGGCGAGGCGCTGCGCACTGCTGATCCGATTGCTGCTGCTGCGGCCGATCCCAAAACTACTTTGCAGGAGAAACTACAGGCGACTCGGCAGCCTGGCCCGCAGTACACGGTGATCGAAACCCTTGGTCCGCCGCACCGGCGCATGTTTCATGTCGAGTTAAAGTGGAACGGTGGCGCCGCGCGCGGTGAGGGGCCAACCATCAAAGCGGCCGAAGCAGCCGCCGCGCAAGCGGCGTTGAAACAAATGAACAGCGAGTGACGATCCGAGGCCGGCTTGACCACGGCGCTTGGCAACCTCTACGATGTCCGCAATGAACGAATCAGCCATCACGACTGAAGAAAAAACCACTGCGGAACCGAGCGCGTTTACTCCTCGCTCAGTTAAATCGAATGGTCGTGAGCGCGACGCGCAGGTCGAGGCTGAGCCCATTGGGCCGCCGCGTAGCGTCATCCGTGAATACTTCGAATCCGCGGTAGTCACCGTGATCATGGCCTTGTTCGGGATGACGTTTATCGTGCAGGCTGTCAAAGTTCCGACCGGCTCAATGCAGAACACAATCGTGGTTGGCGATCACCTGCTGGTGAACAAGTTCGTGTTCGCGCCTGGTCCGCGGCTGCCCTTGCTGCCCCAGCGTGAAATCAAACGCGGAGACATAATTGTTTTCAAGTACCCCGGTAACCCATTCGATCTGGAACGCGACCGGCAGGAAGATAACATTCCCTTCAAAGTCAATTACGTGAAGCGAGTTATTGGGTTGCCAGGCGACTCAGTCGAAGTGAAAGGACTGCGGGTGTTCGTCAATGGCCAGCCATTGCCGGAACATATCATCGTGGCGCGGAATGTGAACGACAAAGCGCCGCTGGAGATCGTCGAGGACACTCCGCGCCAGGGCAACGAACTTTACAACGTTTATTATTTTCCGGAAAAAGTAGCGGCCGCTCGCCAGGGCCAGGACATAAACGCCAGTCCCGATTTTCATTTTGCTGTCAATGGCAAGCCCGCGAAGGTTCCCGATAACTCTTACTTTGTGATGGGCGACGATCGCGACAATAGTCTGGACAGCCGGGCCTGGGGATTTGTGCCGCGCGAATTGGTAATCGGCCGCGCCATGTTCGTCTACTGGTCCTACGACGAAACCAAAGAATTCGGTAGTCCCTTCGATTTCTTCACCAACACGCGTTGGCGCCGCACGGGCACAATGGTGAAGTAGTCTGACGCGCGACACTTCAGTGTTCAGGCGATTAGTTTCAAAAGAATTTCTGTGGCGGGTTTGGGCTCGAGCTGAAGAAGACGAAATCCTCGGCCGCGCCGCGCAGTTGTCTTACTATTTCCTCCTCGCGCTCTTTCCGCTCCTGCTTTTTCTCATCACGCTCTTTGGCTATATGGCCGGCGCGGGTTCGAGTCTGCGTCAGAAGCTGATTACTTATCTCGGCAACGTGATGCCGTATTCAGCTTTTCAGTTGGTGGTCGCGACCATCGATCAAATCACCAATGCCCGTGGCGGAGGCAAGCTGTGGCTGGGGTTGCTGGCGGCTCTTTGGGCGGCGTCCAGCGGCGTGAATGCTCTCGCTCAGGCGCTTAACTCTGCTTACGATGTGCCGGAAACGCGATCCTGGTGGAAGATCCGCCTGATTTCCATAGCGCTGACCGTAGCCATTGCGGTGCTGATAATCTCCGCGTTGCTACTCGTGCTTTACGGCGGTCGGCTCGGCCAATTTCTCGCGACGCTCGTGGATGAAGGGTACGTCTTCACGGTCGTATGGAAGATTCTGCAATGGCCAATTGCGCTGGCGTTCGTCTTCGTTGCTTTCGCACTGATTTACCGCTTTGCTCCGAACGTAGGCGCCAGGCGTCGCGGCAAACGTTTACCCACTGACGATCTCCGCCGGCGCTGGCTGTCACCCGGGGTCCTGGTCGCGGTCACCTTGTGGTTGCTGGTCTCTCTCGGCTTCCGACTCTATCTGCACTTTTTCAATTCCTACAGCGCGACCTACGGCTCGCTGGGTGCGGTGATCATTTTGATGTTGTGGTTTTATCTGACCGGGACTGCGATTCTGCTGGGCGGTGAAATCAACTGCGAATTGGAGAGCAGTGAGCAGCCGCAAGGCTGAATTCCAGGCAGTCTCCGGTCATGCAAGGTTCGAGATCGATGCACTCACCTCGTTCTGTTTTAGTCCAAGACCACACTTCGCTCGGTCCAGATACCAACCACAGCTAACGGCACGAGCCTTGCTCCCTACCCCATCTGAAATCTGAGTCAGGTTTCAGGAAGGATGGCTTTAGAAACATGCTTTGGACAATCTTAATGGTATTACTAATTCTCTGGTTGTTGGGTTTGATCGGCGGCATCGGCGGCAGCTTAATACATTTGTTGTTGGTGATTGCGTTGGTCGTATTGATCATTCAACTGATCACGGGACGACGAGCGGTGGTGTAGCAGTTTCGGGGTTCGATGTTCCCCGCAGCAGGCTTTACTTTCAGGGGTTCGAACAGAGGAGGCAGCAATGCGATACGAAGACGAGGTCAAGGGCAAAGGAAAACAATTAGCCGGCAGGACAAAGGAAGAACTTGGTAGGTTTGCCGGCAACCGGAATCTTGAAGAGAAGGGCCGGCGGGAGCACTTCGAAGGAACGGTCCAGGAGAAAACGGGCAAGGTCCGGAGAAAAGTCGGCGAGGCCCTCGAAGAACTCGGCGACAGAATCGCCAGCAAACGGTGAGGCAGGTGATTCTTCTTGCTTGGCTCGCTCAACGCGAGGGCGGCCCCTTCTTAAGTGGCCGCTCTTTCCATTCTTAGAGTGCGATCATGACGAAGAAGAGTCCAGACCTGCACGGGAACGTTCCGGACAATTCAAAGGTAGCCTTGCTCCTCGTCGATGTGATCAACGACCTGGACTTCGAGGGCGGCGAGCTATTGGCCGAACCCGCTGAGGCTGCCGCGAAAAGAATCGCCTCACTGAAACAGCGGGCCAGGGAAAGCGGCATTCCTGCGATCTATGTGAATGACAACTTTGGGAAATGGCGATCGGATTTTAAAAAGCTGGTAACTCACGTCATCGAGGATGACACGAGGGGAAGGGCCGTCGCCGAGTTACTAAGACCTGACGCGGACGATTACTTTGTATTGAAACCAAAGCAATCGGGTTTCTATTCAACCAGCCTCGATATTCTTTTGAAACACCTGGGAGCCGAGACGCTGATTTTGACTGGCTGGGCCGGAGATATCTGCGTGCTGTTTACAGCGAGCGACGCCCATATCCGCGATTATCGTCTGGTCATTCCCGGTGACTGCGTAGTGTCGCAGGATGAAGAAGTAAATCAGCTCAGCCTCGAACACATGCAAAGGGTACTCGAAGCCGATATCGGATTGTCCACCGAATTGAGCTTAAGCAGATTCACATAACCATAACAGCGCGATCAAACGAACAGGTGGCATCTCGATTGCTGATAGTGCTGACGCTAGTAGAAAGTTGTTCGGTAAGAATGCAGCGGAGGGTCTTCCACCAGGCACGACGTAGCGAATAACTTCGGTTGAGGTCTCCGAGGTCTTAAATTCTTAAAGGAGGATTTGTTCATGGAAGGTCCTTTACGCGGATGTCTGGCGGGCGCGGGCGCCTGGAAATTGGGCGGCGGCTGTTTCTCAACGATCGTTATTTTCATCATCCTCTATGTGCTCCTGGGGCACGTCAAGTGCTGAGGCGATTTCACGCCTTTAATTCACCAGATGTTTTATTAAGAATCTGATTCCCAAATCGACCGGTTTTCGTGTAGGCTTATAACCCGCACATGACCGAAAAGATTCGCAAGGTCCTCTCGTTCCCGTCCCGTGTTCCGGCTAAGGCGGACTATCAACGCGTCAAATCCAGTTACTCGGTTCGCGAAATCAAACAACTCTTCGGCTTGAGCGAGCGCACGGTGCGGCGTTGGACCGAAGCCGGAATCATTTTTGGCACGCCGGCGGGTGACAGCGGAGACTTCACTTACGATTTTCAGGCGCTGACGCTTTTCCGGCGCGTGCGTGAAATGCGCACGCAAGGTCTGACGATCAAGCAGATCGAATCTGAGTTACAAGGCCAGATGAGTTTGTTCCGAGCTGAGGTGAGTCAGGTTCAGGTCGCCCGCCTGCTGACGCCGTTTGAAGAAGCGCTCTTGCTGCACGAGCAAGGCGACCAAAGGGCAAGTGAGTTTTACGTTGAGGCGATCAACCACGGCGATAATATCGCGGAAGCTTACTGCAACCTGGGAATCATCGAGCTGGATCGCGGTAACACGATTGGCGCGCTCGAGAATTTCACCCAGTCCTTAAAGAACGATCCGCGCCACGTTGAGGCGCATTACAATCTCGCCAATCTTTACTACGACGCCGGCGACTTTCCCCTGGCGCGTCTGCATTACGAAGCAGCTACGCAAATCGAGCCGAACTTTTCACTCGTCTACTACAACCTCGCACTGGTTTATCACCGGCTGAACAACGTCTCTGCAGCCACGCAGTCTCTGAACCGATACAAAGAACTGGAACCCAGCGATGAAGAGATTGAGTTGGTCGATCAGCTTTTGAAGGCTCTGGAAACGGGCCGGCCCGGGAGCTGATTCCTCTTAACCTAGATTCCAGCACCGGCGATGCCGCAATTTTCAACCTGCCCAACTGAAGTTCTTTCCACCGTGGGTTTCGATTATTCAGAACTACGCCAGCGAAGAACTATTGCTGTAAATATCTATTCATCCAAAAACCAATGTCAAAGAAAAGCCTTGACAGGATCCCTTGCCGGTCACTAGACTGCGCGCGCTATTGGCAGTTTTCCTTAGGTTCCTTTGGCTCAATCCCGATCTCCCGCGACCTCCTGCGAAGAAATGCGTCTTCCTGAGATCGCTCCCAACCAGATCGACCAGCCTTTTGGCGAATCGATCCTTGCGAAAGGAAGAGGTCCCCAATGTTTTCGTCATCACCGCGGAAGTTTCATAGTCTCCTGATTACGCCACTCTTGCTTCCCTTACTAATTTTGATGACCGCGGCGGTTGCCGAAAACCATCCGCCTGTGGCTGTAGATGACTCCTACTCCGTTCACGGGACTTTGGCGGTGCCGGGGCCAGGCATCCTCGCCAACGATACCGACCCCGACCAGGATATCCTTCATATTGGAGGGTGCGGAGCGGTGGCGCACGGGACGTTGAGTTGTACGACAGGGTCGTTCAGCTACGAGCCGAACTATGGTTATATGGGCGCCGACAGTTTCACCTATCAGAGTTGCGACGGTTATGGAGCATGCGATACGGGCACTGTAAATCTCAGCGTTCAAAACAGAGCACCGGTCGCAGTTGCCGACAATTATACTTTCCATGGCGATACCTTTTTCGTGCAGGGACCCAACGCGCTGCGCGAGAACGATTCTGATCCCGAAGGTGATCCGTTCAGTGTTGTTTCTTTCACCCAAACTTCGCATGGGACGGTGAACTACCTTTTCCAGTACGGCGCTTTAAGATACGAACTCTCCAACCCCAGTTATGTGGGGACTGATAGTTTCACTTATCAAATCTGCGACAACCTGGGTCTGTGCTCAAGTACCACCGCCACCTTCAATGTGGTCAATAGTCCTCCGGTGGCCGCGGCCGACGAATATAGTGTTAATGCCGGTGACACGCTCCATGTGTCCGGCCCAAATGCCCTGCGCGAGAATGATTCCGATCCCGACAACGACCCGATTAGTGTTGCCTCGAACACGCAAACGACAAACGGGACGGTTAACTATTCGCACTCAGATGGCGGACTCAGTTATTCGCCGAACGATGGATTTGTGGGAACCGACTCGTTCACTTATCTGCTTTGCGACAATCTGGGGTTGTGCTCGACGGGAAATGTCACCATCCATGTCAATGCTCCGCCAACGCCAACGCCGACTCCCACGCCAACGCCGACTCCCACGCCAACTCCCACGGCAACGCCGACACCTACGCCAGTTGGAACTCCGGCACCCATTGGAACACCAACACCGCCGCCGCCACCCCCACCGCCGCCAAGTCCCACGCCGCCGCCAACACCGATGGAGCCGTTGATTTTCATTCCGGGAATCACAGGCAGTCGATTGGATGAACGTCTTAGTTCGGGCGGCAGGAAGAACATATGGCTCGGTTTTGGCTCGTTCGTTCCGTTGATTGTGTCAGACAAGACCCGATTGACTCTGGACCCAGGACTGCCGCACGCTGACATATTTGCGCCTGACATTATTCGTTCTGTGCCGGCGAGGGTGCTTGGAATGACCGTTACAGAAAGCGATGTTTATGGCACGCTGATTCAAAGGCTCGTTCAGAATGGTTATCGGGAATACCAGGTCAACGGCGATCCTAACCGCCGCACCAGCGCGGGCTGCGACCTTAGCCAGAAATCTGAGGATCCCAATAGAAATCCAAACCTATTCATTTTCGCTTATGACTGGCGACAGAGTAATGCTGATACCTCCGCGGCGCTTAGAAGCTACATGGACTGCGTTAAGAGATTCTATCCCGATGGCAAGGTGAATATTTTGACGCATAGCATGGGAGGACTATTGGCGCGCCGTTACATTCTCGATAATCCAAATGGTGCGCATAACGTGGACAAGCTAATCACAATCGCTGCACCCTGGCTTGGCGCCCCGAAGGCCATCAATGTTTTGGAAACTGGAGAATTTGGCATACCCGAAATGATCGTGAAAGACGATACGCTCAAGGCGCTAATCAAGTTCTTCAAGAGCGCACATGAGATTCTACCGAGCAGATCCTATTTTTCTTTAGGCGGCGACGCGTTTGGCGAGAAGAACTGGGATATTAATGGTGATCGCCGCTTCAACCAGACTTACGGTTATGACCAATTCGTCGCCTTGGTTGATAACATCAGATTTAAGGAGAGTAAGCCGGGAGCGGCTAACCGTGCGTTCCACACAATCGCCCAGGATGATTGGAGGAATGATAATAGCGGGGTAAAGTATTTTCATTTCTACGGGAACCAGCGACTAGCTGAGACACTCGGAAAAGTGACTGCAGTATCGCGGCCACAGTGTGACTCATCGGGTATGAATTGCAAGGTAGTAAATGAGTTTATGAAAACATATATTCGAGGTGATGGTACGGTTCCGGTCGCAAGCGCAGAACGCGTTGCAAACGGGATTAACCTCAATGCACCTTCGGCAGTGGTTCAGGCGTTTACGCATCCGAGCATGGACGTCGAACATACTGCTTTAACTCAAAACGCGGCAGTTTTCTCCGCTATTCTATCCGCTCTCAACTCCGACTCTCAGGCAAACTCAAATCAATTCGTCCCGAGTTCGGCAAAACAGGTGCGGGCGCATCACGGATATCGCGCACGAACTTCAGCCCAGTCAACAGAGCCCGTGTCGGATCCCGCGCAATACTTGACAGTGTGGGGCGTTGACAACGTTATCGTGGAAGATGCTCTGGGCAACCGCAACGATCCGATCCCTGGGACCGGAACCGGAGAGCGGTTGCCAGAAATAACTTATGACTTGGGATTGAACTCTGTTTCTGTCGTCACGCCAACCGATCAATCCTATACACTAACGTTTAAGAGTAAGGGTGAGCCGATATTTTTGGAATTGCTCACGGGCACAAACAACGAGACACCCACAAACGCGATTAGGTATCTTGACCTTAATCTCCCAGCGGAAACGGCAGCGCTGCTTCGGATGAATCAATCCGGGGTGGAAGACCTGCGATGGGATGCGGACGGCGATGGTGTATTCGAGTCAACCATCGCACCAACAGTGTCATTGAGTGGCGCGCTCGCTGCTGATGTCACGCCTCCTATGCTGACGATAAGCGGACAGCCTGAGCAGACACAAGTACGCGTTACGATCAGCGCCCACGACAGCGAATCCGGATCGGGAGTAATTCGATATTCCCTTGACGGCACCCACTATCAATTCTACGCTGGCTCTTTCCTTGTCGACCCGCTGCTAACCCCTACTGTTTACGCCTTTGCTGATGACTTAGCCGCGAATCGTTCCGCGCTGATGTCCTATGATGTGCCTCAGCCGCCAACGATCACGGCTCCAGAGAATGTGACGGTAAATACAGACTCGCATGCAAGCGATTGTGGAGCGACGGTCAGTGACGATGTACTCGGTAGTCCCACTGCGATAAGCAATTCTCAGGGCACGGTCGTAGTCACCCGAACCGGTAACCCATCGGGAAACTTCTTCCCGGAGGGAACGACCTTGGTTACCTATACAGCGATGGACAGTAATGGTCTAAAAGCGACAGCCACTCAAACCGTGACTGTGATAGACAAGACACCACCCATACTAACTCGTCCGGAAAATATTATTGTTCTGCTGCCGTCTAACTCAACAGCCATATCAACGGCTGTAAATTATTTCGTTCCAACGGCGACTGACAACTGTTCCGGCCCAGTTCCTGTCAGCATTATGCCTGCATCAGGTTCAGTATTTTCCGTTGGCACCTCAACCGTTGTTACTACCGCAACCGACGCGGCGGGAAATTCAAGCTCAGCCAGTTTCACAGTGACCGTGATCTACAATTTCCGCGGATTCTTTTCTCCTGTTAGCAATCTTCCCGTGCTCAACTCAGTTAACGCCGGGCGCGCAGTTCCAATTAAATTCAGCCTCGCTGGAAGCAAGGGACTTGCTGTGTTTGCGATGGTTTCAAATAATCCAGGTTCAGGTTCAATCGCCTGCGCTTCGACAGCGACAGAGATTGATCTGACCGAAACTGTGGCCGCCGGCAACAGCAGTTTCAGCTACGATCCTGAAAAGGATCAATATATCTACGTTTGGAAGACCGATTCATCGTGGGCGGGAACCTGCCGGCAGTTGGTGATGCAACTTGACGATGGCAGCGTTCACCGGGCGAATTTCAAGTTCAAGTAAAACCGGACATGGGGGTGAGTATGGTAGTCAGAGTGGTAATGCTAGCTGCAGTAATTGCACTCACTTGGTCGCTTGCGTTTGCGCAAGATGGACAGAGGCAATCTACGCAAATTCGTAGGGCCGAACAGGAAATAGAGAGATTGGAGCGGCAAAGGTTTAATGCCTATCTCAAGCTTGATGCGTCCGCTTTGAATCGCATCATGTCAGAAGACTACACGAGCGTGTATTCCAACGGCCAGGTGATCACAAAGGCGCAGGAGTTGGAGAGTATAAAGACCGCCCCTGCCGGCGTCCTCTCGAATCTGTCTGCGCTGATCGATCAGCTTTCTGTGCGCCACTTTGGAACATCGGCTGTTGTGAGCGGAATCTTGACGATCAAAGGAACTATTGTTTGGTTCCAGAAAGAAACTACGATCAATGCCGTGTTCCGCTATACTGCGCTCTATGTAAAGAAGCTTCGTCGTTGGCAAATTGTTTCTTCACAATACACGCAAATTAATCCGAGTGACTAAGAGCGATTCGTCCGCGCTTGAGAACGCCCGCTCACTTTTTGCCGTTGGAACAACACCCATAACTGCGATCGCCACCGACGTTGTCGGCAACTCTGCATCATGCTCGTTTACTGTTTCGGTGCTTTATCGCGTTGCCGGATTCTTTGCCCCGGTAAACAATCTGCCGACTCTGAATTCGGTAAACGCAGGACGAGCGATTCCAATCAAATTCAGTCTTAGTGGAAACAAAGGATTAAATGTGTTCGCGGCGGAACCTGGGTCGGGTCCGATCGGTTGCGACTCAAGTACCGAGGTGGAACTAACGGACACAGTGGTGGCAGGCAACAGCAGCATAAGCTACGATCCTTCAGCCGGTCAGTACGTCTACGTCTGGAAAACTGATCAATCATGGGCGGGAACTTGTCGTCAATTTGTGATTCAGTTAAGAGACGGCACTGTTCAGCGCGCGAATTTTAAATTGAGGTAAGATAACAACCTATGAGCACAAGCCCGCTCAACTCTCTGCTGACTCTTCTAAAATATGCCGTGCTGGGCCTCGTCGGGGGGGTAGTTGTGGTCACGGTTGTGTCCATGGTTGTAGGTGGCCCTTCTGCCCTGTTCTCGAATAAATCGACTTGGTTGGGAACGGAAAAGCAGTGGGCCCGGGCAATGCTTTGGTTCTTAATCGTCCGTGGTGCGCTGGGGGGTCTCGCCATCGGATTCGTCGCGGGTTTAGTAAGAATCATTGTAGTTTCTCATCGAGGCAACCGCATCTAACTCGACGACAAATCAGAGCATTCTGACACCAACGACTTGAGTCGCGCGAGACTAATCATGAAAGCGAAAACGGGAATGAATCGGGGCCGCCTCGCTCAACTGCTGCTTTTTGCATTTGTTCTTTTCGAAGCGGACGCCTCTATGATCCAGCGACGCAACGTCACACCGAAGACGACAGGTGGAGAGTTGTATCTGGTGGTGAGGAACGGCAAGTTCGGCTACATCGACACCGAGGGACACATCGTGATCGAGCCTAGGTATGCTTTGGCGTCGCCTTTTTCCGAAGGCGTCGCCCGGGTCACGATTCGGGGGGAAAAGGACAAAACATTCACAGCTTACATTGATAAGACGGGACGCGTAGTAATAAAGCCAATGGAAGGCTCCGGAGGTAATTTTTCAAGCGGAGTCGCGAGCGTACTCTTCGGCGGAAGTTATCTTTACATAGATAAGAAGGGCAGGTGGGCCAGCCTCGCTTCTTATCAGAATGCAGAGGATTGTACTGAAGGGCTTTGTGCGGTGAGGATGGATCCGCTCGGCCCGAAAAGATGGGGTTATATAGACACGTCTGGAGCGGTAATCGTCAAAGGGCAATATGACTGGGCCGAACCGTTCAAGGAAGGTATTGCGCGTGTCGGAATCATGATAGGAGAACCATATACGAAGGACGGCGCACCGGCTCACGATGGTAAGGAAGGTTATATAGACAAGACTGGCAAGCCAATCACGGAGTTAAAGTTTGACAAAGCATGGGACTTCACCGATGGCATGGCCCAAGTTCGACTTAGAAACAAGTGGGGATATATCGACAAGAATGGGGCTCTCGCAGTGCCAACCCAATACGATGAAACGCATGCTTTTCAGGAAGACCTCGGCGCTGTCAAAGTAAATGGTCTTTGGGGCTTTATAGACAAGACGGGCAAGTCAGTGATTTCCCCCCAATTCGAATTCGTGAATGACTTCTCAGAAGGCCTGGCGGCCGTTAGAAGACGTGGCGAGAATCTGTATGTCGATCACGACGGCAAGGTCGTACTTTCACCACCTTATAAGAGCTTAGGGTCCTTTCGAGACGGATTGGCAACATTCCGAATGGACGACAAAGCGGGCGTCTTAAATAAAGCCGGGAAGATAGTGCTGGAGGCTCAGTTCGCCTTTGTTGAGATCCTGAACGGAGGGGTCATTCGGGTGGAAGATCCCAAAAGAGGGATCGGATATGCCGACCGTGAAGGAAAATTCTTTTGGCAACCGACGTATTAATCCCCCAAGAAGTTGGCGACACACTGTGGCCGCAGGCAACAGCAGCTTAAGCTATGAGCTCTCAGTCGATCAGTACATTTATGTCTGGAAGACTGATCAAGCCTGGGCGGGGCCGTACCGTCAATTGGTTATTCAATTGAAGGACGGCACCCGCACCGGGCAAATTTTAAGTTCAAGTGAAGTAAAGGCTGGTGCGATGCCGGCTCAGCAAGGATTAGTGTGATATGCGATTATCTCGGACAGGATTGACACTGGCCCTCCTCTATGTGCTCATCGTTGTTCTGGTCGCGGCATCAGAGTTTAACTGTGGGGGTGGGTTAGACATAAACTTCTGTGGCGTCGGCACCTTCCTGTTAACACTTCCGTCTCAAACAACCATAGGACGACTATTCTCCAAGATGGGACTAGAGATTGATTTCGGCCACCGGACGCCGAGTGCTTCTGATCTCGCACAGTTGGCTGCACATATGGCAATCTGCGCGAGCATTGTTTACGTCGTCGGATACGGCCTGGAAAAACTTGTTTCGAGTTGTGTTGGTTTCTTCAGGGTTCAAGCTCGTAGCCGGTAAAAATTAGCAAAGCGCCTGATACGAACCAACATGCCTACGGTGTGGAAGCTCGACTCATCCTGGGTGAGACCTGCTGTCAGTTCGGTAATTCAGTAAACAACGGCAGCCTACGTCGCGCAAACGCTCCCTGCATCGCGCGAAGTTTCGATTCAAATGACGATGAGAAAGTTCTAAGGGCCTGGAATTCGTTTTCAGTCTCGATACTTTAGCGCGGTAACTGCATCCGGTCGTAACCATTTCTGACAGCTGGCCCAAAATCGCGGCATTATTGAAATCTACAAAGAGCGATGATCTCTTTATCCGTGTGGGACACCTCGAGAGAGTAGTTGGAAAGTGATCCTCAGCAACTGTTTATCCGGCGACGCCTGAAGGCTGCTCGCGCCGGTGAATTCGATCGATCTTTACAGAGTGGTTGTGAGTAACTTTGCGCGGATACTTGTCTGCGAGCAATCGAGCTGCGACGTTGCGGGCGCGACGGTTGAAGCCCCTTATCCCTCGCCCATCTCGTCGTTAATCGACTTCAAGGCGCTCTCAAGCATGGTTCGATGGGCCGGATTAGTTGCCCGGCTTAGTTGGCCCATGATCTTTGAGCGAGAGAGTCGTAGCGTTTCAAATCTGGCGCTGCGCGCGCGCTCCTCAACGGTTGACGTGCCCCGATGAGCCCGGGCATCCGCCGCTGCCTGCTGCCGTTCGAACACCTCTTCGGCCTGTCCGGCCAGATCATCGCCATCCCATGTCATGAATCCACCTCCTGCAAATCGTGCTTCCATCGTACCACCTATTTCGCTAATCACGCACTGCTGGCTTGCTCTTTGCGCGTTCTGCTGAGACGATTGGATCATTCTCATTAGTTCCGCGCTCTCGCGAGGTGATATCGAGAGCGATCTACCGGTTAACCGTCCGACGGTTTCCAAATAAAGTTCCGTGAGATCCAGACGGTGTTAATGGGATAAAGCCTGGCATTCGATTATCGGTGCGCTAGTAATCTTAAGCCCCCGTGGGAACAGACTATGGCCGAAGACAGACTCAGAGCATTGCTCGCCATAGCGGAAGCGCAACCCGAAGAGGTAATGATTTGGTACGGTCTGGCGAACGAGTATGTGAAGCTCGAACGCTGGCAGGAAGCGGTGGACGCTTTGCGCCGCACCGTGGCGCTCAATCCCGATTACACTTCCGCATATCAAATGCTCGGGACCGCGTTAATGAATCTGGACCAGCGCGCAGCGGCGCGAATCGCGTGGACCGAAGGCGTCGAAGTTGCCGGGCGCACCGGAGCCTGGAAGGCGCGCGAGCACATGGAACGATTGCTCGCGGACGGAACGCGTGAGGGAAGCCGACTCTGCACAGAATGAGTGGGTGGCCCTCCCTAACGGTCGGCCTTCTGACACACGACCTTCTGACACACGATTAGACCAAAGATGAGTACGACGATTACCAAGCCGACGAAGAAAAAGCTAAGTCCAGGGGATGCCTGGCAAGACGCTCGCGATCTAATCTGGTCGCATCGTTATCGCCTGGCGTTGGGGATGCTTCTGATGATCGTAAATCGCCTGGTCGGCCTGGTGTTGCCGGCGAGCTCGAAGTATCTGATCGACGACGTAGTCATCAAACACCGTAGCGAGCTACTGATACCGCTGGCGCTGGCAGCAGGTGGCGCCACCCTGGTTCAGGCGCTGAGTTCATTCGCGCTCTCGCAAATTCTCGGCGTGGCGGCGCAGCGGGCCATCACTGAAATGCGCAAGAGCGTGCAGGAACACGTCTCGCGTCTGCCCATCCGTTATTTTGACTCGACGCAGACCGGCGTGCTTATCTCGCGCATCATGACCGACGCCGAAGGCATCCGGAACCTTGTCGGCACCGGACTGGTGCAACTGATTGGCGGTTTGGTGACGGCGGTGATCGTGCTGGGCGTACTCTTCTATTTGAACTGGCGTTTGACTTCGATCACGCTGCTGGCTCTCGGCGCGTTTGGTGGGGTCATGGCTTTGGCGTTCAAGAAGCTGCGGCCACTCTTTCGCGAGCGCGGTCAAATCAACGCGGAAGTTACCGGCCGCCTGACTGAGGCGCTGGGCGGCATTCGCATCGTCAAAGCTTACGCCGCCGAAAAGCGCGAAGAGCTTGTATTTGCACGTGGCGCGCACCGGCTGTTTCGCAACGTCGCCCGGTCGATGACGGCCGTTTCCGGCGTCACGGCTTTTTCTACGCTCATCATCGGGATGGTCGGCGTCATCCTGATTCTCTTTGGCGGGCGCGCCATCCTCGCGGGCCTGATGACGCCCGGCGATCTGGTCTTTTACATGATCCTGACGGGACTGGTGGCCATGCCGCTCATCGAAATCGCCAACATCGGCACGCAGATCACGGAAGCCTTTGCCGGCCTCGATCGCATTCGCGAGATAAAAGGGATGACGACAGAAGATGACGAGGACGCAAACCGCGAACAGCTAAGGACACTAACCGGCGAGATTGAATTCGACGACATTAGCTTTGAATACAGCGACGACACGCCGGTCTTGAAACAGGTTTCTTTCAAGGCTCCGGCAGGCTCTACGACTGCGTTGGTCGGTTCGAGCGGATCGGGCAAGAGCACGCTGATTAGTTTGGTGATGGCTTTCAACCGGCCACTGACAGGCAAAGTGACGGTGGACGGACGTGACCTGGCATCGATTCGGCTGAAAGACTATCGCCAGCAACTCGGAGTGGTGTTGCAGGACAACTTTCTTTTCGATGGCACGATCGCGGACAACATCGGCTTTTCCTATCCGCACGCCACTCGCGCGCAAATCATCGAAGCCAGCCGCGTCGCGCATTGCGAGGAGTTCATCAACGGGTTTGCCGATGGCTATGACACAATCGTCGGTGAACGCGGCGTGAAGTTGTCGGGCGGTCAGCGTCAACGCGTGGCGATTGCTCGGGCGATTTTGGCTGAGCCCAGGATTCTGATTCTGGATGAAGCGACCTCGAGTCTCGACAGTGAGAGCGAGGCGATGATTCAGGATGGACTACAGTCGCTGCGTCGCGGCCGCACGACCTTTGTCATTGCGCATCGCCTTTCGACAATTCGCAGCGCGGACCAAATTCTGGTGCTGGAAGGCGGCAAGATTGTCGAACGCGGAACGCATGAAGAACTGCTGGCCGCCGGCGGCCGATACAAACAGTTGTACGATAAGCAATACCGGTTTGAGCGAAACCAGTTCATCAATCCCGGCGAGGATTTCACGCCTGAGCCTGAAAAGCCCAAAGCCGTCGAGCGCGGCGCTGCGGGCCCGCTGATGCCCACGAATCTGTGAGAACGGTACAGAACCGCTTGCGGTAGCAAGCGGGTCTTATAAGCAATACGAACAGAGAGAGGCTCGTTGATGGGTTCTTCGTGAAATCCCCATTTAGTTCCATTAGAACGAGGAGATCAATATGCCAACCAATCCCCAAACCTTCGCAAATCACACACGCTGGCAGCCGCCCATTCATTACTTTGTCCTGCCGGTGATGCTGATTAATGTCATCTGGTCCATAGTCGTATTCGTCAAAGCACCGGATCGGAACTCGGGTTGGTGGATCGTCGTTTCGCTGGCCCTGCTCGTGCTGGTGTTCTTTGTCCGCCTGAATCCGCTGAAGGCGCAGGATCGACTCATCCGGCTCGAAGAAAAACTTCGTTACCAGCAAATTCTTTCCGCGGCGCTATGCCAGCAAGCGAGCGCACTCGATCCCGGACAGATAATCGCGCTCCGGTTCGCCGGCGATGACGAATTGGAAGAGTTAGTGGGCGCCGTGCTGGCGGGAAAATTCAGTAAGAACAGCGAGATCAAGCGGGCGATCAAACACTGGCGCGCCGACACGTTTCGCGTTTGAAAGTCGAGTGGAAAGCGCAACCAGGCGCCTTTTCAAGTAGAATCAAGAACACACGTTAGCTGAAGGAGATCTAGTGAGCCAAAAAGAAGCTTTACAGGGTGCAGCGGATGAAGCTCGAAAAGCAGCGCGCGCCGCCCGCGAATTTGCCGGTATCCTCGACGAGTACGCGAAACTCATCACCCAGCCGAACGTGCGGCAACGCGCTGATGACATCCATCTTTCGGCGATGAATAAGCTGAGAGTAATAAATGACGGCCTGGCCGTTTGCCAAAAGTGGGGCGACGAAGCCCGCACAGCACCGGTAGCACACGTGGCCGAACCGCCGAAACTGGCAACCAATCATGAAACCCGCGGCAATCGCGAGCCGGCAGCGCCCATCGCCCGGGCCCAACCACGCTCAGTCCGAGTTCACAAGCGAAACAATAATCGTTGAAGGGTTCAGCTTTGTTTAGAGTTCAAACTTCAGTTTGCTGACCTTTGGCGCAAGCTAAAGCTTGAACTCTAAACAATCACCCTCGATGAAGTCATGGGAAGCAGCGTCGTTGCATAGCAGCTCAGCTGTTCATGCTGACTCCGATTCCACAGTCCTTCAAGGGGCCGTCACCATCACCGGATCCCGGGACGTCGATCGCGAAACTGCGCGCCACCTGTTTGAACAGAATCTTTCATCGCATTTGCATCAAGGCCGGACGTGGCTGGTCGGAAGCGCTCGCGGGATCGATCAGTGGGCCATGGAGTGGTTACAGGAGCAGGATGAAATTTGTTGGGCGGTGGTTCCCTATACTATGCGCGACCAGCCCAGGTGGGTGCAGTCATCGCTGGAGCAGATTGATCGGATCATCGAGTTGCAACTTCCACGGCGCAAGAGCGCCGGCGCTTTCCGAAACCGCTATATGGTGGATCTATCGCAAATCGTATTTGGCTTCTGGTCGGGCAAGGGTGGAGGAACAATAAAGACACTCAGACATGCCTTGCGAAAGCAAAAAGAGGTGCACGGCATTCCCGTGCCGGAACCGGAATAACCAACGGTACGGAACCGCTCGCCGTAGCGAGCGGGTGGAGTTAACCTTACCCGCCTGTATGTTGAGTTTCTTAGCCCGCTTGCTACCGCAAGCGGTTCTTTACCGAAGGAGAAAATCGTGACACCTAAGATTCTGCTAGTGCTTGGAATACTCTTTATGGCGGGTGCAGCTACAGTAGCAGTCCTCAATCTACACCGCGTGGCCAATTTGGGACTGCCCTGGGTAACGTTTTTGCTTTTCGCCTTCGGTCTGGTTTGCTTTGGACTTTCAAGGCGATTGAAAGCGTAGCGACTATTTCTTCGGTTCTGCGTGTCGCTTGCAAGGCCCCATCTCCAAACCGGATGTGATCATCATCGGCGGCGGCGCTGCCGGTTTGTTTTGCGCGATCGAAGCGGGCAAACGCGGACGAAACGTTTTGGTGATCGAGCACTCAGACCGCGTCGGAAAGAAGATTGCGATCTCCGGCGGCGGCCGCTGCAACTTTACCAATCTTCATACTCGCCCTGAGAACTTTGTTTCTGCGAACCTGCACTTTTGCAAGTCTGCACTCGCCCGCTACACGCCGGCCGACTTCATCGCACTCGTCGAAAAGCACGGCATCAAGTACCATGAGAAAAAACTCGGCCAATTTTTCTGTGACGAAAGCGCGCAGCAGATTATTGAAATGTTATTGCGCGAGTGCGCCGATGCTAACGTCGACGTTCGCTGCGGATGCCAGGTGCACAGCGTTAGCCAGGAAAACGGCTTCGTCGTCGAGACGAATCAGGGGCGTTTCGTTTCGGCTTCGCTGGTCATCGCGACAGGCGGCCTGTCGATCGCGCCGCTGGGGGCGACGGATTTTGGTTACAGCCTCGCGCGGCAGTTCGACCTGGAGATCGAACAGCCGCGACCTGCCCTCGTGCCCTTCACTCTGAATGCGATAGTCCAAAGGGAACTAAGTTCATTGAGTGGGATTTCGCTCGACGCGTCGGTTGCGTGTGGGGCCACAGAGTTTCGCGAGAACATCCTGATTACCCATCGTGGCTTGAGCGGTCCGGCGATTCTCCAGATCTCTTTGTACTGGCAGCCTGGCGCTGCGATCGTCATCGACTTGCTGCCCGAAGACAACCTTCTCGAAATGCTGAAAGACAAACAAGAATCCGAGATCGAACTGGCGAATCTCCTCGCGCAGCGTTTGCCCCGACGCTTTGCCCAGGCGTGGTGCAGTCTTTACTTTCCTTCCCGGCCGCTCAAGCAATTCAACGACCATCAAATTTCCAGCATCACCCAAACGATTCATCACTTCCAAATTAGACCGGCGGGCACCGAAGGGTTCAAGAAAGCCGAAGTGACCGCGGGCGGCATCGCCACCTCAGAACTGTCTTCACGGACGATGGAAGCCAAGCGGGTTCCTGGACTGTACTTCATCGGTGAAGTCGTTGACGTGACGGGCCAACTGGGCGGCTACAATTTTCAATGGGCCTGGGCGTCGGGTTACGCGGCGGGGCAGCATGCGTAAAGTCAGAACCGCCTGCGGTAGCGGGCGGGCCTACCATGGCCCCGCTGCGTCAGGCTCGCGATCCCTCTTCAACAACACGTTGCGCGCTCTCGCTACTTTGCGTTAACCTTTGCTCCGCATTCCGCTGGACAACTTATCGCTCGCCCTGGAGGTTCAATGCACATTCGTCTGTCCCGTCTCGCCCGTCTGCTAATTGCATCCGTTTTATTGTTCGCCCTGCTATCTTCGATCGCCACGCAAACCATGCCGCCCGGCGATCGACCGTTGCTCGGTTTTGACCGCGCGACTACGGCAACGGAACGCGCGCTCGAGGCACGCTTTGACGCAACGCTTCATGCGGAAGACCTGCGCTTGTGGCTGAAGCGCCTCTCCGCCCGCCCACATCACCTTGGTTCGCCTTACGGCAAAGAGAATGCGGAGTTCATCGCCTCGCAATTCCGCGCCTGGGGCTTCGACACGCAGATCGAAGAGTTCAGCGTCCTGTTCCCCACGCCCAAGACCCGCGTGGTCGAATTGATCGCGCCGCAGAAATTCACGGCGGCCTTGGCCGAACCCGCGATCGCCGAGGATGCCACCTCGAATCAGGCTGCCGAGCAGTTGCCGGTCTACAACGCTTATTCAATTGATGGCGACGTAACCGCGCCACTGGTTTATGTGAACTACGGCGTGCCGCGCGATTATGACGACCTGGCTGAGCGCGGGATCGATGTCAAAGGCAAGATTGTAATTGCGCGTTATGGCGGCTCGTGGCGGGGCATCAAGCCAAAGGTCGCTGCCGAGCATGGCGCCGTTGGGTGCCTGATCTATTCCGATCCGCGCAACGACGGCTACTACCAGGGTGATGTCTATCCCAAAGGTCCCTGGCGCAACGAAAACGGCGCGCAGAGAGGTTCGGTCGCCGACATGCCGCTCTTTCCCGGCGACCCTTTGACTCCCGGAGTCGGCGCTACTCCGAACGCCAAGCGGCTGGCGATCAAGAATGCTCCGACACTGACTAAGATTCCCGTGCTGCCGATCTCTTATGCCGACGCCCAGCCTCTTTTGCGCGCGCTCGCTGGTCCGCTCGCACCCGATGCCTGGCGCGGTGCGCTCCCGCTGACTTATCACATCGGTCCTGGTCCCGCGACCGTCCATCTTAAAGTGGAATTCAACTGGAACATGGTCATGGCGCGCGACGTGATCGCGAAACTTCACGGCGCCGAGCGCCCGGATGAGTGGGTCATCCGCGGCAATCATCACGACGCCTGGGTTAACGGCGCGGACGATCCGTTGAGCGGGCAGGTAGCTATGATGGCAGAAGCGCGTGGCTTAGGTGAGCTAGTGAAGACGGGTTGGAAGCCCAAGCGCACGATCGTCTACTGTGCGTGGGACGGCGAGGAGCCGGGTCTGATCGGTTCGACCGAATGGGCTGAGACGCACGCCGACTTGCTGCGCAAGAACGCGGTCGTTTATATAAATTCAGATACGAATGCGCGTGGCTTCCTTAGCGTTCAAGGCTCGCACACGATCGAGAAGTTCATCAATGATGTCTCACGCGATGTCACCGATCCGGAAAAGAAGATTTCCGTTTTCGCCCGCTCTCGGGCGGCGCAGATTATCAACGGCGATAAGGAATCCAGACGCGAGGCCCGCGAACGCACGGACCTGCGCATCGACGCGCTTGGTTCCGGATCAGACTATACGGTCTTCCTTGATCATCTCGGCATTGCGTCCCTAAACCTGGGCTACGGCGGCGAAGGCCAGACGGGCGGCGTCTACCATTCGGTTTACGATTCGTTCGATCACTACACGCGCTTTGGCGATCCTGACTTTGCTTATGGGATTGCCCTGGCCCAGACCGGCGGGCGGGCGGTGCTGCGCTTTGCCAACGCCGACGTGTTGCCTTACGCGTTCAATAACTTTGCCGACTCGGTGGGGACGTACGTGCGCGAGGTTAGCAAACTTGCTGACGACATGCGGGAAGAAAGTAAAGAGAAGAACCGCCGGATCGCCGACAAGACTTTCATTGCGGTCTTTGATCCGACCGAAACGCACGTGGCTCCCCGACCCGACACACCCGTGCCCTATTTGAATTTCGCGCCGCTGCAGAATGCGCTGACCCGCCTGCAGGACAGCGCGCATATGTATGACGCTGCAGCGCGCGCAAATGATCGAAAGATGACTGCGCAGGCACAACAGGCGCTGGACGACGCGTTGATGCAGACCGAGCGGGCAATGCTGCGCGATGCTGGCCTGCCGCGCCGCTCCTGGTTCAAGCACCAGATTTACGCGCCCGGATTCTATACCGGTTACGGCGTCAAAACGCTGCCCGCCATACGCGAAGCGATCGAACAACGTAACTGGATCGAGGCAGAACAGCAGATCAACCTGGTCGCCGAAACGATCACGCAGATCGCCGCCGCGATTGATCGCGCCACCGCGCAGATGAAGTAGTTACAGACCCGGGAGCGGTAGCGACCGGGGGTCCAAGGAGAGTCCGCCTGCGCGGACTCAACCCCAACTCGTTTTTGTGCAGAATCGAGAAAGACCATGAAGCAAATAATCAACCGGACTCTGATCGGAATGCTCTGGCTTTCGCTTGTGTTCCTGCCCGCCCGTCTGACCATGGCGCAGGCCGCCCTCACAGATGACGAAATTCGCAGCATTCTCAAGCAACGAATTGACGTTGCAAAGAAGAGCGTCGGTATCGTAGTCGGCCTGGTTGACGACAAAGGCGTGCGCATCATCAGCTATGGCAAGGCGAAACAGAATACCGACCAGGTCGTTAACGCTGATTCGGTCTTCGAGATTGGCTCAGTCACCAAAGTCTTCACCGCGACTCTGCTGTCCGATATGGTTGAGCGCGGCGAAGTGAGCTTGAACGATCCCATCTCAAAATACCTTCCCACATCCCTGAAGACGCCCAC
>Ga0137403_10001056_pt1 | contig 34845 bp, 44 predicted proteins | sample CZOMad2_1_16fung_FD_122057 | JGI IMG/M metagenome (GOLD analysis project Ga0137403, IMG submission 122057) | Vadose zone soil fungal communities from Angelo Coast Range Reserve, California, USA - CZOMad2_1_16fungal (Hybrid Assembly) | ecosystem: Environmental > Terrestrial > Soil > Vadose zone... | reverse complement strand
TGGTTAAGCGAAGGGCTACTGCCGCATCGTTTGCGAACGAGGTCCGCCGCGCGTTGAAGGCTGGCGGCTCCCCGGAGCGTTCGAGCAGCGTGCAGCGCTTCTTCAAGGAGGAAGTCCACTCGCACGGCTGGCGCACCGCCGATTTGCGCCGGGCGGCGGTTCGTTGGCGACGTGAGATTCTGCAAAAGTCCGATCTTAAGTTTCTGCTTCAGGTTGCCGACCATTTATTCGCGGGAACAATAAATGAAGACAAGAATGTTGCTGTTTTCCTCCTGGAAAATATCACGGACAAATTTGGCGACGAAGAATTCCGATTGCTTGAGTCATGGTTGCCCCGAATCAGCAACTGGTCTGACCATGATGCGCTGGTGCACTATCTGATTGCGCCCATGGTAGTGGCGAAACCAGCGCGGGCGAGCCGGGTTTTCGACTGGGCAAAGTCGCGGAACCGTTGGTTTCGCCGGGCAGCCTGCGTGGCCTTGATCCAGGGGGCTCGCCGAAAAATATTTTTTCCCGAGATCATCCGTTTGTCCGCGACGCTCCTGTCCGATGAAGATGACATGGTGCGAAAGGGTCTGGGTTGGTTGCTGCGCGAAACCGCCAAGGCCGACGTGCAGCGAGCCGTACCCTATCTGATGAGTATTCGGGAGAGAGCGCCGCGTCTGGTCTTGCGAACTGCGTGCGAGACACTCCCGCGCACAACCAGGAAGGCAATTCTCACGGTTCCTTGATTCGCCAATCCGCTGACAGCTTTTGCCGAGTTTCACTCAGTCGGACAACCGGGGCGGCTGTCTCCACGTGGCACTGTTTGAGGCTGCCGCAATTCGCTCAAATCGCCTTCGTTGTTTAGAATAGTTGTTTGCCCATGGATCTTCCCGCCATACAAGCCTCGTTGCGCGAGCGGAACATCGACGCCTGGCTCTTTTACGATCACCATCACCGCGATCCTATTGCTTATCGGGTTCTGGGATTACCGGCGGGTCAAATGGTCACCCGGCGTTGGTTCTACCTAATCCCAGCCAGTGGCGATCCGGTGAAACTGGTCCACAAGATTGAGCCCGGTCATCTCGACTCGCTGCCGGGGAGCAAACGTCAGTATTCCGGCTGGCAGGAGTTGTTCGACCAGGTGAAAGTGATACTCGCCAATCATCGCGATATCGCGATGCAGTATTCACCGAATAATCTGGTTTTCACCATTTCATTAGTGGATGGCGGCACCATTGATTTGATCCGCGGGCTGGGTAAAAACGTGGTCAGCTCCTGCGACCTGGTGGCGCAGTTTGAAGCCACCTTGACGGAGGAGCAGATCCAGTCGCACTTCGCCGCACGCGATGCGATAGACGCGATCACCGCGTCCGCTTTCCAAGAGATCGGCCGGCGCGTGCGCAACGGCGGGACCCACGAATATGAAATGCAGCAGTGGTTCATGGAAGCCTTCCGCCGCGAGAATCTCGTAACCGATGATCCGCCCCTGGTGGCGGTCAATGCGAATAGCGGCGATCCTCACTACGCGCTGCGCCCCGAGACGTCAAGACCAATTCGTGAAGGCGATTTCGTGCTGCTCGATGTCTGGGCCAAGAAAGATACGCCGGGGGCCGTATACTACGACATCACCTGGACGGGTTTTGTGGGGAAGTCTCCCTCCGGTCGCATGGAGGAAATCTTCAAAGTAGTCCGCCAGGCACGCGACATCGGAGTGAAAACTGTGGTCGAAGGCGTGGGTGCGGGAAAGCCTGTTGCCGGATGGGAAGTTGACCACGCCGTACGGGATTACATCAAGAACGCAGGCTTCGAGCGATACTTCATTCATCGCACTGGGCATTCGATTGGCACCGAGGTCCATGCCAACGGCGCCAACATGGATGACCTGGAGATTCATGACGAGCGCCGCATCCTGGCCAACTCATGTTTTTCGATCGAGCCCGGCATTTACCTGCCGGAATTCGGAGTACGCAGCGAAGTAAACATGCTGATCAGGCCCAATGCGGCGCAAGTAACAGGTAGAATTCAAAGTGAGCTCGTAATCATCTGAATGGCAAATTCGTCGAAGACTACTCCCGCAGAAGCGCCCGTAGCCACGGTGCCGGCGTCCCCCAGCATGTCGGTCATTGCACCGGCGGTCGCGTGGCTCATTCCGGGCGCGGGGCATCTGGTCCAAAAGCGCTGGATTCGTGGGTTGTTGATCATGGCCTCGATCACGATCATGTTCGTCCTTGGCCTGCTCATGCAAGGACGCGTCTACCAACCCAATGGCGGCGATATTCTGGACATTCTCGGATTCGTGGGCGACGTGGGCGCGGGCGGCCTCTACATTGTGACCCGCGTGCAGGGCTGGGGGCATGGCGCAATAGCCCACGCCACCGCCGATTATGGCACCAAGTTTCTGATCGTCGCCGGACTGCTGAACTTCATCTGCGCGGCCGACGCCTACCACATCGCCATCGGAAAGAAGCCGTGATCGGAAAAACCGAATGACCCTGGAACTCTCCCATTTCACCGCCGCCGTGCTGTTCTCGGTTTTCGCTTCGGTGGTTTTCGGCATCACCCAGCGCAGCACCTCGCGCGACCAGATCCGCTACGGCTTATATTGCTTCGCCTTGTTCGTCGGCGGAGTATTTCTGGCCGGGTGGGTGATGTGGATACTGCGACACTAAAAAGCAGCTTCTGGCTTCTAGCTCAAACCTTCGCTGTTGAATCGCCCGGGGGAAAAGCTCTTTAGACCTATGCTGTCACCCGATAGTCATGAACCAAGGGCTAGGAGCTAGTAGCCAGAAGCTAGAAACTGCTTCACCCCTCCCACACGAATGCATCGAACACCCTCTTAATATCAAATCCCAGCCGTTGATAGAGAGTCACCGCGCGCGCATTCGCTTCGGTCACGGTCAGCGACAAGAGCGAGAAGTTTCGCTGACGCAAATTCCCCGTGGTGGCGGCGATGAGTGACTCTCCCAGGCCGCGCGACCGGTATTCCGGGAGCACGCACACCTGGGTGACGTGTCCTACGTCGTGGCGCACCCTTGAGCATAGGATGAGGCCCACCAGGCTTCGCGCGCGCTTGTGCACCGCCACAAACGAACCTTCTGGATCAAATGTACCGCATCCAGGAAAACGCACAATGTTGTTCAGGAAACGCAGCGACCCGCTCAGGGAGCGATATTGATCGTTGATCTCAGAGTCGACGTGGCCGCGGTAGGCACTAGTGATCAAGGCGGCGGCCGGTTGGTAGTCGTGCTCCGTCCAGCGCCGGATTTCAACTTCAGCATCCATCGGATGTGGGCTCTTGGGCGTGTCGGTCAGCGGCAGCACCATGAAAAGCCGCGGGTGCCGCTGGAATCCCTGCTCGACAAAAGGCCGGGCCACCACGCCAGCTTCGTGCACCAACAATTGCGCTTCCACCCGGTGGATTCCCGGCGACTGCTGCAAGGTCTCAATCACATGCAGCAGAAGACGCGACTCCACTTCGTGGGGATCGGGAAGACGACCACCGTTGGCGACGAAGAGGTCTCCAATCACACCCTTGCTGCCTTCATACACGAAGAAAGCGTAGCCGATGATCCGTCCGCGGTCGATGGCAGCGTATCCAGGGAGGATCTTGGCATCCACGTAGCGCAGAATCATTTCCGCCGAACCGCTGTAATCCCAGGAAAGCACGCGTGCCCATTCCCGCACCTCGTCCTCCAGCAATGGACGCAGATCGACAGAGGAAAAGTGTCTGAGGTCGAGAATCTCCACCTGGAGGCTCCTGGAGGGTTCCGGCTTGCTAAGCGCGCTCATGGCGGGCTGCGAACAGCGAGTGTAGTGCTTCGTCCGGCAGGAGGCAAACGGGGGGACAAGGATGGTAATAGAGCAAGCAGCTTGTGGCTTCCGCTACTGGCTCTCAAGCCCGACGTTGGATGAATCCCAAATCTTCAGCGGCGAAGAGCGAATGGCTAGGAGGTAGAAGCTAGGAGCTAGGAGCTAGGAGCTAGGAGCTAAAAAGCTAATTGCTGCTTCTCCCTGCTACCCAGTAATAATCCATGCCCCGCTCCGCGAAGCTTCCGACGTAAGTCACTCGCCGGCCTGGAGTCCACTTCGCGATGTTTTCCTGCCAACCTTCCGGAGTAACTAGGAGATGTTCACCGGCGGGGACGCCTGCGGTTTCATAGCGCAGAATCTTCTGATCACGATAAAAATTAAGTCCATACTCGGTCTCTCGCGAAAGGCGCAGAATCGCCAGGGGCAGGGACCGGTTGTCCACGCGATTGATCTCCTGAGCGAGCGGTCGCGCAGAGAGCGTGGCGTCCAGAGAAGGAGCACCCAGCTTCAGCGCCGCACCCACAGCCAATACCACGGGGACCAACGTAACAAAGCGGAATACACGAAGACCCAACGGTCGGCGCAGCGTCAGCACGATTCCAACCGCCAGGACCGCCGCGAATCCGGCTGAGATTGCGGTCGCACGGCCCCATGGCAGAGTGTGATGAAACACGATGTACTGCATCATCAGCGCCGCAACTACCGGCAGGGCGGCGACCACAGAATGTAAAGCGACAAGCAAAAGGCTGGGTCGATCATCGTCTATCACGTGGCGGCGAACATATTCCGCCAGCAGCAGCGTGCCGGCCGGGAGGGCCGGCAAAATATAGCCGGGCAGCTTGGATGCGGAAAAAGAGAAGAACGCGACCGGCACGATGAACCAGATCACGAGAAATGCCGGCAAGGCATCCTCGGACTGGAACAATTCCCTTTTCTCTTTCCACCAGACTCGGATCGTTTCTGCGAGGGCCGCGCTGAAAAACATCGTCCAGGGCACAAGTCCGAGGAGGACGACGGGCAAGTAATACCAGAAGGGCTGGGTGTGGTGATAAAGGTCCTTCCCAAATCGCTCGAGATTGTGCTCGAGGATGAATACACGAAAGAATTGCGGATTTCTCAACTGGACCGCGACGTACCAGGGAAGCGCCGTTAAGAGGAAGAGCGAGATGCCGGGCAACCAGCATGTCCTTGCAACGAGGCGGTAGTCGCCTTTGGCAGCCGAAAAGATCACTACGATTGCCGCCGCTAAGAACGGCGCTACCGGCCCCTTGGCCAGCGTCGCGAGTCCCAGAAAGATGAAAGACAGTGCCAGGTAGCGCTTGCTCGCGCTCTCATACCAGGCATACCAGGCCAGAATGGCGATGGTGAAAGCGGCAGCCAGAGGCATGTCCATCGATGCGGCGCGCGCGAAGCCAATGACTCCACTGGCGGAGGCCGCCATCAGCGCACCATCGAGCTGAAAACCGGGACGAAAGCGCCGCAGGAAAAGATAAACCGCAACCACCATCAGCGTGGCATCCACCGCGGATGGAAGACGCGCCGCCCAGTCGCTGACTCCGAAAACACTGTAAGCCAGCATGGTCTGCCAGTAGTAGAGAACCGGCTTCTCGAGCCAAGGCGTGCCGCCGAGCATGGGCGTGATCCAGTCGTGACGCGCCAGCATCTCGCGAGCCACCTGCGCATAACGCGGCTCGTCGGCCCCGAGCAGGCCGAAGTATGCCAGCCCGAAGAAAAACAGGAAGCCGCAGAAGCCGGCGAGAAGCAGCCAGTCCATGAGCGGCCGTTGACCTCCATTCGACCCGGCAGGATTCGGTGACGAGTTTGCTGGTTTTGAAATCACAATCTGGAATCTGAAACGAGACTATTGTATGGAGGAACCGAGCCGCAATTCTGCGAGAATGCGGGCGGCGGCGGACGACAGTGGTCCATCAATGGCGCAACCGCTGGCGCATTGATGTCCACCACCCCCGAGACGCTCAGCGACCGCAGCGACGTTTACGTGGCCCTTGCTGCGTAGGCTGACACGGAAGCGGCCATCAGGAAGTTCACGGAAGAACAAAGCCACTTCCACTCCTTGCATGGAAAGCGCGTAGTTCACCAACCCTTCGCAATCTTCTTCCTTGGCGTGGCACAGCTGCATCTGTTCCTGGCTGACCGAGATCCACGCCAGTGGCCCTTCGCGATGCAGATTGGAGAGCGCCGCGCCCAACAGCCGCATTTTGGCGGTGGAGTGTCCAAAATAAATATTGCGCGCACAGTGTGCCGGGTCCGCGCCTGCGAGCACCAACTCCCGCGCCAACTCGAAGGTGTGTTCATTCGTCCCTTCGAACATGAACGATCCGGTATCGGTGAGGACGGCGGTGTAAAGGCAGGTCGCGATCTCCGGAGAAATTTTCACTCCGGCCTCGCGCGCCAGGCGATAAACCATTTCTGCCGTGGCCACGGCTTTAGGATCGATCCAATTCACCTGCGCAAAGGGGCGTCCGCTCTGGTGATGATCGATGTTGATCAGAAACTTGTTCTCCAGTCCGTGGAGGCGGGTGCGCTGAATGCTGTCGCACTCGAGAATAATCGCGGCTTCGTAGTCTCCGTTGACATTTTCCGACTGTACGACTTCGCGGGCGTAGGGCAGCGGCTGATAGATGCGAGGCACACCGTCGCGCAGAACGACGTCGGCTTCCTTGCCCATCGCACGCAGGATTTGGCGACAAGCCAGCGCCGAACCGATCGCGTCCCCATCCGGCCTGGCGTGCGAGGTGAGCACAAACCGGTTACGCTGTTCGATGTGCTTGAGAACGTCCTTCAACATAAAGCAGTCGTCGGTCGTCAGTCTTCAGTCGTCAGCCAATCCCCGCTTCAAGTCGTCAGATCTTGCCAACGACTGAAGACCGAAGACTGACGACTTATTTCTTCCTCTTCTTCGTCCGTCCCAGCAATTCATCAATTCTTGCGCCGTACTTATCCGAGCGGTCGAGGTGAAAATACAATTCCGGAGGCCGGCGAAGGTGCAAGTTTTCCGCTACCTCGCGCCGGATGAACCCGACCGCTGCGGTCAATCCCTGCAGCGAACGGTCGGCTTCGGCATCGTCTCCATCAAGAGTGACGAAGACTTGGGCCGAGCGCGAATCTTCCGCCAGTACCACACTGGTGACGCTAACCAGCCCGATGCGGGGGTCACCCAACTCACCTTCAACGATGGTTTCAATCTCTTCCCGAAGGGCCTCGCCCAGGCGCTCCCGATGATATTTCGCGCCGCGCTTCTCCACAGCCACCTCTTGAGTAAAACGAATGAGAATATCAGAAAAAGCGCTGTCAGTGGGACAGCCGGGCTATCCGGTTGTGTCTCCAATCACGGTAAGCGGCTTGGTCCCCTTTAGGGAACCCGACGGGCTGCGGCGGGGGCAACCTGAACTGGACGCGGGGCATCACCAGGGCTAAGATGCTGGGGGCGCAGTGATGCGTAAAGCGGCAATCTCTTTTGGGCTAGCCTTGGCACTTGGGGTATTGCAGAACTACGGGTTCGGCCAAACTCCGGCCCAGAATTCAGACACGGCCGCTTCAGCGGTCAGCGGAAACCCACCGAATACGCCGCCCGATAAACCGGCGCAGGATCAGGTCCGCAAGTGGCACGTGAAGCTGGGACCCGTCTTGGTGGGCGCCGGCTACAGCCGTTTTAGCGGTCCCTTCTATTATCCCTACGGTTTCTCTCAGATCGACGGATTCTACCGCGCATGGTTCTGGGACCCGTATTGGGATTACGCTGTTCCGTATCCATCCGGATATTTTGCTTACAACGACGGGCGGGGCGAAGTCAAAATATCTCTTGATCCGCGAAGCGTCGATCCCAAGCTGGCTGAAGTCTATGTGGACAACGCATTTGCCGGTACGGCCGACCATTTGAAAAATATATGGCTCGAACCGGGAGTTTACGAACTGTCGGTTTTGAGCAAGAACCGTACGGCCTATCGACGGCGCATTTACGTGCTCAGCGGCAGGTCGCTGAAAATTCCGGCCACGCTTGATTCAGTGAACCCGGAAAAAGCAACGGAGTCAAAACGATGATGAAGCGAAAATGGTTGGTTGCCGGCCTGGCCTGGGTTGCTGTTATTGCTTTCGCGGCTTCGAAAGGAACGGTGGCTCGTTCTACGGCGCTCAAGTATCCCGCCCACGCCGAACTGGATGGCGTGGCCATGGGCGCGGTCTTGCTGACTTCGCAAGAGGCTCGCAGCAACTTCATTTCTGATCTGAACCACTGTTGCTTGGTTGTCGAGGTCGCGATGTATCCGCAGCAAGGACAGCCGGTTGAAGTTTCACTCAACGATTTTTCTCTGCGGACAATCGGCACCGACCATGCGGTCAAAGCCGGCAGCGCGACACTAATATCGGGAACATTGCAAAAGAAAGCTGCCGCGAGCCGGGATGTCGTCGTGTCACCATCCGTGGGAGTTGGTTACGAATCAGGCGCCGTTTATGACCCAATAACAGGACAGCCGCGGCGCGGGGGAGGCGTTTATACCCAAACTGGGGTAGGCATCGGGATCGGCTCGCCGGGTGGGCAAGGGGGCGGCACCGATGCAGACCGTAAAGTCATGGAAACGGAACTCGACGAAAAAGGTCTTCCCGAAGGTGCGGTTGCGACCCCGGTTGCCGGATATCTTTACTTTCCGCTCGCCAAGAGAGCGAAGAACGCACGCTACGAACTCGAATACGGGTTGAATGGGAGCAAGGTAGTTTTGCGACTTGCCGAATAGCAACTGCCCGTCAGAAGACCGCGGGCCGGGCTCGGACCTAAAGAAATTCCACGAATGAATCTGTAATATCAGCGCCCCCGTTGTTGGCGATGCGAGTCGCCTGACGCTCTACATTCTTCATTAGGCCGTCGAGATAGTCTCGCGAATCTGAAATACCGACCACGCCCACGGTGGCTCGGTTCCACAATCCGCTGGGATCCAGTTCAGCCACAGCCACGTTGAAGTGCGCTCGCAGCCGGTCTTTCAGGCTGCGAACCACCTGCCGCTTGTCTTTGAGGGACTGTGCCGCTTCGATGTGCAGTTCGAGAGTGAGAAAAGCGATCAAGGCAGTTTCAGGTTTCTAGTTTCCAGTTTCCGGAACAGAAACCAGAAACCGGAAACTGGAAACTGCTCTTAAGCGATGGCTTCGGCTGCGACTTTCTCGGTCACGAAGGCTTCAATCACATCGCCCGCCTTGATATCGCCGTAGTTGGAGATCGAGATGCCGCACTCCATGCCGTTGCGCACCTCACTGGCGTCGTCCTTGAAACGGCGCAACGAACCAACTTTGCCGGTGAATACGACATTGTTGTCGCGCAGGAGCCGCACCTCGGAGTCGCGCTTGATGAGGCCGTCGGTGACAGAACATCCGGCGATGGTGCCGACCTTCGGGATGCGGAACGTCTCCTTGACCAGAGCGCGGCCCTGATAGGTTTCCTTGATAGTGGGCTCGAGCAGGCCGGTCATGGCGCGCTTGATCTCATCCTGCAACTCATAAATGATCGAGTGCAACCGGATGTCGACTTTCTCCTGCTCGGCCAACTCCTGTGCCTTGCGTTCCGGACGCACATTGAAGCCGATGATGATAGCGTTCGAAGCCGAAGCCAGCAGCACGTCGGACTCGGTAATCGCGCCCACACCGGAGCGCAGAACCTTCAGCCGCACCTTGTCATTCGAGAGCTTGGTCAGCAGGTCAGTCAGCACTTCGACCGAACCGCCGACATCCGCCTTGAGGATGATGTTCAGTTCCTTGGTGCCGGCGGTCTTGAGCTGTTCGGCCAGACCTTCCAGCGAGACGCGAGAACTCTTGGCCAGCGTGGCTTCGCGCGCTTTCTGTTCGCGGTATTCGGAAACGCCGCGGGCTTTGTCGCGATCGGCGACGACGACGAACTGGTCGCCGGCTTGCGGCAAGCCTTCCATACCCAGAATTTCGACCGGAGTGGACGGCGGCGCGGATTCAAGCTGATTGCCGCGATCATCAAACATGGCGCGCACTTTGCCGTACACGTTGCCAACGACAAAGTTGTCACCGGTGCGCAAAGTTCCGTTCTGCACCAGCAGTGTAGCCACGGGCCCGCGCCCGCGATCAAGCTTCGCTTCGAGGACCACACCGGTTGCGGGACGATCCGGCGTCGCCTTTAGCTCTTGCAGGTCTGCTACCAGGCAAATCATTTCCATCAGTAGGTTCAGGTTCGTCTTCTGCTTGGCCGAGACGTCCACGAATACTGTGGTTCCACCCCAATCTTCCGGCATCAGACCTCGATCAGCCAACTGCTTTTTCACCCGGTCGGGCAATGCGTCGGGCTTGTCGATTTTGTTTACGGCGACGATGATGGGCACTTCGGCGGCGTGGGCGTGGTCAATGGCTTCGAGCGTCTGCGGCATGACGCCGTCATCCGCGGCCACCACCAGCACAACAATGTCTGTGGCCTTGGCTCCGCGGGCCCGCATGCGGGTGAAGGCTTCGTGGCCCGGCGTGTCGAGGAATACGATCTGTCGGCCGTATGCCGGCGACTCCTTGTCGAGAATCGTTACTTTGTACGCGCCAATGTGTTGCGTGATGCCACCGGCTTCGCCTCCGGCCACATTGGTCAGGCGGATCGAATCGAGCAGCGTAGTTTTGCCGTGATCCACGTGGCCCATGATGGTGACCACAGGCGGACGCGTCACACCTTCCGTAGGGACGCCTTCCTCACCCACGGCAGCCTCGGAAACTTCCTTCGCAGCCTGCTCTTCGAAGGTGATCACGTTGGTGTCTGCTCCGAAAAACCGCGCCATTTCGCTGGCCAGCTCCGTATCGAGCGTCTGGTTAATGGTGGCGAATACGCCGCGAGTGAGCAGGCGCGCGATCAGGTCCTTGGCGCGCAGCCCAAGCAGTTCCGCCAGATCTTTTACGCTGATACCTTCCGTGATCGTGATGCTGCGCGTGATGGGCTGGGGCTCATTGGAAAGCGACAACCGGGGCGGCGGCGTGTAGCCCTTCATCGGGCCTTCCTTCACGCCGCGAGGCACGTAACGCTGTCCCGGTCGACGGGACGGCGCGCCTGGCCTGCTTCCTGGCCTAGGTGTCGGTCCCCCGGAAGGTACTGCTCCCGGCCCTACTCCCAGTGGACGTGAGCCCGTGGGTGACTGGCGCGTGGGATGCATCGGCCTGCGCTCGCCCGGCCGCAAGGGCGGGCGATTCGCGGTCGGCGCGCCCGGACGCGGGCGCTGGAAAATCGGTTGGCCTGGCACCGGACGTCCCGGAGCCGGACGCATCGTGGCCCCCGGGGGCGCACCGGGAGTAGCGATCGTGCCCGCAGGCGCAGCCGGCCGCAAGGGCGCCTTGTACACCGGACGCGGCCCGGTCTGCGGAACGATCATCCGTGGCGGAGGCGCCGGCGGCGGTGCGCTCGGCGCTACCGGCCTGGCCGCCATGGTTGGTGGTTGCGGCGCAGGAGCTGTGGGCCGCGGGGGCGTCACGATGGGCGCTATGGAGCCAGCCGAAGGCCGCGGGGCCGTAATCGGCGGCGCTGCGGGTCGCGGCATCATAGGAGCCACCGGAGCTGCGGACTGAGGCGGCGCGGGTGGCGCTGGAGCTGAGAAGGTTGGCCTCGGAGTCGAAGCTGGAACTACAAACTTCGGCGGAGCGGCCGGCGCCGCAGTGGGTACCTTCGGCGCGGGAACGGTTGCGGCCGATGCTGGCGGAGCAGCAGGCTTGGTCTCGACGGGGGGCGCAGGCTGCGGCGGAGCATCCACAGTCGCGGGCCCCTGTTGTTTGCTGATGATGGCTTTTAGAGCGTCGCCGGGCTTGGAAATATGGGAGAGGTCAATCTTGGTCTTGATTTCATCGCCGTCGGGCCGAGTCGGCCGGGAGGACCGGCTGGAACTCTGTGCCGAGCTGGCAGCGCGGAGGCGGGCACGCACTTTATCCGCTTCATGGTCTTCGAGAGAACTGGAATGGCTCTTCTTCTCAGTGACTCCGACTTCCGGAAGCACATCGAGAATGGACTTGCTCTTGACTTCCAGCTCTCTTGCCAGATCGTTGATTCGAATCTTGCTCATCCGCCCTTTCGCCCTCCGGACTGTTCCGCTAAGTCTTCATATCAACCTCACGGCGTCAGTTTTCAGGATCGCGCAGCCGCTTCGGTCTGCGCGAAAGAACCGCACTTACTGCTTCTCCTCGGAAGGAGCAGGCTCCTCCGTGGATTCAGCTGTTTCTTCCTGCCCACTATTCTGTTCGACCGCGACGTCCGCTGGGGCCGCTGCTTCGGCCGTTTCAGACGCGGCTTCCGGCGCGGCTTCGACCTCGGCCGTGACGTCGTCAGCGCTCGCGGCTGCCTCTTCGGCGACCGGCTCAGCTGCCGCTTCACCCTCCGCGGCGACGCCGGCTTCCCCGCCTTCCAGACTGGAGAAATAATTATTGACCGCCAGACTGATTTTTTCCACCGTCTTGGGTCCGATACCCTCGATGGCCTCGAGCTGTTCAGGCGTCATATCCGCCAGGGCTTCCACCGTGCCTATACCGGCAGCGCTCAGCTTCTCAATCAATCCTTCACCCAAGCCGGGCACATTCTCCAGCGGAGTGGAAGCGGTGCCCACCAGCGCGGACATCTGCAATTCCACTTCCTGCCGCTTCTCTTCCTCGCTCTTGATATCAATCTTCCAGCCCAGAAGTTTCGCAGCCAAGCGGACGTTTTGTCCCTTCTTACCGATGGCGAGCGAAAGCTGGCTGTCGTCGACCACGACTTCGAGATGCTTGTCGGCGGAATCGACCACGGTCACGCGGCTTACCTTGGCCGGCTGCAGAGCCTTCTCCGCGAAAGTCACAGCGTCTTCGTGGTACTCGATGATGTCGATCTTCTCGCCGCGCAATTCACGGATGATGGATTGCACCCGCATCCCCTTCATCCCGACGCACGCGCCCACCGCGTCCACGTCCTTGTCTTTCGACATGACGGCGATCTTGGTGCGCTCTCCCGCCTCGCGCGCGATGGCACGGATCACAACCGTTCCGTCGTAGATTTCCGGAACTTCGGTCTGGAACAAGTGCTGCACCAGTTCGGGCGCGGCCCGCGAAACCACGACTGCCGGCCCCTTCGATGCCCGTTCCACCCTCGCGATCACTGCCCGGACGCGTTCGCCCATGGCGAATGATTCCAGACGCGACTGCTCCTTGCGCGGCATGCGAGCTTCCGCCTTGCCGATATCGAAGATCACATCCGGACCTTCGATCCGCTTCACAGTGGCGTTTACAATTTCGCCGACGCGGCCAATGTACTCGTTGTACACCGTGTCGCGCTCAGCTTCTCGCACCTTTTGGAAGATGACCTGCTTTGCCAGCTGCGCGGCGATGCGTCCGAGAATGCCTTCGGTCTGCTTGTTGATCTGAAGCTCGCCCCCCAACTCGACGTTGGGATTGATCTTGCGCGCATCATCCAAAGTGACCTGAAGGATGGGATCCTCTACTTGCTCGGGAGTCTCAACAATCGTCTTAACCGCGAAAGCGCGGATCTTGCCCGTTTCCTTGTCCAGTTCGGCGCGCAGGTTTTCCTGCGTCTTGTAGTACTTGCGCGTGGCGACAACAATGGCATCTTCCACCGCGCTCACGACAATTTGCGGATCAATTCCTTTTTCGCGGCTCAACGCGTCGATCGTGTTATAGAGCTCACTTGCCATAAGTAATACCGACCTCGGACTTCAGACCTCGGACAAACCCCAGTATGCGGAAATGAATGGGACTGGCCGACGTCCCAGGTCTGACGTCTGACGTCCGTTTCTAGATTTCCGGCACCAGGTTCGCCTTCTCGACGTTCTTTAAGTCGATTTCGAGCTTTGGCGCAACGCCTTCTTCCGGGCGGCGTTTCTTTCTGGCGGCGTTCAGGTCCAACGTCAAACGCCCGTGCTCAAAACTTTCCAGCCGGCCTTCAAAGTGGCGATTGCCGTTGACCGGTTGCTGCGTGGTCAACTTGATCCGGCTTCCGGTGAAGCGTTCGTAATCAGCCGGACGAATTAATTTCCGGTCCAGCCCTGGAGAAGAAACCTCCAGCGTGTAAGAACCCGAGATTGCGTCCTCGACATCCAGGATCGTGCCGACTTCGCGGCTGACATTCGCGCAGTCTGCGTGCGTGACCCCGGCGAGCTTGTCAATCACGATGCGCAGCATGCGCGCCTTGCCCCCACCGCGCAGCTCGACTTCTACAACATCGAGCCCGCTGGAGGCCGCCACTCGCTCCGCAATATCTCGGACCTTGTCAATCTCAAGTGCCATGAAACCATTAGCTTACGGCCAATTTTCGCTTCCCAAAATGGGCCTAAACTAAAAAGTGGGCTTGCGCCCACTGGTGTGTCTCGCCACGTGCTGGTAACTACACAACAGTTCCAGTTATCAATATACGCCGCAGGGAACCAAAAGACAAACGTCCCACCGGCCCCATATTGAAGCAGCTTGGAGTCCTCAAACTACCTCTTTGAAGTGTCCAGACGCAGGAAGCGTACGGCGTTGTTGTAAAGAATGTCGCGCTTTTGCTCTGGAGTCAGGTAGTCGGCGTCCTGGATGATGCTGATGGAATACGCCATTAGCTTCGGCCACATGAACTGGTCGGTGCCGAACATGATGCGGTCCTCGAAACCTGCGTCGACGATGCGCTCAATGTAGCGATTCACTTCCTTTATCGGGTAGCTCCAGATCAGCCCGGCAACGTCCACATAGACGTGCGAGTTGGCCTGCAGCAGGGTTAGCAGATTATCAATCATGGGATAGCCGGCATGCATAATCTGCACTCGCAGCTTGGGATGGCGTGCCAGAAGCTCTTCCAGCAGCAGTGGATTGCCCGCCGAGCCGCGGAACCTCGGCGTAAGGAGATTAGCGCGACCGGAACCGCCGGTCCCCATGTGAATGGCCACGGGAATGTCCAATTCCTCGGCCAGGGCGAAATACTTGTCGACGCTCGGATCGCTCGGCGAAGTTCCTCCATATTGCAAGCCGATTTCGCCCATCACCTTCATTCCGCCAGTGGTAAAGTCTTTGCGTAACTCAGCCAACGGAACACGATCGTCGCCCTTTTCGAAATCGGTGCCCGGCATCACCCGGTTCGGAGCAGCATTTTTCCATTTCTGTACGCTCTTCGGATCGCCGAAGACCACGGCAGTCACGTTTAGACGCTCCATCTCTGCAAGTACATCCTTCATGTACTCGCCCTTCGCCGCGGGATAGAGTTTAGGACTGCACTCCTCCTGCACCCAGCCAGATTGCTGCCCCGCGTCGGTTTTGGGGTCGGACGCCGTAAATTTGGAAGTGTTTGGGCACATCGGGCCCATGGAGGAGCCATTGTCGTTGTCCATGGCGTGGTGGTGCACATCAATGATCGGCGGAACGTCCGTACTTGTGTTCTGCGCGCGGGCCACGCTGGTACCAGCCATGAAAAGAAGGGCCGACACGACCCGAGCCATACGCCGTTGGATCAAGTGCAGCATCATTTTTCTCCTCGCAGTTTTGACGTCCAACCATCGAAAGGGAAAGCGTACGCGAGATCCTTCGGGACTAGAGTCCCTCGCGAGGACTTCGAGCCTGGGGAGTCTGTTCGCACCGTCCCCGGTTTACACCGGCTGCCCGCGATTTGCCTGAACCTCGAACCGTCTCTAGAATAGAGAATTATCCGTCACGTCCGAGAAAACTTATGATTCATTTTCCTGTCCCTGAAGCTCTCACCTTCGACGACGTGTTGCTGCTGCCGGCGCGCTCCGACGTCGTTCCCGCGCTGGCCAACACCCAGACCCAGCTGACGCGGAATATTCGTCTGAACATTCCCATCGTCAGCGCCGCCATGGACACCGTGACGGAATCGCACATGGCCATCGCACTGGCCCAGCAGGGCGGCATCGGAATTATCCACCGCAACCTGACGCCGGAGCAGCAGGCCAATGAGGTGGACAAGGTGAAGCGCTCGGAGAGCGGCATGATCGTAGACCCGGTCACCATGTCGCCCGACGCCAAGGTTTCCGACGCGCTCGAAATGATGCGCAAATACAAAATATCCGGCGTGCCCATCACCAAGAACGGAAAACTGGTGGGCATTCTGACCAATCGCGACCTGCGCTTCGAGACCCGCTTTGATATCCCCATCAGCAAGGTGATGACCAAGGAAAATCTCATCACTGTGCCCGTGGGGACCACGCTCGAAGACGCGGAGAACATCCTGCACGAACACCGTGTTGAGAAACTGCTGGTGGTTGACGACAACTATAACCTCAAGGGCCTGATCACGGTCAAAGACATTCAGAAAAAATTAAAATATCCCAATGCGGCCAAAGACTCGCAGGGCCGTCTGCGAGTGGGTGCCGCGATCGGCGCCACCGGCGACTTCCTCGAGCGCGCGCAGGAAATGGTGAAGTGCAAAGTAGACTTGCTGGCCATCGACAGCGCGCACGGACACTCCAGCCGAGTACTCGAAGCCATCAAACTTGTGAAGTCGAAGCTGCCGGAAGTGGACCTGATCGCCGGCAACGTGGGGACATTCGACGGAGCTTGCGAACTTGCCCGAGCCGGCGCTGATGCCATCAAAGTCGGTATTGGTCCGGGATCGATCTGCACAACCCGAGTCGTGACCGGGGCGGGAATGCCTCAGATGACGGCCATCGCGGAGGCTTATCGCGCTACCAAAGACGCCGGCATTCCAATTGTCGCCGACGGCGGCATCAAGTACTCGGGCGATATTACGAAGGCCCTCGCCGCCGGTGCTTCGGGCGTTATGATCGGCTCGCTGTTTGCGGGGACCGATGAAAGTCCCGGCGAATTGATCCTCTATCAGGGCCGCTCGTTTAAATCCTATCGCGGCATGGGCTCGCTCGGAGCCATGGCCTCGGGCTCCAGCGAACGTTATTTCCAAAACACCGATGGCGACGCTTCGACAGCCATGTCCGGAGGGCCCGAGGATGCAAATCGCCTGGGGAAGCTGGTCCCCGAAGGCATCGAAGGACGCGTTCCCTATCGCGGTTCTGTCGCCATGATCGTGCACCAGATGGTTGGAGGTTTGAAATCCGGCATGGGTTACTGCGGTTGCGCCACCATTCCAGACCTGTTGCAGAAGACGCGGTTTGTGCGCATCAGTGGGGCTGGCCTGCGCGAGAGTCACGTGCACGATGTGATGATCACCCGCGAAGCACCGAACTATGCTGTCGAGTAGAGGCCGGGAAAGCCGCGCTTGAACCCTGCCCAAAAGCACCTGCTGAAAACCTGGATCGCGGCAATTCTGTGGCTTGGCCTCATCGTAAGCGAGTCCACGAATTTTGCCTCGGCCGAAAACACGAGTCGAATTCTCTACCCGCTGTTGCACTTCCTTTTTGGGCTGCAGCCTGCTCACTTTCCCGTCTGGCATTTCCTCATACGAAAGGCAGGCCACTTTGTTGGCTATTTCACGCTCAGCTGGCTGCTGTTCCGCGCCTGGCGGGACACTTTCCCATTCCCCGGCATTCGGTGGTCAATGCAGTGGTCGAGAATTTCTTTTTTCATGACTGCCCTGGTCGCCTGCCTGGACGAATGGCACCAAAGCTATCTTCCGAGCCGCACCGGAAACCTTCACGACGCGCTGCTGGACAGCACGGCGGCACTGATCGCGCAAGTCGTCCTCTTCTTGATTCTGCGTAGACGAGCTCCGCAGTCCAGTCCGCAGTTCAAAGTCTCCTGACAGGTGAGATGTTGTTCAGCACCCTTTTGCGAACTTTGCGGCCGGCTGGCGACTGTTTTCAGTACATCGAGTCGTACTTGGTAACGACCCACTCCCCGTCTTTTCTCTCCAGCGTCACCGAAAACAACTCCTTGTAGGTCCCCTTCTGGCCGGGAGCGTTGCGGCGCTTGCCACGGTAGTGAAGGATGCGCAGGGGCGGCGTGTCCTCCCAGTCCGCGACTTCCCATGAGACCAGCGGATGCTGGGCCTCCGAGTCGCAGATAAACGCGGCGTACTTCTTTCGATAATCCTTGGCCCAATCCGCAAGTTCCTGCTTGCAGTTCCCGTCGCGCATGCTGCGGATAAACTTCGCCGACTCACGCTCGGAACTGCGGTCACGCAGCGGATTCAGCGAGATGGAATTGGGTATTCCTGACAGTGGATCGCGGTCTTCCGATCGATCGAGCACCGGACCTTGACCGTTCAGATGAATGAGATAGCCAAAAAAAACGATCAGCAGCAATACCCCCGCCGCTACCGCGATGCCGATTTGATTGCGCGAAAACTCCATTGGGCCTCACACTCAGTCTAGCGTGAGGGCAAACCAGGGCAAGATTACGGCGGATAGACTCCAGGGGACATGTACGAGTGGGGACAAACCCAAGGGAGGACGGGGCGGGCTATAAAGCGCGCCCCGCTTTCACGAGTTACTCTTTGTCGTCCTTCACCTTGTCAGCGCCTTCGGCGTGCTCAGCGGGATGCTCGACTCCCTGCTGTGCCTCGGCTTCTTCCATAGCTCGTTTGGCCTCTTCGGCGCGCTTGGAACGGGCCACGGCTCGCTTCTCGCGTTTCTCCTCCTGCAGCTTTTCACTGCCGAGGAGTTCGACGAAAGCCGTGTCGGCACCGTCGCCCTTGCGCCAGCCGGCGCGGACGATGCGCAGGTATCCACCCTCGCGGTCTCCGAAACGGGGAGCGACGGTATCAAAGAGTTTGTTCACGGCGGCACTCGTCATCAGGTAAGCAAGCGCCTGGCGGCGCGCCGCCAGATCGCCGCGCTTACCCAGCGTGATCATCTTCTCGACCAGCGGACGCAGGGCCTTGGCCTTGGGCACGGTCGTCTCGATTCGTTCTTCGAGAATAAGCGAAGTCACCAGGTTCCGCAGCAAGGAGCGGCGGTGGCTGGTGTTACGTCCCAGTTTCCATCCTGCTACTTTGTGACGCATCGTGATTCCTTCAGTTTCTGGTTTCCAGTTTCTGGTTTCCAGTTTCTGGTTTCAGGCGCCCCGAAAATGAATATCGTCAGGGAAAACTGGAAACTAGAAACCAGAAACTGGGTGGCGCAGTGCGCCACCCGAAACCGTCTTATAGATCGTTATCCGGACCGTAAGCCGATGCGGGCAACACCTGGTTCGAGGTCGGGCCGGGCACGGCGTTGCCGTGCTCGTCGATCTTCATACCCAGGCTCAAGCCCATCGACGACAGAATTTCCTTGATCTCGTTCAGCGACTTGCGGCCGAAGTTTTTGGTCTTCAGCATTTCGGCTTCAGTTTTCTGGACGAGTTCTCCGATGGTCTGAATGTTCGCATTCTTCAGGCAGTTGTAGCTGCGTACCGAAAGCTCCAACTCCTCAACTGACCGGTTCAGGTTCTCGTTCTTGATTTCCGGCTTACGGTCGTCGGTCGAAGTGGAAGTCTCGATGTCCTCCTCGAAGTTGATGAAGATGTTCATGTGGTCTTTCAACAGCTTCGCCGCCAGGCCGATGGAATCAGCCGGAGTGATGGAGCCGTTGGTCCACACTTCGAGAGTTAGCTTGTCGTAATCGGTGATCTGTCCCAGACGCGCCGCTTCCACGGTGTAGTTGCACTTGCGCACCGGAGAGTGCACCGAGTCGATGGGAATGAAACCGATGCCCAGATCTTCGTCGAAATTCTTGTCTGCCGAAACGTACCCGCGGCCGCGCTTGAGGCGCATTTCCATGTCCAGCTTGCCACCCTCGCTGACCGTGGCGATGTAGACGTCTTTGTCGAGCACTTCGACGTCGGCATCCGCTTCAATCATGCCGGAAGTAACTACGCCGGGCTGGTCGCTGCGCAGATAGATCGCCTTGGGAGCGTCACCCGCCAGCTTGAACGGAATCTGCTTCAGGTTGAGGATGATGTCGGTCGCATCTTCGACCACACCGGGAATCGACTGAAACTCGTGCAGCACGCCTTCGATCTTCACGGCGGTGACCGCAGCGCCTTCGATGGAAGATAGCATGACGCGACGCAGTCCGTTGCCGATGGTGGTGCCGAAGCCGCGTTCAAACGGCTGGGCCCAGAAGATACCGTACTTGTCAGTTAGGGTTGAAGTATCGACCGCGAGACGTTTGGGTTTTTGAAATCCCTTCCAAAGCATTACGTTGTTCTCCTTCGGCCGTTTGGCTCAGTCTTGACATCCCTGAACAGGTCCGCGTTTCATTCAGGTCAAGCGTCAGAGACAGGCTGATCTGGCTCGAATTAAAGGACCGAGAAAATCAGTTTCTGGTTTCCAGTTTCTGGTTTCGAAACCAGAAACCGGAAACTCGAAACTATTTACTGTACAACTCCACAATCAACTGCTCGTTCACCGGTAGGTTGATGTCTTCGCGCTTGGGCAAGGCCAAAACTTTGCCCTTGTAGTTATCGCGATCGATCTCCAGCCAGTTGGGTGCATTCTGGTGGCTGGCAAATTCCTTGGCCGGCTCCAGGATGGGCAGCTTCTTGCTGGATTCGCGGATCGCGATCTCTTCGCCCACGCTGACCTGGTACGAGGGAATATTAACTTTGTGTCCATTCACATGGACGTGGCCGTGTCGCACCAACTGGCGGGCCTGGCGGCGGGACATCCCGAAGCCGAGGCGGTAGACCACGTTGTCCAGGCGGCGCTCCAGCTGTTGCAGTAGCATTTCACCGGTGACACCCCGAGTCCGCGCTGCTTTTTCGAAATAGTTGCGGAACTGGCTTTCCTGGGTGAAGTAAATGCGCTTGGCTTTCTGCTTTTCACGAAGCTGCAGACCGTAGCCGACGATTTTGGCTTTGCGGTCCTTGCCATGCTGTCCAGGAGCAAAGTTACGCTTCTCGATGGGACATTTATCGCTGAAACACTTTGTGCCTTTGAGGAACAGTTTCATTCCCTCGCGGCGGCAGAGACGGCAGACGGGATCAGTGTAACGGGCCAAGTTGTTTCTCCTTATCAGATGACCGGTTTACAGGTTTGGCTTCACCCTTCGTCCCGGACCAAAATCAGTTTCGTGTTTCCGGTTTCTAGTTTCCAGTTCCACTGAGAACTGAGAGCCTTTCTAAACTCTCCGGCGCTTCGGCGGGCGGCAACCGTTGTGCGGAATCGGCGTGGCATCCTTGATGTTGCGTACTTCAATTCCTGCTGCAGCCAGAGCACGAATCGCGGATTCGCGTCCCGAACCAGGGCCGCTCACCCGCACTTCAACACTGCGCACGCCGTGATCGCGGGCCATGCTGGCGGCGTTCTGGGCCGCCTGTTGGGCAGCAAACGGCGTCCCTTTTCGCGATCCGCGGAAACCCAGCGAACCCGAACTCTTCCAGGCCAGAACGTTGCCTGCCTGGTCGGCAATGGTCACAATTGTGTTGTTGAACGAAGCCTGGATATGCGCGATGCCGTGCGGAACGTGCTTCCGCTCCTTCTTCTTGAAGGTTTTCTTCTTGCCCTTTTTATCCGGCGCCGCCGCTCCGGTCCCCGCTGCCGCTGGTGCTGCTGGTTTTGCCATATTAGCTTCTAGCTCCTAGCTTTTAGCTTCTAGCTAGGAGCTAGAAGCTGCTTTTCTAAGTCTTGGCCGCCGATTTCTTCTTGGCCGCCACTGTGCCCTTACGCGGGCCCTTTCGGGTACGCGCGTTGGTGTGGGTCCGTTGTCCTCGGACCGGCAGGTTCCGGCGATGACGATAGCCGCGGTACGAACCGATTTCGATCAACCGCTTGATGTTCATCGAAACTTCTTTGCGCAAATCGCCTTCCACCAGGCCTTCGGCTTCAATCACCTGGCGGATGCGGTTCACTTCGTCCTCGCCCAGGTCCTGGATCTTCTTCATCGGATCCACCTTGGCCGCGTCCAGAATGCGGGCGGAGCGGGAATTGCCGATGCCGTAAATGTAGGTCAGCGCGATATTCGTCCGCTTGTTGCGCGGTAGATCGACGCCTGCAATGCGTGCCATATTGCTCCTCTAGTCTTTAACCCTGGCGCTGTTTGTGCTTGGCAATGACGCAGATCACGCGCACCACACCCTTGCGGTGGATGACCTTGCACTTATCGCAAATTTTCTTTACCGATGCTCGTACTTTCATAAACCAGCCTTCAGCCGTCAGCCCTCAGCCGGCGGCAAGTCACGACGACCGACGAGACAGCATTTCATTTATAGCGATACACGATGCGCCCGCGGTTCAAGTCGTAGGGCGAGAGCTCAACCGCGACCTTGTCGCCAGGCAGGATGCGGATAAAGTTCTTGCGCATCTTTCCCGAGACGTGCGCCAGCACCTGGTGCTTGTTCTCGAGTTCAACCTTGAACATGGCATTGGGCAACGGTTCTACGACCGTCGCCATCACTTCAATCGCGTCCTCTTTGCTCATCGACTCCTTAAAATCAGCTTCTAGCTTCTGGCTACTAGCTTCTAGCTAAATCATGCGGCTTCCGGTTCAAGCTAGCAGCTAGAAGCCAGGAGCTAGCAGCTCTACTGCGTCAAAATCATCGGACCATCTTTCGTGACCGCCACACAATGCTCAAAATGCGCGCTGTAGCTGCCGTCGGCCGTTACGGCGGTCCACTTGTCGTCGAGCACCCTGGTCCCCGGACTTCCAGAGTTCACCATGGGCTCGATCGCCAGCACCATACCCTCTCGCAAGCGCGCTCCGTGACCGCGCGTACCGTAGTTCGGCACCTGCGGCTCTTCGTGCAGGCGGGTTCCGATGCCGTGTCCTACAAATTCCCGGACCACGCTGAAGCCGTTGGCCTCTACAAATTCCTGTACCGACGCGCCAACGTCTCCTACTGCATTCCCGATCCGCGCCGCCTCGATGCCACGGTACAACGACGCTTCGGTCACTTCGAGCAGCTTGGTCAACTCCGGGGTGATCGAACCGTCCACCGGGACGGTGATCGCGGCATCGCCGTAGTAGCCATCCAGCACGACGCCGCAATCGATCGAAACAATGTCGCCGGCTTTCAAAACTCTTTTTTCTGAAGGGATGCCATGAACAATCTCTTCATTGATCGAGGTGCAGAGCACGCAGGGATAGTCGAAATATCCCTTGAACGCCGGTTTCACATTCAGGTCCTTGATTTTCTGTTCGGCCGCGCGTTCCAGGTCCATCGTGGTCGCGCCCGGCACCACCAGGGTGCGAACATGGTCCAGCACCTCGCGCACGATGCCGCCGCTCCGTCGCATCTTTTCAATCTCCGCCGCCGATTTGCAGACAATCGCCATGGTCTACTTTGTCGAATTCACTTATCGGATCTACTTATCACCGCCCGGTACGCCGCGCTGGCTCTCGATCACTCTGAAAATCTGTTCTGTGACCTCATTGACCGGCAGATCGCCATCCACCGAAACCAACCGCCCTTTGCGCGCGTAGTATTCCGCGACGGGCTTGGTCTGCAGTTCGTAGGCTGCCAGTCGGTCCCGGATGACTTCTTCACGGTCATCGTCGCGGGTGACCAGCGCAGAACCATCAACATCGCATCGATCAGCGACACGGGGTGGCTGGGAGTAGACGTTATAGATCCGTCCACAGACGGGACAAGAACGGCGTCCAGTAATCCGACGTAACAACTTATTATAGTCCACGTTAATTCGGATCACAATGGGCAGGCACGGCTCCCCTTGCCCCTTTTCAAAGAACTCGTTCTCCAGAAACGCATCCAGCCATCCGGCCTGGGCCGGATTCCGGGGGAATCCATCAAGAATGAAGCCGCGCTGGCAATCCTCATTCCTCAAGCGCTGCGCCACCATGTCATACATCAAGTCGTCGGGTACGAGTCCGCCCCGCGACATCACGTCCTTGGCTGCCAAGCCGAGCGGAGTGCCGCGCTGCACATTCTCCCGCAGCAGGTCTCCCGTAGAAATCTGCGGGATACGATAACGCTCCACGATCTTCTTGGCTTGCGTACCTTTGCCCGCGCCCGGAGAGCCGAGCAGAATGACCGTTCCGATGCCGCGCGAGGTTGCCTCCGCCATCGAACTGGTCCTCCCGCCTCCCGATTGCAATTTCACTCAACCAGCTCGACGACCGTTGAACTCTCTCAACTTCTTGAACACCTTCAAACAAAAGCGGGCCCGTGCCACTTGCCGCACGAGCGGGGCGCTCGCGCCTACACTAAGACCAAGTGCGGCGGCCGCGAATACGCCCGCTCCGCGGCGTGAAGCCGTCGTAGTGGCGCATCACCAGCTGAGCTTCGATCTGGGTGACCGTGTCCATGGCCACACCGACCACAATCAGCAGCGAGGTTCCGCCAAAGTAAAAATTCACTCCGAGCCCGTTGGTGACCCAGGTAGGCAGTCGCTCGAAAAACGTTCCAATCGGCCCGTAGAGATGGTTCAGATGAATTCCGGTGATCATCCATTCTGGAATGAAAGAAATGATGATCAGGTACAGAGCTCCGACCAGTGTGATCCGGGTCAGGATCTCGTTGATGTGGTCCGCAGTACGCTTGCCGGGGCGAATGCCGGGAATAAACCCGCCATACTTCCGCATATTGTCGGCAACCTCGTTGGGGTTGAAGACAATCGATACATAGAAATAGGCGAAGAAGATGATGCCCACGGCATATAGGAACGTGTACAGCGGCTCTCCCCACCCCAGATTGCGGATCAGTTCTCCGAAATAACGATTATTGCGCAGACTGTAGCCCACGGTCTGCGGAAGGGTCAGGATTGACGACGCAAAAATCACCGGCATGACGCCACCCGAGTTCACCCGCAAAGGCAAGTGCGTAGACTGCCCGCCCATCACCTTGCGGCCGACCACGCGCTTGGCGTACTGCACCGGAATCCGGCGCTCGCAGCGCTCCACATAAACGATGAACGCAACCACCAACACCATGACGCCGATCAGCAGGATCGTCGCTGGCGCGGTAAATACTCCCCAGGCATCGGTGCTGACCTTCTGGTAGAGATCGATCACCGCCCGCGGCAGCCCGACGACGATGCCGGCGAAGATCAGCAGCGACATGCCGTTGCCGACGCCACGCTCGGTAATCTGCTCGCCCAGCCACATGATGAAGGCGCTGCCCGTAGTCAGGGTCAGCATAGTCATCAGAATGAACGCGGGGCCGGGATGGACGACAAAATCTCCGCTTCGTTGCAACTGCCAGGCGATGCCGAAGGACTGGACCGAGGCCAGGATCACAGTCAAATAGCGGGTCCACTGGGTAATTTTCTTGCGGCCGAGTTCGCCTTCCTTCTGCAACTTGGCGAGTGGCTCATAGACCACAGTCAGCAACTGCAAAATGATCGAGGCCGTGATGTAGGGCATGATGCCCAGCGCAAAAATTGTCAGACGGCGAAGCTGTCCGCCGGAAAACAGGTCCACGAAGCCCAGCAGACTGCCTTTGTTCTGCTCGAAGAATTGCTGCAGCTTGTCTGCATTCACCCCCGGTGTGGGAATGTGTCCGCCCAGGCGGTACACCGCCAGCAGCCCAAGCGTGAACAGAATGCGCTTGCGCAGGTCCGGGATACGAAAGACGTTCGCCAGTTTCTCCAGCATGGGCTACAGGACCTCGAACTTGCCGCCAGCCTTCGCGATCTTCTCCTGGGCCGACTTGGAAAATTTGTGCGCGTACACGGTGAGGGCAATGGTCACCTCGCCGTCTCCGAGCACCTTGACGGGGTGTTTGGTCTTGATCAACCCGGCTTTGCGTAATACGTCGGGCGTGATGGTGGTCTCACCCAGCGCCACCAATTTCTCCAGGTTCACGATGTTGAATTCCTGGCGAAAAATGTTGGTGAACCCGCGCTTCGGCATGCGGCGATGCAAGGGCATCTGGCCGCCTTCAAAGCCGCGCATCATGCGCGAACCGCTGCGCGAGCGCTGGCCCTTGTGTCCGCGGGTGGAAGTCTTGCCCATACCGGATCCCATGCCGCGGCCCACGCGCTTCTTGTTTGCCGTCGCCTTCTTTGGTGCGCGAATGTTTGAAAGATTCATATAAATAAACTCTCAGCTCTCAGCTATCCGCTCTCAGTTTTTGCTGAGGACTGATGACTGACAACTTATGACTGAACAATCTCCACCAGATGCGGCACCTTGGCCACCATGCCGCGAATGGCGGGGTTGTCAGGGCGCTCGATGATCTGGTTCAACCGTGTGAAACCCAGCCCCTTGACCACCAGCTTTTGTTGAACTGGAGCGCAAATAGCCGAACGCACCCACTTCAACTGGATCATCGTCCCGCTGCCCGCATACGATTTCTTTGCCAGTTTGTTCGGCATGATTAAAGTTCCTCGACCGGTTTGCCACGCATGGCAGCCACGTCGCTCTTGTTCTTCAAATGTTTCAGCGCGTCGAAAGTCGCCTTGATGACATTGTGCGGATTGGTGGTGCCAATCGATTTTGTGAGCACATTCTGGATGCCCGCCGAAGTCATAACCGCGCGCACCGCGCCGCCCGCAATCACTCCGGTCCCTTCAGGAGCGGGCTTCAGCAATACCCGGCCCGAGCCGTAGCGCCCCAGCACCAGGTGCGGGATGCTGGTTTGCGTCAGGTTAACCCGCATCAGGTTCTTTTTCGCGGACTCGATTCCCTTGCGAATCGCTTGGGGAACTTCCTTCGCTTTCCCCGAGCCATAACCGACGACCGCAGCGCTGGGATCTCCCACCACGACCAGGGCCGCGAAGGACAGGTTCTTTCCGCCCTTCACCACTTTGGTCACGCGGTTGATCGAGACCACCTGGTCTTTCAGCTGGTAGGAATTCGCATCAAGCTTCTTAATCACAGTTGGCATTGATTCTCATTTCAAAATTTACTAATTGAGCAATTTAGTAATTGAGTAATTTAAGAATTACTCGCTTTTCAATTGCCCGATTTCTCAATTACCCAATTTGTTAAAACAGCAGCCCGGCTTCGCGGGCGGAATCCGCCAGGGCCTTGACCCGTCCGTGATAGATGTAGCCCCCCCGGTCGAACACCACTTTCGCGATCCCCTTGGCCTTGGCGCGCTCGGCAATGTTCTTGCCGACACTCTTGGCCGCGGCAAGATTGCCCCCGGTGCGCCGCTCGCCCTTTTTGCCTTCAGCGGAGTTGGCGGAAACCAGGGTTTCTCCCTTCAGGTCGTCGATCAACTGGACGTAAATATGATTCAACGAGCGATAGACGTTCAACCGCGGCCGTTCGGATGTGCCGAGGACCTTCTTGCGGATACGCTTATGAACGTGCCGCCGATTCGCATTCTTCGATGTCTGGGTCAGCATTTCCGTCTGTCCTTGGTCGTAGGTCGTTGGCCGATGGCAAAACCAACAACTCCGAGACTGAGATTTCTGCGGCGCTCCGCTTCCTCCGGCTTGGGGTTGGCCAACCGCCAACGACCAACGGCGGCTACTTCGCTCCGGTCTTACCAACCTTCTTTTTCAGACGCTCGCCCACATAGCGCACGCCCTTGTTCTTGTACGGATCGGGCGGGCGCAGGCTGCGCATTTCCGCGGCCACCTGGCCCACTTTTTGGCGATCGATACCAGTAACGCTCAGCTTAGTCTGCTTGGGATCGACCGTCGCCTCAATCCCGACCGGCAGCGGATACTCGATAGGATGCGAGTATCCCAGGCTGAAGACCACGGTGGTCTTGCCTTTGAGCTCGGCCCGATATCCGATGCCGACGATTTCGAGTTCCCGGGTCCAGCCCTTGGTGACGCCTTCGACGGCATTGTTGACCAGCGCGCGCGCCAGTCCATGGACCGCGGCCTGCGAATCGTTCTCGCGAATCGCCACCAGGTTGCCGTCCTGCTGCTCCATACGAATGCCCCGCGGCAACTGGGTGTCCAGCTTGCCCTTGGGACCCTGAACGTTCACCATGTCGCCTTCGATTTTGACCGCAACTCCCTTGGGGAGCGGGATCGGTTTTCTTCCAATTCTTGACATAGGCTTCTAGCTTCTAGCTCCTGGCTTCTAGCCAAGTCGCATTTCTGCGGTTACCCACTGTTTTCATCTTGCCGCTTGTCCTAGCTAGTAGCCAGAAGCCAGTAGCTAGCAGCTGCCCTACCAAATCTCGCACAACACTTCGCCACCCACACCCTGCTTGCGCGCCTGGCGGCCGGTCATGACTCCGCGGGGCGTGGTCAGGATATTGATGCCCAGCCCGCCCAGCACGCGCGGGATCTCGCTGCGCCGCACATAGACCCGGCAACCCGGCCGGGACACGCGCTCCACGTTCGAGATCGCGGCTTCGTTGTTGTTGCCGTACTTCAAGTAGATGCGCAAGACCTTGTGGCCTTCGTCCTCCGCCGGCTTGAAGTTGGAAATGTAGCCTTCCTCTTTGAGGATGCGGGCAATCTCCACCTTCAGCTTGGAGGCAGGAACATCAACCTTCTGGTGGCGGGCGCGTATCGCATTGCGAATACGCGTCAGCATATCTGCGACCGGATCGGTCAAATTCATCGTTTGCTTCTCCTCCGCCGCCCGTTTGCTTCGGCCCAATTCGCACTCGACCGAAGAACCCGCGACGACGATTTCACCCGGACTTGGTTATCCAAAGTTGGCCACCCAAATTCGGCCACCCAAACTTGTTTCCCCCAGCCTCGGGTGCCCCACCGTTGTGCGTTTTGTGCGCAAAGGTGGGAGATTCACTACTCACGCCCTACCACGACGACTTCGCAACCCCAGGAATCTCTCCGCGCAACGCCAGGCCGCGGAAACACAGGCGGCAAATCCCGAACTTGCGCAGATAAGCGCGCGGACGTCCGCACAGTTTGCAGCGGTTATGACGGCGCGAGGAGAACTTCAGCTTCGGCTCCTTGCCTCGCGCTTTATCAAACTTCGTCTCGATCTTTGCGTCCTTCACTCTTTTTGCAGTAGTCAATTTACTTTTAGCTCCCAGCTTCCGGCCCAAGCTCGCAGCTTCCCGGCCTTCAGCTCTCAGTTAAAACTGGTTCACGCTTCCGCCATTACGGACGGAAGGGCATTCCCAGATGCTTCAGCAACACTCGCGCCTGGTCGTCATTCCCCGCCGTAGTCACGATGGTGACGTTCATCCCCTTGGTTTTGTCCACCCGGGCGTAGTCAATCTCGGGAAAAATCAGCTGGTCGTGCAGTCCCAAGGTGTAATTGCCGCGCCCATCGAACGATTTGGTCGAGACTCCCTTGAAGTCGCGCACCCGGGGCAGCGCCACGTTCAACAGCCGGTCCAAGAATTCCCACATCCGGTCGCCGCGCAGCGTCACCATAGCGCCGATGGCCTGTCCTTCACGCACCTTGAAGGCCGCAATCGATTTCTTGGCCTTGGTAGTAATCGGCTTCTGGCCAGTGATTTGGCCCAGTTCGTTGACCGCGGGATCGAGAATCTTGGCGTTCTGCGTAGCCTCGCCCACTCCCATGTTGACCACAATCTTGTTGATGTGCGGAACTGCCATGGGATTTTCCAGGTCGAATTCCTTCATCAGCGCAGGCGCAACTTCAGCCTTGAAGCGGCTCTTGAGCCGCGGCGTCTCCTTGGCGGCGTGATGCGCCTGCGCGGGCTTCGCCTCCTGCTGTTGCTTTTCGCCTTGCTTGTCTCTTTTCTCTTTTGCCATTTGCTTCCTCTGGAACTGAGCTTCTAGCTACTGGCTCCTAGGTTCTAGCTTCAAAATCCGGACCTCTTGTACTCTAGCTAGCAGCCAGGAGCTAGAAGCTCTTTGACTACTTATCCAGGGTTGCTCCGCATTTGCGGCACACTCGAACTTTGCGTTCGCCCTGGAATTCGTGTCCGATGCGTACTGGACGTTTGCAGCTGGGGCACATCAGGCCCACGTTCGAAATCGCGATCCGGCTTTCCTGCTCGGCGATTCCACCTTTCACGTTGCGCTGCGGATTGGGGCGCACATGCTTTTTCACCAGCATGACGTGCTCGACCAGGATCTTGGCATCGTTGGGAAAAATGCGCAGAACGCGGCCTTCTTTTCCCTTATCGCGCCCGGTGATGACGCGCACCGTATCGTTGCGCCGCAGGTCCACTCGCTTGTTCGCTCTCTCGACTGTTTTCATTCTGGCTTCTCGGCTCTCAACTCTTAATTTTCAGTAAGCAGCGCAGGTTAAAGGACTTCCGGCGCCAACGAAACAATCTTCAGAAACTTGCGCTCGCGCAGTTCGCGGGCCACCGGTCCGAAGACGCGGGTCCCCACTGGCTCGCCGGCATCGTTGATCAACACCGCGGCATTGCTGTCAAAGCGTATGTAGGTGCCGTCGCGGCGCCGATGTTCTTTTCGCGTGCGCACGATGACCGCCTTCACCACTTTGCCCTTCTGCACCTGTCCTTCCGGGGCCGCCTCCTTCACGCTGGCGGTGATGACGTCACCCAGCCCGGCATTCAAGCCGGTCGAACCGCCAAGCGGCAGAATCATCTGCAGCTTGCGGGCGCCGGAGTTGTCGGCGACCTCGAGCATCGATCTCATCATCACAGCCATAATCGGATCTCCTCTGCGCCCTTCCGCTTAGCTGACTTCCGGAAGCGTCGCTTCCGGCAGCAGCGCGGCCTGCCGGACCACTTCCTTCAGCCGCCAGCGCTTCAACTTGGAGAGCGGACGGGTCTCTTCGAGGCGCACCACGTCACCGACGCGGGCAATGTTCTTCTCGTCGTGAGCGTAAAACTTCTTGGCCTTCGAGACCACGCGTTTGTAGAAGGGATGCGCCTTCTTGCGTACCACCTGCACCACGATGGTCTTGTGCATGCGGCTCGAGACCACTTCGCCGACCACGATCTTGCGCCGTCCCGCCTGTTGCGACTGCTCGTGCTGTTCCGCGGATTGTGTCTTGGTTTCAGCCATACTACTTTTTCTCCGTTCCGCCGGCGGCGACCAACTCGCGCTCGCGAGCGATGGTCTTTACCCGCGCAATGTCCCGGCGCAAGCCGCGAATCTTCTTCAGGCTCTCGGTCTGTCCCATGTTGAGCTGGAACTTCAGTTTAAAAAGCTGGTCGCTCAACTCGCGCTCCTGCGAGACCAGTTCGTCAGCAGTCAAATTCCGTACTTTTTCCGATTTCATATCAGTTCAGCTTTCAGTTTCTGAATTCCGGCCACGAATATTTTCTAATGCGCCCCTTCGCGCTTCACAAACACGGTGCGCAACGGCAGTTTGTGAGAAGCCAGGCGCATGGCTTCGCTGGCGTCGTGCTGCGTGACCCCTTCCATCTCGAATAGGATCTTGCCCGGCCGCACCACCGCCACCCAGTGATCAGGCGCGCCCTTGCCCTTCCCCATACGGGTTTCAGCCGGCTTCTTGGTGACCGGCTTGTCCGGAAACAGACGGATCTGAATCTTGCCGCCGCGCTTGACGAACCGGGTCATGGCCACGCGCGCCGCCTCGATCTGACGGTCGGTGATCCAGCCTGGCTCGAGAACCTTCAGGCCGAAATCTCCGAAAGCCAGCTGGCTGCCGCGCCAGGCTTTTCCGGTCATACGTCCGCGCTGCTGCTTGCGGTACTTCACTTTCTTTGGCATCAACATAAGAATCAGCTCTTAGCTTCTAGCCTCTGGCTCGAACCCTCAGAACGCGCCTGCCTGCTGCGGTTCGCGCTTTTTGGCCGGCAAAATTTCACCTTTGTAGACCCAGCACTTCACTCCGATCACGCCGTAGGTGGTGCGGGCTTCGGTAAAACCGTAGTCAATGTCGGCGCGCAGCGTGTGCAGCGGCAGACGGCCCTGCAGATACCACTCCGAGCGCGCGATTTCGTTGCCGTTCAGGCGGCCGCTGACCCGGACTTTGATGCCTTTGCATCCGAAGCGCAATGCCGAATCTACCGCCTTGCGCATGGCGCGGCGGAAGCCCACACGCTTTTCGAGTTGCAGGGCAATCGATTCCGATACCAGTTGCGCATCCAGTTCCGGCTTGTGCACTTCCTGAATATCGATGTAGACTTCGCGGCCGGTGCGCTTCTGCACGTCGCCCTTGAGCTTGTCGATCTCGGCGCCTTTGCGTCCGATGATGATGCCCGGCCGCGCCGTCTTGATGATGACCCGCAGCTTGTTGCCGGGACGCTCGATTTCAATCGAGCTCACGCCCGCCGACTTGAGCTTGTCTTTCAGCTCATTGCGCAGCTTGACGTCTTCAAGCAGCAGCTTGTCGTAATCGCGCTCTACAAACCAGCGCGACTTCCAGGGCTTGGTGTAGCCCAGCCGAAAACCGTAGGGATGAACTTTTTGTCCCATTATCTGGCTCCTACTTTCTTCTTGCCCGCCGGCGGTTTGCGTTTTGCGCCAGCCTTGGCCCGGGCCGGAGTCTTGGCGGTCGCTGTCTCTTCGCCAACTACCGTGGCCAGCCCTTCGCCGCTTTTGCCGCGTTCCGCCAGGACGATTTCAATGTGCGCGATACGCCGCACGTAACGGAACGCGCGGCCCATCGGTGCCGGACGAATGCGCTTCATGCGCGGCCCGTCGTTGGCCACGGCGTCCTTCACGTAAAGCTTGTCCACATCGACGTCGATACCTTTTTCGCTGCTCAGATAATTGGCATTCTCGAGCGCCGAACGCAGCAGCTTTTCCACCGTGGCGGCCACGCGCTTCTTGGTAAAGACCAGAATATTTAGCGCATCTTCCACCTTGCGGCCTTTGATCAACTCCAGCACCAGGCGCGCCTTCTGCGGCGAGACCCGGGTGAAGCGGACTTGAGCTCGAAATTCCATATTTGTCTCCTACGCCTTGGTCGCCGGCGCCGCCGGAGCCGAACCCGCCGCCGGGGTGATCGCTCCCGGACCGCCGGGAACGCCCGCCGGACGGGCCGCGGTCTCGGTGGCCGCCCGCATCGAGTGGCCCTTGAACTGGCGGGTGAAGCTGAATTCACCCAGCTTGTGACCCACCATGTTTTCGGTGATGTACACCGGAATAAACTTTTTGCCGTTGTGCACCGCGATGGTGTGGCCCACCATCTCTGGAATGATGGTCGAGCGCCGCGACCAGGTGCGCAGCACCTTCTTCTCATTACGCGAGTTCATGCCGTCCACCCGCGCTTGCAGGTAGCCATCCACGAACGGACCCTTCTTGGTTGAACGTGCCATAAAGTCAGCTTCTAGCTGTTAGCTCCTAGCTTTTAGCTAATTCCAAAATCCTTGTCATTCCGAACCGCTTCAGCGGTGAGGAATCTGCCTTTGCCAACGACCGATGGCCAGCGACGCCTTCCTATTTCTTACCGCGCCGGTTCACGATAAACGCGTCCGTGCGCTTGTTATTGCGCGTCTTGTAACCGCGTGTCGGCTGTCCCCACGGCGTGACCGGATGCCGGCCGCCGGATGTCTTGCCTTCACCACCGCCGTGTGGATGGTCAACCGGGTTCATGGAGACACCACGGTTCACCGGACGGCGTCCCAGCCAGCGCATGCGTCCCGCCTTGCCGATGGTGATGTTTTCGTGGTCAAGATTTCCCACCTGGCCGATGGTGGCCATGCAATCCTGCGAAACTTTGCGGGTCTCGCCCGAAGGCAGCTTGACCAGCGCGTACTCGCCTTCCTTGGCCACCAACTGGGCCGAACCGCCGGCCGAGCGCACCATCTGCGCCCCCTTGCCGGGCTTCAACTCAACGTTGTGAATGGTGGTACCCGGCGGAATATTCTTCAAGGGCAGTGCATTGCCCACCAGAATGTCCGCTTCCGGACCGCTGACTACCTTCTGTCCAACCTTGAGCCCGTCGGGCTGCAGGATGTAACGCTTCTCGCCGTCCGCGTAGCTGAGCAACGCGATGCGCGCCGAACGGTTGGGATCGTACTCAATCGAAGCCACCGTCGCCGGGATCCCGTTCTTGTCGCGCTTGAAATCAATCAGGCGCAGCTTGCGCTTGTGGCCGCCGCCGCGATGCCACATAGTAGTGTCGCCGCTGTTGCGACGTCCGCCACTGCGCTGCTTGGGTTCGACCAGCGGCTTGTGCGGATGCCGGGTCGTAATGTCGTCGTTGACCAGCGTGGTCCGGTAGCGCAAGGTCTGCGTAGTCGGTCGGTATGTCTTGATTGGCATAAAATCAGCCCTTAGCTTCTAGCTTTTCCTGCCGCTGCGTGCGTTCGTAATCGCCAACGACCGACGATGAACGACCAACGACGAATTAAAGATTCTGCGCGTACTCCGGCATCTTTTCGCCGGCCTTCAAACGCACAAAGGCCTTCTTCCAGTCGGGACGGTAGCCGGCGAACTTTCCCCGCCGGCGTTCTTTTCCCGGATAAAGCGCGGTGCGCACGGAATGCACCTTCACCTTGAAAATTGACTGCACCGCTTCCCGGATCTCGGTTTTAGTGGCCGCCTTCGCCACCTGGAAGACCAGGGTGTTCTGGTTCTCCTTGATGGCCAAACCTTTTTCCGTGATTACCGGTCGGCGAATGATCTGATACGCGGATTTCATCAGGCTACCTCCGCCGCTTTTTCATGTCGCGAGCGCCGCCGCGGCGATCCCGAGGCTTTCTTTCCCTTGGCGCCCTCTTTGTCGGCTGACTTGCGCTGTCTCTTGGAACCTGAATTCTTCAACGAAAGCTGCAGCGCTTCAATCGCCGGCTGCGAAAAAATCGCACGGTCATAACGCAACAGATGATAAGGATGAACCTCGTTGCCATGCACCAGTTCGACCCCGTCGAGGTTGCGCGAGCCCAGCGTCAGGTTGCGATTGCCGTGTCGGGGCACTTCCACCAGCAAGGCCGTGGTTTCAACTTTCAGCGCGTCCAGAGCCTGACGAAACTGCTTGGTCTTCGGCTCTTTCAAATCAAACGCATTGACCACGATCAGCTTGCCGTCAGCCAATTTCGAGGCCAGCGCCGAACGCAACGCCCCCAGCAACTTCTTGCGCGGAAAAGCGTAATCGTAAGATCGCGGTTGCGGGCCATGCACCGTGCCGCCATGCCGCCACAGCGGTGAACGGATGGAACCGACGCGGGCGCGCCCCGTGCCCTTCTGCTTCCAAAGTTTTTTTCCGGCGCCGGATACCAGTTTCTTGTTCTTGGTGGCGTGGGTGCCGGCGTGCCGCGCGGCGCGGTAATGCTTCACCGCCTCCCACAGCAGGTCTTCGTTGACCGCGCCAAACACTTCGTCGGCGAGATCGAGCGTGCCGACCTTATCCCCGCTTAGATTATGAATGTCGATAGTTGCCATATGCTTTCCGTGTTGTTTGCCCGGCCGACGACTGAAGACCAACGACCGACGACTGTCCTCAAGCCTTCTTGGCCGCCCTCCTTGCCGCCTTCAACGGATCCACCGTGGCCGCG